>OAVS01000296.1_pt1 | contig 38860 bp, 31 predicted proteins | sample 1550601 | NCBI WGS metagenome assembly OAVS01 (sample SAMEA2580093, study PRJEB22360) | human gut metagenome | biome: human gut; feature: human-associated habitat; material: faeces | place: Denmark | collected 2008/2010
ATCATCGCTCCATGGACGGCCATGATCCAAAGTGCGCAACTTTTCGGGCACTACCCTTTGAAGTTAACGAAGGTATGCCATGCAGTTTTTACTGCTGTGACAGCGGTGCGGATGGCGTGGCCGGTGGCGTTGACAGCTTTTGCGACTGCGTGCCCTGTTGCGGATAGCGCTTTTGCTGTGGTGTGTGCTGTTTGCTTACAGACTTTAACAGCCTGCACCAGAGGATGTTTGTCAGTTTGCGTGAGTTGAATTTCAGTAGACGGGGGAACTGAATGGGTACTGTCGTTCGCAGCTTCGTTAATGGCTTCGTCAATGGACTTGTCGTCAGTCGTTTTTGGCAGATGGGGCGCATCGACTTTGGGAATGAAAACGCTTGCGTTATCGGAGATGGCGTGAATTGCTGATTTCTGCGTATACAGCTTTGAACCATGGTGACCTGAAAGGGCGGATAGAGCGCAAGCGTTGCTATCTTCGTCATTCGCAAGAGGGCGATACGCTCCGCCCGTAATCGGCTGCTTAGTAAGTTTTACGTATGAAGGCGCACAAGCGTGACGGTCGGGCGAGAAAATAGGCATCGTCGCATCCTTCAAAAAGATAGTCCCCTTATAATTGGAGGCTCTGTACGATTAAACCGGGTACATTTTAGTGTTCGGCTGTGGACGAACGAGTGTCTAGCGGATGTCTGAAAGGTGGCTGGAAGGTTAACTGGGTGACGGGCGGCAAACAGATGTGTTCAAGGTGGACAACATATGCGCGCGCAAGTGTTGGGCGTCATTCGCTGGTAGTGCACCAAAAAGCGCTGTCTGCATGAAGCCTTCTACAGCAGTCCCGCCATGTAGATCGGCAGCTTGACCACGTCATTTTCCACGACCAGCGGTTTCGGATGCAGCACATATCTGGTGCCGACCTTCTTATCGAATTTTGCCTTGAATTTGTCTAACGGGACCGTGCGGTAGCGTTTCGATGACTTGACCTCGATTGGGCTGACCCTGTACTTCATTGCCGCGTTCTCGTACGGTTCGACGATGAGGAAGTCGATCTCCATGCGGTTCGACGGGTCGTCGCGATCGCTGCGCGAATAGAAGAACAGCCGGTGCCCGTTGGCCCGGAGAAGCTGTGCGACGACGTTCTCCGCGAGCATGCCCTCGTTGATCTCGATGCGTTCTAGGAGGATGTCCCGGTACAGGTTGCTTCCGGTCTGTTCCGAGTCGGCCAGGGCGAGCGTAGTGAGAAGCCCTGTATCGGCGGCGTAGCATTTGACCGTCGAATGGTCCTCGCTAATGCTCAAGCCCACGCTCGGATCAGTGGAATTGAAACAGTCGTTGGTAATGAACGCATCGGAAAGCCAGAAGAAGGCGTCCTCGTAATCGCGGGTCTTCGCTTCCTTTCCCAGCGATGTGATGTTGAACTTCTTCTCCTTCTTGGAAAGCTGGCCCACCAAGTTGTCGAAGATGCGCGTGATGCGTATCCGGTCGCTGCCGCCATGCTTGGAGATGTCCTGCCTGTACAGTCGGAGGATGTTCCGTTTGACGTTGTCGACTTTGCTGAAATCATGGGTCTCGACGTACTTCGACACAGCCTGGGGCATGCCTCCGACCAGCATGTATTCACGGAACAGCCGCATGGCCTTCCTGTGCAGCGAATCGGGGAGCGGCCTGCGCTTCTTGAACGAGTCCGCGATGAGCGTGGACAGTGGCTTTTCTCCCAAAGCCCAGAGGAATTCATCGAAATCCATGGGATTCAGGCGGATCGACTCCTCCTCTGATGGAATGAGGATGTCCTTGACGTTCTCGCGGATAGAGACGAGCGAGCCTGTCTCGATGTAGTCGTAACGCCCGTCAGCCACCAGCTGCTTGATGGCCTCGCGGGCCTTCGGGTACAGCTGCACCTCGTCGAAAATGATGAGGCTATCCCTCCTGTGTAGTTCCACTCCGTAGAAGGATGACAGGTACATGAAGAACGCGTCGAGGTCGTTGCGCAGGTCGACGAAGTAGCCCAGCACGTCATCGGGGGCTTTTGAGAAGTCGACGAGCATATACGATGCATAGTTCCGTCGTCCGAATTCCTCCGCGATGGTGCTTTTCCCGACGCGCCGCGCGCCCTCGATGAGCAGGGCTGTGCTTCCTTGGGAAGAATCCTTCCAGGAAGCCAGTTTTTCGTACGCTTTTCGTTCGAAAGTCTCCATGTCTCACCGCCGTAAATACACCGAATCAAGGGTAATAACATGCTTAATTATACACCAAATCAAGGGTAATGTAATGGTGGTTTGCTGATCGGCTTGAATTAGATTTCTGACAGGTGGTCTTATATATGGTAGATTCTGGCGTTTGTCCGGACGTATTTCGCTTATATGTGGCAGCTCGTTTTTTGTGACAGACCGGTTAGAGGGTAATTGTGTACCCTCTAACTGCGGTTTTCCCGGAATGGACTGCCATACATAGGCGAGATGTCTCCGGTCAGCCTTCCAAATCTGCCATATATAAGCTCGATATGTTGAGAAAAAGTTTTATTAGGCGGAAATCGATGGCTGAATCTCGTTGGAGCCTACGATGGTTTCATCTAAAGCAACGGACCGTCAAACAGTTCGTCGTGGGATCCCAGGCGAATGAATCGGATTGTTGACGCTTCCGATCGCTCCGAGTAGATCACCAACACATCCATTTTCCCTTCGGCAAGATGGAATTCTGCATATCCCGAGTAGATTCCTCGTGGGCGATCAAGCATGTGAGGATTATATGATTCCGGAACGCGTCCGTACTCCTCAATGGCTTCGATCACATATTCGAGTTCCGTGACGATTTGAGGTATCCGTCGTGAGATGCGTTTGAAGTCGATCTGAAATTGTTGGTCGAATTTGATGGTAATCATGGCGTTTTGCCTGTTCAGCCGTGATTGTTGTGCAGCCAGGTGATGGCGTCTTGCGCGCTGTTGAAGGTGGCCGCGTCGTCTGGGAGGATACCGCGTTCCTTGGCTTCGGCTTCGAGCATGGCTCGCTTGGTCTGCTCGTTTGGCTCCGCGGCGCGCACGGAAGTGTCAAAAGGCAGGCGTTGCTGATTTACGAGCTGGATGCTTGCCATGGTTACGTAAGTGTTGAAATTCATGCCTATGGCGTCGAGTGTCTGGTTGACTCGAGCTTTCAAATCGTCGTTCATACGAATGGTAATATTGCCCACCTGAATCACCTGCCCTAATTTTGCGTGCAATTAATGTGTATTTTATGTCAAATGCACGCATGTTGCAATTGATAATGGGGATAAGTGTAGTTTCTGACAAAAATGACAACTTGTCGGTTTTCAGAAACTAGTATGTTGAGGTGGGGCGAAACTGTGTGGGAGAATCATGAGTGCTGTTTCATTTCCTCATCGGATCGGTTTAGCTCTAGAAGAACCGTGATCGCATCGGGGAACCGTGTGCTGGTCGGTGCGGATGGTGCGGTTGTGGAAGTGACGTCTTACCGTGCATTTTGGCCGCTAGCTCAACGGTCAGCCTTCCAAATCTGCCATATATAAGCCAGTTTGTGGAATCGCTTTATGGCTATGCAATCCTGCCGGTACTCTGAAATTGTGAGTAGTGAGATTTTCAAGCCGCGCAATATCATCGTGACCGGCGGCTGCGGGTTTATCGGAGCCAATTTCGTGCGCTATGTGGCACGTAACCATCCTGACGTGCGCATAACCGTGCTCGATAAACTGACCTATGCCGGAAATCCGCAGAATATCGCCGGTCTTCCGCAATCGCAAGTCAAACTTGTGCAAGGTGATATTTGCGATGTTGCGTTACTGGAACGTATCGTGCCTGGTCATGACGCGATCGTGCATTTCGCGGCCGAATCGCACAACGACAATTCCATCGCCAATCCTGAACCTTTCATCACAACAAACGTGGAAGGCACGTTCCATTTGCTTGAAGCCGCCCGTAAGCATGACGTGCGATTCCACCACATCAGCACCGACGAAGTGTACGGCGACCTCGCGCTCGACGATCCATGCAAATTCACTGAAAACTCGCCGTACCGCCCGTCAAGCCCGTACAGCGCGTCGAAAGCCGCGTCCGACCATCTGGTGCGCGCGTGGACGCGCACATACGGCCTGCGCGCCACCATTTCCAACTGTTCCAATAATTACGGGCCATACCAGCATGTGGAAAAATTCATTCCACGACAGATCACATCCATTCTGGAAGGCGCGCGGCCGAAACTGTACGGCACCGGCGAGAACGTGCGCGACTGGATTCATACGGAAGACCACTCTTCGGCGGTATGGGCGATTCTGACGCGCGGTCGCATCGGCGAAACGTATCTGATCGGCGCGGACGGCGAAATGAGCAACATTGCCGTAATGCGTATGATTCTGCGGCTTATGGGGTGTGCGGAGGACGCATTCGACTGGGTGCGTGACCGTCCTGGGCATGATCGACGTTACGCGATCGATTCCAATAAGCTGCGTACCGAACTCGGCTGGCGGCCCGTGCATACCGATTTCGAAGCCGGTTTGCAGGCGACCATCGCTTGGTATGCTGCCAACCGCGCCTGGTGGGAGCCCGCCAAAGCCGCCACCGAAGCCCGCTACCGCGCCCAAGGCCAGTAAGAATTCGGTTCGTGTGGCGCAAGCCGGACAATTGAAGTTCGGTAAGCGGTGATCGAGGAGACGCGTTGCAGGCGAGTCAACCTCGCCGGGGAATGGATGTGTGGTTTGGCGTACATTTTGTTCGCTAGCCTTAGTTGCAGATCCAGGTTTGGTGAAGGATGAAAAACGGCCGCACCTCGAAGGTGCGGCCCCTATTGCGTCTCCTGGTGCGTGGCAACTGATAACTTTTGTCAAATGGAAGGTGTTGTCAAGCCTCTAAGCGACGCGAGGTCGCGCCTGCACAGCATAGATGCGTAATTCATGGGCATATCTCGCTTATGTATGGCAGATTTTGGGGTTTGTACGGAGGCATCTCGCCTATGTATGGCAGTCTGTTTTTGAAACAAGCTAGTTAGGGGGTAATTTTGTACCCTCTAACTGCGGTCTTTCCGGAATGACCTGCCATATATAAGCGAAATGTCTCCGGGCGACCTGTCGAATCTGCCATATATAAGCCCGATGTGGTGCGAAAATGCTTGTAATGGGGGCGAAGTTGCAGACTTGGATGACTTTGGCCCCGTTAAACGTAGGGTTTGGCGCTGACGTCGGCGCTAACCGTCGGGGCGGCTTACCTGACTTACTCGGCGGACTCGAGTCTGAGTTCTTGGCTGGCGACCACCGACTTGGCGGCCGCGTCGAGTTCGTTGGTGATGTTGCGCAGGTTGTCGGCGTATTTGCGAATGTCGTCCGTCGCTTTGGTGAAGTCGCTGGCATTGCCGCTTGCGGGGCATGCTGGCGCGCTTTCCACGGCTTTGGCCAGTGTGATCGCATCCTTCAGGGTTTCGAGCGTGGTGCCGTCCGCCACGTCATTCACGGTGAGTTTCGCTGCTTCTTCAGCTTCTTGTTGCGCTTCTTCAAAGCTCTCCTGATGCGTGGCGAGCGCCTTCGCATTCAACGCGCAGGTGTCGCTGGCGGCTTGTGTCATTTCGCGCTTGTTGGAGACTGCGATGATGGCGACGGCTGCGAGCGCGATGGCAGCTACTGCGATCATGGCGATGATGGCGATGGTCTTGCGCTGTTTCACATTGTTTTTCTGCATGGTTGGCTGCATGGTGGTTCCTCTCTTCTCGTGTGGCTCTCATTTCAGACAAAACGTTGCGAGTATACAAAAAACACTTCCGAGAAACGATTTACCGCTGGAAATAATGCGGATTATTTTGCTGTGAAAGGAATTTGTTTGTGATTGCGATGCTGGGCGCGTCAGGATCGCATGGCATTTATGCTGGAGGGAGAAACGTTTTAAGGGGGTTTGATGGCGTATCGTGCGACACTGAAGGATGTGGCCGCTGCCGCGGGGGTGTCTGTGACGACGGTTTCGCTGGTGTTGAATAATCGACCGGCTCGCGTGTCCGAGGAGAAGCGCAAGGCCATTGCCGACGCGGCAAAGAAACTGAATTACGTGCCGAATCAGAGCGCGCGAAGCTTGGTGACCAAGCAGTCCCAGCTGGTTGCGCTGATCGTGCCTGATATTGAGAACTTGTTTTTCGCGGCGCTTGCCAAGTGCGTGGAGGATGAGTGCGCCGCGCAGGGGTATTCGCTGATTGTGGCCAATTCCGATGATTCGCGTGTTACCGAGCATGAGTTGTTGCAGCGCCTTCCGGCTCGTGGGGTGGACGGTGTGATGCTGATTCCGGCGCGCGAGTCCTGCGCTGGCGATGCTGCTGAGCGGTTGCGTGAGGATGTGGCGCTTGTGTCGTGCCCTGTGGTGTTGATTGATCGTTTGACGCAGTGCGGTTGGTGCGATGCCGTTGGTTTTGACAATTATCTTGGTGGTCGTTTGGCTGCCCGTTATCTGTTGGAGGGTGGTCATACTCGTATTGGCATTGTGACTGGCGATACTGCGGAGTCGAGTGCTGCGGAGCGTCGTCGTGGGTTTGTGGATGCCGTCGAGCAGGCGGGGGAGTGTTTTGATTCGTCGCTATGCGTTGAGGGGGATTACCGTTTCGGTAGTGGCTATCATGCTGCGGATCAGATTATTGATGGCGGTGCGACGGCCGTGTTCTGCTGCAATGATGTGATGGCGCTTGGTTTCCGTCAGCGTATGGCGGAACGTGGGTTGCGCGTTACTGAGGATATGCAGGTGATTGGTTACGACAATATTCTCAAACGATTCGGTCTTGGTTGGCGTATGACCACCGTTGAGCAGAGCGTGGCTGATTTGGCCGCCGCCTGTTGGGGTATGTTGCGTGAGCGGATTGATGTTGCGGTTCGTGCCAAGTCCGGTACGGAATCAGGGGATGCTCGCCCGTGGCTTTCTAATCCGCAGGTTGAAGTGCTTACGCCGAAACTGGTGCAGGCCGCCTGCGCGTAGGATTGAGGATTTTTAGATACCTGCGGATCATGATGAGACGGGTGGCGCTGATAAATCTTGATTAAAGTGTCGTCGGAGTTTCTTATACGGTTAAATTGCTGGAAATAAAAGCAACACGCCGTATGGTAGTGCCGAATTTGCGTTCCTGATAAAACGCTTTATCATAAATCTTGTCAACACACAACATAAATGAGAAAGTGTTCGATACATAACTGACGACGCACCCGTATGGTGGCGGACCGTCGTCAGGCCCGTCAAAGAGGAAAGGCACACACATGAAAAAGATGATTCTTGATCTTGATACCGGCGTTGATGACGCGCTTGCCATTTCGTATGCTCTGGGAAGCCCGGAGATTGAACTGATCGGCATCACCGGTACCTACGGCAATGTGCTCGTCGAGCAGGGTGTGCGCAACGCACTGGCCGTGACCGACCTGCTCGGCCACCCGGAAGTCAAGGTGTATCAGGGTTTGCCGCACTCCAGCACCACCGACCATTTCGAAGTACTGCCAATCTCCGCGTTCATCCACGGCGACAACGGCATCGGCGACGTGGAAATCCCTGATTCCAACCGCTCCGTCGAAACCGAATCCGCGGTAGACTTCATCATCGACGCAGTGAAGACCTATGGCAAGGATCTCGTCTACGTGCCGACCGGCCCGATGACCAACATCGAAGCCGCACTGAAGAAGGCTCCGGAAATCAAAGACGAAATCGGCCAGATCGTGCTCATGGGTGGCGCACTGACCGTGCCCGGTAACTGCAACGCCTGCATGGAAGCCAACATTTCGCAGGATCCGGAAGCCGCCGACTACCTGTTCCGTTCCGGCGCTCCGACCACTATGATCGGCCTCGACGTGACCCTGCAGACCCTGCTCACCTACAAGGAAACTCAGCAGTGGCGCGATCTCGGCACCAAGGCCGGCAAGTTCCTGGCCGACATGACCGACTTCTACATCAAGGCCTACGAGACTACGTCCCCGCACCTGGGCGGCTGCGGTCTGCATGATCCGCTCGCCGTCGGCGTGGCGGTGGACCCGACCCTCGTCACCACCCTTGACATCAACATGAAGGTCGATGTGGATGGCCCGACCCGCGGACGCACCATCGGCGACGAAACCCGCCTCAACGACCCGGTCAAGACCATGAAGGTCGCCGTCGGCGTGGACGTGCCGAGGTTCCTCAACGAATTCATGACCCGCATCTCCGGCCTCGCCGCAAAAGCGCAGTGAACGACGGCTCGCGCGGAAAACGTTCCACGGAGCGTTTCCCGCGCAACCCTCACCACGGAATCACCATCGAAATAATCGCAACACAACATCACAAAAACCAAGCGAAGAAGCGAAAGAAGAACTGACATGTCTACCAGCAACGCAGCCGCAACGGCAGTCAACACCGCACCATCGCAAGCCCCCGTCGACCCGTTCGACGATCCGGTGACCAGCAACAAGATGGCCGTCCGCGCCCTTATTCCGCTGCTGATCACCTTCGTGCTCGGCACCCTGTGCCTGCAGGGATTCAACCTCGTGTTCCAGCAGGTCGGCGCCGACGTCGGCGCGCCGGCGCAGGCGTCCCTCATCACCGCGTTCCCCAGCATCGTGCTCGGCATCGTGTGCTTCATCTATGGATCCCTCGGTGACTTCGTCTCCCTGAAGAAGCTCGTCACCTTCGGCCTCGTGACCCTGTTCATCGGCTCCATCTTCGGTTTCGTGGCCAACTATTTCTTCGCCGCGAACCTGTGGACCGTGATCATCGCTCGAGTGCTGCAGACCGCAGGCGAGCAGGTGGCAGGCTCCGCCTTCCTGGTGGTGGCCACCAAATACCTGCGCAACGACCTGAAGGTCATCTTCTTCGGCCTGTTCACCGCCGCATACCAGCTGTCCGCTTCCATCGGCGTGTTCGCGGCCGGCATGCTCAGCTCCATCGCATGGCAGTTCCTGTTCCTGATCCCGTCCGTCACCATCCTGTTCCTGCCGATCCTGCTCAAGACCCTCCCGTCCAAGAGCGGCAACGGCCAGAAGGTCGACGCGTTCGGCTTCGTGATCTTCGGCTTCGCCACCGCGTTCCTGACCCTGTTCTTCTCCTACATGTCCTGGTGGATGCTCGTGGTCTCCCTGCTGCTGTTCGTGGCATTCGCCTTCTACATCAACAAGGCCTCCAACCCGTTCATCACCCCGGCGTTCTTCAAGAACACCCGTTGGCTGCGCGCCATCTGTCTGATCCTCGTGTTCTACTTCGTGAACTACGCACTGAGCCCGATCTTCAATGCCATTGGTACCAACATCTACGGCATGACCACCACCCAGGTTTCCCTGCACATCGTGTGGGCCTTCGTGGTCGCCGCTGTGGTGGGCACCTGCTCCGGCATGATCATCCGCAAGATCGGCATCAAGGCCGGCATCGTGACCGCAGGCACCCTCATGTTCCTGGGATGGACCGGCGCGGCATTCTGCGTGAACTCCGGTTTTGTGGTGCTGACCCTGTGCGCATGCGTGTTCTACGCGGGCTGTGGCCTTATGTACTCTCCAGTCGTTTCCACCGTGCTCGGCACCATTGAGAAGGACGAATCTGGTCGTGGCGTCGGCATGAACGATCTGGCTATGAACGTATCTCCGTCCATCGGCATTGCCATCATCGGCAGCCTGCTCGGCTCCAACGCCCTCGCAGGCAGTTCCGTTACCGGTGCTACCGGTGACGCCGCCAACTATTCCAACCTGCTGCTGATCGCCGCCGGTACCGCACTGCTTGGTCTGATCGTGTTCTTCGTCTTCAAGAAAAAGATCTACGAAGGCAACCATGCGTTGGAAACCGAGGAATCGGCTAAATAATCGCACATAACATCCTCAATATAAACAATGGAGATTTGCGATAATTGCGAATACTGAAAAACAATATTCCGCAAATCTCCTTTTTATTTAATTAATGTAAGGAAGTCAAAGATGAGTGCGACTGAAGTTCTCTCTGCATTGGACCGCATCCACGGCACAGTGTCCGTAATCGGCTCGATGAATGCGGATTACACCGTCACCGCACAGCGTCTGCCAGGGCCGGGGGAGACCATCACCGGCGGTCCGCTGCAGCTGCTGCCAGGCGGTAAATCCGGCAACCAGGCGGCCGCCGCAGCGCGCATCGGCGCAACCGTGCAAATGTTCGGCGCGGTAGGCTCCGATTCCAACGCCGACTTCCTGCTGGGCGCCCTAGGTGAAGCTGGTGTGAACACCACGCATGTTCGCCGCGTGCTTGGAGCATCCGGTACAACCGTGATCACCGTGGACGCAACTGGCGAAAACACCATCGTCTACTCTCCGGGATCGAACGCGCAGGTCACTGTGGACTATGTGGAATCCGTGCGTGAGGCGCTGGTACGGTCTTCCGTGCTTGGCCTATGCTTGGAAAGCCCGATCGAGACCGTCACCGCGGCCGCGCGCATGTGCCACGAGGCGGGCGTGAAGGTGCTGCTCAACGACTCGCCGTTCACCCCGTCCCTGCCGGTGGAACTGATCGAAGCATCCGACATCCTGCTCGTCAACGAGCATGAAATGGCGCAACTGCTCGACATCGACGAGCCGGAGAACGACGATTGGGATTCGTCCGACTGGTGGCACGCGCTCGACGAACTGCGCGGATTCGGCTTCGAACAGGCGATCGTGACGCTCGGCGGCGACGGTTCCGTGGTACTCGACGGCACCGCGGACGATCCGGAACACCGCGTCCAGCGCATCGCCCCGGTACGCGTCAAGGCCGTCGACACCACCGGCTGCGGCGATTCCTTCATGGGCACCGTGCTGGCCGGCCTGGCGTCCGGACTGGCGCTGTCCGAAGCCGCCGAACTCGCCTCGTACGTTTCGGCGTACGCGGCCACCGGCTACGGCGCGCAGGCGTCCTACGGCAACGCGGCGCAGATCCGCGAAGCGTTCGCGTCCGCCGAATAGTCCGGTAATCCGGTTTTCCCCCAAACCATCGACGTTGAGATGTGCCTTCTGCGTCGATGGTTTGGGGATTTTTTGATGTTGCCGACGGCAGTTTGGAGCGGTATGGTGAAACGCTTCCGCAACGGCCGCGTGCCGTGGGCACCCGCATTGTTATATTGGAGTTTGGCTTATTTTCACATATCGAACAATTGGGAAGGCAAGCATGTCGGCGATTCTCGAAGGCACTCCGGATAAGAAACTGGCTCTGGTGACGGGTCGCGCGTACCCCGAGCAGGCTCAGGAAACCGCAAAATACTTGGGAACCGACGTACTTGAGACCACCGCATACGATTTCGCCAACGGCGAGATGTATGTGCGCTACACCGAGCCCGTCCGTGGCGCCGACGCCTTCGTGATGCAGGCCCACACCGAGCCGATCAACAAGTGGATCATGGAGCAGCTCATCATGGTGGACGCCATGAAGCGCGCCTCCGCACGTTCCATCACTGTGGTCGCGCCATTCCTCGGCTACTCCCGTCAGGACAAGAAGCATCAGGGCCGCGAGCCCATCACCGCACGCCTCATGTTCGACCTGTTCCGCTCCGCCGGCGCCGACCGCATCATGACGGTCGACCTGCACGCAGCCCAGGAGCAGGGCTTCTTCGACGGCCCGGTCGACCATCTGACCGCCATGCCGATCTTGCTTGACTACGTGCGCAACAGCATGCCGCTGGAGAACACCACCATCGTGTCCCCGGACGCCGGCCGCATCAAGGTGTCCGAGCAGTGGGCCGCGAAGCTCGGCGGACTGCCGCTCGCTTTCATCCACAAGACCCGTGACACCACGCGCCCGAACCATGCCGAGGCGCATGGCATCATCGGCGACGTGAAGGGACGCGACTGCGTGGTCGTCGACGACATGATCGACACCGCCGGCACCATCTGCGAGGCCGTGCGCACGCTGAACAACGCCGGCGCGAAGTCCGTGACGCTCGTCGCCACCCACGGTCTGTTGTCCGGCCCGGCCGTGGAACGCCTGAAGAACTGCGGCGCACGCGAAATCGTCCTCACCGACACCGTTCCGGTGCCCGAAGAGAAGCGCCTGCCGAACATGACCGTCCTGTCCGTGGCCCCGCTGCTGGCCGCCGGCATCCGCTCCGTGTTCGAATCCGGCTCCGTTTCGACGCTGCTCAACGGCCTGCCCGAAGACATGCGCCCGCGCAACATCTACGCCTGATATTTCGCGCGATTGCCATACGGCTCTCGCGACATTTCAGGATTTATTACGATTCTTTGCGATTAAGCCCCGCTTGCGAGCGGGGCTTTTCGCTTGCCTCCGCACGTGATTTCGCGCCCGGCAGACGCCGTTTCGATACGTCGCGGCGTCGGGGTAGCCTGTACAAGTTGCCATCAATCGTATCCATATGTTCATTGCGACTTATCGATGCCTGAAGGCAGCACGCATACACACTCCTGCCATGGAAGGTCCATGGCCGATAGTCCGAGGGAGGTGGGTGATGTCTGCGCATAAGTACGAACTGATGTTCATTGCTGATCCTGAGCTGGATGAGCGCGGTCTGAAGAAGCTGACCGAGCAGTATCTGGAAACTGTCACCAAGGAAGGCGGTGCCGTCGAGAACATCGACATCTGGGGCCGTCGCAAGCTTGCCTACGAAATCGCCGGCAAGACCGAAGGTAACTACGTCGTGGTCAACTACTCCGCTGAGCCGGCCACCAGCGACGAACTCGATCGTCTGCTGAACCTGAACGAATCCGTCATCCGTACGAAGATTCTTCGCAAGTAAGTAAACCAAGCTTTCTAAGCTGCAAAGTAAGTAGGTAACGACATGGCAGGTGAAACTGTAATCACCGTGGTGGGCAACCTCACGGCCGATCCGGAAATTCGTACCATTGGCAGCGGCGCCGCCGTTGCCAGCTTTACGATCGCCTCCACTCCGCGCACCTGGAACCGTAACTCGAACCAGTTCGAAGACGGTCAGGCCCTGTTCCTGCGCTGCTCCGCGTGGCGCGACATGGCCGAACATTGCGCGCAGAGTCTGTCCAAGGGCATGCGCGTCATCGCGCAAGGCCGTCTACAGCAGCGTTCCTACCAGGCGCAGGACGGTTCCCAGCGAACCGTCATCGAGATGCAGGTCGACGAAATCGGCCCGTCCCTGCGCTACGCGACCGCCCAGGTGACCCGTCAAAGCTCGTCCGGCAACGGAGGCTTCAGCGGCAATCGCGGCGGCTACAACAACGCCAACAACAACGGTGGTTTCGGCGGCAACAACGGCGGATATCAGGGTGGCTCCAGCTATGCTGGCGGCGCCGGATATCAGGGTGGAGCCTCCGCTCCGGTCAACGCCGCTCCCGCACAGTCCGCTCCGGCCTCGGACCCGTGGTCAAGCTCGGATAACTCCGGCTCGTCCTTCGGTTCCTTCGGCGCGTCCCAGTCCTTCGGAGGTTCCTCCGAATTCGGCGGCGACAGCGACGAACCGGAATTCTGACGGACCGAACCCCGTCCGCAACATAGGCGAACAGCGAAACAAGCAGCTTAATCGCAGTATTTCCAGATTTTAAGGAGAACATCAAGATGTCACGCAAGAGGCCGCAGCCGCCGGTCAAGCCGTTTAAGAAGAAGCCGAATCCACTGAAGGCCGCCAAGGTCACCGAGATCGATTACAAGGACGTCGCCCTGCTGCGTAAGTTCATCTCCGATCGCGGCAAGATTCGTTCCCGTCGTATCACCGGTGTCACCGTGCAGGAGCAGCGCGAGATCTCCAAGGCTATCAAGAACGCCCGCGAGATGGCCCTGCTGCCGTACGCCACGTCCGGCCGCTGATCTTAGAGAGGTTTGAACAATGGCTGAAACTAAGGTTATTCTCACCAAGTCCGTCAACCACCTGGGTCACCCGGGTGACGTCGTGGCCGTCAAGTCCGGCTACGCCCGCAACTACCTGTTCCCGCAGGGCCTGGCCTTCGCTTGGTCCAAGGGTGCCGCCGCCCAGATCGAGGCCATGAAGCGCGCTCGTCTGGCCAAGGCCGTCGCCACCCGCGAAGAGGCTGTTGCCGCCAAGGAAATCATCGAGGGTTCCACCGTCGAAATTGCTGCCAAGGTCTCCGAGTCCGGCAAGCTGTTCGGCGGCATCTCCGCAGAGAAGATCGCCATCGCGCTCTCCTCCAAGGTTGAGGTCAACCCGAAGAACATCACCGTTGAGCCGATCAAGACCACCGGTGACTTCCCGGCAACCGTCGCCCTGCACCCGGAAATCACCGCCAACTTCTTCGTGAAGGTCGTCGCTGAGTGATTTCGCCCCATTCACCGCTCGACGTCCTTACGGACCGGCGGTGAATGACTTCAGGCTGAAACACGTCTGAGCTTAAGCATCGAAAATCCCCCGTACCGATTGGTGCGGGGGATTTTCCTATATCCGCTCTTTAGCCGGCATCAGTCCTCATCGTCAATCGTGACGCTGAGCTTGCCATCCCTGATGCTGAAGCTGCCGTTGACGGTGAAGTGGGTGCTGTCGTCCTGAGACTCCCACGAATCGTCGAAATTCTTCTCTTCATACGTGCACTTCGCCTTGCCCTGCCGGGTGGAGAACGTGCCGTAATCGAGATCGATGTCGGACAGTTTCGGATAGACGCTGATGGACCATGCGAAGTTGCGGTAGTAGTCCTCGTCGTACAGGTCGAAGCCGAACGGGCAGCCTTCCGGCGCGTAGTCGGTGGACTTCGCGCATTCGTCCAGCTTGGCGTTCACGGCCTTGCTCAAGTCCTCCTTAAGCTTGGCCGTAGGCATGATCTTGAGATCGGCGGCATCGGAGTCCGCGTTCGTGCGCACCATGGTGATGCCGCTGGTGACATACCCCGACTTGCCGATCGACACCTTGTACGAACCCGGGTAGACGCGCAACGTCCACGTACTGCTGTCCGACTTCTCCGCATTCTTCGCGGTCACGTCAACACCGTTGACGGACAACGATTCCACGGCATTGGGCACCGACACGGTGATGGTCTTGAGCAGTGGGCTCGAGATCTTCCAATTCGGGAACAGCAGGAACTTCGACCCGTCCTTGTTGATGGTGAGCGAATCGTTGACGTTCTTGCCGTTCAGCGAATACGTCACGTTGACCTTGGCCACGCCTTCGACGGTTTTGACACTATCGATATGCGGGTTGGCGATCGTGGCGTTGTCGGCCTTCGCTACGGTGTCGGACAGCAGCTTGAGCTGGTCCTTGTCCACCTGCGGATCGGCGATGCCATTGGCTTTGCCATACTTGCCGTCGGCAATCGCCGTCAGATAGCTTTGCGCCACGGATTTCGCGCTGAAGACGGTCGAGTTGAGCACACCGTAGACAATGCCCAACACAATCAGGGCACCGATTACGATGCCGCTGATAAGGATCGTCTTCTTAGTTTTTGGGTCGAGCGGCTGACCTGCCCCCGGAGCTGCGACCGGCATAGAAGCCGCGCCTGCTGGCGATTGCGGCAGCGGCACCGCACCCGTTGCCGTGTTGCCCGTTGTCGTATTGGGCATGGACGTCGGGGCGACCGGTTGTGGAACGGCCTGTGAAACAGGCGTTGCGGTAGGAGCGGTAGGAGCGGTAGGCGCGGGCATCGGCGCAGCCGGCGTCGCGGGCTGGGGGACCGATGCGGCCGGAGCTGCCGGAGTAGTTGGATTGGCCGGCTGTGCGGCAGCCGAAGCCGTCGGCATGGTCGCTGTTGCGGTCGTGCCGCTCGCCGTGGCAGAGGTCTTCTTCATGCCGTAGGACGGATCGCAGGACTTGACGTAATCGACCACGTTCTGCGGGGTCTGCTGCACGGTGCCACCGACGATGATCCGCCACATGCCCGGCAGGGACGCCACCAGCGTCGGACCGAACGTCATCGCGGCCACCTCGATCAGGAACGCCCAGATGCCGGCGACGAGGAAATACCACATCGGGGTCGTCATCGACATGCTGGACGAGGCGTATCCCGCCGCGAAATAAGTGAACAGGAACTCCGCGGCCAGCCAGAACACCATCGCGGCCACCGGAGCCTTCCATGTATGCTGCCAGCCCGCGTAATACGGGTCGTACATATTGCGCGCGGTCTCACGCAGCGCGATATAGAACGTGGCAAGCAGGAACAGCACGAAGCAGATCCACAGAATCCAGCCATACTGGCTGAGGGAGGACACGTTGAACAACGTGATCGTATGGACGCTGTAGCTGGACGTCGAGAAGGCGATGCCGCCGAACGAGGACAGCGAAATCAGCATAAGCGGCAGAGCCGGGAACAGCAGCGGAACCAGCAGCAGACCGCCTGCGCCGAGATGGTTCGCGGCGGACATGGCGATCGTCGCCACCAGGCCAAGCACCAGGAACAGCACGCCGTAGATCGCAAACGATTCGACCAGCGTGCGCACGAAGCCACGAGCGCGGTGCGCCCAACGCCAAGCGGCGGAGAAGACGTTACCCGAATCGCCCGCATACTGTGCCAACGCGTAGCCGGCCAGCGCACCGGCCGCCGACAGCAGGAACGCCATGCAGAACGTGCGGAAGGACACGCCGGAAAGCGACGCGGAAGCGGAATAGTCGCTGTAGGAACCACCCACCGTCACCGGGAAGATGGCGGCGAAGACCAGCAGCACCAGGCCGGACAGCACGCCGACGATCAGCGAGCTGATGACGCCCGTCCACTTGAAACGAAGCGCGAACCTGCGTGCCAGCATGTATGCGCCGAACGCGGCGCCGATCGCCAATGCCACGCCGGGCAGTCCGACCGGCAGCGTCACGCTGACGTGCGAGGCGTCAATGCCGAGATTGCTCAGCGAGAAGCCCTGGGAGCTGGTTTTGAGATTCAGCGAACCGCCAACGCCGAGCGTCATCACGGTGAAGAGAATCTGGAAGAAATTCGGGCCGGAGCCGGACACACCGTTGTTGCCCAGGAAGGAGGCGGTGTCGGAAAAGCCCGGAATGCCGGCAAGCCCGTTGCTGGCCGCGGCATTGCCCATGAAGAAGACGATCGATGCGAGCAGCGCGAACACCACGCTCGCGCCGAGACCGATGCCGAGGCTGGCGCCCATGGTCTTCATGGACTGCGGTGTGGTCAGCGCGGTGATGGTGGGATCGGCCGCCGGACGGGCGATTTGCTGGGTCGGCTGGCTTGGCTGCGGCGCTGCTGCCGGCTGCGGGGCCGGGGATGGCGCATACTGGAACTGCTGCGTCGGCGCGGCCTGTGGTGCCACCGTTTGCGTTGCCTGCGCCTGAGCGGTCGGCTGTGCTTGCGCCGCCGGTTGCGGTGTGGTGGGCTGCGGGACGGTGGTTTGCGGAGCTGCGGGTGCGGCGCTATTGGGCAGCGGGACGGCAGCGGTCGGCATCTGCGGGGCCGGTGCCATGTGCGGCGCGGAAGACAGCATGGTGCCGTCATCGGATTCCGCCGCGGCCGGCGCTTGCGGTGCCGCCGCGGTCGTTTGGATGAGCGGTGAGCCGCACGAGGCGCAGAATTTAGCGCCTTCGATGGTCGGCTGACCGCAATTTGGGCATGCCATAGGTAAGCCTTTCTCCTTCTTGATGCGCGTCATATACTCCTGTGACGCGCCATGGTCCTTATTATAAAGGGCCTCTGGCGCGTCGACGGGCTCGACGATGATGCGTGCTATTCGGCTCGCCGCGGTGGAAATGTGTGATGGAAAAGTTCGTGCCGTTGACTGTCGGAGTGGTTGCATTGCGCCAGAATGTGAAGAAAATGTGATTACTTGGATTCTAGGGCGCCATCGCGCCGCATTTTTCGTCGTATGACGCGATGTGCACCATAGATGGTGATTTGCTGAAAACGTTGGAAAATAGCGGTTTTATGATTGCGACACGCCGAAGGTTGCGTTCTTTCCGATTCTGAGTATATTTACTCCATGTGCTCAGCGAGAACAAAAACCTCGCCAAGACCAACGCCCCTTTAGCTCAGTTGGTTAGAGCAGCTGACTCTTAATCAGCGTGTCCAGGGTTCGAATCCCTGAGGGGGCACAGACAAGACCCAAGCCAATGGCTTGGGTCTTTTTCGTATTTCGGACATGCGTCCACCCAAAGCCGCGTTACTTCCTCCGTGCGGAGTAAGGTAGTGCGCTGTTGTCCGCCCAGAGCGGAATCGCAATTCATCTCGAATCGCACGAATCGTAAGAATCGTTAGAGAAGAAGCAATAGAGGAAACTGCAGTGGAATACACACTCTTCACCAAGCTTGCCGCGGAATTCGTCGGCACCGCCGTGCTGATGGTCTTCGGCAACGGCGCTGTCGCCAACGCGGAACTGAAAAACACCAAGGGCTACCATGCCGGCTGGCTGAACATCGCCATGGGCTACGGCTTCGGCGTCATGTTCCCGGTCCTGATGTTCGGCGGCGTCTCCGGCGCCCACATCAACCCGGCCATGACCCTCGCGCAGGCCGTCAACGGCATGTTCCCGTGGAACGAGGTCCTGCCGTACATCATCGCCCAGCTGCTCGGCGCAGTGGCGGGCCAGCTCATCGTGTACGTCACCTACCTGCCGCACTACAAGGACACCGACGATGCCGAAGCCATCCTCGGCACCTTCTGCACCACCGACGCGCACAACGACCGCGTGAACTACTTCCTCAACGAGTTCTTCGGCACCTTCATGCTGGTGCTCGGCGCCCTGTGCTGCCTGTCCCTGCCGTGGGGCAAGGCGAACCCGGCCGCCGCATCCATCGTCGTCGGCTTCATCGTGTGGGGCCTCGTGACCTCCATGGGCGGCCCGACCGGCCCTGGTCTGAACCCTGCCCGCGACCTCATGCCGCGCCTCCTGCACGCCATCCTGCCGATTCCGAACAAGGGCGATTCCCGCTGGGGCGAGGCCTGGATTCCGGTCGTGGCCCCGATCGCAGGCGCTATCGTCGGCGCGTTCCTGTTCAAGGTGCTGTTCGCCTGAGCATTACTTTGACGATTGCCGGCATTCGTCTGGCATGCTGGTAAGGCCCGTGATTCCCTCCGGAATCGCGGGCCTTACGCATAGGTGGTATGCATGGCGGTCGGCGGCTTCGGCATGTTGACTGAGACTGGTACTGTTGCCGAAGAGAGAAACATCACCATATCGGGAGGCTGGATTGAAGCGGATTCGTCGTATCATACGTGCGCTCGATCCGAAAGCCGACGCCACAATGGGCCAACGGGAACGGCTTGAGGCGTTTCGCATCCGCAGGGTCGCCGTGCTGGTGCTCGTGCTGTTCCTGCTGATCGCATCGATGACGTCCTGCAGCGTGCACGCACTGCTGGTCCGCATGACGCCGAACACGCAGACGACGGCACAAGCCACGCATTCGACGTCGGCCAAGAAGCCAGCCAAGAAAACAGCCAAAACCAATCAGCATAAGACGGCCAAAAAAACCAAACCGGAAACCAAACAATCGCAGGAAGAGCAGGCCGTCGCCAAAGCGGTGAGCGCGCAATCGGCGGCACTGAGCGACGACGAGAAAACCGCGATTCTGAACAAAGCGCAGGAAACCGCGCAAAACAGCGGCAAACCGGTAACGCAATACCATTACTGCATCGCAACCAAAGGAAACGTCGGTTCGGCCGACGAATTCGGCAACGCGGCGTTCCGCATCCTCAACGACGAACACGGATGGCCACGCGCCGGAGCCATATTCGACCAATCCACGGACGGCAACTGCGATTTCAATCTCGTGCTGTCCCAAGCGTCGGAAATGACGTCGTTCTCGCCATCATGCTCGGTGGAATACAGCTGCAGGGTCGACAACAACGTGATCGTCAACGACGACCGTTGGAACGGTGGCACGCAACAATGGCTCGCCGCCGGCGGCAACCTGGCGCGATACCGCACGATGGTGATCAACCATGAGGTCGGACACCGGCTGGGGCACATTGACAACGAAACGACCTGCGCCGGCGAAGGCCAGTTGGCGCCGCTGATGCAGGAGCAATCCATGCATTTGGACGGCTGCAAGGTCAACGAATATCCGCTTGACTCGGAGCTGTGGATCGGCTGAACGTCGACTGCTTCCCGTTATTTTCTGCTGCTTTCTGCTGTTTCCCGGACTGACCGGGTCGTCTCGGCAATTCGGCGAGATCCGGCCAGCCGTTGTCACAAGCCGAAATACGCGTCGAAATCGTCTTGGCTGATACTGCGGTCGGCCGTATCGGCCCGTACCTTACCCCAATCGAACTCCTGCAACGCCTCGACGGCGCTCATCGGCTGCGGACTGGTATGCGCGGAATCGCCCTGCAAACCAAGCAGCCACGCACAATAGCCGACAACCTGTTCCGCGGTGACGCCATGCGCGCGCAGCGCCCCCATATCCAAAGAGCGCTCGCGTTTGGCGAGCCTGCGGCCGGCCGCGTTGCCGATAAGCGGCAGATGCGCGTACCGTGGGTTTTCGGGGTTATATGGGGTGTATTGCGATTGTGGTGCGTGCTGCGATGGTGCAGAAGCCTGCGTTTTCGCCTTGCGGAATCCCGCCTTGATAAGCGCTCGGCGAATGGCGATTTGCAGGGCGTTCGATCGGAGCAGGTCGCGGCCGCGCACGATGTCGTCGACGCCCATGTCAAGATCGTCCGCGACCACCACCAGCTGGTAGGAGAACAGGCCGTCGGCGCGGCGCACGATGGTATCGCCGACGTCGTGCGCCAGATTGAATTCCTGATGGCCGAACACTGCGTCATCGAATTGGACGGTTGCGTGCGGGTTTGTGTCGGCGGGCATGGCGATGCGCAGCGAATGCCGATCACCACTGGCCCCCCGCCGGCCTGTACCGTGCTGCCGGACGGTATCCGGATTGCTGGCGATAAGCCGGCGGCACGTGCCGGGATACACCATGAAACGGTCGCCTTCCTGCGGTGCGGAGGCTGCGCGGATGTCGGCGCGCGAGCAGAAGCAAGGGTAAATCAGCGGGGTTGTGCCAGCGATTGCGTTGTTGGCTGCGCTGCCGACTGCGGGGGTGTGGTTGTTGCGCTCGTCAAACGGCGAATCGTATGCGTCGTCAATCGTCAGGTTTTCCAAGCAATGCAGCGCCTCACGGTACAGGTCGTGCCGGGCGGATTGGAACACCGGATCGCCGTCCCAATCCAAGCCAAGCCAATGCAGATCGTCCATCATCAGTTCGGCCGCGCCGGGCACCACGCGCGGTTCGTCGATGTCTTCGATGCGCAGCAGCATGCCGTCGCCGCGGCTGCGCGCGGACAGCCATGCTCCGAGCATCGCATAGATGTTGCCGATGTGCATGCGGCCTGATGGGGTGGGTGCGAAACGACCTGGCACGGGGTTCCTTCCTGTCGTTGGCGGGCGGTTCGGTGTTGCCGATGCGGAGACCGGTTGCGCCGATGCTTGCAACTGTACCTGCATCGGCGGCCGGAACGGCGGGTTTCGTGGGACGCGATTGTGGAATGCGTTGCTGGACGTGCCGTGACGTGCCATGCCGAGGTTGCAGCGTGCTCCGAAAACGTGCCGTCGCTGTGAGATATCTCACAGTGTGAGAAGGATATTTAGCGCATGGTGATACGGGCCGCGCGTTTCGTTTGGGGTGTGCGTAAGGTGGTGTGCGTCATCCGGTATTCTGGGTGGTGATTTCGGCAATTCGGTCTATGCGTTATCGGTATGGCCGGTCAAAAGGGGATTTACAAGGGGCGAATATGACGAAGCGACAGTTCAGTAGAGCGGAAATCGAATACCTGCGTACATTGCCGTCGATCGACGCGGTGACGGACAGCAGAATCACGTATGCGAGGGAATTCCAAATCGACTGCATGAGGCGGTATCTGCAGGGGGAGAAGCCGACTGCGATCTTCATTTCCGCGGGATTGAGCCCATCGGTCATCGGGCACAAGCGCATCGAACGCAATATCGCACGCTGGAAGCGTGACGAGGACATCATGCGCAAGGCGGCCGAAGAGCCGGAACCGCATGATACGGCTGTGGACAACCACAATGCGATGTCGGAAGTGCCGTTGGGCAAGATTCAATCGCTGGTATGCCAGGTGATGGTGTTGAGCGATCGCGTCGATAAATTGGAGCGTTTGGTGGAGGGGCTGCGCAAGGGGGATAAAATCTGAAAAAAAGTTTTCAGATTTATTGGTTTTTTCCGGCGGTTCGCGCGCATTTATCTGATACATTAAATGCGTAGACGGAGTCTTTGAAGTCCCCCTTCTACTGCCGTCTGGTTTTATAGCCCGCGCGAATTTATGACCGCTTTATCGCTTCACTTCAGGTCATCGCGCGGGCTTCTTTATACGTTGTCGGCGGTTTTCTGGTAACACTGGTATCGAAATATCAGCCGACATGCCGGAAACGGTGGTGCCGGCCGCGGACCGGCGGTCGAATGAACTTGCGAGAGGTGGACGATGACTGCATACATGGATCACAAGAACCTCGCCAACGAGGTGATCGACGATGCGCGCGCACGTGAGATCACGGACGGCGTGCATCGTGTGCTCGACCGCATCGCGGCCGCTGAGGAACAAGCCGGACGCGAAGCCGGCTCCGTGCGCCTGCTGGCCGCCACGAAGACGCGCGACATCGGCGAAATCATGGTTGCGATTGATGCCGGCGTGCGCATGATCGGCGAGAACCGTCCGCAGGAAGTGACGGCGAAGGCCAAAGGGCTGGCACGGCGATGCGCGGAACGCGGGTTTTCGCTGGGCGTCGCAGGCGTCGCGCCGGATGCTGCGGCGGAGCATATTCCATTCCACCTGATCGGCCAGCTGCAAAGCAATAAAATCGGCAAAGTGCTGCCGGTGGTCGACACTATCGAATCGGTCGATTCAATCGATTTGGCAGAAAAAATTTCACGTAGAGCCGTGGCTCGCGGTATTACTGTCGGCGTGCTGCTGGAAGTCAACGAATCCGGCGAGGAATCGAAATCCGGTTGCGATCCGGCGCACGCCATCCGCATCGCGCAGAAAATCGGCACGTTGGACGGCATCGAATTGCAGGGACTGATGACGATCGGCGCGCATGTGTACGACGAAACGGTGATTCGCCGCGGTTTCTCGCACCTGCGCAAGACCCGCGACCTCATCCTCGCATCCGGCGAACCGGGCACGGACCGTTGCCGGGAACTGTCGATGGGCATGACCGGCGACATGGAACTGGCCATCGCCGAAGGTTCCACCATCGTGCGCGTCGGCACTGCGATTTTCGGTGAGCGTGCGTTCATCTGAGCGCTTTCTTTGACTTTTTCTGTTTTTTTAAGGATTTGCGAGGCTCGTCCGCCTGGATTGCATTCGTCTGGCTTACATTCGTCTGACTTGCATTCCTCTGAAAAACGGCTTGTCTGAGCTGCGTTCCGCCGGTAGGTGGGGTGCTGCGCGGTTTGGTGCCAAAATTGCCGGTTTCGTGCCTGAAACCGTTGTCTTTCTAGGGGTAAGCCCTCCTATAGGGGGCAAGGGCTTTCGTATGGCGGGTGTGAACATGGGTGTGTTCGAAGGAGAAACCCATGTTTTGGTCTGCCTCTCGATTGATGAGTAAACCCGTCCGTCTGCTCGCCCGCAGGACGGATTCCTACGTGCATGCGCATGCGGTGCTGCGTTCGCCCATGCGGCTGTTCGGTGCCGTGGCGGGCGCCTCGGCTGATTCCTATGATGCCGGTGATGATAACGATGGCATCGGCAATGGCGCCGGAGTCGGATCTGATGCCGGTGCAGCTGCCGACAGTGGTCATGCCGGAACTGTTGCGTTCGCTGGAACGTCTGCTGGAACGTTCGCTGGAACGCCGTCGTTTTACGAGGCGATTGACATTGCCGATGTGGTTCGTGCGCGCAGGCTGCGGCGGATTCGTTTCATATTGGTGCGGTGCGTGTCCGTGCTGCTGATCGTGGGCGCGGTGGTGGTCGCGTCGTTGCCGTTCGCCATGCAGGCGCATTCCGCGCGGCGCTTGGCCGAGACATCCGATTCGGCGGCTCGCACGGTTGCCGGATGGCCGTATCCGATGGCGATGGAAGAGTTGGAACGGGCGCGCGCATACAATCGGCGGCTTGCCGTGGAAGGACAGCCGGTATTGGGCGAGGCGGCCGATCCGTTCACTACCAGACCGGCTGGCACTGCCGGAGATGCTGATACCGCCGACGATTCGGCGCCTTCCGGCGGTTCCGGGCTTTCCGCGGCGGACACGGACGCGAACTATCAGGGCCTGCTGGATTCTGGCGCAGGCATCATGGGCACGGTATTGGTGCCCAAAATCGGCGTGGAACTGCCGATTCGGCATGGTACGTCCGAACCGGTACTCGCCGTCGGTGCCGGGCATCTGTACGGCACCAGCCTGCCGGTCGGCGGCACTGACTCGCATACGGTGGTCACTGGGCATCGCGGCCTGGTCAAATCGTTGATGTTCACACGGCTCGACGAACTGCACGACGGCGATTTCATGTACATCAAAGTGATGGACGAGACGCTGGGATACGAAGTGGACCGAATCAGCGTGATCGAACCGGACGACGTCTCACGGTTGAAAATCGTGCCCGGCGAAGACCGGCTGACGTTGATGACCTGCACGCCATACGGCATCAACACGCATCGGCTGCTAGTCTCCGGGCATCGCGTCGCAATACCGCTGCCCGCGCCAGATCCGGCCGACGTGCGCGACGAACGTGCGACCGAACTGGGCGCGCTCGCCATGACCATCGTTTGCACGATGGGCGGCATGCTGTTGTGCTGCATGGTCGTGCGGTCGATGCGGCCCCGACACCGAATCATGCGGCACGCTTCCGCCTGGCCGCGTAAAGGATAAGGGGGAAGGCCGCGATTTTCGCGGGTCCGTACGTTCCCCGAACCCATCAATGGAGGGGACGGGTTTCAAAACGTTCATCCATAAGGTTCAAGGCATGGAGGCGCATAGGCAATTCGCCGCAGCGCCATGAGAGATGGACATGTCATGAAGTGGATGAAGGACCCGCTTGCCGGCTTCATAAGCCGGTGTGGCGCGCGGATGGGAAAATTCACCGCATTGCTTGTCACGATTGCGATGCTGGCCGGCACCACGGGAGCCGGCGCGACCGCGTTCGCCGACGAAACGGTGACGGATGGCGGCAACGTGGCCGCCGAATCCGCAGCGAGCCAGCCGGAATCGACACAACAATCCGATGCTGAAAACGCAGTCGGATCGGACGTTGCCGACATTGCCGGGCAAGATGTTGCCGGACAGTCCGCAACGGACGATGACGACGCACAATGCCTTACGGACGACGGTGAATCGCATCAGCCATCGAACGAACAAGCGCAATCGCAACTGCAGTCGCAATCGCAACCGGAACAACCGTCGGAGACGATGCCGGAACAGCGGCAGCCGTGCGATAAGACGGAACAGCCGAATGAGCAGAAGGAGCAGGAACGGCAGGCGGTTAGGCAGCCGACGGCTGAGAACGCTGACGTACCTGCAAATGGTGCTGCACCGGCTCAAGACGGCGATCGAAACGACCATGCCGGCGAAAATCGCACGGATGCTGTGGCGAATGGCGATGCGGGCGCGACAGCCGATGACGGCAAAACCGGCGATGCGGACGATGCTGACAACGATGGCAACACTGCTGAAGATGCCGACGATGCCGACAAGAACGGTAAGAATGACGCCGACAAGGATGCCGCGTCGGCTCAAAACGGCAACGATAACGACAAGAATGATGCTGCCAAAGACGATGCCGACGCCGACGAACACATCATGCGCGATCGCTTCACCTTCAATCGCAAAACCGTGATGCGTGCCGCGCGTAACGTCGCCGTGCCGCAGCCGGACCACACGAAAAGCATCACATACAACAACGGCGGCAAATACACGCTGAACCTCAACGTGGTGGGCAAGGATACCCGCGAAAGCCATGAGACCACGGAGAAAATCGAAGTGGTGCTCGTACTGGACACGTCCGGATCGATGAACTACTGCATGGACGGAAGCCAAAGAGGATGCAACAAATCGAATCCGAAGCGGTTGACGGCGCTGAAAGAAGCGGCGACCAGCTTCATCGACGCCACCGAGACCACCAACGACACCATCCAGGACAAAGACAGCAAAGTGCGGATCGCCATCGCCCAATTCGGGCAGAATTCCGGCGTGGTGAGTTCCCTGACCAGCGATACCGCCGCTCTGAAATCATCGGTGAACAGGCTATCCGCCAATGGCGCGACCCCTGCGGACAAAGGCATGACCGCCGCGCAGACGGCATTACGGCAGGCAAGGCCAGGCGCGAAGAAAATCGTCATCTTCTTCGCGGACGGTGTGCCGACCACGCAAAGCGCTTTTAGCACAAGAGTCGCCAATAACGCCGTGCAAACCGCGCTCGCCATGAAATCGGCTGGCACGCTCATCTACAGCATCGGCATCTTCGAAGGCGCCAATCCGGAGCAGCAATCGTTCGGCAACAGGGAGAACGACCAAGCCAACCAGTTCATGCACGCCGTGTCCAGCAACTATCCGAACGCCACCGCGTACGACAAAGCCAATTGGGGTACGGGCGGCAACCTCGGCTACTACAAGGCCACCAACAGCGCTGACGACCTGACGAAGATCTTCGACGACATCCAGAAGGAAATCACCACGGGAAGCGCCTACAGCGGCGTCTCGATCGTCGACGAGCTGTCCGAATACGCGCAGGTCGATGGCGTTGTCTGGAACATGGCCGGCATGCGGAACTTCGGCGGAACGACCTACTACCGGGTGACCGGCGGCGTGACGCTCAACGTGACGAATCTGCCTTCGGGGGCTACGCCTCCAGTGCTGGAACGTGATTACACATTGTGGTACAGCGACGCCGGCAACGGCAAGATCCGCGTCGAATTCGCCGGCGATTACGAGCTGCTGCACAACGCGACCTACACGCTCTCGTACGGCATCGTGCCAACCGACAGCGCCTACGCGCGGGTTAATATGGTCGACGGCGGCATCAACTACGACGCGACCGGCGACGCGGGCACCGGCACGACCTCCGCAGGAAAGCCGGGCTTCCGATCGAACGCGTCGGCGCAGGTCTGTTACACCTTCGACAAGCAGTCCGCCTGCGCGGCCTACCAGCATCCCGTATTGCAGGTGCCGTCCGCCAACGTGGTCGTGACGAAACATTGGGAAGGCGGAATGCCGGCGAGCGGAGCCACATTGCGCATCGATTTCATGCAGGGCGGCGCATCGAAGCTGGGCAAAGACCTTTCCGAAGATGACGAGCTGCCTACCGGCGAATGGCAGTACACATTCCGTGGCGTGATGGCAGGCGACTACACCGTCACGGAAGGCAACATCGCCGGCTATCACGCGAAAGGCAACGTCACCTCAGTGCCGATCAGCATCACCAGAGCCGACATGTGGAGCGCGTTCGACAAGGGACAGACCGCCACCTACGAAGCCTCGTTCACCAACGTGAAAGAGACGGTGGCCGTGCTGCCGCTGTCCGGCGCATCGGAAGGACGGACCTGGCTGGTCGTGGCCGGCGTCACGGCACTGGTGCTGCTGCTTGCGGGCATCGTCGGACTGGCTTTGATCGGGCGCGGACGGCCGTGACGGAACTGCCGGACGGCAATCGCAATTCTCTGATCGCAATCCGGCAATCGCAATTTTTCAATCACAACTAAAGAGCAACACAACTTACGAAACTTCCCATAAAACCAACCAATCGGCTGCGGTAACAAGGCCGACCAAACCAAGGAAGAGAGGTCTCTCATCATGAAGACGAGAAGGCTTTGTGCAGTAATCGCCGCGGCGGCAACGTTGCTGGGCGGTATGGCGTTCGGCACGGCCGGAGCGTATGCGGCCGGCAGCGCATCGATCGAAGTGCGGCATTCGCAGAAGGGGCACACCTACTCCGCGTACAAGTTCGCCTCGCTGACGGTGGACGGCGACGCCGTGCAGGTCGACACCGACGCCGATTGGGTGACTGCTGTGACCGACGCGGTGGCCGCCGCCAACAACAACATGGACCCCGTTGTCAGCATGCCCTCCGAATATGACAGCAATCCGGCCGCGTTCGCCGCAACCAAGACCGGCGATAACGACGCCGCCTGGTTCCGCACATTCGCGGCCTCGTTGGCGGTTGGCGATGGCGTCGTCGCCGACAAAACCGTTGCAGGCAACGGCGGTACGGCTGCCATCGGTTCGCTTGAAGAAGGCTGGTATCTCATCACCGATGTGGATGGAGAGGGTGGCCGAGGCACCAACGCCATCGTCGCCACCACGCTGAACGGCGTGGCCGCCACATTCAAAGTGAAGGGCGATCCGGCAACCGGCCAGGGCAAGATCAACGCTGTCGGCATGTTTGTGGCCAAGAACGAGAACGAGCCCGACCAGCCGGGCAAGACGGCCGATACGATTACCACCACTGAAGGCGTGAGCATTGGGCAGACCGTCGCCTACACCATCACGCTGGATATTCCGAACGCGGCCGAAGGCTACGACAAGTATCCGTACTTCGTGAAGGACGTGGCATCCAAGGGCCTGACGGTCAACAGGGACTTCAAGGCCGTTGTTCGAGCCGCGGATGGCACGGAAACGAATATGCCGTTCGCCTACGTGACCGTTCCGACCGTTGGGGCCGACGGCAAGACCACCACCGTGCTGGAATTCGACTTGGCCAACAAGAGCGGCCAGCTGGTCATCACCTACACCGCCGTGGTCAACAAGGACATCATCGACATGGGCAACAAGGTTACCAACAAGGCGGTCGTGTCCCGTGACACCGAGGTGTGGAATACGCCGGTCGAATTCGACTCCTATACCGGGGGCTTCTCCTTCCACAAGTACGGTGTCGGAAGCGATGCCAATGGTCTCGCAGGAGCGAAGTTCCACGTGTTCGAGGGAACCGAGGTTTCGCAGACCCCGCTCAAGTTCATCAAGATTGTGGATGGCGAATACCGCCTTGCCGAGGCGAACGAGAAGAATACTACCGAGAACGTGGTCTCCACCACCGGCAATGTGAGGATCATGGGCTTGAAGTCCGGCAAGTACACGCTGAAGGAAACCGGATTCGCGGACGGCTACGCGAAGAACTTCGTGCCGACCTTCACCGTCGAACTGACCGTGAATCAGGAGAACGGCGAATCGACCTTCAAGCTGGTCGGCGCCAACAACTTTGGTCTGGCAAGCGAGGTCGACAAGGCAATCCAGGTCAAGAACGTGAAGAACGTCACGCAGCTGCCGCTCACCGGCGCAATGGGCACCGCGTTGTTCACCATCGCGGCCCTGGTAATGGCCGGAGCCGGACTGGCGCTCGTGCTGCGCTTCCGCGAATCCGATACGCCGATGGCGGTCTGAGCGGGCCAGCAGACAGGCAACGGGACTTGTTCGGGCGGGTGAGTCGTTGAGCGATCAACGGTTCACCCGCTTTTGTTGTGACGAATACGGGTGATTTAGGGTTTAGTACCGCCTGAAATGGTTGGAAAAACGCCATTCGTACCGGTATGATGGAACACGAAGCGAACAACGAATCGGATTGCGGCCTTGCATCGCAAACACGTATCGCAAGCGCGCATCGCAAACCGAATCGCAAGCCGAACAGGGGAATGGCATGACGGAGGCCATTCGACTGCCGTGCGGTGGAAGGGAGCCGCCGCACGCCAAGCCGAAAGGGAACATCATGTGCAACGGTGGGGGAGCGTTCAGTCCGGAAGAAGTCGAATATCTGCGCTCGCTGCCGGTGGTGGCCGAAGCGACGTCGCGACGCATCACCTACACGGAATCGTTCAAACACAACTGCATGCGCCGGTACCATGCGGGCGAATCGCCGGTCGAACTGTTCCGCGAAGCCGGACTCGACCCATCGCTGATCGGCTATAAGCGCATCGAACGTTGTTTCGCGCGCTGGCGCAAGATTGCCTGCCGTATGGGCACGGACCGGCTGGTATCGGTTGATGGGAATGGTGGAGTGATGCCATCGGCGTCGGCGGGTGTGGTTCCGTCGGCGGACTCGGCGGAAGCTGCTCGATCTGCGGTATCGCAGCCGGTGCAGCCAACGCAAACGACGGAAACGCAAAGCAATGCGACGCTGCCCGCGCCGCGCAACGCAGCCGAAGCCCCGATTCTGTCGGGAGGTGACGTGCGCGACCTGCTCATCGCCCAGCAGGTGCGCCGCATCGACGAGCTGGAACGCGAGGTGGCGGCGTTGCGGGCGGAACTGCATTGCGAATAATCGCAAAAATCGTAAAAAATGCGAGCAATCGGCATCGTCCGCAAAGCGACGCATGTCGAGAACGGCGGGCGTGGCGAGCGGGTAGACTTGCGGGTATGAGAATCGCACGTTTTACGCATAATGATGTACCGCAGTACGCCTTCGTTCAGACCGACAAGAACGACGGCAAGGACTATCTCGTGGCCTTGAACGGCTATCCGCTGTCCGGCCAGGCCGTCGAGCCGACCGGCGAGCGCTATCCGGTGGATGGTGACGGCATTCGTCTGCTGGCTCCGGTGATTCCGTCGAAGGTGTACGGTTTGGCGAAGAATTATGAGGCGCATGCGCAGTTCATGCATGAGGCCGGTCATTCCGATATCAAGCATGCGCCGGAGGATATGGTGATTTTCACCAAGCCGAGCACGTCGGTGATTGGTCCGGATGATCCGATTGTGATTCCGCTGTGTTCGAATGATATGAATTTCGAGCCGGAGTTGGCTGTGGTGATGGGTCGTATCGCCAAGAATGTGCCGGTGGAGCAGGCCATGGATTATGTGCTGGGTTTCACGTGCGTGAATGATGTGACGTTGCGTGATCTGCAGGGTCTTGATCCGACGTGGACGCGTGCGAAGGGTTTTGATACGGCGTGCCCGTTGGGTCCGTGGATTGTGACGCGTGACGATGTGGATTGGAAGGATGCGAAGATTTCCTTCACGCTCAACGGTGAGGATGTGCCGATGGCGTCGGGTACCACGGCGAATCTGATTCACGGCATTCCTGAGCAGATCGCGGCGATTACGAGTTTCACCACGCTGCTGCCGGGCGATGTGATTATGACGGGTACGCCGAACGCGTCGGGTCATCTGGATCCGGGTGACGAGGCGATCGTGCACGTCGAGGGCATCGGCGATCTGCGCAACGTGGTGGTGCGCGGCTGATTTTCGGCTTGCTGGCGGACTTTGGATTAGGCGGGTTTGCAACGTTTCGTGATTTCGTTACGTTGCTGCCCGCCTTTTTCGTATGTATTGCGATTGCCGGTGAGCGCTGGTGATTGTCGGTGACTGCCGTCCTGTGTCGAAAGACGGTTTTGAGAAACGCAAAAAGTTGAGTGTGTGGGACTCAAGTTTTGGGAATATAATGGCGATGAAGTCGGTTGAGCATATCAGACAACGACATATGCGTCCGAACGCCGGCCCGGTAGCGAAGGCCGGGCGGCCGGGCGCGAACCATGGAGGATGATATGGAACAGAAGTTCACGCAGATGGCGCAGGAAGCGCTTTCGGACGCCGTTCAGAACGCGGCGGCGCTGGGCAATCCGCAGGTAGACACCCTGCACCTGCTGGACGCGATGCTGCGTCAGGAAAACAGCATGGCCCGCGCGCTCATCGAAGCGGCAGGCGGCAACGCGCAAAACGTGAGCGCCGAAGTGCATCAGGCGATGCAATCGCTGCCGAGCGCCAGCGGATCGACCACAACGCAGCCGGACGTCAGCAGGCAGCTGTCGGCGGTGCTATCGCAAGCCGAAAAAGAAATGCAACGGAGGGGAGACGAGTACGTCACCGTCGACCTCATGCTGGTCGCAATCGCGGCCGCGAAACCTAATCAAAGCGCGGACATCTTGGAAAAGAACGGTCTTACCGCGGATAAGCTGCGTAACGCCCTGACCGCCGCGCGCGGCAGCGACCGCAAGGTGACCAGCGCCGACGCGGAAGGCTCGTACAAGGCTTTGGAGAAGTACTCCACCGATTTGACGGCCGCCGCGAAGGAAGGCAAGCTCGACCCGGTGATCGGCCGCGACCAGGAAATCCGCCGCGTCATCCAGATCCTGTCCCGCCGTACCAAGAACAATCCTGTGCTGATCGGCGAGCCTGGCGTCGGCAAAACCGCCGTCGTCGAAGGCCTGGCGCAGCGCATCGTCGCCGGCGACGTGCCGACCACCCTGCAGAACAAGAGGCTTATCTCGCTTGACCTGGGCTCCATGGTGGCAGGTTCCAAGTACCGTGGCGAATTCGAGGAACGTCTGAAGAGCGTGCTTGAGGAGATCAAGAAGGCTGACGGGCAGATCATCACCTTCATCGACGAGATCCACACCATCGTCGGCGCGGGTGCGGCCGAAGGCTCCATGGACGCGGGCAATATGCTCAAGCCCATGCTGGCCCGTGGCGAACTGCGCCTGATCGGTGCGACCACACTGGACGAATATCGTGAGAACATCGAAAAGGATCCGGCGCTTGAGCGTCGTTTCCAGCAGGTGTTCGTCGGCGAGCCGAGCGTGGAGGATACCATCGCCATTCTGCGTGGCATCGCGCCGAAGTATGAGGCCCACCACAAGGTGACCATCGGCGACGACGCGCTGGTCGCGGCGGCAACCCTGTCGAACCGCTACATTTCCGGACGCCAGCTGCCGGACAAGGCCATCGATCTGGTGGATGAGGCCGCAGCGCACCTGCGCATGGAACTCGACTCCTCGCCTGAGGAAATCGACGAACTGCGCCGCCAGGTGGACCGTCTCAAGATGGAGAAGTCGTACCTGCTGGGCAATCCGAAGAACGACAAGGCCGCGGAAAAGGCCGAAGCGGAACTGGACGACAGCGCCAAGGACCGTCTCGCCGATTTGAACCAGGAAATCGCCGACAAAAGCGAAAAGCTCAACGGGCTGAAAGCGCGTTGGGACGCCGAAAAGAACGGCCACAACCGTATCGGCGACCTGCGCAAGAAGCTCGACGAGCTGCGTACGCAAGCCGAAAAGTACGAGCGCGAAGGCGACCTGGCGAAATCGTCAGCCATCAACTACGGCGAAATCCCGGCCATCCAGAAGGAAATCGCCCAAGCCGAGAAGAACGAGGCGGAATCGGGCGGAGCCGACAATGCCAACGCCGACGTGCCGATGGTCCCCGACCGCGTCGACGCCGACTCCATCGCCGAAATCGTCTCCGACTGGACCGGCATCCCCGTGGGCCGTCTTATGCAGGGCGAAAACGAGAAGCTCCTGCACATGGAGGAGTACCTCGGCAAGCGCGTGATCGGCCAGAAGGAAGCCATCCAAGCGGTTTCCGACGCCGTGCGTCGCTCGCGTGCCGGCATCTCCGACCCGAACCGTCCGACCGGATCGTTCCTGTTCCTCGGCCCCACCGGCGTGGGCAAGACCGAACTGGCCAAGGCGCTCGCCGACTTCCTATTCGATGACGAGAAGGCCATGGTGCGCATCGACATGAGCGAATACATGGAGAAGGCCTCCGTGTCCCGCCTGATCGGCGCCGCGCCGGGCTACATCGGCTACGAAGAGGGCGGCCAGCTTACCGAAGCCGTGCGTCGCCGTCCGTATTCGGTGGTGCTGTTCGACGAGGTGGAGAAGGCCAATCCGGAAGTCTTTGACGTGCTGCTGCAGGTGCTTGACGACGGTCGCCTGACCGACGGCCAGGGCAGGACCGTGGACTTCAAGAACACGATTCTGATCATGACCTCCAACCTGGGCTCGCAGTTCCTCGTCAATCCCGACATGGACGCGGACGCCAAGAAGAAGGCCGTGATGGACGCCGTGCACATGCAGTTCAAGCCGGAATTCATCAACCGTCTGGACGAACTGGTCATGTTCCACCCGCTGACCCGCGAGGAGCTCGGCGGCATCGTGGACATTCAGGTCGCGCAGGTGTCCGCACGTCTGACCGACCGCCGCATCACGCTCGACGTGACCGATTCGGCGCGCGAATGGCTTGCCAACACCGGTTACGATCCGGCGTACGGCGCACGTCCGCTGCGTCGCCTGGTGCAGACCGAAGTCGGCGACCAGCTTGCCCGCATGCTGCTGGCCGGCGAAGTGCACGACGGCGACACCGTGCTGGTGGACCAGACCGGCGGCGACCACCTGGAGCTGTCCGCGTGGGCCGCTGACCAGCTGGAGGATATGGGCGAGGGGAAGACGGACGATTCCGCCGACGTCCCGAACCCGGCTGAGTGACGATTATCGATTGGTTACCTGTCGGTCGTAAGCCTGCAATACCAGGCCTGCGACCGACAGCACGGTCGAACCGAGCAGTATGGCGATCGCCAGCTTCGGTTGCATGCCGAACGCCAGCCACAACGCGCACGTCCACACCGCGACCACCATCGTCACCGACGTGGTGATCTGCAGCACGCGTGCGCGGATCGCATGACCTACCACAGCGCGGAAGAGCAATTCTTCCGCGCTTTTTTCTTGCGTTGGCTCAGGGGATTTCGCTTGAGATCGCGCCGATTCTGTTGATTCTGTTGACTGTGCCGATTGCGCCTTTTCTGTTTCTGCCGTCTGCTGCGCGGTCGTCGCGTGTTGCCGGGCAAGCGTGCCAGCCAGCGAAAGCGTCGCGACCACGCCGACGAACGCGAAATACGGATCGCGCGAGCCGGCCGGGAAAATCCACGACACCACGCACAGCAGCAGGCTGTACGCGTAAACAATCGCCATGCCAAGCGAAACCAGCGAATCGCCGTTCGGATGTCGCCGCTGCAATGCGGGCAGGCCGCGGTGGTGAATCGGCGCCGCGCAATAGAACATGACCGGCGTGATGACGATGGCGTGCGGCCACGGATTCGTCAGCCAGCCCGGCATGGCGATTTTGGCCAGCGCCAGTAATGTGATGACGAACGTTGGAATGGTCAGGATAAGCGCGATGACGAGGCGCTTGCCGAGGTGGTCGGTGGGTTGTCCGTCGATGTCGGATGTCGATTCGCCGTCTGCCGTCACTTTGCCGTCTATCGTCACTCCACCGTCGGTTGTGTGGGATGGGTCGGCAAATCCGCCGTCCGTCCGCAGCGGAATCGCCTGGCGTGCGTCCGAGCTTGGAAACAGCCGCAACAACGCCCAGGTGGCGATGGATGCGGCCACAATCGACACGGCCGCCAAAAACAGATCGAATCCCATAATGTCCCTTCGTGTTGGGCTGATGCATTTCGCGTTCGGCTGATTTCAGCATAGTGCACGGTTGTGTGGCATGCGGTCGGTCTTGCGAATGAATGTGGATGCGTGGATTGATGTGTTCCTGACGACGTGATACCATACGAACGTATGTTCGATAATCCTGTGTTTGTAGTGATATTGCTGGTGATCGTGGCCGCGCTTGGAGCGGCTGCGGGCTTCTTCGCGGGCCGTGCCAAAGGGCAGGATATGGCCCGTGGCGCGAAGGAATCCGACCTGAACGAGGCGAAGGCGCAGATCGAGGCGGACAAACAGGACATCAGCAATCTCAACGCGGCTGTTGTGCAATACCGTACGCAGGCGGAAGGATTCAGCCAGCAGCTGACGTATCTCAAATCGCAATTGGCTCAGGCCCAGCGTGCCGAGGAAATGCGCGTGGAACGTGAACGGCAGCGTGCCGCCGAAGAAGCGAACCGTCGTCAAGCCGAAAGCGAACGGAAACTGCAGGAGCAAAGCAAGGTGCTCTCCGCACTGGCTCCGGTGCAGAAGAACCTCGACGCCCTGCAGACGAAGGTCGCGCAAATCGAAGAGGGCCGCAAGCATGAGATGGGAGCGCTCGGCGAACAGCTCAAAGGTCTTGGCGAACAGCAGGCGCGATTGGATCGCGAGACGAGCGCCCTATCATCGGCATTGCGCAACAACAAGGTGCGTGGCGCGTGGGGCGAGGCGCAGCTGCGCAACATCGTGGAATCGGCGGGTCTGTTGGAACATGTCGATTTCGACACCCAGGTTGTGGTCACCGACGCCGATGGACATACGCAACGGCCGGATATGATCATCCACATGCCGGGCGGCAAAACCATTCCGATCGACGCGAAAGCGCCATACGCCGACTACCAGCGCGCATGCGAGATTCCAGACACCGCCTCACCGGAGGAACTGGCCCGCAAGAACGAGCTGCTGCATTCCCATGCCAAAGCGGTACGAGACCATGTGAAGACCCTGGGAGACAAAGCCTATTGGAACGCGTTCAGCGATGCTCCGGATTTCGTGATCGCGTTCATCCCCAACGAATCGTTGCTGCAGGCCGCATTGGAAACCGACCCGACACTGATGGACGACGCATTCGCGCAGAAAGTCGCGCTGACCTCGCCGATCACCCTATGGGCGGTGCTCAAATCCGTGGCATACGCATGGCAGCAGCAAAGCCTGACCGATGACGCGAAAATGCTGTTCGACCTGTCCCGAGAGCTGTACGAACGGTTTGCAGTATTGGGGGAGCGGGCCACCAAACTGGGTTCCGCCATCACCAAAACGGTCGGCGCATACAACTCGTTCGCCGCGTCGCTCGAATCGCGCGTGCTGGTCACTGCGCGCAAACTGCAACGCGTCGACCAAAGCAAGGTCATCGGCACCGTCGACATGATCGCGCCCGAAAAAGGGGATATCCGCGAGTTGTCCGCTCCCGAGACCAACGCCGAATAACCATGTTTATCGCTCATAAATCACCCATACCGCACGGTGAATGACGAGCCGAAAGGATAGGCTGGAACCATGACCGAAGAGAACACTTTCCGCAAGACGACACCGGTTCCGACGCATGATTCCGCTGCGGGCCAGTCTGTTTCCGCTTCGACGGAATCCACCGTCGATTTCGCCATGCTCGAACCTCGCGACCAGCTCAAGATGCTGCTGCAGGCCGAAATGAAGGACAAGCCTTTCTCGGAACTCTCCTCTGTGCTGTTTGACCATCGTGGAGCCTCCATCGTCGGCCATATCCTGCTCGACACGTTGGAGGAAGCCGGCTATTCCGTCGACGATTTCGACGCGGTCGGCGCATTGACCGCCGCGGCCGTGCCGCTGGTCTCCGCCATGATCCAGGCCGCCGCCTCCCGTGGTGAGGATTTGGACGGTTTCGTCATGGACTTCGTCTATCCGTCCATCAAGGGTCCGTCGATTGCCGGCAAACGCGTGGTGCTGGTCGACTCCTGGCTGTCTGAGAAATCGTATGTGCAGACCTCGTCGTTGGTCACCCTGCGCAACGGCAACGAGCTGAGCCTCGATTTCTCCGTGGTGGAGAACGAAGGCGCCAAGGTTCTGGCCGTTGCCTCGCTGATCGGCGGTGTCGATATGGTCGATCCGACCATCAAGGTCATCAACCCGGTCACTTCGGAGGAATCCGAACTGCCGTTCGTTGAGGTGTTCAAGGAATCCGAACTCCACTGAACACCGAGTTTCCCGCCGACCGACCGCAAACATATCTGCCGTTGACGTCGTCGAATGTGCGATGACAAGCATGATGATGCATACGGATGCGCGGGCCTTTGACATATTTGTATTGCTGTTCTTATGAAGGGGAGAACGTGCACGATCCCAATCCCATCGATGTTGCCGCACAGGCATCCGGCGAACCGACGTTCCGCGAGGTCGGCGTAGGACCGTGGTCGCAAACCCATCCAGGCGAACCACGCCCGGACGATGCGTCATCCCCCAATTACGACATCCGCTTCGACTCCACCCTGCTCGACGAAGGCGACCGCCGCAACGTGCTCGACCGCTACCGCTACTGGACGGTCGCGGCCATCAAAGCCGACCTGGACTCCCGCGGGCGCCACGATTTCGAAGTCGCCGTGGAGAACTGGACCCACGATTTCAACATCGGCTCCATGGTGCGCACCGCCAACGCGTTCCAAGCGCGCCGCGTGCACATTGTCGGCCCGCACAAATGGAATCGCAAGGGCGCGCTCATGACGGAGCTGTACCAGCACGTCGAAAACCATCCATCCATAACGGAACTTGTCGAATGTTGGAAACTGCGCGTCGCCGGCGAAATCGCCGCCGCCCAATCGCAAGCCGCCGCCATCGCCTTCCATATGCGTGGCTCCGCAGCTGCAACGGATGGCACTTCCGGCACTGCCCCGAACACAGGCGAAACCATGGCCCAACTGGAAGCCTTGGACGCGAAAATAGCAGAACTGCAAGCCGCCCGCGTCATCGCGCTCGACATCATTCCCGGCGCGGTGCCCATGGAAACCTACCATTTCCCCGAACGCTGCCTCATGCTTTTCGGCGCGGAAGGCCCGGGCCTGTCCGAAAAAGCGCTCGAACTGGCCGATGACGTGGTCTACATCTCCCAATTCGGCTCGGTCCGTTCCATCAACGCCGGCGCCGCCGCCGCGGTCTCCATGCACGCCTGGATCGCCCAGCACGCCGCGCCGCAAGCCTGATCGCGCCATCGGCACGCGGCAAGAAAAGCCGTCGAACGTTGCTGTACCGGAAAGATGACCAGGTGTCCAACGATTGGGTTGCGAAATGGAAGGCAACGTCCGCGGCTGGGTTGCGAACGGGGCACGAAATAGGGCACACGCTCGTCACACAGACGCGTTACTGTTAGGGTCATGCCTACTTTCACCAAAGAAGAAATCGTGCATTTGGGCGATCTGGCCCGAATCGCACTCACGGACGAGGAAATCACCCGTCTGCAGGGCGATCTGAACGTCATCGCCGAATCCATCAACAAGGTCCAGGAAGTCGCCACCGACGACGTGGAACCGACCGCGAACCCGGTCCCGCTGGAAGCCTACCTGCGTCCGGACGTACCCGAGACCCCGCTGACCCAGGCCGAAGCCACCGCAGGCGCCCCGGTCTCCGAGGCCGGCATGTTCGTCGCACCGCGCATTCTGGGACAGGAGTGATATGAGCACCACCGAACTCGTCAAGCTTTCCGCCGCCGAGATGGCGGCCAAGATCAAGGCCAAGGAAGTTTCCAGCCGTGAGCTGGTCGAAGCCCACCTTGCGGTCATCGAAGCGGCCGAGCCGAGCGTCAAGGCCTTCCTGAAGGTCTCCGCCGATCAGGCCCTCGAGCAGGCCGACGCCTTCGACGCCAAGTCCGATGAGGACAAGGCGCAGATGCCGGAACTCGCCGGCGTGCCAATCGCCATCAAGGACATGATCGTCACCAAGGGCATCGAAACTACCGCCGCATCCAAGATCCTCGAAGGCTGGGTGCCGCCGTACGACGCCACCGTCA
>OAVS01000330.1_pt1 | contig 35790 bp, 25 predicted proteins | sample 1550601 | NCBI WGS metagenome assembly OAVS01 (sample SAMEA2580093, study PRJEB22360) | human gut metagenome | biome: human gut; feature: human-associated habitat; material: faeces | place: Denmark | collected 2008/2010
GCAAGGCGGGGCCGAGGCCGCCTCGATCAATTTGCGAAAGAATCTTGACGGTACCTGACCAAGCTGGACCTATTGACCCCCAAAACAGAACCAGACGTATTCAACCATGCACCACTTGCATTGAAGTAATAGTCAACGCCATCGATTTTCAGCCACCCGTTAGCAAACATGGCACCCGAAGGCTGGAGCCAGTACCACGTACCGCCGTCATTAAGCCATCCAGTTTTCATCTTGAATGTGGAAGGGTCCATCCAATACCACGCACCGTTGACATATTGCCAACCAGACTTAAGGACACCATTGGAAGATGCGTAATACCAAGTATTGCCACTTTCGTCAGAAGCGTCTTTCGACATAATCCAACCAGACGCCACGTTAACGAAACCATTCGCATCCGCATAGAAAACCGCATCTCCAATATGAATCACACCTGGCAATGAAGACGAGTCAGTACGATCAGCGACTACAGGAGATCCATCAGATGAAGTAGGCAACGGCTCGCTCAGTGCTCCAGACAAATTCGCCCATGCCATACCATCGTTCAAGTTGATCCAGCACGAAGATGCCATTGCACCGGAATCATAAGAAAAATAGCGCTTGCTTCCTACCGCAAATTCACCAGTACGCATTGCGCCGGATACATCATCAAGGTAATACCAGGCGCTTCCGGACTTTATCCATCGCCCTCGTTGAATAGCTCCGTTTGATGCGGCGTAATACCAAGTACCATCAGCAAGTGCCCAGCCTGTTGCCATGGCACCTGAGCTCGTAAGGAAATAGGTGGACGAGCCCACTTGCACAAAGCCCGTGAGCATAATATGGCTTCCTGGATCCAGGTAATACCAAGAATTCCCTAGAAGTAACCAACCTCCATGCAGTAAGCCGTTGGAGTCAGCGTAATACCAGTTGTTGTCAAAAAGTGCCCACTGGGAGGATAGCATGGCCCCTGAACTGTTAAAGATATAAGAGGTGCCATTGCATTCATTCAGCCCGGTGGCCATAGAACCGTCTGCAGGATCAAGCCAGTACCAACGACCCCCATCCGAGAGCCAGCCCTTTACCAGAGCGCCAGAGCCGGAAAAATAATGCCAGACAGAAGCATCAAGATGCCATCCGATAAGCATTGCACCAGAAGAAGAGAATCCATACGTGGCTCCCCCAATCTGCAGCATCGCATCGTGGACCATCTTGCCCTCATCATCCAGCCAATACCAGTTGCTGCCGTCTGAAAGCCAGCCTTTTACCATGGCGCCAGAACCGGAGAAATAACGCCAAGCAGAAGTGGAGCCCGTAGAATCTAGGTACCAGCCGACACGCATTGCGCCCGAAGAGGAGAAGGCATACGTCGCACCCCCGACTTGAACCAACCCATCCTGAGCCATTCGACCTTCGTCGTCGAACCAGTACCAGCTACCGTTTATATGTCTCCAAGAAGAAACAGCGATTGTTCCGTCGGACAAGCCCCAACGCCAAAAACCAGCCCCTTCTTCGGGTGATATCCACCCCTGATGCCAAATAATTTGATTCGAAACCTCGGAAGGGGTCTCATTATCCACCTGAGAGTTCTGCTCGACAGCGAAGGTCGATTCGCGCTGAGCATCAACGCCTGACTCGACAGAAGCAATAGCAACGTTAGATGCGGGACCTTCGTCAGTGTTATTCAAATCAAGGGCGTATAACATCGAGGGCGAACCCAAAAGGAGCCCCAAAGAAACAAGGCCCGAAAAGACCAGCACCCCGAATGACCATTTCTTCATAGCAGCACAGTATCCAATCACGCAGTGGCCCCGTCACCTCAGGGCAACGGGGCCTCAATCAAAACTAGCTCAGTAATGTACTAGCCAATTTGCTGGCAGTTTTTGCACTCTCGTGAAGCGCCACGTCTCAGGGCCTCCTGGATAGAGATCTGCGAATAGCCCTTTGCGTCCTTGCCAACGGTACGGCACTTATGCGTATGGTAAACATGGCTACCGCTCTTATACCAAACTAAACCATAGCCCGGAATCCACTTGCCGTCCTCGCCGACATAGTAGGAGCCAACCCAGGCATTCGTAGCCATGGCACCGGAAGACTGGAGGTAGTAGTCGCCGACCCAGGCGTCGTGGGCCATAGCGCCGGAACCGCTAAAGTAGTACCAGGCGCCGCCGACCTGACGCCAGCCGGTGACCATCGCGCCGGAATCGTCGAACCAGTACCAAACTCCACCAACGTTAGCCCAAGAGTTAGAGGCCATAGCGCCCGAACCTCCGAGCCAATACCACGTGCCGCCATTGCTGAGCCAGCCGGTTGCCATGGCGCCCGAACCGCTCGCATAGTACCAAGAGCCGCCTGCCAAGAACCAGCCAGTGGCCATTGCACCGGAGTCGCCGAACCAGTACCAGGAGCCGCCGAGGCTGCGCCAGCTGTTAGCGACCATGGCGCCCGAACCGTCGAGGTAGTACCACGTACCGCCGATGTTGAGCCAGCCAGTGGCCATCGCACCGGAAGCGTTGGCGTAGTACCACGTCCCCGAAACGTTGATCCAGCCGGTCAGCATGACACCATACTCGTCGAAATAATACCAAGTTCCACCGATATTATGCCAACCGGTCAGCAGTTCGCCACTGGAGGTCGCATAGAACCACTTTCCATAGATGGAGTCATAGAGCCAGCCGCTATGCTGCATGCGGCCATCGGCGTTGGCACCAGGGGTGTTCAGGAAGTAGTTCTTGCCGTCAATCTGAACTCGGCCGTATGCCATATCATGGCTTTCGGGGTAGAAGTAATACTTGTCCCCACCGATAGACTGCCAGCCCGACACCGCGATCCCGTCAGCGCCAAAATAGTACCAGACAGCTTCGTATTCGTTATGCCACTGGTTCGTGACCATGGCGCCAGTTTCGGGATCGAAATAGCGAAGGTTGCCGTCCTCGCACCGAACGAGTCCAGTCTTCGGACGACCGTCGGAACACCATTCCGTAATCGGTCCACCGCCTCCGCCACCGCCAGCAATATCAGCAAATGAGGGCGCCGGGGCAACCGTCGTGCAGACAGCGGCAAATGCAACAACTCCCAGCACTGTTAGTCCGCGCCATCTTTCTCGAAGGTTTTTCATACGACATCCTTTCTCCGAGATTTAAGGCTCTCTTAAGTAATTTTTAAACTATCAATTCAGTATTTCAACGGGAAATCGATAAAAGGTGTCTTTGTGACTGCAATTTAAATATGAGTCGCCACACCTCAACCGTTACGCTAAATAGCTTCTGAGTCAAACCGAGCACATAAGCGAACCAATTTAATTAATACGGTCACCTAAAAATCCTGACACACGTTTTCGATATGACAAGAGCCGCTTCAACGAGGAGTACTTGAACCCCACCGCTCTTGCAGCTCTTGAGGATACTTTGCCGGATCTTGGAATTACTTCGCTCTAAAGCGAGAAGTACTCACTGTCGGAGGATAGGTTTGGTCCGAGCCACGGATCGCCTCTCAAGAAGAACTCAGGCCAGCGCTGCATGAACAGCGCTTGCTCGCGCTTCCAGCGGCGCAGCTTTTCCTCGTTGGCCTCTTCCCTGCCGCGCGAGGTGAACTCGTAGTGGCACAGCTCGGCATAGGGCATTTGCCCTCCTCCAGCAAAACACTGTCACTAACTTAGCCCACCAACCTCGCCATTTGTTAAGCAACAAGTGCGAGCGGTAGGTATTGATCTACAACCGTTGGGGATTGAAAAAATGCAGTAGCCGAAAACGTAATATCTTCCGATTGGCGCGGCATAAAAATAGAGGGCGTCCCATAAAGAGAAGCCCCCTTGCAAAACGGCCGAACCGCTTTTCGAAGTGGGAAATATTTTGCACCAGATGCCTAGGAATCGCAAGAAGGCATATCTTCAGCGTCACACAAATACCATGCGCCGATCACTTTCGACAAAAACGAGAAGGAGGAAGTTATGACCTCCGCAGCTTTATAGTAGTTGATGTTGCGATTTGCCCTAGAAATAAACTTGGAAAGCGATTGTGCTTTGTGCTTAATAACGCCTTTAGACGACACCTCTTTGTGCAGATATAGCGTTGTGACAATCTGGCGTATTCGCTCATTGCTCATCCTTGCCTTACGCTGATAAGAGCCAACCCCATCTATTTTGCTCAATGCCTTCATAACACCGTTATTTGCCCTTCGGGCATTCTCACCCGAAGCAAGACCATTAAGAATGCAACTATTGTGAGCACACGCGTTGCGGAGATCTTTTGCCGCGCGAAGCAAATAAAACCTATCGCGAAGCTCATCATCGTCAAACCGTTTGGCGCAAAACAAAATGAATGAATTAAAGGCGCCAAAGGTAATAACTTCCAGAAAGGCCCAGACAGGCATATTAAAACCACTGTATTTTGCAAGAATGCCTGCAGAATAGGCACTCGACTCACAACGTGAAATCTCTTTTTTAACCCAGTTGGTCACATTCCCCTTGCTATCAAATGTATCCTGCTCGCTCAAATAGTCTTGAACGATTTCGTAACCGTCCTCGGCATGCTGCTCTATCCTGCCCAGCAAGTCAACTTTGCAGAAGTGCTCGATATCAAGAGTGAGTGAAATCATCTCGTTTCGAAGCAACATATCGATAATCGAAAGGTCAACAAGCATCTTGAAATCTAAGTTGACATATTCACCCTTGCGTTTTCCATCAGAAACCTTTGGAAATCCGGTGCGGTACGAGCGCAAGCGAAAGTAATTGTTGTTCTTCGTCAGATACTCGACTGCCTCTGCCTCGCTCATATAGCGGAAACGGACACCCTTGCTCTTAAGATGGGAGACTTGTTCCCAAGGAGTAAGCCAAGGCTTTTGATCGCACATATCTTGTTGACGAATAGGACTATTCACTGCGCTCTCCAGCGTATTTGATGAAATAACAGATTGATTTTATCCTAACTTTAAATACCTATTAAACAGCCGGACGCTCATGCAAATACATCATGGCGCGCCGCCGTCCATCTTGCCTTGAGCTCGTTACAACATTTGCATTAGCTTCCACAGAATTAGGAGGAGTATCCGGTAGCGCGCAGAGATTCAATACAGCATTCTTTCATTCCGCCAATCCGGACAATAACGGCTCGATGCCGAATAAAAAACGATCTTCAAGCTCCCGACAGCGATCGCAGTATTCAATTGTGCCGACAAACAAAGATGATATTCCTGCGCCTAAAACCGCTAACAAAACCTCGTTCATCTGTTCATCCGTCAAAATGACTGCGTTTAGAGGGCAAATATAGAAAATAAACGAGATAGCCGCAACGATGGATGACGCTATTACGATCGTTCTCGATAATCTCATGCTGTTTCACCCTTAGACAAGCGGACTGCACCTGAAATCCCGATAATCGCATCGACACGTATAAGAAAAGCTAAGCGTAGGCTCCACGAATCAAACTCCAGCAATTTAGCAAAAACCCAACGTCCTCACAGCCCTTGAGCACCCTATGCTGGATTTCACGTCACCTCGCGCTAAAGCGAGAAGTACTCACTGTCGGAGGATAGGTTTGACCCGAGCCACAGATCGCCATCGAGGAAGAACTCTGGCCAGCGCTGCATGAACAGCGCTTGCTCGCGCTTCCAGCGGCGCAGCTTTTTCTCGTTGGCCTCTTCCCTGCCGCGCGAGGTGAACTCGTAGTGATACAGCTCGGCATAGGGCGTATAGATGGTTCGATAGCCCGCCTCCCACACGCGCAGACAAAAGTCCGCGTCGTTAAAGCCGACGGCGAATTCCTCGTCGTAGCCTCCGACCCGCTCAAATACGTCGCGTCGGACCATCTGACAGGCACCAGTTACGGCGCTAAAGTTACCGGGGCGCACAGCGCGGGCAAGATAGCCCTCGCGCTTTGCCGAGAAGTCCTGGTTGGCATGGGCAAGTGCGCCACGCACGCCAACCAAAATGCCGGCATGCTGCACCAGATGATCGGCAAAGTAGAGTTTGGCGCCCACCACGCCCGCATCGGGACGCTGCAGATAGCCCATCATCTCTTCGATAAAGTCGGGGCTTATGACCTCGGTATCGTTGTTCAGCAGCAGCAGGTAGTCACCCTTGGCGTGCTTCACACCATAATTGATGATCTGAGAGTAATTGAACTCGCCCGGCCAGTACACAACGCGCGCGATGCCCTTGCCTTCGGATGCTGCAGCCACGCGCTCTGGCAGGGTTTCGTAATACGCAAACGTCTCCGGGGCTTCACTGTTGTTCTCCACCAAGACGATCTCGTAATTGGTATACGTGGCCTTCTGGGCGATCGACATCACACAGGCATCGAGCGTCTCAACGTGGTCCTTGGTGGGAATCACAATGCTCACCAGCGGCGCAGACTCCGGCAGCGCATAGCGCATGCGATAGACAAACGGCGTCTCGGTCTCCTCGACTGTTCCGCAAATGTCCAGCGCGTTAAAGTGGCGCTGCAGCGCAAGGCGCCCGGCTTCAATAGCATACGGCTTGCTATCGGCAGAACCGTCGGCGGTGGAACCGGGGTGCACGCGCCAGTGATACAACACGTGAGCAACATGCTCAAACCGTGCGCCCGATGCAAGGCAGCGAAGCGTCAGGTCATAATCCTGGGCGCCCGCGACGTCTTCCGGAGACATGCCAATGCGATCGATAAGTGCCTTCTCCACCATCAGGAAATGCGTTACGCAGTTATGACTATAGAGCAGGTCGACGTTGAGCTTGGTCTTAAAGACCGGCTGGCCCCACTCCCCCGTTTTCTGGAACATGTCCTCGTCGCAGAATAGGACCTGGGGGCGCTCGCCCCTGGCCGCCTTATTCAGCGCGGAAACATACTGGAATAACGCGTCCGGCTCCAGAATGTCATCGTGGTCCAAGAACGCGATGTAGTCGCCCATCGCTTGCTCAATACCCGCGTTGGTGTTGACCACAATGCCGCCGTTGCCAGGCAGCTCAATACGACAAACCCGCTCGTCGTGAGCTGCTGCCGCAAGATTGGCCACGGCATCCCATTCGGGCGAGGCGTCCATCAGCAGCAATTCCCAGTTGTCATAGCTCTGGGCAAGCACCGAGTCCAACAGCTCGCGCAGGTAGACCCGATCAGTCTTGTAGCACGGTACCACGATGCTCACGAGCGGTCTATAGGCAAAGGCCACCGAAGTGACACACTGGCACGCCAAATCGCCCGGCTTTGCGCGATGCCGCTCAAACCAACGTCGATAAGCTGCGTCGTCTGCACGCGCGTCCTTCATACGGTTCCAGCTGTCGTCGACCATGCCGTTGTACAGGCGACCATCCATGGCGCAAAACCCGCTCTGGATCTGCTCTGTGGGATCGCTCACAATCGCGACAAAATCTCGTATATCCTGAGGCATCTCAACGCTCAGATACGTTTTATTGACGCGGCAACCGTTGCGCTGCGGCACATCGACCTGCGACTCAAACACATGCACGGTAGCATCGATGGCATTCATATGCGTATCGAAGATCTGGAACTCGGGTGCGCACTGGGGGTCTCCCGCCCAGGTAACCTCATAGCGCCACACCGCGCCGGCGTCTGCCGGCAAATAGCGAATGGCATCGATCTCGTAGCGACCGCAGCATTCGCCACGCTGCGCATCGCGTATAAGCGCACACAGCGCAGGCTTTGCTTTGTAGTTAATCTTGGATTCCAGCTTGGCCACGCGGCTATCGAGGCGAATGGAGCCCAACCTTTGCCCACCGGATGCAAAAACGACATCCATCGACGAGCCATCCAAAAACGGAAGCACCAAGACGGCAAGCTCGCGCTCGTAATCGGCAACGGAAGGGCAAAGCGCCAGCACACGGCCATGGTCAACCGGGAGTACCAGCGACGGCACACAAGAACCGCTCGTCGTCGCGCGGACAAAGGCCTGAGAACCTTCTTGCTCAATAAGCGCGGCGACATCCTGGCCGGCAAAACGAAGCAACACAAACAGACGGCCCTGACTGCGGCAAAGTGTCAAACGTTTGATACTCATCTACACTTCTCGCTTTCCCAGGGCGTTCGCTGCCATGCGTTTGCAGGCACCCAGGCGCCCAAACCTCAAGACGTCGTAATCGAACATGAGCTTTTTGCACTCACGGGCATTGGGGGCCTTGCTGGTAAGCGCCGCACGCACCATAGCAGCAACAGAAGGAGCGCATTGTGCGAGCGCAGCATCGCTGCCCGCGGCAGAACCGGCAAGCGCCGTGGCAACGGCAGCAAACACCTTGCCGCAGTCCGAACCCAGCAACCTGAGCGCATCGTACAGCACCAGATCGCATAGGAAGTACGCCAGGTCATCGGCATGCTGTGCATCGAGACCGTCGCGCTGCCAGTCAGTCAGCACCGCGGAGTAAATCTTCACGTGCTCCAGCAGACGCGTCTCGTCGTCGTAGCGCATAGTGTCCATGAGCGAACCCTTGCGCGCCACGCGGTAGTCATACAGCTTGTTCGAGATAAGCGCGCTCTTGTGCGAACGACCGTACACGGCAAAATCGAAGACCTGGTCCTCGCCATACTTAACGGTTTCGTCGAACACGATCCCGTTGCCCAGCAAAAACTCACGCTTGCAGGCGGTGCGCCATGCAAAGGGGCGAGATGCTTCCTTAAACAGCAGATCGGAGCTATAGCCTTCAAACGACACATCGCGTGGGCTCAGCACATAGTTAAGCCACGGATACCCCGCCTCCAGCGGATACGGATTCGCGCCAAAGGTCAAAACATCACAGCGTTCGCGCTCAAAGGCATCGACGATCACACGGCACGCATCGGGCGTAAAGCGGTCGTCGGAATCCAAAAACGCGACGATAGGCGCCGTGGACGCGGCGATGCCTGCATTACGTGCACTCGACAGGCCGCCGTTCTCCTTATCGACCAGCGTAAAGCGAGCGTCCTTTTCGCAATAAGCGGCCGCAATATCGCGCGAGCCATCCGGCGAGCCATCGTTGACCAGCACACCTTCCCAATCGGGCATATCCTGCGCAAGCAGGGAGTCCAGGCACCAGGCCAGGCACTCCTCAACTTTATAGATGGGAACGACAACGGAAATCTTGGGGGTAGCCATAGTCACTCGCTCCTACTGTGCGGCCGGGACGTCATCGGGATGCGGGTTGTCGCCGTAGGAGCGCTGATACGTCAGCACGCGCCAGACCAGCGGCAGGCCACCAATCTTAAAGTAATGCTTAAACGTATTGAGCTTGCCCGGCTTCTTAAAGTCAAAGCGCGAATCGATATAGGCGCGGGGCGACTTGACCATCAGGCGCAAGTCGGTCTCGCCACGCGGATCAAACAGCGACAGGTCAAAGCGACCGGCATCCCAATCGGCCTTGAGCTCGGGGGAAGCCTTGTCCCAAAACTGCCCACGCAGCTCATCGACCAGACGCTCATCATTCCAGCGGTACGTATCGACCTTCATGCGCATTAAAATACCCTGGAGCTGAGCCTTGAGCTCGGGACGCTCGTCCAAAAAACGTTGCATCTCGGCATATTCGTCGCACACGCAAAACACCTTGTTGGGCGAATTAACGGAGCTCTTCTCGTTATCCTGGCGATAGCACAAAATGGGGTCCGTAATAAACGCGGCACGTTCGGCACAAGCCCAAACCTTAAAGTTAAAGCCTGCGTCCTGATACGAGGCGCCCGGCGTGGGAAGGAACCGAATCTGATTGTCGTTGAGGAACTCGCGTCGATAGATAGCCGACCAAATGGAAGGTTTGCGGTAGAAGATCCCCGGGCGATCGACGGGGCGATACGCGGCGCCCGTCATATGCTCATCGATAATCCCAAACAGCTCACGGCGCTCACTGGGCGTGGACCAATACAGGTAAAAGTCGCCCTTTACCACATCGGCATGTTCAGCATCGGCCTTGGCAACCAGCTTTTGGAGCGAATCCTCAAACATAAAGTCGTCGGACTCAAGGATGCCCACGTACTCGCCGCGCGCCATCTCCAGGCCGCGGTTCATCGAGTCACCGTAGCCGCTGTTGGCTTTGTCGATCATCTTTACACGGGGGTCGCGCTCCATGTACTCGCGAATGATATCCGGCGAGCTATCGGTGGAACCGTCATTGATGCAGATGATCTCGATGTCCTTGAGCGTCTGAGTCACGGCAGAATCGAGGCACTCGCGCAGGTAGCGTTCGACATTGCAAATGGGAACAAGCAGCGAAACTTTAGGGGTATCAGAGTTCTGCAAGAGAACCTCCTGTTGAATAGCGTGTAACAGGGTTATTTTAGCAGCCGGGTTGCGGCGGGCGGCAGCGCTTGGAATTATATAAAGCGCTCAAGGCAGGCTTTGAGACCGCGAGTCGAAAGATAGAACAGCGTGGCATCTGCCATCGAAACGCCCGAGGTCGCCGCAACGAGCTTGTGGGCAACACGGCGAACGGCGCCCTTAGCAGGCATATCCGCCCACTCCGTTCCCAAAAACGTCGTGAGGTCCATGTTGACGCGAGCCGCCACGCGATGGAAGTCATCGGAATCCAAGCGCGCCAAATCAAACACGATAAGGTCCAGGAACCAGGTGATCAGCTCGCCGGGACACAGGTCCATAAGACCGTAGCCCGCCCAGTCCTCCAAGACCTCCTCGAGCATTCTCATATGGGCATCGAGCTTTTTGGCGCGAGCCTCGACACTGTTGAACTCGTGCGTCGCCGATTCGCTCTCCATCACGTAGTGGTAGAACTTGTCCGGCATGACGACGGTCTTGTGGGCAAGCGCATAAGCCGCAAATTGGAAGACGACGTCCTCGCCCAAAGCCAGACCGGGGGCGAAGCGAATACCTTCGCGATTGAGCAGCTCGCGCGAAAAAGCCGCACGGCAGGCATAGGGCTGCGCATTCGAATGGAACAGCAGTTGGGGATCACGGGCGCCGAAGGTGCCAGCTTTGGGGCTCATGAGTTGCTGGACGCGTTTGGGGGCAGCATCGGCAGGTTCACAGACGCCGCCAAAAACGGCGGCCTCGGCATCCGCAGACTCCATGGCATGCAGCACGCGCTCGACCGTCTGGGCATCGATGTGATCGTCGGCGTCCACAAAAAAGACGGTCTCGCCCTCGGCAGCATCGATACCGGCATTTCGAGCGCACGAGACGCCCGCGTTTTCCTGGCCAATCACCAGTACACGATCGTCGGCCTGCGCGATCTGGCGCAACGCGTTCAACGAATCATCAGTCGAACCGTCGTTGACGCAGACAACCTGAATCGAGCGCTCGGACTGGGCCAACAGCGAATCGAGGCATCGCTGAATCGAGCGCGCAGAGTTGTAAACGGGGACGACAATGGTAGCTTTAGGACACGAGGCCTCTCCCATGCCGACCTACCCCCTCAGCGATTCGATGAGGAAGGCAGCAACCACGCCTGGGCCTCCAACCGAGGCGTAATACTTAGCACGCCCCAAGGCACCATCCGTCGCAAAACTCGGGTGCTCGTCAACCCAGCCCTCAGGATCTTTGAGGATGACAGCGAGATTTGCGCGCTTCCACGGCTTGAGGTCGTCAAGCGAAAAGTCCCCGGCGTCCAAGGCCGCCTGAAATTCCTTGGCCATCTGCACCAGGAACTCCTTATAGAACTTAGGCGCCAGGCGCACGTAGTTCCACATGTACGAATCGTACTTAATGAGCTGATTGAACTTGAGCATGCGCGCGACATCGACGCTTGCGTGGTCGCGGGCATAATCTTCTCGGATCCAGCGCTCGATTTCGGCATACTCGGTATTGACGCAAAAGACCTTAGCCGAAGAATTGACCGAGGAATTCTCGTTGTCCTGTCGATACGACAAAACAGCATCATGCAGGTAAACAGCCTTATCGGCGCACGCGATCACCTTAAAGGCGAATGACGTGTCCTGAAAGGATGCCCCCGGAGTCGGCAAGAACTTGATGCCGTTGCGCTCAAGAAAATCGCGACGGTACACGGCCGACCAAATCGACGGCTTTTGCTTAAAGAACTGCGTCGTGTCGCTCGGGTGCACCGGCTTGTCGCAGTCCTTGGCCTTAAACATCTCGTGCAGCGAACGGCGCTCCTCGGGCTTAGACCAGTAGAAATCAAAGTTAGCCTTCGCAAAGTCGGCATTATTGCTATCGGCGGCCGAGACAAGCTTTTCGAGTGCGTCGGGCGCCATAAAGTCATCGGACTCCAAGATGCCAACGTACTTGCCACGCGCCATCTCCAGACCGTGGTTCATTGAGTCACCGTAGCCGCTGTTGACCTTGTCGATCATCTTGACGCGCCCATCGCGCTCCATATACTCGCGGATAATCGCCGGCGAGTTGTCGGTCGACCCGTCGTTAATGCAGATGATCTCAATATCCTTGAGCGTCTGCGCCAGGGCGGAATCGAGGCACTCGCGCAGGTAGCGCTGAACATTGTAAATGGGAATAAGCAGCGACAGAACAGGGCTGCCAGAGGCGTTAGTAGACAAATGTGCTCCTTAGGAAATACCTGTCGTTTCATGGTATCAAAGGGTCAGCGCGCCAGCGGGCGTTTATATAATCTATGGAGCCTCTTGCGGGCAAAGCAGCCCCACGTCATGCGGCGGGCCCATGGCAGGTTCCTGCGTTTTATTCAAAGCTTGCCGCTAAGGTGCGCCGAGCCTTTACAATAGGACAGTCCCAAGGACGTATTCGATAGCTTCCGTGCAGCGCTCGCCCGCCGCGCGTGAAAGGATATATTGCCCCATGCCTTCAACCCTTCCCGCTCCCATCGATAAGCTCGCCATCGTCGTCGTTACGTACAAGCGCCAGGAACTCCTGGCCAACTTGTTCGACTCTATGACCGAGCTCACGGCAACGCCCTGGCGCATCGTGATTGTCGATAACGAGAATTCGCGCGAGACCGAGGCCATGTGCGCCGCATTCAACGAGCGCCTGGCCAACCTGTGGGGCATCGACACCGAGCAGCCCGACGCGCAGGGCGGCACCGACCGTGTCATCTACGCCCCGCAACTCGAAAACGGCGGCGGTGCGGGCGGCTTCTCCGCCGGCACCAAATGCGCCTACGACCTGGGCGCCCAGTGGTTCTGGGTGATGGACGACGACGTGCTCGTCATCCCCGAAGGCATCGAGCGTCTTGCCAAGTGGACCGACCGCTACGATGTCATCCAGGGTTCGCGCCTGGACTTTGACGGCGGCGCTTTCTTTTGGCAGTACCAGCTCATCCTCTCGCTCGGCATTCCCAACCCTGTCGCCAAGTGGGACCTGGGACCCGAGGGCTGCCGCGCCATGAACCAGCTATGTTTTGAGGGCGGCATGTTCTCGCGCCGCGTGGTCGACAAGATCGGCCTGCCCGATGCGCGATTCTTCATCTACGGCGACGATGCCTGCTATGGTTACGTGGCCAGCCAGCACTTCCCCGCCGCCGTTGTGGCCGACCTGGTGCTCAAGCGCGCCCGCGCCGTCTCTAACTGGGATATCGCCGGCAAGCGCCAGCTCAACTCCACGAGCGACACCAACCGTTACTACATCATGCGCAACCGCGGTTATCTGGCACGCTACATGCAGATCTACGGCGACTACCACCCTATGCTGTTCCGTCTGGGCAACGCCGCGACCTTCTGCAAGGAATTCATTCGCCTGGCCGCGGTCGACAAGTGCTTTAAGACCGGCATTCCGGCGCTGCGCCGAGGTATGAAGGACGCCCGCAAGATCATCAAGGATCCCAACTGGAAGCCCATGCCGCCCCTGAAGGACACCGAGTAACGGAAGCCGGAAACACCTCGGTGCTTAAAGCCGCTGGCACACCGTAGCCACATGCTGCCCATCAAAACCGAACCCCCAGCGCATGCGACCCACGCCGGGGCGCGGTACACGGATTTCGTCGATGCCGTCGCGCTCTATGTCGAGTAGCGACTGCACGGCCAGCAATTCCAGGCCCAGCGCATCCACATCGGGGTCATACATCAAGTTAATCGTTATCAGCGGGCGCTCGCCCAGCATGCCAATCGTATCTGCTACGTCGAACACAGCACCCGTAGGGAAAACCTGGATGTCCCAGCGACCTGCGCCACACTTTCGCCTCGAGGCAGGATTGGCATAGCCCGGCAAGCCAAAGCAGAGCCCCTGCAAGAGCAGATGATATGGCAGTGGCTTATCTGGGTCGGTCTCACCGATTCCCGCATCCCCCAGGATGCGGCTTAGCGCCCGCCTCACGGTATCCTCGTTCCCACGGCACAGCCCGTCGCGAAACGCATCGACGTCTCGAATGTCTTCGGCAGCGCACTCAAACCACTCAACAATCACTAGACGCAAGGCCTGGCGAAGCTCTTTATTGGGCAATCGCAAAGCACGGAGGCGATCGCCATGTTCTGGCTCCTCAGTCATATCCGCCGTGAGAAAACCGGACAGATACAGCGCTGTCCACATGCCATCGTCAGGCGAGACATCTGGCTCTGCAGTGCCCAAACAAAGCGGGACCTCAGCGCACCCATGGGCCTCGAGCAAATCAAACAAGACCGAAAGGCGGTCGAGATTCCACCCGGCAACTACCCTACTCAGGCAATCCGCATACCCATACAGATCGGCGCGCACAGGCGCCGTGCAGCCTCGGTCCAGAAAACCGATCACGCGCGCCGGACTCGAGCAATAGACCCTGCCAAACCGATATCCCTCGAGCCATTCACGCGCATCATCAAGGTATCCCTCGCGCCCAGCATGATTCAACAGAGCCTGGACCTCGGCATCAGAAAAGCCGAACCAACGGTCGCACCACATCGAAAGCGGCGTCGACAGACAATACGAGCAGCCATACAAAGAAAGCGCCGCTTCGGCAGGGCCGGGATACTCCCCCATCAGACACGTCAGCCGCAACGAATCGCGCGCAGTGGCAATGGCGTCGAACAGCACGCGATCGAATAGCCCTGCCGGATCGGCGCCGGAAGCGCCCCTCGCGCTCGCACGGCCCAACCACGCCGCGTCGTACCCATCAACGAGCAATACAACCTGCTCATCGCAGGCCATCTCCAGCAGCTCAATGAGCACGCCAGGCACCGAGGCGACCTCATCCTCGCTCGCCACGCCACGCGCGACACGTTCGATGTGACGCACCTTATCTCGAGCTAAATCCGGAGCCTCCAAGAGCGCCAACAAGCGAGCGCACTCGCCCGAAAGGGCATCGCGCACGACGCCGGCAACAGCGGCGCCACGCCTCGCAGCGCCAGAAAAGTCCAGCGATATCACCGGATAGCAAGCATACTCATCCCGATAGCGCCCGCCGTTCGCATCCCAAATCTGAGCATCGGCAAACAAACGCTGACCAGAGCGACCGACCGCTGGACGCTCCAGAAAAGCCCTGAGCATCGACAAGTTCATGCTCTTGCCAAAACCCTCGGGTCGACAGCACACCACAACGGACGCGTCGCAGTCCAACACATCGGCAATAAACATGGTCTTGTCAACCAGCATGCAGCAACCAAGGGCCTCCGCATGGTCGTGTATGCCAATGGGCAAAACCGCATCGTCATCACAGCCGATCAAGCGCACGCCAAAGCCAGCAGCACAATCAACATTTGCCTGTTCAGACACCAAAACGTTCCCCCTAAATCGCTGCACGATGCCAATTGTAATGACCGCCTCGCGCGTACCGACGACGCCGCGCGAACATATCGGGCAACGGTAGCAACAAGAGGTGTGAGGGGGCATAACTAATCGTTGCACAACAAAACGGGGCCCGATGCATTCGCACCGGACCCCGTCCCAACTCTTTAGTTATCTAGCAACCAAGAGGCTACTCCTCCGAGCCATCCTCCCCAGAATTCTTCTTCTGCTGATCGAGCTTATGCTTACCGCTCACGATGGACGTAGCGCCCAGCGTAGCCAAGCTCGCACTGGCAAGGCTCGCCATCACGATCAAGTCGCCCGTCTTGGGCATGTTGCCGCCCGAGGACTTGGTAGCTGTAGTCGTCGTGGTCGTGGTGGTCACCGTTTTGGAGTCATTTTGCTCCTGGACCTGGTTGCCAGCACCGCTCTTGTCGTCGTCTTCGGGCTGTTTCTTTTCGCCCTCGGTCTTGCTCTCGTCCTTCTTCTGAGCGGACTTGTCGTCCTTCTCCTCAGAGCTAGAACCCTTATCGGATTCGGTCTTCTCGGAAGCCTTGTCCTTGAAGTCGCCCTTTGAGGCTTCGGTCTTTTCCTTGGAAACCTGATCAGAGTTGTCCTTGTTCTGGGTCGAGCCGTTATTGACACCAGCCATCAGCGAAGAGCCCAGCGTAGAACCAAGCTGCACGGAGAAAGAAGGCTTCTTGTCCGGCGAAGCAACGGGAGCGTCCGGCGCCTTATTCGAGTCGTCCTTGGAAGCATCGGAATCAGAAGCAGCGCCAGTGTTAGAGTCATTGCTAGAACCAGTATCGGCGGAAGAATCGCTCGAGCCAGTGGAAGAGTCAGAGGAACCAGCGTCGGTCGAACCAGAGGCGGCGCTGCCCGTATTGCCGGCAGAGCTTGAAGACGAATCGCCCGCAGCAGAGCCGTTCGAATCGGAGCCGTTCGAGGTAGAGCCGTCGTTGGTAGTGTCACCAGCTGAGCCATTACCGTCAGCATCGGTCGAGGGCGCATCCATCCTGTCATCGTTGGCATCGTCACTCGAGTCGTCATTCGAATCAGGTTCCGGCGCGGGTTCCGGCTGCACGGGCTGCTCGGGCTTGTTGTCCTTCGCAGCGGCAGCCTCGTCCTCGGCGATATAGACCAGGCAGTCCTTGAGCTCATTGCGGTAGCGGTTCTTCCAGCCCTCGTGATACTGGGGCTGGCTTGCATACTTGGTCGCCACGTTATTGACCACGCTGTTGGAAAGCGCCGTCACAAACTCGCGGTCGGACATATCGTTGGAAAGATTCGCCCAGCGGAAAAAGTCCCTGCAGCCACCAGTGCCGCACATGTTGGTAATGCTCCACACCATGCCCTTGACGCAATCGGCGCGGCCCGAAATATCAATACCCAGGCCGCTCTTGAGCCACGCCTCGGTCACCGCATAGTACGAGTTGTACGCATACGCATCCTGCAGAGCCGAAAACTCAGCAGGATCGGTGTTATAAGCACCCTGGAAGGCCTCCTGTGCAATACGGCCCAGCTCAGTAAGCTGGCCGTTCTCGTACATGGCATTGCTCGCGTTGGAAATCTCACTGCCGCGATCAATCGCATCCTTGAGCATGCCGTACTTGGCAGAATCGTAGTTGTAAACCTGCTTCATAAACGGAATGAGCGACCAACGACGGTCGAACTGGTAATAGCCCAGCGCGTTGTAGCCGTCACCATACGAAAAGCCCTGGTTATAGTTGCCATGGCTCTCATATTTGGTGAAGTACTTCATCTCGGGAGTCACGTTGACAAACGAGACACCCTGAACCGACCTCAACACGCCCGAGAAGGACTGTTGGGTGTAAAGGCCCTTATCGATATCGGTGGCATCCGAGGCAATGCCCGGCGTGGGCTCCTCGGCAGCGGCGGGTGCCGGCGCGGAAACGGCGCCAAACGAAAGCGCCAGCGTCAGGCCCGCGACAATAGCAGAATGCTTGGGCTGCATAAGATCCTCCCTGCATTGGTGTAGTTAAAGTTCAGTTTGCAAAGATAAAAGTAAGTATTGCAGCTCGCCCGTTGTTACACAACAACCCCTCGGTAAACGGCAACAACCCTCCGCGAAATCTTAAGGAATTGCGCTCAACCTACAGCTTAATGTCAAAGTTGATCTCGGGGACGGCGGCCAGGTCGGCCAGCGTCACGCCGTCGACGTACTTTTCAATCACGTCGTCCAAACCGCGCCAGAACTTGACGGTCGAGCACAAATCGCTGCGGGTGCAGCTGTTGTCGATGCCATCGCACGCCACCGGAGCCGTGCTGCCCTCGACGGCACGCAGGATGTCGCCGGCGCGCACCTCGGCCGGGTCCTTCGCCATCATATAGCCGCCGCCCTTACCGCGCACGCTCCTAAGCAGGCCCGCCTTCATGAGCGGACGAACCAGCTGCTCCAAATACTTTTGTGAAATATGCTCGCGGTCAGCGACCTCGCGAAGGGCAATCTTGCCCTCGGCGTCACCAAGCGCTGCGATATAGATCATCAGACGGAGGGCATAGCGGCCCTTAGAAGAAATGAGCATACCTACCCTCTCATCGTTGCCGAGACAAAATACCAGGCTTGTTTGTCCCAAATCTTATGCACGCGGGGCAAACAAGCCTGATTATTATGTCCCACATCTAAAAAGTCGAGTGGATTAGTCGGGTTTTCCCTTGACTAACGCCGAACCCATAGTAACTTTATTCCGAGAAGATTCCTAGGGTTTAGTACACCTATGAGTACACCATATACAGAGAGGGACAGCATGAGCGCAAATCCGCTGCTTTCCATCGAAGGTCTGACCGCCTCCGTGGACGAGAAGACCATCCTCCACAACGTCAACCTCAACGTCGCCGCCGGCGAGACCCACGTGTTGATGGGACCCAACGGCGCCGGCAAGTCCACCCTCGGCCACCTGGTCATGGGCGACCCCGTTTACACGGTCAACGACGGCCGCATCGTCTTTGACGGCCAGGACATCACCGAGCTCACCACCGACAAGCGCTCGCGCGCCGGCCTGTTCCTGAGCTTCCAGGCCCCGGTCGAGATCCCCGGCGTGCCACTGTCGAGCTTTTTGCGCGCCAGCATCGCCGGCCGCCCCGGCCTGGAGATGAAGGGCAAGGAGTTCCGCCGCCGCGTGAAGGAGCTCGCGGCCGAGCTCAACATGGATACCGCCTATCTCAACCGCGAGCTGGGCGTGGGCTTCTCGGGCGGCGAGAAGAAGAAGGTCGAAATGCTCCAGCTTCTGCTGCTGCAGCCCAAGCTCGCCATCCTGGACGAGACCGACTCTGGTCTGGACGTCGACGCGCTTTCCACCGTCAGCCACGGCATGGACGCCTACCGCAAGAGCTGCGACGGCTCCATGCTCATCATCACGCACAACACGCGCATCCTGGAGCACCTGGATGTCGACCGCGTCCACGTTATGGTCAAGGGCCACATCGTGCGCGAGGACGACGCCTCGCTGATCCCCTGGATCGACAAGAACGGCTTTGAGACCTTCGAGCGCGAGGCCGCCGAGCAGCGCGCCCAGGCCGAGGCCGCCGCTGCCGAGCAGCAGGCGTAAAGGGGCGACGCAATGACCAAGAACCGCACCGAGGTCGCGGACATCGACCGCAGCCTCTACGACTTCACCTATGGCGAGGAGGGATTTGAGCGCCTCGACGCCGGCATCACGCCCGACATCGTGCGCGAGATCAGCGCCAAGAAGGACGAGCCGCAGTGGATGCTCGACCTGCGCTTAAAGTCCCTCGAGATCTTTAATCGTTTTCCCGACCCGACGTGGGGCCCCTCCATCGAGGGCCTGGACATGGATAACATCGTCACCTATGTCAAGCCCAACACCGACCAAAAGCACGACTGGGAGTCGGTGCCCGACGACATCAAGAGCACCTTTGAGCGCCTGGGCATCCCCGAGGCCGAGCGCAGCTATCTGGCAGGCGTCGGCGCGCAGTACGACTCCGAGCTCGTCTACCACAACATGCAGGACACAGCGTCTAAGATGGGCATCGTCTACTCCGGCATCGAGGAGGCCCTGCACGACCCGCAGTGGGAACCGCTCATCCACGAGAAGTTTATGACGCTCATCCCGCCCACCGACCACAAGTTTGCGGCCCTGCACGGCGCCGTATGGTCGGGCGGCTCGTTTGTCTACGTGCCCAAGGGCACCAAGCTCGACTTCCCGCTGCAGAGCTACTTCCGTCTTAACGCCAAGGGCGCCGGCCAGTTTGAGCACACGCTCATCATCGTCGAGGACGATGCCGACCTGCACTTCATTGAGGGTTGCTCCGCGCCCAAGTACAACGTGGCCAACCTCCACGCCGGCGCCGTCGAGCTCTTTGTGGGCAAGCGTGCGCACCTGCGCTACTCGACCATCGAGAATTGGTCCAAGAACATGTACAACCTCAACACCAAGCGTGCGCGCGTGGACGAGGACGGCGACATCGAGTGGATCAGCGGCTCCTTCGGTAGCCACGTGGGCTACCTCTACCCCATGAGCGTGCTCAACGGCCGTCGCGCCCGCTCGAGCTTTACCGGCATCACCTTTGCCGGCGCCGGGCAGAACCTCGACACCGGCTGCAAGGTCGTGCTCAACGCGCCCGAGACCTCGGCAACCGTCGAGACCAAGGGCATCTCCAAGAGCGGCGGCATCCAGACGTTCCGCAGCTCTATCGTTGCCACGCCCAAGGCCGAGGGCTCCAAGGCAAGCGTGAGCTGCCAGTCGCTGATGCTCGACGACCAGAGCCGCTCCGACACTATTCCGGCCATGGACATCCGCGCCAAGAACGTCGACATCGGCCACGAGGCCACCATCGGCCGCATTGGCGACGACAAGGTGTTCTACCTGATGAGCCGCGGCATCTCGGAGGAAGAGGCCCGCACCATGATCGTCAACGGCTTTGCCAACCCGGTCTCCAAGGAGCTGCCGCTTGAGTACGCCGTCGAGATGAACAACCTGATCAAGCTCGAGATGGAAGGAGCGATCGGATAATGAAACAGACCACGAACACCGCTGCTACCACCCTTGAGCAGGTCAATGCGATGCCGGCCGCCACTTGGGGCTGGCTCAAGATGAACCAGACCAAGCTCGAGCTCTCTGACGAGCTTGCTGCCGCTCCCGCCGAGACCGTTAAGGTTGAGGGCTTGGACGAGCAGTTTACTAGCGTGGCAGACGCCTTCGATACCGCCATGGACGCCATGGCCGAGCGCTTCCCCGAGCGCCGCGCCTCCGCGCCCGGCGATGCCGCCGACCGCGCCCGCATCACGCCCGAGACCGAGCTCGACGTGCCCGCAACCTCCGTCTACCAGGCCGGTGCCATTAAGCTAGAGGAGGAGCTCTCCCCCGCTGAAGCCTTCGAAACCGGCATGGGCAAGGCTGCCTACGCCTACTTGGCCGAGCACGCTACCAAGCGCATCGTCATCGATGTGCCCGCATACCAGCACGCCACGGTTACCGTGCGTGTGAGCGGTGTCGATGCCGCCGCGGCCATCGCCGCCATCGACGTCGTCGCCCGTCCGCAGGCAACGCTCGACCTCGCTCTAGCCCTAGACTCCCCTGTCAACGGCCAAGGCGTCGTGGGCTCCGTGCTACGCGTGTGCGCCCACGAGTACGCCACCGTCAACGTGACCTGCACGCAGACGCTCGACGATAGCTGGATCGCGCTCGACGACACCGGCCTGTTCCTGGACGAGGGCGCGCGCGTCAACGTGCAACACACCGTCCTGGGTGCCGGCGCCAGCGCCACCGGCCTTGCCGGCGACCTGCTGGGCGATACCGCCAAGGTCACCATCGATACTGACTACCTGGGCGCCCGCGAGCAGGTACGCGACTTTAACTACGAGCTGCGCCACCGCGGTCGCAAGACCGAGTGCGAGATCGACGCCAACGGCGTGCTGACCGGCACGTCCAAGAAGGTCTACCGCGGCACCATCGACCTCGTGCACGGCTGCAAGGGTGCAACCGGCACCGAGCGCGAGACGGTGCTTTTGGCCAACAAGGGCGTCGACAACAAGACCATTCCCGTCATTCTCTGCGACGAGGACGACGTCGCCGGCAACCACGGAGCCACCATCGGTCACGTCCGCGACGAGCAGCTGTTCTACCTCGCCTGCCGCGGCCTTGACCAAAACGCCGCCGAGGACCTGTTCATCCGCGCCAAGCTGGAGGACGCCGCGCTTTCCGCCACCGACGAGCGCACCCGCGCCGCCGTCGTCCGCCTGGGCAACAACCTGATCGACAACTTTGAAGAGGAGCTCGCATGATCGACACCGAGCACGTTAAATGCGATACCTGTACCGCACCGGGGCCTATGGAGCTCGACGCCAGCGACGAGGCCTCGCGCGGCTGGCCTACCGTCGACATCGAGACCAATCCCTACAAGGCACAGTTCCCGCTGTTTCAGCAGCACCCCGAGATCGCCTTCCTCGATAGTGCCGCCACCGCGCAGCGCCCTGCCTGCGTGCTCGACGCCGAGCGCGACTTCTATCAGCGCATGAACGCAAACCCCCTGCGCGGCCTGTACTCGCTGTCCGTCGAGGCCACCGAGGCCATCGCGAAGGTCCGCCAGCAGATCGCCGACCTCATCGGCGCCTCACAGGCCAACGAGGTCGTCTTCACCCGCAACACGAGCGAGTCGCTCAACCTGGTTGCCAAGAGCTTTGCGCCCACGGTGCTCGAACCCGGTGACGAGGTCGTCATCACCATCATGGAGCACCACTCCAACTTGATTCCGTGGCAGCAGGTCTGCCGCGAGACCGGCGCCAAGCTCGTCTACCTCTACCCCACCAAGACCGGCCAGCTCACTACCGAGGAGGTTCTTGCCAAGGTTGGTCCCAAGACCAAGATTCTGGCCGTGGGTCAGGTCTCCAACGTGTTAGGCGTCGAGAACCCAGTCAAGAACCTCGGCAAGCTCGTGCACAAGTACGGCGGCTATCTGGTTGTCGACGGCGCGCAGTCGCTGCCGCACATGCCGGTCAACGTGACCGATCTGGGCGCCGACTTCTTTGCCTTTAGCGCACACAAGGCCATGGGGCCCATGGGCATCGGGGTGCTGTGGGGCAAGATGGACCTGCTCAACGCCATGCCGCCCATGCTCACCGGTGGCGAGATGATCGATTCGGTCACCGAGCAGGATGCCGTCTGGGCGCCCGTCCCCGAGAAGTTCGAGGCAGGCACGCAGGACGCCGCCGGCATCTTCGCCACAGGCGCCGCTCTCGACTACCTCGTCAACACGGTTGGCTACGAAAACATCCAGGCACGCGAGCAGGCACTCGTCCACTACCTTATGGGCGAGCTCATGCAGCTCGACTTTGTCCAGATCATCGGCTCCATCTACTGGGACAACCATCACGGCGTCGTCAGCTTTAACGTCAAGGGTATCCACCCGCACGACGTCGCGAGCATCATGGACATGGACGGCGTGTGCATCCGCGCCGGTCACCACTGCGCGCAGCCGCTGCTTACCTGGCTGGGCGTCGAGAACCTCGCCTGCTGCCGCGCCAGCGTGGCCTTCTACAACGACAAGGCCGACATCGATAAGTTCATCGCCGGCCTGCATCACGTTTGGAGCACGTTCAATGGGTAATCTGTACACCTCCACCACGTTTATGGAGCACAACTCGCACCCCGACTACAAGTACGAGATGGATGCCCCCACGCACGAGCACGACGGCATCAACCCAAGCTGCGGCGACGAGCTCACCTTGCAGCTACGCGTCGAGAACGGCGTGATTGAGGAGGCATCCTTTACCGGTCACGGCTGCGCCATCAGCCAGGCCAGCGCCGACATCATGGCCGACCTCATCACCGGCGAGACGGTCGAGGAAGCACATCGCTTGGCAGGGCTCTTCCTCGCCATGATCCGTGGCGAGGAGCTCTCCGAGGAGGACCTGGAAGACCTGGACGAGGCCGCCCAGCTCCAGGACATCTCGCACATGCCCGCCCGCGTCAAATGCGCCGAGTTAGCCTGGCGCACCCTCGACGGCATGCTCACGGAACAAAATAATCAGTAGTAGTTGTCTCAAATCTGAAGAATTCTGTTGGCCGAATCGCTTAACTTTCGCGATTCGGCCATTTTCTTTTCTGCCTTTATTTCGAGCTCTCGGCCTGCGCGTCCACCTGCGCATAAGCGCGCACAATGCGAGAAACGGTACTTTTGCCAATACCCGTATACCGCTCAATCTGGCGCGCCGTGAATCCGGCATCGTGCAATCCAACGATAACGGTATCGCGCCGCGCCGGCGGTGCGGCTTTAACCCCGCGGAGCGGAACCCCGAGGCTCTTCGCCAACTTGTCGGCAAAGGCGTGGCGTTCCCACTCCGTCTCTTTCATATCGCACAGCGCTGGCTCGCCGCCGCCGGACATCGCTAGCGAATAGGCAATAAAGCCCTCGGCAGAACCAAAAAGCTCAAGCACGCAAGAAGGATCGGAAAATCCCCTCGTGACATCAGCCGCATCGCTGTCGTAAGCGCGCAGATGCTCCGCAAAGCTGCTCCAGGGATAACGCTCGATTAGGCTAATGCCCGCCTCCTGCGGATCGGCGTGTACGGAGCGAATAGCCTCCATCACCTGCCAGTCGGTATCGAGCGAGCGGCGCTCAAAACGCTCACGAAATAAGCAGCCCGCGCGCCCAGCGCGCTTATTGAACCGACGAGCATACGTCAACAGCAGCCGCTGCATAGCAGCGCTCATTTCGTCCTCGTAATCCAAAAGCGCCAGATCCACGTAGTCGCTCATGAGACACCACGCCACAATCGTCACCTGGGCATCGCGGCAGCAGTCGCGCATCAGTTCCAAAAACTCCCACCGGTCCTCGTCGCTCTCAAAGATCAACTGCCCGCCCATACCGCGGGCACAAACATGGTAAAAACCGGTGATCGTTTTCCAAACGCGCTGCATGGCGCTCCCTTCGCCGGGATCTGCTTACCATCCAATACATCACGATTGAAACGTGCCATCAAAACATTCACGCAAAATGGCACCCGTCGACGGTAAAAGGCGGCAAACCGACGGCAAACGGCAACATAGCCACAGGTCTGGCAACGCAGCCTTGCCAAAAGCTTGACCACAACCGAGCCCCTTCAACGGACCGCACAACCACAAACAGTTTAGTTAAATCGTTTCAATTGAAAGTTCCGCGCTTCTCGCTACGAAAACTGAGCCGTTCGCCGAATATTCCGTGCATTTCGCGGTATTATAGGGACTGCATGTCATGTCCCTTTCGAAGGGTCGCCCGGCAATCGCCAGCCACGACCCCCAGACGGGACGCCAACACGATAGAGAGGAGAGGCATGCAGTACTCACAGGAAGTGGAGAACATGTGCCCCGTTGCCAAGGGTGCATACCACGGCCCCGCACCCATCCCCGAGGAGGGCAAGTGGGTCCAGGCTAAGGAGATTTCCGACATCTCCGGTCTTACGCACGGTGTGGGTTGGTGCGCACCTCAGCAGGGCGCCTGCAAGCTCACGCTGAACGTCAAGGACGGCATCATCGAGGAGGCCCTCGTTGAGACCATCGGCTGCTCGGGCATGACCCACTCTGCCGCCATGGCTTCCGAGATCCTTCCCGGTAAGACCATCCTCGAGGCCCTCAACACCGATCTCGTCTGCGACGCCATCAACGTTGCTATGCGCGAGATCTTCCTGCAGATCGTTTACGGCCGCAGCCAGACCGCGTTCTCCGAGGGCGGCCTGCCCGTGGGCGCCTCCCTCGACGACCTCGGCAAGGGCCTTCGCTCTCAGGTCGGCACCATGTTCGGTACCAAGGCCAAGGGCGCTCGTTACCTCGAGCTCGCTCAGGGCTACGTCACCCGCATGGCTCTCAACGACAAGAACGAGATCATCGCGTTCGAGTTCCTGAACCTCGGTAAGTTCACCGACGCCGTCAAGGCCGGCAAGACCCCCGAGGAGGCCATCGCTGGCGCTATGGGCCACTATGGTCAGTGGGAGAACGCTGCCAAGTACATCGACCCGCGCACCGACGAGGAGACTCACTCCGTCGCCAGCGTGTTCCCGGTTCACGAGTAGAAAGGGAGGGAAATAACTATGACTGTTACGTTCGAAGGTTACGAGCGCCGCGCTGACAAGATCAACAAGTGCCTCGCCGACAACGGCATCGCCTCCCTCGAGGAAGCTCTGCAGATCTGCACCGACAAGGGCTTCAACCCGCGTGAGATCGTCAACAACACCCAGTCCATCGCCTTCCAGAACGCCGAGTGGGCCTACACCCTCGGCTGCGCTCTCGCTGTCAAGCGTGGCGCCAAGACCGCTTCTGAGGCTGCCGCCATCATCGGCGAGGGCATCCAGGCCTTCACCGTTCCCGGCTCCGTTGCCGAGGACCGCAAGGTCGGTCTGGGCCACGGCAACCTGGGCGCCATGCTGCTATCCGACGACACCGAGTGCTTTGCCTTCCTGGCTGGCCACGAGTCCTTCGCTGCCGCTGAGGGCGCTATCGGCCTGGCTCTGAACGCCAACAAGGCTCGCAAGAAGCCGCTGCGCGTTATCCTCAACGGTCTGGGCAAGGACGCCGCTCAGATCATCGCCCGCATCAACGGCTTCACCTACGTGAAGACCCAGTTCGACTACTTCACGGGCGAGCTCAAGGTCGTCGAGACCATCCCCTACTCCGATGGTCCCCGCGCCGCCGTCAACTGCTACGGCGCCGACGACGTCCGCGAGGGCGTTGCCATCATGTGGCACGAGAACGTCGACATCTCGATCACCGGCAACTCCACCAACCCGACGCGCTTCCAGCACCCCGTCGCTGGCACCTACAAGAAGGAGCGCCTCGAGGCTGGCAAGAAGTACTTCTCCGTCGCTTCTGGTGGCGGCACTGGCCGTACCCTGCACCCGGACAACATGGGCGCCGGCCCTGCCTCTTACGGCATGACCGACACCATGGGCCGTATGCACTCCGACGCCCAGTTCGCCGGTTCTTCCTCCGTGCCTGCGCACGTCGACATGATGGGTCTCATCGGCATGGGCAACAACCCCATGGTCGGTGCCACCGTCGCCTGCGCTGTCGCCGTCGAGGAGGCCCTCAAGGCCTAATCGCGCCCGCGCGATGCTCATATAGTTGAGCTTTAGAGCCGCTACCTACCCGGGTAGCGGCTCTTTTTTTGCCATAAAACGTTCGAGATACGATATATCAGTTTTGATGGAACATGAAGTGTGAGGAGAAGGAGCCGCCAAGCGCCCCTAACGTCCACGTGCCATATTTGCCCTTTGCCGATTTATCCCATCTTTGCGATGCCTTTGCCGATCACCCATGCGACAATGCGCGAACGAGAAAGGAATCCTATGGAATCAACTGATGTACTGGTAATCGGATCGGGCATCGCGGGCCTTTGCGCCGCCATAGAAGCAGCACGCGCGGGCGCGACCGTTGCCATCGCATGCGCCGGCAAGACCATGAGCGGATCGAGCTTCTTCCCGGGCACCTGGGGCCTCGGCCTTATTGGCCCCGTCGACAAAGACGACGAGCAAGACCTCATCGACACCATCCAAACCGTCGGCGGCGGCGCTGCCGACCCCGAACTCGTCCAGACGTTCGTCCACGGCATTCCCCAAGCGATTGACTGGCTCGAACAGGATCTGGGCGTAGAACTCCAGCGCCCGCAAAGCGCCGAGAGCGCCCAGCAAAAGCAATTTATCCCCTGTTTTGACCATAAGACGCGCAATTGGCGCGGCCTCACCCGCAAGCCTCTTGAAGACGCGTGTGCGGCCCAGATCAAGTCTCTTGGCATTCGTCTGCTCCCCCGACACGAGCTTATAGACCTTGTTGAAAGCACAACCGGAAAGATTACCGGCGCCGTGCTCTACAACCAAACAGACGAGCGCATCGTGACCTTTGCAGCAAAGGCCACCGTCATCGCTGCGGGCGGCACGGGCGGTCTGTTCGAACGCAGCCTCACTTCGGCCGATGTACTCAGCTCCTCGCAGGCCATCGCGCTGGCGCACGGTGCATCGCTTACTAATATAGAGTTCATGCAGATGATGCCCGGTTTCATTGAACCTAAGCGCAACCTGGTCTTTAACGAAAAGACCTGGCGCTACGTCACGTTCGACCAACCGGTCGACATTGCCAACGAAAAGTTAGACGATCTGCTTGAGCAACGCTCAGGATATGGCCCCTTCACTTCGCGCTTGGCTTCCCGCGCCATCGATCTTGCTGTCGATCAAGCGGGTGCCGAAGGTCTGGCGCTCCACTACGACTTCCCGCGAGAGAATGTCCCCGAGTTCGTGCAGACATTTGCCACTTGGCTACAAGACGAGCATGGTATCGCTCCGAGCGACGAGATGCGTGTGGCGATGTATGCCCACGCGGCCAACGGCGGCATCAAGATCGACAGGACTGCGTACACGGGCGTTGAGGGCCTCTACGCCTGTGGCGAGGCAACAGGCGGCATGCACGGCGCCGACCGCATCGGAGGGCTGTCGAGCGCCAATGGCATCGTATTCGGGCGCATTGCGGGCGCATCGGCGGCTCGAGCAGCACTGGACGCTCCCGGGGCAGCCGCACCGATGCACACTGCACTGCCCCAGTATGGCATTGCCACAACAGTCGCCGATCACCTGACCCGCAGCCTCAAACACACAATGAGCACCTACTGCATGATCAACAGGACCGATGCGGGTCTATCCAAGGCGCTGCAGGAGCTTGAAAGCCTGCAAGTTGAAGCCACGACTCTAAATAAGCCGCGTGCTAACGACAGCGAAATCGCTGCCCTCGCCCGCCTACAGTCGCAGATTCAGCTGGCAAAGGAGATGGTCAAAGCCATGCGCAAACGGACTGAAAGCCTCGGTTCGCACTATCGAGCGAATTAAACTGGACGCCTATCTAACGCAGAACACAACTAATCGATATCCATGGGTCCCGTGAGCTCGAAGTGACACGGGCTCATGTCTCGTGCGAAACAAACAAAACTCCAGTTGATTCCCATTTTCGTGACACCACGAAAATGGTAACTGCCGGTGTCGCCGCTCGCGCGGTTAAAGACTACAAACTTACGCGCTATGCATGCTATTTAATCGCCCAGAACGGAGATTCAAACAAGCCAGAGATCGCACTCGCCCAGGCATACTTTGCCGTGCAGACGCGCCGCCAAGAGCTCATAGAGCAGCGCTTCGCAGAGATTCAGCGCTTGCAGGCGCGCCACTCGCTATCCGATTCAGAGAAACAGCTCTCGGGTATTGCTTTCAAACGCGGCGTGGACTCCAAAGGATTCGCGATCATCAAGTCGAAGGGCGATGAAGCGTTATTCGGCGGCAGAAGCACGGCGGAAATGAAGCAGCAGCTCGGCGTACCCAAGAGCGCGGCATTGGCGGACAGGTTAGCCGATGTCCTCATCAAAGCAAAGGACCTTACGAACTCGATGACTGCTTTCAACGCAGAGGAACACGACCTGTACGGTCTGGACCAGATCAAGCAAGAGCACGTCGAGAACAACACAAGCGTGCGTGGCAGCCTCATCGACCGTGGAATTGTCCCCGAAAATCTACCATCTGCCGAGGACACAAAGAAGCTCGAGCGTCGCGTGAAGGCAGACGAGAAGAAACTCAAGGAGGGTACTGACGGCTTTGCCGATCCACAGGGTAGACTCGATTTGTAAATATTCCGGGTTACTTTGGTGGGCCGTCAGGGGGTCAGCTTGCTGCGCAGGCGGCCGCTGCGGCGCCAAGGCGCCTTGCGCGCTGCGCTGGCAAACGCTTACGCGTTTTCTAAGCTCCGCGCCCTTTCGGGTTCGACCCCATGTGAGGTCAACAAAAAAGACGGCCAACTTTCGTTGACCGTCTTACATGCTTTGGGTGGGCCGTCAGGGGGTCGAACCCTGGACCTTGGGATTAAGAGTCCCCTGCTCTACCAACTGAGCTAACGACCCAAAGCTAAAGTCCGTTGTGACGGACTTTAGAGGAGATATCGTGTGGTGGGCCGTCAGGGGTTCGAACCCTGGACCTTGGGATTAAGAGTCCCCTGCTCTACCAACTGAGCTAACGACCCGATATCAACACGAAGCAAGAACTGGGGTGGGTAAAGGGACTCGAACCCTCGACCTACGGGACCACAACCCGTCGCTCTAGCCAACTGAGCTACACCCACCGTGTCCTGTGCGCTTCGCGCTCGACTATTATTGCAAGGAACGCCATGCGATGCAAGCCCCAATTTTCAAGAATTTTGAAAAGAGTTTTTCGAGCGCGTTTCGAGCAATTCCCACCCTTTTCATAGGAGTAAACTTGCCCCACTGCAAGCCCTCGAAAGGACCATCATGAAAGAACTCTCCAATCGCACGGCAACATTCACCGATTCAGTCATCCGCCGCATGACACGCATCTCCAATAAGTACGACGCCGTCAACCTCTCGCAGGGCTTCCCCGACTTCGATCCCCCGGCGCAGCTGCTCAAGAGCCTCAGCACCATCGCCGCCGACCCCAAGCCGCTCTATCACCAGTACTCCATCACCTGGGGCTCCCAGGCCATGCGCGAGGCGCTTGCCGCCAAGCAGGAGCACTTTATGGGCATGCCGATCAACCCCAACGAGAACATCGTGGTCACCTGCGGCTCCACCGAGGCCATGATGGCCGCCATGATGACGGTCACGAACCCCGGCGACAAGGTCGTCATCTTCTCGCCGTTCTACGAGAACTACGGCGCCGACACGATCCTTTCGGGTGCCGAGCCCATCTACGTGCCGCTCAACCCGCCCACATTCGACTTTGACCGTGAGACGCTCGAGGCGGCCTTCCGCGACAACGACCCCAAGGCCATCGTCCTGTGCAACCCTTCCAACCCCTGCGGCAAGGTCTTTACGCGCGAGGAGCTCACCTTTATCGCCGACCTCTGCAAAAAGTACGACGCGTACTGCATTACCGACGAGGTATACGAGCACATCGTCTACGCGCCCCACGAGCACGTCTATATGGCCACGCTGCCCGGCATGTTCGAGCGCACTATCAGCTGCAGCTCACTGTCTAAGACATACTCCATCACCGGCTGGCGTCTGGGCTACACCATCGCCCCAGCCCAGATCACCGAGCGCATTAAAAAAGTCCACGACTTCCTCACCGTGGGTGCCGCCGCTCCCCTGCAGGAAGCTGTCGTCACCGCCCTCAACTTCGACGACAGCTATTACCAGGAGGTCCTCGACCTCTATACCGCCAAACGCGACCTGTTCTGCCAGGGACTCGACAGCATCGGTCTTGAACACAACGTGCCGCAGGGCGCCTACTACGTCATGATGGACATCTCTGAGTTTGGCTATGACAGCGACCTCGAATTCTGCGAGGACCTCGCGTCTAAGGTGGGCGTGGGCGCCGTGCCCGGATCGAGCTTCTTCCGCGAGCCCGTCAACCATCTGATTCGTTTCCACTTTGCCAAGCGAGACGAGACGCTTAACGCGGCGTTGGAGAACCTCAAGTCGCTACGTGATAAAATCAAGCCGCGCGGGTAAGGACGGCCCGGCAACTAAAGTAACCAAAGAAGCCTCGCACCGCCCGCCGCGTTGCGAGGCTTCTTTTTATAGCGCTTTCTAAAATGGGTTAGAGCTCTATACTTTAGTCACGGAGCAACTCGTCCCAGAGAGAGGAATACTATGGCAGAACAGCAGCTTATCGGAGCGCTCGAGGCCGGCGGCACCAAGATGGTCTGCGCCACGGGCTATGCAGACGGTACGGTCCTGGAGCGTGAGCAGATCGCGACCACGACCCCGCAGGAGACCGTTGAGGCCGTCAATGCATGGTTTGCCAACAAGGGCATCGCCGCGCTGGGCATCGGCGCCTTTGGCCCCACCGCGGTCAACCCCGCCTCGCCCCAATACGGCAAGATCCTGGAGACGCCCAAAACGGCATGGCGCTACTTCGACCTGCTGGGCACCATCCAAAACGAGCTCAATATTCCCTGTGGCTACGATACCGACGTCAACGTCGCCTGCCTGGGCGAGGTCACTTTTGGTTGCGCCCAGGGCCTCACCGACGTGGTCTACCTGACCATCGGCACCGGTGTGGGCGCCGGCGTGCTCTCGGGAGGCAAGCTCGTGCACGGCATGATGCATCCCGAGGCCGGCCACATCCTGGTCACACGCGACCCGCGCGACACCATCGGCGAGCACAGTGCCTGTCCCTTCCACGACAACTGCCTCGAGGGCCTCATCGCCGGTCCCGGCGTTAAAAAGCGTTGGGATGGCAAGAGCGCCGGAGACATGGCCGATGACCCGGAGGCCATGGACCTGCTCGCAGGCTATCTGGCACAGGCGCTCATGACCTACACGCTGTGCTACGCACCGCAAAAGATTATCATCGGCGGCGGCGTGGCCGACCACACCCCCATCGTGCCGCTTGCACGCAAAAAGTGCGCCGAGATGCTCAACGGCTATATCGTCACGCCCGAGGTCAACGACATCGATACCTACATTGTCAATAACAGCCTCGAGGGCAAGCAGGGCATCATGGGCTGCCTCGCCCTTGGCGCCCAGGCGCTCCAGTAAAGGACACCTCAACGGGGCGCAGCGTAGCCAAACTCGCAAAACGCCCGGACATCGCCGTCACGCCCCGCAGAAGCCCTCAAACGCGTAAGGCCGCCTAGGACCAAGCAAAACGTCCTAGGCGGCCTTTTTGGTGTACATCAGCGACCGTAAGAGATATCGGAGCACGACGCCTGTCGTCGCCCCGCAGCAGTCAATCATCACATCGGTAATCATGCCGGCGCGACCGGGCACAAATAGCTGAATCGTCTCGTCAATGGAGGGGACAAGCAGCAAGAACACCGCCGTGGGCAGCAACACATCAAACGTGCGCCGGCCTTCGAGGTCAAAGGCATGCGTCGCCAAGATGCCAAGCACCATGTACTCGGTAAAATGAGCACACTTGCGCACGACGAAGTTGGTCACCCACTCGTATGGAAGCCCCAGGGCCTGCAAAAAGCCGCGAATGGATTCCATGATCGACAGGCTCAACGAACCAGACCCCGTACCGGGAACCAGCGAATTGCCCCAAATGACGAGCACCATGGCGCAGGCGGCAAGCGCCCATTTTCGATCGAGCTTAACCATGCGGCAATTATGCCTCCGCGCGCAGCGGCGTAAAGCTGGCAGTACCGCCCTCGATAACGCTCAGATAGGCACGGCCCGTGCGCTTGACGGCCGCAGACTGCAGACGGTTGATCTCTTCCTCGAGAATCTGATTGACGCGCTCATGGCGGCGGTTTTCCATAACGCCGGCAGCGATAGCCTCGGCGCGCTCGATACCCTCGCGCGAGATACGCGCGGTATCCTCGGGAAGCACGGAGCTGTGGCGGCCGACATAGACGGGAGCAACCGGGACAGGTGAGGCTGCAGGCGTGGGCACCGCCACGGGGGCGGGCTCGGCAGCCTCGCCCATGATCGCCATAGCGGCGGCCCACATGTCCTCGTGGCCCGAATAATCGGCCATGGGGATATCTTCCTCAAGAGAGGCATCGGGGAGACTATCGGTATCCACGCGATCCTGGGCGTCGATAGACGCAGTGATGGCGGCAGGCTCGTCCAGATCGGAGAGATCCACACCCTTGGCATCGGAAATGATGGGCATGCTGGCGAGCTTGGCGTTGTACGGCGCCGCCTCCGCGGCCTGCATTTGGGCCGAAGCGCCCCAAAGCGAGCTTTCGGCAGCTCGGCGAGCGGCAATGGTCTCCTCGTCGACAGCCAGGGGCTCATCGGCAAAGGGGTCGGCGACAGGAGCCGCCTGAGCTGCGCTCTGTTGGCCGGCCGAAGCAGCCGACGCGGCAGAGGCGTACGCAGCCGACGACGCGCCGTTATAGGCGGCACAATTGGCGGCGTTGGCTACAAGCGCCACGAAGGCCGCGGTGCTGCCCGCAGGGGCGGCATGAGAGCCCGAGACGGCGCGTGCGGCAGCGGCGATGTCATCGCGATTGTAAGAACCGGTCTTTCCACCGTTGGTGAGCTCGTCGATTGCAACCTGGTAGACATCGCGCGAACGCACGGGATCGCAGCTGACCGGGGAATCGTCATCGAGCATACTGTCGATCATAGACCAGGCCTCGGCCTCATCCATGGCGTTAACCGCGCGCGCGATGGTGGGAACGCCATCGTCGGTGTGGCGGCGCTGGAACGCACCGGTCAGGCCGGAGAGAAATGCGGAAGAAGGCTGTGCGGCATTGGCCTGATCAGCCGGAGCCGCAGGCTGAGGCGCCGCCCCCTGCTGCTGTGCGGGAATCGAGGCGGTCTTGAACTCGTTGTGGGTCCGGCCAAACTGAGCGGCGCCGCCCACGGCATCGGGCTCAAACAGGCGGCCATCGTGCTCAGAGCGATACTCGGAGATGCCCAGCGAGGCTGCGTAGATGCCGACGCCCGCCACCGCACCAACGGCGAAGGGAACCGCGCCCGCGACAACCGTCTCGTTGACCGACGAGAACGGCAACGTCGCGGCATACATCACCACGGGGGCGGCAAGGCCGATCCCGCAGGAAAGTCCAGCAAGGACTGCTCGTTGTGTTGCATCAGAAGAAGCCATGAGCTCTCCCCATCTTCCAGCACCCAAATCGCATCATTTAGTTGGCTGCGCGAGAGAAGATGAAGCGGGACATGCGTCCCAAAGCAACGGTATATAGTTCGTTTCATCTGCGTTTTCCGTCGCGAAGCTTAAAAGCTATTATGCGAAACCGACCCTCCGATTGCAAGCGATGAGGCCGGATTATGGCTCGAAAACTGCTGTTTGTCGGTCATAAGGTCAGAAAATGTTGCCGAGTGGCGCCGTAAAGAAAGGGCCGGGGCATAAACCCCGGCCCGATTGCCCGTTCTTATGGCGATATAGCGTGCGGCTTTTGGTCTAAAACGTCTGCTCGTAGTCGCTGTGCTTTTTGGCCGAACGCACCAAGAACTCCTGATTGGTGTTGGTGCCCTTAAGGCCCTTAATAAACGACGCCGCCGCGCGCTCGGTGTTGTTCATGCCGGCGAGAATGCGACGCAGGCCGAAGACAAACGGGCGCATCTGCTCGTCGACCAGCAGGTCCTCGTTGCGCGTACCGGAGGCAACGGGGTCGATGGCCGGGAAGATGCGACGGTCGGCGAGGTCGCGGTCGAGCTTGAGTTCCATGTTGCCGGTACCCTTGAACTCCTCAAAGATGACCTCATCCATCTTGGAGCCGGTGTCGATAAGGGCGGAGGCGAGGATGGTGAGCGATCCACCGTTCTCGATATTGCGGGCTGCACCCAGGAAACGCTTGGGCGGATACAAGGCCGCCGAATCGACACCGCCCGAAAGGATGCGGCCCGAGGCGGGTGCCGCCAGATTGTAGGCGCGGGCAAGACGCGTGATGGAGTCTAGCACCACCACGACATCGCCGCCCAGCTCCACAATGCGCTTGGCACGCTCGATGACGAGCTCGGCCACGCGGGTGTGGTTGTCGGCGGGCATATCGAAGGTCGAGGCCACGACCTCGCCCTTAATGGAGCGCTGCATATCGGTGACCTCTTCGGGGCGCTCGTCGACGAGCAGACAAATGAGGTGCACCTCGGGGTTGTTGATCGAGATGGACTGGCAGATCTTCTTAAGGATCGTTGTCTTGCCGGCCTTGGGCGGCGACACGATCAGGCCACGCTGGCCCTTGCCGATCGGCGACACGATATCGATGGCGCGACCGGTGATGGAATCCTTGCCGTGCTCCATGCGCAGCGGCTCGTTGGGATAGACCGGGGTAAGGTCGCCGAACTTGGGGCGGTTGCGGATCTGCTCGGGATCCATGCCGTTAACGGTCGTGATCTTGGCGAGGCCGGCTCGCTTGTCGCCGCCGCGCGAGGGGCGCAGCGAACCCTCGATAACATCACCCGTGCGCAGGCGTGCGGAGCGGATGAGGTAAGCGGGGACGAAGGCGTCTTCGTTGGACTTCATGTAACCGTGGGCATGGATGATGCCGGAGTTGTCCGGGCGAATCTGCAGGATGCCCTTAATATCGCGGAAGCCCTCGGCCTTCGCGGCGGTCGTGTAGATCTCCTCGACAAGCTCGGCCTTCTTCTTGCCGGTCGTCTCGATCTCGAACTCTTTTGCCTTCTCGCGCAGCTCGGCGACCTTCATGGCCGCAAGCTCCTCGCGCGAAAGCGTGGGCTCGGTGGGGGCGGCGTTGCGCTCCTTGTTGCGCTGTTTGCGGTCGCGCTGACGGCTGCGGCGGTCGTTGTTGCGATCGTCCTTGCGGTCGTTGCGCTCGTCGTTGCGCTTGTGCTGACGGCGGCTGGGGCGGGCGCCCTCTTCGGTCTCGGTGCCTTCGGCAGCCGCGGCTGCGGTTGCATCGGTGCCGGACGGAGCCTCGC
>OAVS01000347.1_pt1 | contig 34513 bp, 16 predicted proteins | sample 1550601 | NCBI WGS metagenome assembly OAVS01 (sample SAMEA2580093, study PRJEB22360) | human gut metagenome | biome: human gut; feature: human-associated habitat; material: faeces | place: Denmark | collected 2008/2010
TGTCTGGTAGGCGGTCAGGGGGCTGGCAAGTCCACCTTCTTCCGTCTGCTGGCAGTCCGGGACGAGTGGTTCTCCGATGATTTGCGGAAGTTGGACGATGACAATGTGTACCGCAAGCTGCAAGGTCACTGGATTATCGAAATGTCGGAAATGATGGCAACCGCCAACGCCAAGAGCATTGAGGAAATCAAGTCGTTTTTAAGCCGGCAGAAAGAGGTTTACAAGATACCCTATGAAACCCACCCGGCAGACCGCCCCCGTCAGTGCGTGTTTGGCGGCACTTCCAATGCCCTTGACTTCCTGCCCCTTGACCGTTCCGGCAACCGCCGCTTTATCCCCGTCATGGTGTACCCGGAGCAAGCCGAGGTTCACATTTTGGAGGACGAAGCTGCTTCCAGAGCCTATATCGGGCAGATGTGGGCGGAAGCGATGGAGATTTATAAAAGCGGCAGGTTCAAGCTGGCGTTCAGCCCCGCCATGCAGCGGTATCTCAAAGAACACCAGCGGGATTTTATGCCGGAGGACACCAAAGCCGGGATGATACAGGCATATCTTGATAAGTACACCGGGAGCATGGTCTGCTCCAAGCAGCTCTACAAGGAAGCCTTAAACCATGCCTTTGACGAGCCGAAGCAATGGGAAATCCGGGAAATCAACGAGATTATGAACCAGTGCATTGACCGCTGGCGGTACTTCCCAAACCCAAGAATGTTTTCCGAATATGGCAGACAAAAGGGCTGGGAGCGTGAAAACCCGGCAACGGACTCCGGCAACCCGTCTGAAAAAACGATGGACGGTTTTGTGGAGGTCACAGAACAGATGGAGCTTCCATTCTGATAATGACAGCCCGTTGCACCCCCTGTTGCTATCCCGTTGCCGAGCCGGTTGCCGGGGAAAATCCCATAACTTCGGGCTTTTCTCCCTTATAACAACCAAAACAACAGAAAAATAAAAGAAAAGTATAAATAGTAACCATCGCCAGATTGAGATTGTTTGCAAGGTCTTTTGAAGCCCGTTGCCGGACTTCGTTGCCGACACCCTCTGTCTGGCTGTTTTCATGTATGGAGGATAACTGCCTATGGCAAAAAACAAAACAGAGATTCATGTGACCACTGTATTTGACGGGGAACTGGACGCAACCGATGTGTTCGTCAGCCTGATTTCCCAGAAATACGGTAAAATAAATACAAAAGAATATCTTGCTAAAAAGAAAGATATAGGCTATAATGAAGATGAGGTTCAAAAGAGCCAGATACCGTCTGGATTGTGTGGGTAAATGGCTATGATGAACGAAATGGAATACAGAACAATCGGTTCGGCACTTGCCGGGGGCTATCGTGCGGCGGTCTATTGCAGGCTGTCAAAGGACGATGACCTGCAAGGCGAAAGTGCCAGTATCGCCAACCAGCGGGATATGCTGGAAAAATACTGCGAAAAGCAGGGATGGGAGGTTGTGGCAGTCTATCAGGACGATGGCTTCACAGGTCTTAATATGGAGCGTCCTGATTTACAGAGAATGTTGAGAGCCATTGAGCGCAGGCAAATCAACCTTGTCATCACGAAAGACCTCAGCCGACTGGGGCGTAACTATCTGCAAACCGGGCATTTGATTGAGGACTTTTTCCCAAGAAACGGTGTCCGCTATATCGCCATGAATGACGGTATCGACACCCTGCGGGATAACAACGATATTGCCCCGTTCAAGAATATCCTGAACGAGATGTACAGCAAGGATATTTCCAAGAAAGTCCATTCCTCTTATCTTCTGAAAGCGCAGAAAGGACAGTTTACCGGGTGTCTTGCCCCGTTTGGGTATCGGAAAGACCCGGAGGACAAAAACCATCTGCTCATTGATGAGGAAACCGCCCCGATTGTGCGGCTGATTTTCGGATATGCCCTAAACGGTCATGGTCCGAACTATATCCGCAGACGGCTGGAGGAAGAAAAAATCCCCTGCCCCACATGGTGGAACCGGGAACGGGGGCTTCGCAATACCCGCACCAAATGGGAAAAGAAAGACCCGGAAAACGGGCGGTATATGTGGGACTTCTCCGTTATCAAAGACCTTTTGATGAATCCCGTCTACACCGGGGCGATTGCTTCCCAGAAAAAAGACTACCGTTTCAAAATCGGCACGATTGGGGAAAAGAAGCCGGAGGACTGGATTGTGGTGGAGGGACAGCATGAACCGCTGATTGACCGCATGAGCTTTGACATTGTGCAGAACAAGCTGAAATCCCGCCAGCGTCCGGGGCAGACCAATGAAATCAGCCTGTTTGCCGGACTGATAAAATGCGGCGAGTGTGGGAAGTCGCTGACGGTACGCTACACAAACGCAAAACATCCCCAGCGGATTTATTCCTGCAAGACCTACAACGCCTTTGGAAAGAACCACTGCACCCAGCACCGGATTGATTATGACACCCTTTACAGCCATGTGCTGCGGAAAATCCGGGAATGTGCCAGAGCTGCCCTGATGGACGGGGAAGCGGTTGCCGACCGCCTGACCAATACCTGTGAAGCCGAGCAGCGGGAACAGCGGGAAGCAATGGAACGCTCCCTTACAAGGGACGAGGAACGGATTGAGGTTCTGGACAAAATGGTCATGCGGCTTTATGAGGATATGATTGCAGGGCGTATCAGTGAGCAGAATTTCAACACCATGCTGGAAAAGACACAGACCGAGCAGACGGAGCTTAAAGCAAAAGTGTCCGAGGGCAGAAAGCGGCTGTCTGATGAAGTCCAGCTTGCCAATGACGCAAAACAATGGGTGGAAGCCATTCAGGAATATGCCAACATCACAGAGTTGGACGCAGCCACCCTCAACCGCTTAATCAAAGAAATCGTCGTGCATGAGCGCATTGACGAAGATAAAACAAGACACATTTCTATCGAAATTCATTTTAATCTCAAACCCATCCCGGAGGTGGAACAGGTCACTGCCTGACCTGTCCCGCCGGGACGGTTCTCTAAAAAACACCATATAGATTTTTTGTACGCCGCCGCCCGCCATCGAGCAGAGTTTTACACCTAATTGGGGATAAAACAGTTGATGGCGGGCGGTGGCATCGTACTGATTGGAATAAACCTGATTCCACAGCTTGCAACTTTGTTTGGATAAATAAATGGGTGGAATAACCGAAAAAATAACAGAGTTCATAAAGGATCTGCTAACAGGCTGGATCACATCAAACCTGGATACCATGTTCACCGATGTAAATACCAAAGTAGAAACGATTGCTACAGAGGTTGGGAAAACACCCCAAAATTGGAACAGTGGCATTTTTTCCATGATAAAAAATCTGTCGGATAATGTCATTGTCCCCATTGCGGGGATGATTATTACATTTGTACTGTGTTATGAGCTGATTTCCATGATTATGGAAAAAAACAATATGCACGATACGGATACGTTTATGTTTTTCAAATACATTTTTAAAATGTGGGTAGCGGTATATCTGGTTACTCATACTTTTGATATTGCGATGGCAATTTTTGATGTAGCGAATCATGTGGTATCCAATGCTGGCGGTATGATAACCGGTTCTGCATCTATTGATGTTACAGATGCATTGAAAACACTTCTTGAAACGCAGATTGAAGATATGGGAATCGGAGAATTACTGGGGCTTGGTCTGGAAACGATGCTGGTCAGTTTATGCCTAAAAATCATATCAGTCCTGATTACCGTCATTTTATATGGACGAATGATAGAAATATATCTTTATGTCTCTGTGGCACCTATTCCGTTTTCAACATTTACGAACAGGGAATGGGGAAGTATTGGAAATAATTACGTGAAGGCATTATTAGCGTTGGGATTCCAGGGATTTTTTATGATGGTATGTGTTGCGATTTATGCAGTTCTGGTAAATGCTATTACAGTTGCGGATAATCTTCATACAGCTATCTGGTCAGTTGCAGCATATACAGTTATTTTATGTTTCAGCCTGTTTAAGACCAGTTCCCTGGCAAAATCAATCTTCAATGCACATTAGGAGGAAACAAGAATATGGCATATGTTCCAGTGCCGAAAGATTTTTCAAAAATAAAGACAAAATTAGCACTGAATTTAACTAAAAGACAAATTATATGTTTTTCTCTGGCAGGAATTTGTGGTGTTCCGGTCTATTTGCTGACAAAAGCAGGACTGGGAACAGATGTGGCAGCAACGCTTATGATCATAGTGATGCTGCCATTTTTCTTTTTTGCAATGTATGAAAAGGATGGATTTCCAGCAGAGAAAATATTGCTTCACATTATCCGGCAGAAATTTTTAAGACCTGGAATCAGGGTCTATCGTTCCCAAAACTTATATGACCGGATTATAGAGTACGATAAATTAGAGAAAGAGGGTGCATGGCTTGAGAAAAAGGCAAAAGAAGCCAGGGAAGCGAGAAATCCGTTCCATTTCCTTAAAAAAGCAGACCGAAAAAAATAAGAAACAGAAAACCGGACTTACGAAAGAAGAAAAAAAGCGTCTGAAAGAACTTCGGATGATAAAAGCGGAGAATCAGAAGAAGAGGAAGCCTTTTACAGCGCAGGATACGATTCCATATAAGGAAATATATAAGGATGGTATCTGCAGGACAGATGATAACTATTATTCAAAGATGGTGCAGTTCTACGATATAAATTACCAGTTAGCGCAGAATGATGATAAAGCGGCTATTTTTGAGAACTATTGTGAGTTCCTGAATTCATTTGACAGCTCTGTTGAGGTACAAATTACATTTCTTAATCAACAGGTGAATTTTGATGAGTATGCAAAAAATATTGATATTCCAGAGCAGGATGACTGTTTCAATGATATTCGGAAAGAATATTCGGATATGTTGAAAATGCAGCTTTCCAAAGGAAATAATGGGCTTGTAAAAACAAAATATATTACATTTTCCATTAAGGCGGATAATCTGCGAAATGCAAAATCCAGGCTGGAGAGAATTGAAGCCAGTGTATTGAATAATTTTAAGGTGATGGGAGCCATGGCAGAGCCTTTAAATGGGGTAGAACGTCTGAAAATTCTGCATGATGTGATGAATATGGACACAAAAGAATCTTTCCATTTCCATTATGGGATGGTTGCAAAAACAGGTCTGCAGACAAAAGACTTTGTTGCACCTACCGGATTTGATTTTCGCAATGACAGCTATTTTCGGATGGGACAGACTTTTGGATGCGTGTCATATTTACAGATTACATCACCAGAACTTACGGATAAACTGCTGGCAGATCTGCTGGATCTGGAAGAGAATCTTATCATCAATATGCACCTGCGTCCAATTGATCCCAAGGCAGCTATTAAAAGCCTGAAAAGTACGCTGTCAAATATTCAGAAAATGAAAATTGAAGAACAGAAGAAAGCGGTCAGAAGCGGATATGATATGGATATTATTCCAACGGACATTTCTACATACGGAGAGGATGTGGAGGGATTACTCAATGAAATCCAGTCCAGGAATGAGAAACTTTTTGAACTTACTTTTTTGCTGATGAATACAGCGGACAATAAGAGAAAACTGGACAATATTGTGTATCAGACTGCAGGAATCGCCCAGAAATATAATTGCAATATACGGAGACTTCAATATCAGCAGGAACAGGGACTTGTGGCATCACTGCCACTGGGAATGAACCAGACTGGAATACAGAGAATTATGACTACGACTTCTACAGCAATCTTTGTTCCGTTTACCACACAGGAACTTTTCCAAGGCGGTGAAGCTCTTTACTATGGCTTAAATGCACTGTCAAACAATCTCATTATGGTGGATCGGAAACGATTGAAAACACCTAACGGCCTGATTTTGGGTACTCCTGGTTCCGGTAAGAGTTTTGCAACGAAAAGAGAAATTCTCAATGTTTTCTTGATTACAGACGATGACATTATTATCTGTGACCCGGAGGGAGAATATTTTCCGCTGGTAAATGCCTTAAATGGTGAAGTTATTAAAATCAGTGCAAAAAGTAATGATTACATCAATCCTATGGAAGTGAACCTGGATGTTATTTATCATCCGGAGAAATACAGGATTAATGGCGATGTGGAGGATATTGATACCATTATTGCTGATAAAGCAGAGTTTATCACATCTTTCTGCGAGGTCATTATGAAGAAACCTCAAAATGCAGAATTAAATGGTGATGAGGTTTCCATGATTGACCTGTGTGTAAAAGACATTTATAAAAAATATCTTTACAATGATCCAAAACCGGAAAATATGCCGACTTTGCAGGATTTCTATGAACGTCTGAACTTTTATGCACCAGATAAACCAGCAGCACAGAACATTGCCAACAGTCTGCAGTTGTATGTAACAGGATCGCAGAATGTATTTAACCATCGAAGTAATGTCGATACGCAGAACAGAGTGGTATGCTTTGATATCCGGGAACTTGGAACCACACTACGAAAAGCAGGGATGTTGATTGTCCAGCATATGGTTTGGACAAGAGTATCACAGAACCGCAGTCGCAGGAAATCAACCCGTTATTATGTGGATGAATTTCACCTTTTGCTGAACCAGCCACAGACTGCTAATTATTCTATTGAAATGTGGAAGAGATTTCGTAAGTGGGGTGGAATCATTACAGGAATCAGTCAGAATGTAACAGATTTTCTTGGCTCTCTGGCAGTAGAAAGTATTGTGGGAAACAGTGATTTTATCCTGATGTTAAATCAGCACAGCGGGGATCAGAAGATCCTTGCGGAGAAATTGAATATTTCCAAGCATCAGATTTCTTTTGTAAATAACAGTAATGCAGGAGAAGGGCTGCTTTTTTACGGAAATGTAATCATACCTTTTGCAGACAGATATCCGCAGGATACCAGAACCTATGCTTTGATGAGTACTAAACCGGATGAGATTCAGACTTAACGGACAAAAAAGCAGAGGTGAGGTACATTGGGAAAACAAAAATATACGGCGAAAGAGAAGAAAGTCAGCCGTATGACCAGAAATGGTCTGGTTGAGGAAAATCTTGCAACAAAGGAGACCAGAAAAGTTACAAACAGCGATCAGGAGTTGCCTTATAAACAGAAGGATGTAGAACAGGCATTTATTACTTCTGAAAAGAAGAAAAACTCTCATAAAAAAGCTGAAAAGAAACAATTTTCCGAAAAAGTTCAGGAGGGAAATCCTGCCAAAAAAGAAGAGGCTGCAAACAGTCCTCCGGGAAAACGAAAAACACAGGGACGGTACAGATATCGGGACAAGCCTGCAGGTGTATCTGTGGATTCAGCGGTAGAAATACGTGAGCGCAAAGAAAAACACAGGAGCCAGTATCAGCGACAGAAAAAGAAACAGCAGAGACTGCAGTTTGGAAAACTGGAGACAGATGGAAGTCTGAAGAAAGAAAAGAAAACTTCGGCTGAAACAGATGGAGGACATTTTCAGGCAGAGAAGAATGATGTTTCTACAAACCGAAAAAAAGGAAAGCAGAAATATAGCCGAAAAACAATAAAAACTTATCAGGAAGTGGATAAGGCTGCAAGAAAACAGGAAGCTGAGAGGCAGAACAAAATTCCGAAAGATTCTGTTTATACCAAGAAAACAAATGAGGAACAGAAAGCAAAGGTAAAGTACCATTTATATTTCGACAAAAAAACAGGGAAAACGGATGGTAAAAAGAAAACCTTGTCTTCTGTTCCAAAGAAAGCATTAAAAAATGCAGTATATCAGAAAGCAGGCGAAGACGAAGAGGAAAACAGTGCTGTAGATGCAGCACATAAGCTGGTGCGTTCAGGTGAGTGGATATTACAGGAACATAGCAGTAGAAATATCCGGAAGAACCGCAGTCAGATACATAAAGAAAACCGTTTAGAGCAAAGAGCCTGGAAGAGTGCATCCAGGTATCAATATCAGAAATATCTGGAAGAACATCCAGAGATGCAGAAAAAGCTGATCAGAAAATTAATACAGAAGCAGAGGATTAAGCGAGAGTATCAGATGGCATACCGGGCTGGGAAGATTGCAAAAGAAACAAAAGACACCTCAATCCGGTCAGTAAATCTTGCTACTAAAATTGCAAGAAAGGCACAGGAAGTATTTGTAAGAAATGTAACTACTCTGATCTCAATGGGGTTGTTATTGATTTTGCTTCTTTCCGTAATGACAGGATTTGCTTCCTGTTCGGCTATGTTTTCTAATGGAATTTCTACGGTAATCGCTTCCAGTTACATTGCGGATCCGGACGAAATTGAAAAAGCAGAGTTGTATTATACGCAGTTGGAAGCCAGTCTTCAACAGAAAATAAACCAGATGGAAGCCCGGTATCCAGGAAAAGATGAATACAGATATAACATTGGTGAAATCGGCCATGATCCCCATACATTGATCAGTTATCTGACTGCCAGGTATGGGGATTTTAAGTTTGATGAGATAAAAGGAGAACTGGAAACAATTTTTTCTTTACAGTACGGAATCACCGTAGAGGAAAAAAGTGAAACCCGGCAGGAAACATCTACAATACAGGTAGGGCAGTCATTGGGAAATGTTGTGACCAGTGGATACTGTAACTGTCCTATCTGCTGTGGCGTGTGGAGTGGAGGACCAACTGCTTCAGGGGCAATGCCACAGGCTAATCATACGCTTGCGGTTGATGCTGCAAACCCATTTCTTCCAATGGGGACGAAAGTAGTGATGAATGGGATTGAGTACACCGTAGAAGATACTGGAAACTTTGCCCAGTATGGTGTCCAGTTTGATGTTTATTATGATAATCACGCAGTAGCTGAGGCACATGGTCATCAGACCTGGGAATGTTTTCTGGCAGAGGGCAATCAGAACTCTGTGGAAGTTACCCGTACAGTAACTGCAGATGTACTGAATGTTTCTGTTCAGGCAAAACCGCTTAGAAGTGTTATTCTGTCCAGAATGGAAGAGGATGAGCAGGAAATTTATGAAGAGGTCTATTCCAACAGAGGAAATTTACAGACATATAAAACTCCGGTTGAGTTAAACTGGTATGCCTATATCAGTACCTATTATGGGTATTCTGTAAACAATGGAACCGGGCAGACACAACTTCACAGAGGTGTGACGGTTAATGTACGACAGGGAACAGAAGTGAAGTCAGCGATGAATGGTTTTGTTGTAGATGTAGGATATAGCGGAACTTTTGGAAATTATGTAGTTACGCAGGATAAAAAAGGTGTGCAGATTAAATACGCTTATCTGCAGAGCATTTCGGTAGCAAATGGTCAGGAAGTAACAACAGATACTGTAATTGGTACAACGGGAAGTACAGGAAGTGCAACCGGAAGCCAGTTATATTTGGAACTGGTCAAAGATGGGGAATATTATAATCCTGTTTTTTATATCAGTACCGGAGATAGCGGGCTGTATGGTGGAGGCGGCAGTTATGATGATGAGACTGTGCGGAGATTATTTGCGGAAGCAGACAAATATCTTGGTATGCCGTATGTATGGGGCGGTTCCAGCCCGGAGACTTCTTTTGACTGTTCTGGTTTTGTAAGCTATGTGTTTACCAATTCGGGTGTCTGCAATATGGGAAGACTTACTGCACAGGGAATTTATGACATTTGTATGCCTGTATCACCAGAAGAAGCAAGGCCAGGAGATATTATCTTTTTCACTGGGACGTATGATGCGGGAGAGCCGGTTACCCACGTAGGAATTTATGCCGGAGATGGACAGATGATCCATTGTGGAAATCCAATTCAGTATACGTCCATTAATTCTGCATACTGGCAGTCTCATTTTTATGCTTTTGGCAGGCCATAAGGAGGGGCGTATTTGAACATTGAACGAATAAAAGAAGAACTTGCAAGAACCTACGTTAAGATTGAAAAGCTACAGAAAAAAGCAAGGAATCTGGAAGAACAGAAGAAACAGGCAGAGGATATGGAGTATCTAAAAATTATCCGAAGCAATGGAGTTTCCGCAGAGGAACTTCAGTTGATGATTGATATCAGCAAGGAGGAACAAAAAAAGATATTGGAAACCAGAGAAAAGGAGCAGACAGAAAATGAAGAAATTTCATAAAAGAGCAGCTGTATTTTTAACCGCAGCTACGTTAGCAGGACTTCCGGCAGGAGCTTTCTTTTATAGTTCGCCCGGAAGTCTGACTGTATGGGCAGATAATGTAGAAGTGGAATCATCAGAAGAAAGCAGCCCGGAAGATGTTGATTTTTCAGATGGATCAGAAGTTGAAATTCATGCAGATCCAGTGGAACAGGCACAGGAAGATGCAGGAAATGATGTGACGGAAACACCAGAAGTAGGGATTACCTTTACAGAACCCGAAGGCTGGCAGACAGATACGGCAACCGTAAAAATTCAAGTGGAAGATACAAAGAATACAGGTGCTTTTTCTATTGCAAAAGTAGAAGCAAGACTTTCAGAAAATGGAGGATGGTCAGACATAACCGGAAATATGGAAGTATCCATCTCTTCTAATTGTAGTGTTTATGTGAGAGTTACCGATCAGAATGGAAATACTTATGAGCAGAATCGTTACATAGAGTGTTTTGATAAAACTAAACCAACTATTATTGCGGCTGCGAAGAATGGGATACTGATCGTGCAGGGAGTTGATGCGGAATCGGGAATTGCTGCTTTGTATGTCAATGGAAATGAATTCACAGAACTGACGAATAATACGTTAAATGTCCGTTTGCAAAAAGCGGATACTTCCTATGAATACTTTACCCTGCAGGCAAAAGACAAAGCAGGAAATATGTCAGAGATCTATAAAGTAGGAAACCCTTATTATGAAAATCCAGATGCAGTAAAAGAGAATACAGAGGTTTCCGAAACGGAGCAGAATGCAGCTTCTTTGCCAGCCGATGGAACTGCAAGTAAGCCCACCAGTGCTACTGCAACCGTAACGGAACATCAGACAACGAACGAGACTGCTACTGCACCAACAGAACCAGAAAACACAGGAAATGAAACGGATACAGAAGCAGATACCGGACGGGTGCAGGGAGAAAGTTCTGCTTCCGGCATGACAACAGGAACAGTTCAGGACAAAGGGGGAAAGGAATTTTATACGATCAAGACAAAAAGTGATAAGGTTTTTTATCTGATTGTAGATAAGGATAAAACGGATGAAAATGTTTATCTTCTTACAGAGGTAGGCGAAAATGATCTTTTGAACTTTACGGATACCAACATGGTCACACTTCCACAGAACCAGGCTATTGCAGAATCCGCACTGCCACTTGAAACAGAGAAGATCACAGAGACACCGGAACCAGAAGTTACGATCATACCGGAAGAAAAGGAAGAACCTGAGAAGAAAAGCAATAATTCCGGCACGATTTTATTAATGCTGCTGGTTCTGGCAGGAGTTTGTGGTGCTTACTATTATTGGAAATTTATGAAAGGAAGAAATACTTCTTTTGATTATGAAGAGGACGAGGACGACGATGAGGAGGAAGAAGATACAATTCGTGAGGATGATGAAGAATTAGAAGAATATGAAATGGAAGGTGAAGTAGAAGACGAAGAATCAGAGGAATAACTTTGTTTCACTTAATTACAGCGACAGGTGCAGAAAGGAGATAGAAAATTGCAGCTTGTAATTGCGGAAAAACCCAGCGTAGCCAGAAACATTGCGAAGGTGCTTCATGCCACAAACGTAAAAGATGGCTATCTGGAAGGAAAAGAGTATCTGGTTTCCTGGTGTATTGGGCATTTGATTGAACTGGCCAGTGCGGATCAGTACCGGTATGACTGGAAAGCATGGAAATATGAAACACTTCCCATGATCCCGGAGAATTGGAAATATCAGATTAAAGAAAGTACCAAAGGGCAGTTTCGGGTTTTAAAGGAACTGCTTCACAGAGCAGATGTCACAGAAATTATATGTGCAACAGATGCAGGAAGAGAAGGGGAGTTGATTTTCCGTCTGGTATATAACCAGGCAGAATGTAAACTTCCCTTTAAAAGACTGTGGATTTCTTCCATGGAGGAAAAAGCAATTCTGGAAGGATTTCAGCAGATGAAAGATGGACATGAATATGATAATCTTTATTATTCTGCGGTGGCGAGAAGTGAAGCAGACTGGCTGGTGGGAATTAATGCCACCAGACTGTTTACGGTGCTGTATCACCATCGGTTGATTGTAGGTCGGGTGCAGACACCTACACTTGCAATGCTGGTGGAACGGGAAAAGAGCATCGAGAACTTCCAGAAAGAGAAGTATTATCTGGTTCATCTTCTGATGGATGGATTGGATGCTGTAAGTAACCGGATAAAAGAGAAAAGTGCTGCCGTTCAGATGATGGAGGATATGAAGGATGAAACTGCACAGATTCTTTCAGTAAAGAAAGAGAAGAAAAAGGTACAGCCGCCGAAATTATATGATCTGACCACATTACAGAGGGAAGCAAATCGTCTTCTTGGATTTACGGCACAGCAAACCTTGGACTATACCCAAAGCCTTTATGAGAAGAAACTGGTGACGTATCCAAGGACGGATAGCCAATATCTTACAGATGATATGGAAGAAAATGCGTTTTTGGTTATTGATGCGGTAAATAGAGTATTTCCAGAAATATCAATGAAGGGTTCGGAACCAGAGATAAAAAGACTTTTAAACAGCAAAAAGGTATCAGATCATCATGCAATTATACCAACGGTAGAAATTGCAAACACGGATTTAAAAGCACTTCCGGGTGGAGAAAAAGAAATTCTTATGCTGATTGCATCAAAGTTATTATGTGCATCGGAACAGGAATACATATATGAGAGTATTAAGACTGAAATTTCCTGTCATGGAGAACTGTTTACTGTATCTGGAAAGAATGTTCTCCAATATGGATGGAAAGAAGTGGAAGAACGGTTCTTTAAATCATATGGGAAAAATGCAGAAAAGCCAGAAGAGGAGGAAAGTGATTTTCCAGATATAAAAATAGGACAGGTATTTGAATGTGTTGTTGTAAAATTTAGTGAACATTTTACAGCACCGCCGAAACATTATACGGAGGATACGCTCCTTAGTGCCATGGAACACGCTGGAAGTTCGGATACGATAGAAGACGCAGAGAGAAAAGGGCTTGGAACTCCGGCTACCAGGGCAGCGATTATTGAAAAACTGATTGAGAAAGGCTTTATTGAGCGTAAAAAGAAGCAGATATTACCTACAGCAGATGGAAGAAATCTGATCAGGATTCTTCCGGAAATGATCAAATCACCAAAACTTACAGCAGAATGGGAAAATGATCTGACACTGATTTCCAGAGGCCAGAAAAATGTAGAAGAATTTCTCTTCGAAATTGAAAAAATGGTTACCAAATTGGTAAGTGATAATGGACAGCCAGTGGAAGAATACCAGAAACTATTTTCAGATGGTCGGAAAGAAATTGGAAAATGCCCAAGATGTGGCAATAAGGTTTATGTGGGAAAGAGAAATTATTATTGTTCAGGAAGTGATTGCAGTTTTACTTTATGGAAAAATAACCGATTTTTTGAGAGTCAGGGAAAAATACTTGATGAAGCAACTGTCAGGAAGCTGCTGAGTGAGAAGCAGGTGCATTTCAAAGATCTGGTATCAGAGAAAACAAAAAGGAAGTATGAAGCAACTATAAAGATGGAGGTTTCAGAAACCGGAAATCCAAAGTTTCAGTTGATTTTCCCGGAACGGAAGAAAGGAAAAAAGAATGAAGAATAAAAAAAATATGAGAAGATTTTTGTCGGGATTCTTGGCAATGCTTACAGTGTTATCTACAATTCTATCTCCAATACTGTCCTATGCGGCAGATGTAGTGCCAGAAGAGCCACCGTTATACGAAAAGGTAAAAAATGAACTTGATGCAGATGAGGTGGTAAAAGCAAAAGATCTGGAACTGGAAACAGGCAGTATTTTTGAAGTGGAGAAAGATTTTACCGGACTGGAAATACCAGATGAAAAAAAGGTGAAGATCACTTTCCATGAGGCAAAAAATGAGGAAAAGCAGGACTTTACAACAGATTACGAAGATACATACAAAGCTGTTTATTATGTAGAGCCAGTAAGTGGCCACCCAATTTATCAGATCAATCGTAAGCTGATTGTAAAGGAAGCTGCGGTGCAGGTTGCTGAATCTGAGAATCAGGAATCTGTAAGCAACCAGGAAGATGAGAATGAAGCAGAAGGCGAGGAACCAGCCATAGGCACTGCAGAGAGTGAAGAACCTGTGCAGGATGAGGTAAATGTAGAAATTCCGTCAGAGGATAAAATCTATGAAGAAGTAACTCCGACAGAAATTCCGGTTGAGGAAGAGCCAATAGATACACCAATCCCGGAAAATCCGTCTGAGGAAGTTTCAACAGAAGAACCTGCCATAGATGATAATCCGGATACAGACAGCACATTTGAAGAAATTACAGATACAGATCCGGAAGAAATGCCAGAGGCGACAGACGACTCTTTTACAGATGGAACAGAGAAAACAGAAGATGCAGATGGAAATTATCAGGTAAATATTGTTCGTGGAGAGGAATTTCATATTGAGCTGAACCATGAAGATGGACAGTATCAGCCAGGAGAAACCGTTGTATTTTCCGGAGATATGCCGCAAGGCAGCTTAATTGCAGTAGGAACAACAAAAGTACAGGCAAACCAGACAGAGAATACAGAAGATTTATTGTATTCAGAGGTGACTTATCACGAAGAATCGGATAAATTCAGTTTTGAAATGCCAGCAGATGACATTGACCTAAGTGTTTCCATGGATCAGGCAGAAAATGGTATCATGTTACTTGCAACCGATACTCCATGGGATGATGCAACAAATATTGAAGCAAATAAATATTACTATTATTCAGATGGCCAGCTTCATCCGTTTGATACAGTTATGGGACAGGGTGGAAATGACAGCTACAAATATGTTCGTTACAAAGCAGGCGGAAAGACTTATACAGTAAATGCGTATTGTATGCAGCACTCCATGCAGTCACCTCCAAGTGGGACAACATATAAAAATATGGTTGAACTGGATGAGGGCGGAGATGATAAGTATCTGCGGAAAGCTTTGTTCTATGGATATGGCGGTCCTGGATGGGGACATACATTCAACGGATATAATGTAAAATCCATCATGGAAAAATATGGATGCAGTTCTGAGACAAGAGCCATGCAGCATTATCTGGTTGATTATTTATATGATGGCGAATCCGGATTTGGAGGTGCGCTTTCTACAACCGCTAAAAATATGCTGAAAGAGATTAAAGCAGCTCTTGCTAAAATGCCTGATCCGACAGCAATGAAACTTCTTCCAGGACTTTCCGTTAATGCAACGGGAAAGGAAACAGAAAGTTTTACCTGGAAGGCAAATGAAGCATTTACCATTACCATTCATCTGGAAAATGGTGTGAGCCTTGTCAACGAAACTACAGGAAAGACGGCATCTGGAAATGTCACTGTAAAAGGTGGAGAGAAATTTCATCTTGTAGCTACAACAGCCAATATGGGCAGTCTGAAAGGAAAGTATGCGATCACTTCCAATTTTCCCCTGGATTTCCATGCAATGCTTTTAAAACTGGAGAGTTCACAGGATATTGGATTTGGCTACTATACGGATTCCGCTGATCTGCAGATTACAGTTGACTGGCCGGAAGAAGCAGTTATCGAAATTACAAAGAAAGATGGAGATACTGGGAAAAATCTGGCCGGAGCCGTGTATGGAGTATATAGTGATAACGCCTGCACAAAGCTGATTGTTAAGATGCCGCCAACAGACAGCAATGGTTCTTCACGAGTAACTCTTACCAAGACACAGGATACTGTTTACTTAAAAGAGATTACAGCACCGGAAGGTTATGTTGTCCAGGCTTCTTCGTATGGAGTGAAATTAGTAGTTGGCAGTACAACCAAACAGACTGTAACGGACAAAGAGCAGAAAGGAAATCTGACCGTTTATAAAGAGGGAGAAGTTTTTGTAGGAGCTGTATCTGATGAAAATGGAACTTCATTCCAGTATGAGAAACGCCGTCAGAAAGGAGCCGTTTATAACGTATATGCTGCCGAGGATATTGTAACAGCAGGTGGAAAAACAGTTTACAAAAAAGGCGCAGAAGTAGCGAAAAATCTGATCACAGGTGAGAACGGTTCTGTAACGGTAAAGAATCTTCCGCTTGGAAGCTATAATGTAACAGAAGCACAGGCCCCGGAAAATTTTTATAATGCAAAAGAAACAAAAAAAGTAACCATTTCTTATGCAGGGCAGACTGCAGAAGCGGCTTTCTCAGAGACTACCTTTACAAATGACCGTCAGAAAACAGTGGTGCAGGTGATAAAGAAAGACAAAGATACTGAAAATACACTATCCGGAGGGCATTTTGCTCTGTTTGCAGCGCAGGATATGAAAACTGTGGATGGAAAAGTAGCGGTAAAAAAAGATGCTCTGATTGAGACTGCAATTACTGGTACTGATGGAAAAGCAGCATTTAAAGCAGATCTTCCAGTGGGATTTTCTTATTATGTAAAAGAAGTCCAGGCTCCGGCTGGTTATGTCAGAAATGAGAAAGATACTTATTCTTTCCAGTTCAGTTATACCAATGATGAACAGGCAAAAATTTCTTTCAGTCATACTTTTGTGAATGACAGGGTCAGTGCTGCAATCTCTTTGAATAAAAAAGATGCCGAGACAAAAGAAAATAAGGCACAGGGAGATGCTTCCCTGGAAAATGCGGTGTATGGACTTTATGCAAGAAACGACATTACCCATCCAGATGGAAAGACAGGCGTTATTTATAAAGCCGGAAGCCAGATTGGTACGCTAACTACCGATAAAGAAGGAAAAGCAAGGATAGAGAATCTTTATCTTGGAGAGTATTACATCAAGGAAATTACCCCATCCGTAGGATATCTGGCAGACGAGCATGAATATGATCTTGTATGCAGTGATGAAGGTGATCTGACAGCGGTTGTAGAAAAAGAGTGTACCTCACTGGAAACGGTGAAGAAACAGCCGTTTGAACTTATTAAAGCTGCCAATAATGGAGACACAGATGCTGCATTACTATCCGGAGCTGGATTTAGTGCATATCTGGTATCTTCTTTGGTGGTAAAAGAGGATGGAAATTATGATTTTTCTTCTGCAGAGCCAGTTGTGATCGGTGAAAATGGAGCAACGGAAATTTTTACAAATGAGAAAGGCTATGTAAAATCCATTGCAATTCCATATGGAACATATCTGGTGAGAGAAACTACAACACCCCATAATTACAAACCTGTAGATGATTTTATTGTCCGGATTACAGAGAATAAACCAACAGAGCCGCAGACATGGAGAGTTCTTTTGGATAAAGAATTTTCTGCAAAACTGAAAATTATCAAACAGGATGATGAGACTAAAAAATCTGTTCTAATTCCGGGAACAGAGTTTAAAATTTATGATATGGATCATGAAAAATATGTAGAGCAGGTAACTACATACCCGACAACTGTTACACATACCTCATATTTCACAGATATAGATGGATATCTGATACTGCCTCAGAATTTAAAAATTGGTCATTATAGAATCGAAGAGGTAACAGCACCGGACGGTTATACCATTAACAAAAATTATGTCGAAATACAGGTGGATACCAATACCCTGTATCAGACGGATCCGGTTTCAGGTGATGCGGTCATTGAAGTGGTATATGAGGACCATTCGGTGAAAGGAAAACTCACTGTACAGAAAAAAGGAGAGGTTCTTTCGACCTATAAGAATGATTTTAGGTATGAAGTTCAAAACCTTTCCGGTGCAGTATATGAAGTATATGCTGCAGAGGATATCTATACAGCAGATTTCCAGAAAGATGATACAGGAAAAAGAATCCTGAAATATGCAAAGGGTGAAAAAGTTGCAGAACTGACAACGGATGAATCCGGAAAAGCAGAGCTTGATAATCTGCCTCTAGGAGAATACAAAGTTGTAGAAAAGACTGCACCGGAGGGATTTGTATTAAATGAAGAAGAACAGAAGATTTCTTTCGTCTATGCAGACCAGAATACACCAGTGATCTCACAGAGTGCAGAGTTTATAAATGACCGCCAGAAAGTAGAAGTGTCAGTTGTGAAAAAAGATGCTGAAAATGAGAAAGGGCTTTCTGGAGCAGAGTTTGGTCTTTACGCAAAAGAGGATATAAAAGCAGGGGATAAGGTACTGGTAAAAGCAGACGAACTGCTTACAAAAGCGGTAACAGGTGAAGATGGAAAAACTGTTTTTGAGCAGGATCTGCCATTTGGAACTTATTATATAAAAGAACTGGCAGCACCAGATGGTTTTGTATCTTCAGATGAGCAGATTGAGGTGACTGCGAAATATCAGGGACAGGAAGTAAAAACAGTAAAACTGGAAACCGTTTTTAAGAATGAGCCGACAACAACTGAATTTACGAAATCAGATATTACAACAGGTGTGGAACTTGACGGAGCAACACTGACGATTTTGGATTCAGACGGAAAAGAAGTAGAAAAATGGACTTCTGTAAAAGGAAAAGCTCATGTAATAAAAAGACTCCATGTGGGAAAAACCTACACACTTCGGGAAGAGTTTGCACCATATGGTTATCTGCAGGCGGAGGAAGTGAAATTTACAGTTTCTGATACTGCAGATGTTCAAAAAGTAGAAATGAAGGATGCTGTTCCGGTTGGACGAATCATCATCAATAAAAAAGGTGAATTTGTCAAGGAAGTTACCTGGAAAGATATGCTGGCAGGCGGCATGGACGCAGCATTTGGCTATGTTACAGGTTCTTTGAAAGATGTTACTTTTGAAATTTATGCATCGGAGGATATCAAGGCTGCAGATGGGGAAAGCAGTGATTATTATAAAAAGGACGAATTGGTAGCAACAATTACGACAGATGCTCTTGGATATGCAAGATCAGAAGATCTTCCTTTAGGCAAATATTATGTAAAGGAAAAAGAGACGGCGGATGGATATGTTCTGGATGGAGAAATCAGAGAGGTTGATCTGACTTATCGTGATCAGAATACTCCGGTTGTGACTTATGATGAGGACTGGCAGAATAACCGCCAGAAAGCAAAAGTAACTGTAGTTAAGAAAGAAAAAAATACAGACCGTGTTCTGGAAGGCGGAGTATTTGCACTTTATACAAAGAATGATATTTTAAATGCAGAAGGCGAAGTAATCCTGAAAGCAGATACCATGATCGAGCAGAAAGCTACGGATCAGGATGGAAGGATTGTATTTACGGCAGATCTTCCAATCAATGGCAACTACTATGTAAAAGAAGTGCAGGCTCCTGCTGGATTTGTGACAACAGAAGAAATCAAGGAATTTGATTTTGCTTATGCGGGAGAAGAGGTTGCAGAAGTATCCTTTGAGTTCACTTATGAAGATGAGCCAACTACTTTTGAAATCACAAAATCAGATATTACAACCGGGGAAGAATTACCAGGTGCAAAACTGAAAGTATCCGATTCAGAGGGAAACGTTGTGGATGAGTGGACTTCCGGAAGCACACCACACATCATTAAGGAACTGGAAGTTGGAAAGAAATATACATTAACAGAGACAATTCCTGCTGATGGTTATGCAACTGCAGAATCCATTACGTTTGTAGTAGAAAATACTGCAGATATACAGAAAGTAGAAATGCAGGATGATACAACAAAAATTCTGATCAGTAAAGTTGATATGACAGATGGAAGCAGCGAGGTCAAAGGTGCTAAACTGTATATTCTTAATGAAAACCAGGAAGTTATGGAAAGCTGGACATCTGGTGATCAGCCCCATTATGTAGAGAAACTTTCAGTCGGCACTTATACGTTGTTGGAGGAAACAGCACCGAAAGGCTATATTGTGGCAAATAAAGTGACATTTGAGGTTAAGGACACCGGAGATGTTCAGGGAGCCAAAATGGAAGATGAACAGGCAATGGGCAAGGTAATCTTAAATAAAACTGATAAAGATACCAAGAAGCCAATGAAAGGTGTAGAATTTGCCCTTTGTGACAGCAAAGGTAAAGTTCTGGAAACTCTGGTAACAGACAGTGCTGGCCATGCAGAATCAAAGAATTATCCGATTGCGACTTTTAAGAATGGGCAGTATAAAAAAGCAATCACATATATCCTGAAAGAAACAAAAACACTGGATGGCTATCAGCTTGATGAAACCGAGCATAAGATTCAGTTTGAATATGTCAATGACCGTACTCCTGTGATTGAATATACTCTGGATCTGACAAATAAGAAAGCTCCGGAAAAAGACACTCCGGAAACATCAGAAAACCAGGGAGTCAGCACTCCTGGTTCCCATGGTTCTGATGCGACTTCTGTATCCAATTCACCAAAAACAGGAGATAATACAAATATTGCTATTTTTGTGCTGGCACTTGCAGTATCAGCAGGATGTCTGGGAACTGTAGTGACAGTTAAGAGAAAACGCAAATGATAATATAAATAGTGTTCTGGGGCTGTGGTTACTGCACAGCCCCATTTTGAAAAGGAGAAGAAATTGAAATTAGGAGCAAGAATAAGAAAAATCCGTATGTTTCGCAACATAACTCAAAAGGAATTGGGACGCAGATTAGGATATGGGGAAAGTAGTGCGGATGTGAGAATCGCCCAATATGAAAGTGGACAGCGTACACCGAAGCAGGAAACGCTTATCCGGATAGCAGAAATATTGGAAGTTGATGTTCGAAATTTTTTAAGTCCTGGAATTGCGACAATGGACGAATTAATGGAAACTTTATTCTGGATGGATGAAGAAAATAGAGGGCTTTTTCATCTGTTCCTGCTAAATGATTCAGAAAGTGAAATAGTTGGAATCACAATGAGGGATAAAAAAACAATGTCTTATCTGCAGGAATGGATGGGGAAAAAGCAGAAATTGGGCGATGGAAGAATCACAGAAGAGGAATATCTGGAATGGAAACTGCATTGGCCAGAGAATAAGAGAAAAACAGAATATAAAACCGTATGAAGTAAAAAGGAATTGCTTTGCGGAGAGTTACCTGTTAGAATATTACTGGAGTAACCGTGTACAGGGTTGGTAAAAACCTCCTGGATTTTCAGATTCCGTTAAGGGATACAGAAGAAGGGAGGTGGAGCGAATGGATACATACGAAGTCTTGAGCTTATTGTTCTTAGGCGGTACGTTTCTGATTGCTTTGCTTGCCTATTTGGATAATAGGGACAACAAGCGAAAAAAATAGCCTACCCTGTCTGCCAACAGGATAGGCAGCTCTCTTTGAGAGCAAAATAAATTAAAACCTAATCCAGGAGCATCCACCTTGTGGGCGGTTACTCTTTTCAATTAGAATATAGCATTTTCTCTCCGAAAAGTAAAGTACATTTTATGCAGCCAATTCTAAAAAAGAGTGGGCTGTTTTTTTATTGATAGGAGGGAAGTTTAATGTCTAAACTACAGGACATCCGAAACTTGGTGCAGGAACATGCCGTATCAGTGAGCAGTTCGCCAGGGGATTGGATGGATTATATGGACACAGCATCAAGGTTATATCGTTATTCTTTTTCAGACCAGCTTCTGATCCATGCACAGCGTCCAGACGCAACAGCCTGTGCATCACTGGAACTATGGAATGAAAAGATGTTACGCTGGGTAAATCGTGGTGCAAGAGGAATTGCCTTGTTTGATGAAACCTGGCAGAATACCAAACTTCGTTATGTGTTTGATATTTCGGATACCCACATGGTAGCCGGAGGCAGAAGCCCATATCTTTGGAAGATGCAGGAACACCAGAGAGAAGAGATCCTCACCCATCTGGCAGAAGTCTATGCTCTGGAAGAAAAGGATGCGGCAACTTTGCAGGACGCATTGATGGCGGTCGCAAGGGAAATGGTCAATGACAATCTGGAGGAATACCTGGATGGATTGGAATATGCTGTAGAAGGTACTTATCTGGAAGATCTGGATGAGGTGACGATCCGCAGTGATTTTCGTCAGCTGGCAACAGACAGTGTTTACTATCTGCTTTCCAGGCGATGCGGGCTTGACCCGATGGAACTTCTGGAAGAAGAGGACTTCATGCATATCACAGATTATAACCGTCTGTCAGTTCTCACCTTCCTTGGAAATGCGGCAAGCCAGCTCAGTGAGAGTATTCTGATTGATATTGGAAAGACCGTACATAAAATTTCTCTGGAAGAAGCGAGAAAAGAGGTTGAAAAATCCAATGAAAGGAATTATAATAACTTTACCACGTTAATGCGCGAAATTAAAGATCAGGATGCAGAAACGAAAAAAGAAGAAAATATTGAAAATGAAGGAGGAAACGATTATGGAACTGACATATCATCGCAAGGGAGATTACCTGTTTCCGAATCTGACCGTCGAAGAGGAAGAAGTGACGATCGGGAAATATGGGATGCTGCGGAGGACATTTCTGAAAGAACACAAGAACAGCCTTTATCAGAGCCTGTTCCTGACCGGGAAGCTGAACAGCCATCTGGAACAGATCGAGAAAGCAGCACAGGAGAGAATGGACAGCCAGATGGAGAAATTACTGGAGAAGAATCCGGCACCGGACAAGGAAGCAGATCCGATGGCATGGACAGCACACATGAACGCACTGATGGCAACAGCGGAAGAGAGCATCTTGACGGAATTGGTATACAGTTAGTCGAAGATACAAGAGAAGATGGATTGAGTAAAGCAGAGGAAGAGATCGCCTCTGCTTTATCTTTGCCCGAATATCCCACCGCAAATGAACAAAGACGGCAGATCGAGGAAAGGGCAGCTGCCCTTTATGCCGGAGAAATTCCGATTCCAGAGCAAGTTGTTGATGAGATCTTACGGACAGGAGGAAACCGGAAAGCCAGCCAGCTCCGGATCATCTATAATTTCATGAGTGAACAGACACCGGAGGAATATACGGAGTTTGTGAAGCGTGAATACCGTAAAGGTGGAAAAGGTTTTCAGATTGATGGAAATGAATATTCAGTCTGGTTTGATGAAACCGGGATGCAGATCGCAGTAGGGCATACGGTTACAGACCATATCTTAGATAAGGCATTTTTATCATGGGAAGATGTCAGCGGACGTATCCATCAGCTTTTAGACCAGGGTGAATATGCACCGCAGTCTGTATTGGATGCGGCAAGAAGTAATGCAGTAAAAGAACACGCCCAGGCTCTTGCCTATATGAAAGGGGATATGGCAGAAGGAGTAGCGGAGATTGTTTTTGACGAAGAGGACTTACCACATCTTCGCAGTATCTATCCGGAGATCACGGATTATCTGGAAGAAAAGCTGGAGGATCCCCAGTGGCTTTCGGAACTGAATGAAAGACTGGATGCACTGGCAGAAGCCTATGAAGAAAATCATTCTATTATGCGTTTCCATCATTATAATCCTATAAATATCTCAAAGCAGTTTCAGAAGTTTGCGGATGAGGTGATTCCTTATCAGGCTAGGGAGGGCTTTGCCTGGAAAGAACATCCGATGTTCATTACACAGGATGAGATTGATGCTTATCTTGCAGGAGGTGGAGCGTATTCACAGGGCAGGCTTAGGACGTATTCCTTTTATCTGCTGCATGAGGATGAAAGAGCGAGGACAGGTTTTATCAAGGAACAGTATGGGATCGGTGGAAGCAGTCATGCACTGTCCGGTGCCGATGATTCACATGCAAACTATGATGGAAAAGGCTTGTTTCTTGCAAGAGGTGCTTATGGGAATCCATATACGTCAATTTTATTATCCTGGAATAAAGTTGCAAATAGAGTAGCTTATCTGATAAAGAATGACCAGTTCTTGCAGGCAGAAGATTATGCTCGTATGCCGGAATATGAACGGGAGCAGATGGCAAATAAGGTACTCCGTTTTTATGACCGTCTTCCGGAAGAGGTGGACAGACCATTTACGGATGACTTCTTCTGGGAAAAACCAGGAAAAGAAATGGTCGCAGTATTAGAGAATCCAGAGCAGACAGAAGAACTGTTACAGAAGATGGATGCAGCATTGGCAGCTCTGCCATTGGATTTTGAAGCGTATGGGACAAATTATCAGCAGAAAACAGAACTTCTTTCGGAACTTCACCAGTATGCAGAAGGAACCTATACGATATTCCCGACACCGGAAGCAGAACCGTCTTTTGCGGAACCATCCGGACAACAGATGACCATGTTTGATTTCTTGGATACGAAGGCAGTGGCAGAACCGACCGTAGTAGATATGTCAGATGTGGAGGAAATAGAAGAGGAAGAGGTTACTGCCAGAGAAGATATTCTGGAAAATCAGAAACAGGAAACAACGAAAGATTCTGGGGAGCGGGAAGCAACTGAATCAGAAGAAAAGATAACAGCTAAAACAGCAGAAGAACTGGCAGAGTCCTGGGATGAAGGTGTTTTTGAATATCTGGGGTATCATTTTGAAGCAGTAGGGGTATTGCCGGAAGGAATAGAAGGAAAAGATTTGGTTGCACAGACCCGTTCCAATACAGAACTGCATTTATCAACCTATCATACAGAAGATTTCCCAAAGTATTCTTATGATGATTTTTATGCAGTCAGCAATGCACCAACTGCCGATGTGTTCCGGTGTCTGGAAACCGGACGCAATTATATTCCCGGAGAAAATGAACTGTTTGGATATGAGGGAGAATTCCAGCCATATTTAAAACCGGAAGTAGAAAAGATTGTAACAAAACCACACAACTTCCATATCCAGGATAATGACCTTGGTGCAGGCGGACCTAAAGCAAAGTATAAGGCAAATATGGAAGCCATCCATTTGTTACAGACTTTGGAGAAAGAAGAGCGTCTGGCAACACCTGAAGAGCAGGAAATCTTATCCCGTTATGTTGGCTGGGGTGGTATCCCACAGGCATTTGAGGAGAGTAACAGCAGTTGGGCAAATGAGTATCTGGAATTAAAGAATACTTTATCGCCAGAAGAATACAGTGCAGCAAGGGCATCGACCTTAAATGCTTTTTATACATCCCCGACCGTGATCCGAAGTATGTATGAAGCATTGGAAAACATGGGACTGAAACAGGGAAATATCCTGGAGCCGTCCTGTGGTGTCGGTAACTTTATGGGACTGATCCCGGAGAGTATGAGCAAAGCCAATATGTATGGTGTGGAACTTGACCCGGTTTCGGGCAGGATCGCAAAACAGCTTTACCAGAAAAACAAGATTGCCGTGCAGGGATTTGAGGAAACCAGTTATCCGGACAGCTTTTTTGACTGTGTGATAGGCAATGTTCCGTTTGGAGCGTATCAGGTCAGTGACCGCAGATATGACCGGCATCATTTTATGATCCATGATTATTTTATTGCAAAATCCCTTGATCTGGTGCGTCCCGGTGGCGTAGTGGCTGTGGTAACTTCCAGTGGAACGATGGATAAGCAGAATCCGGCAGTGAGACAGTATATCGCAAACTGGGCAGAACTGCTTGGAGCCATCCGATTACCGAATAATGCGTTCCAGAGAAATGCCAATACCAGCGTTGTTTCTGATATTCTGTTTTTCCAGAAAAGAGACAGGGCATCCATTGAGGAACCGGAATGGTTAAATTTAAAGGAAATGCCGGAAGGCTATTCAGTCAATGCTTATTTTGCAGAGCATCCGGAAATGGTGCTTGGTGAATTTACCACAGAAAGCACTCAGTATGGAAAGCAGGAAGTGACTGTAAAACCAAAAGAAGGCGTTACCTTAGAAGAACAGTTAAAAGAAGCTATCAGGAATATCCATGGCATGATCACGGAACTGGAACTTTCGGATACAGAGCTGGAGGAGGATGTTGTCTCTATCCCGGCAGACCCGGATGTAAAGAATTTCAGTTTTACCGTAGTGAATGAGGAAGTCTATTACCGGGAAAATTCTGTGATGAACCGCATGGAGCTTCCAGCAATAACAGCGGAACGTGTCAAAGGGATGGTGAAGATCCGTGATGTTACGAATGAACTGATCCAGTGTCAGATGGAAGAGGGAAGCGATGAGCAGATCACAAAGCTGCAGGAAAAACTCAATGAAGAATACGATACCTTTACAGCAAAATATGGTCTTATCAGCAGCAATGCCAATAAGAGGGCATTTAGCCAGGACAGCAGCTATTGTCTTTTGACTTCTCTGGAATTTCTGGATGATAAGGGAGAACTGAAACGGAAAGCGGATATTTTTACCAAAAGGACAATCCGCAGGGCAGAAACGGTAACTTCTGTAGATACTGCCAGTGAAGCACTTGCGGTTTCTATCGGTGAGAGGGCAGGCGTTGACCTTTCCTATATGGCACAGCTTTCCGGAAAAACAGAAGAGGAGCTTACCGAAGAACTGGCAGGGGTAATCTTTAAGAACCCAATCAGTGAAAAATGGGAGCCATCGGACGAATATCTTTCTGGAAATGTGAGGGAGAAACTGCAGATTGCCAAACAGTTTGCAGAAAATCACCCGGAATATCAGGTGAACGTGCAGTATTTGGAGCAGGTACAGCCAAAAGATCTGGATGCATCAGAGATTGAGGCAAGACTTGGGGCAACCTGGATCTCCGAGGATTACATTACACGATTTATGGCAGAGACATTCCATACACCAAGATATTATGTAGGGAGCAAGGTCAAAGTCCAGTATGCCGAAGTGACCGGACAGTGGAATGTTATGGGAAAGAATGTGGACAGCTACGGAAATGCTCTTGTTACTTCCACTTATGGAACACAGAGAGCCAATGCCTACCGCCTTTTGGAAGATGCCTTAAATCTTAGAGATACCAAGATTTATGACACGGTACAGGATGCTGAGGGAGAACACCGGGAATTAAACCGGAAGGAAACGATGCTGGCACAGCAGAAGCAGGAACTGATCAAAGAGGAATTTAAGGAGTGGATATTTAAAGACCTGCACCGACGGGAAGATCTCTGTAAGATCTATAATGAACGATTTAACAGCATCCGTCCACGGGAATATGATGGAAGCCATATTCAGTTTGTTGGCATGAATCCGGAGATTACTCTGATGCCGCATCAGAAAAACGCAGTGGCTCATGTGCTGTATGGAAATAATACGTTACTGGCTCATTGCGTAGGAGCTGGAAAGACATTCCAGATGATCGCAGCCGGTATGGAATCAAAACGGCTGGGACTCTCACAGAAGAATCTTTATGTTGTGCCAAACCATCTGACCGAGCAGTGGGGCAGTGACTTCTTACGCCTCTATCCGGGAGCAAATATTTTGGTGGCAACGAAGAAAGACTTTGAACCAGCAAACCGAAAACGGTTCTGTTCCCGTATTGCGACAGGGGATTATGATGCGGTGATCATCGGACATACACAGTTTGAGAAAATCCCTCTTTCAAGGGAACGTCAGATTGCCATGTTGGAAGATCAGATTGCAGATATTACGTTTTCCATTGAAGAAGCAGCACATCAGGCAGGGCAGAATTATACCATCAAGCAGTTGGAAAAAACAAAAAAGAGTCTGCAGGCGAGGATGAAGAAACTCAATGACCAGACCAGAAAGGATGATGTAGTAACCTTTGAGCAGTTGGGGGTAGATCGGCTGTTTGTGGATGAAAGCCATAGTTTTAAGAACCTTTTTTTGTATACAAAAATGCGGAACGTGGCGGGTATCTCACAGACGGATGCACAGAAAAGTTCGGATATGTTTATGAAATGTCGGTACATGGATGAACTGACCGGCGGCAGAGGAATCACCTTTGCTACAGGTACTCCCGTATCGAACAGTATGACAGAGCTTTACACTATCATGCGTTATCTCCAGTATGACACACTCATGCGTATGGGTATGGGACACTTTGATTCCTGGGCGGCAACGTTCGGGGAGACAGTGACCGCAATCGAATTATCACCGGAAGGAACGGGCTATCGTGCAAAAACACGGTTTGCCCGTTTTTTTAATCTTCCGGAGCTGATCTCCATTTTTAAGGAAGCTGCAGATATTCAGACTTCTGATATGCTGAATCTTCCAGTGCCGGAAGCAGAGTTTATCAATGAAGTCTTAAAACCAAGCGAGGAACAGCAGGAAATGGTCGGGGCATTTTCGGAACGTGCGGAAAGCGTAAGGGCAGGCTTAGTAAATCCGACCGAGGACAACATGCTGAAAATCACGAATGATGGAAGAAAATGTGCCCTTGACCAGAGACTGTTGAATGAACTTCTCCCGGATGCCGAAAAAAGCAAGGTCAATACCTGTGTGGAAAATGCTTTTCAGGTATGGGATGAGGGAAAGACAGACCGGACAACCCAGCTGATCTTCTGTGACCTGTCCACACCAAAAGGGGATGGCAGTTTCAATGTTTACGATGATGTGAGGGAGAAGCTGGTTGCCAGAGGAATCCCGAAAGAAGAGATTGCTTTTATCCATGAATATAACACGGAGGCAAAGAAAGCGGAACTGTTTACAAAGGTGCGGGCCGGACAGGTGAGAATCCTCATGGGTTCTACACCGAAACTCGGTGCTGGTACCAACGTGCAAGACAGGCTCATTGCTCTGCATCACCTTGACTGTCCGTGGAAGCCGTCTGATCTGGAACAGCAGGAAGGGCGTATTTTAAGACAGGGAAACCAGAATGACAAAGTAAAGATATTCCGGTATGTGACGGAGAACACTTTTGATGCGTATATGTGGCAGATTTTGGAGAATAAGCAGAAGTTCATCAGTCAGATCATGACCAGTAAATCCCCGGTCAGGGCTTGTGAAGATGTGGATGATACGGCACTGTCCTATGCAGAGATCAAGGCACTTGCCACAGGTAATCCGTACATTAAGGAAAAAATGGATCTGGATGTGCAGGTGAGTAAGCTGAAACTCTTAAAGGCAAACCATACCAGTCAGATTTACCGTCTGGAATCCGATATTGCAAAGAATTTCCCGGTACAGATCAGTGCATTGAAAGAGCGGATTGCCGGGATGCAGATAGATTCCCAGGTAGTAAAAAGCGTGGATTTACAGGATAATGACACGTTTGCCATGACAGTAGGAAATGTCCTTTATGAAGATAAGAAAGAAGCAGGCGAGGCATTGATCGCTGCCTGTGCAGGACTAAAAACCGTTAGCACCGGTGGAAAGGTCGGGGAATATCATGGGTTTACGTTATCTGCTTCCTACAATATGTTCTCCAATGCATTTGAACTGACGGTCAAAGGGAAATGTTCTTATAAGCTGGAAATCGGAAAAGACCCGGTAGGAAATATGCAGCGTATCCATAACACCCTTTCTTCCATTGACAGGAAGCTGACGGAAAGTGAGCAGAAATTGGAAACCGTACAACAGCAGCTTGCGACAGCACAGGAAGAGGTAAAGAAACCATTCCCGAAAGAAGCAGAGCTGAATGAAAAGATGGAACGGTTATCTGAGTTAAATGCGTTGCTGAACATGGATGAAAAGGGCAATGAGACGATTATGGCAGATGAGGATATTGGCAGAGAAGGAAGTAGCACAGATAGCAGGGATGCTGTAGAAGAAAAAGAACTTCCGGAAACAGCAGACAGAATCCATAAGCCATCTATTCTGGAACGCTTAAAGCAGGAAAAAGCACAGCAAAACGCACCACAGCAGCCGACTGTGCAGAAATCAGCAAAGAAGAAACACGAACAGGAGTTATAAAAAGTTTCCCGTCAGGATATTTTCTGGCGGGAGAAATCCAAAAGGAGGATTTGTTTTATGGCAAATAATATAGAGAAACAGTTAAAGGAAATATCGGAACGGCTGGAACAGGGCGTAAAGGAGATTTTTACTTCGGAACGGTATACGGAATATCTGAATACCATGTCCAAGTTCCATAATTACAGTTTTAATAACACCCTTCTGATCACCATGCAGAAACCGGAGGCTACTCTGGTGGCAGGGTATCAGGCGTGGCAGAAGAAGTTTAACCGCCATGTAAAACGTGGGGAAAAAGGAATCCAGATCATCGCACCGGCACCCATCCGTGAGAAACAGGAGATTGAAAAGATTGACCCTGTAACAAAAGAGCCGGTGATCGGGGATGACGGTCAGCCGGAAACAGAGATCGTGGAGATGGTCATTCCAAGGTTCCGTGTGACAACGGTATTTGATGTCAGCCAGACAGAGGGAGAGCCGATTGCAGAGCTGGAAGTATCGGAACTTACCGGGAGTGTACAGTTTTATGACACATTTATGGAAGCATTGCAGAACATTTCTCCTGTGCCAATCCGTATGATGAATGTGGAAGGGGATGCAAAAGGCTATTATCACCAGACAGAAAAATATATTGCGATAAAGGAAGATATGAGTAATGTACAGACGATGAAAACTGGAGTCCATGAGGTGAGCCACGCATTGCTGCATGACCGGGAAGTAATGGATGCGGAAGGAGTCTTAAAAGACCAGACAACAAAGGAAGTGGAAGCAGAAAGTATTGCTTATATTGTCTGCAACCATTTTGGTCTGGATACTTCAGAATATTCGTTTACCTATATCGCCAGCTGGTGCGAGAGCAGGGATATGAAGGCGTTGAAAGCATCAATGGATACCATCCGAAAAACATCTGCAGAGATCATTGGGAACATTGAGGAGCAGATGCATGAGCTGGAAAGAGAAAATATCATGCAATATGAAGAAAAAGAAGCATCTGCCACCAGACAGGAAAAACTGGAACAGGACAGTGCGGAAAAGATTGATGAAACTTTGCTTTTTCATGGAGAAAGCGGTCGTTTTGCAATCTATCAGATGGATACGGGCGGAGAGCATACTTATCAGTTTATGGGTTTTGAATCGGCTAAAAAATTAGGCTATACCATTGAGGGGAAAGACTACAGGATGGTGTATGCGGCTCCGTGGACACCAACGATCACATTAGAGGATATTTTTGAGAGATTTAATATCAACCGCCCGAACGATTTTCATGGACATTCCTTATCGGTAAGCGACGTCATAGTTATAAACCGGACGGCGGAGACAAAGGCTTATTATGTGGATTCTTTCGGCTTTGAGGAACTTCCGGACTTTGTACAGCAGAGAATGGAGATGCTGGAAAATAATCATACCAGAGCCTATCCGCCAGTTTATAAAGGAACACTTGCTCAGGCAATGGAAGAACGGGATGTAGATGCTTATCTGGATTCCAGAAAGTTAAATATTGATTGTAAGAAAGCAATCGAGGAAGCAATCGCATTAAATTTTGACGGGCTGCATTTAAAGGAAGATGCCGCAAAACAAGTGCTGGAACAGTTTGGAGAAGAACGTATGACGTTTGTTATGGCAAATACGCTTCGGGAACTTTCTTATGACGGCAGATTTTCCAAACAGAACAAAGACTGGGCAGAACATATCGAAATCCCGGAAAATATCAATCAGGGGAAGAATCTGAATCAGGATTATGTGATAGAAAGCCACCCAGCGGTGTTAGATGGATTTATTGATATGGCAAGGGCAGAGATCCGTATGCAGAAGATTGAACAGGCATTAGATGAAGCGGAAGTCACCATTACAGCAGATACCAGAGGATTTGAAGCAGATGGACATGCAGGAACCTGGCATACAGTAGATGAAAGAGAGTATGCAGGGGAGAAGTTCTTCTTCATGGAACATGATGAGTATGGTTCAGATGTGGCAGGGATTATCGTATCGGAACATGGTCAGCTTGTCGCAGAAGATCTCTGGAATGGGTATGATGCAGGAGCATTGGAAGCTATTTCAGAATATCTGCAGGAGAAAGGGATTTCTGTGGAAGGACTTATGCCGGAACTGGAACCGGATGAACTGGCATATAAGATTGACGATAGGTATTTTGCAATCCAGAGAACAGAGGAAGGCTATGATTATACCTTTTATGCTTTGGATTACGATGAGATCGACGGCGGTGCCTATGACAATTCGGATATTTCTATGCAGCAGGCAATGGAAGATATTCTGGAAGATGAAGAAATGTCCCTGGAAAATGCAGTTCCCGTTGACTATGAGGATTTGATGGCAGAAGTGGAAGAAGCAGGCGAACGGCAGATGCAGCTGGCACAGTTATTAAAGAATTGTCCACCAAGTATTTTTGAGGATTATGACAGGGAAAGAGCAGTGGATACCTGTGAGGGAATTGTAATGCAGTTTACCAAGAGCAAAGGGTATCTGACCGTACAGGCAACGGAAGAAGGCTATTTTTATATTTTTTATGATTCTGACCTGCACGAAATCCATTCCAATGATTATGACGATCCCAAAGTATCTGTTCAGAAAGCTACTTATGAAATCTTAAAAAGTGAAAGAATGGATGATATGGAATGTGTCAAAGTGGACTATAAAGAATTTGAGGCAATGACCATCCAACATTCAAAGGATTTACTACAGGCAGGGGAGCTTCGTGCGACTTCTGAGATTGGAAGAGATGAAGCAGCATTAAATGGTCTTAGCAGGGCAGAAGTGGAACGGGGTGTCTTGTATCACGCACAGGGTATTCTGGAAGATATGGGATTAGAAAATGAAGTAGAGCTGCTTGCAGCAAGGGTGCATGGTTCCAGAAGCAGAGAGGAACTTTACAGAGATGATTCTGACCTTGATGTGGTGCTTTCTTATCGTGGCAATATCCGGGAGGACAGTTTCTTCAATGAATTAAATGCTCATGGTATAGCAATGGCAGGTATTAAGGTGGACATCAATCCTATCGCAGAAGAAAGAATCACTCTGGCAGAATATATGAAAGAGTCAGAAGCCTATCTTGATCAGAAGGAAATTGAAAAGCTGGCGGTGGATTTAGATAATTTCAGCTATGAATATGACACTTACGAATATAAAGATATCGTTGAGAACAGGGAAGAACAGGTGAAGAAAATCACAGAGGATATTCTGAATAAGAAAACAGGGTGTTTAAAGGACTGGCTGGTTGAAGTATCGGAAGAATCTGATATAGACAGTGATGTGATAACTGCCCGGTCACTGCTCTCCCGTTTAGAAAATGCAGAAACCTTTTCTATCTTTACCAGACAATCAGAACAGGAACAGCCAGAAGCTACGATCAGTTTCTATGTAGCAGAGTGCATGGAGTTCCCGGTCATGGGTGAGTACCATAATAATCTTACTCTGGAAGAAGCAATCAAAATCTATGAAAGTATTCCGGCAGAACGCCTGCATGGAATCAAAGGGATTGGTTTTGATCTGCAGGACGGGGATGAGGATTATTCCGGGGAATACGGACTCATGAGTGGAGACAGGATAGACAGGGATCTGATTGATATGATTCCACATTATAAGGAAAGCCCATTGGTACAGAAAGCAATCAATGACATGGAAAAGTATCTGAATGAGAAACATGGAAAAGTGCAGGAGGCAGAACAGACCGTGGAAGTGAAACAGAAAGTTTCAGAAACACCATTCAAGAAAGAATCCGTATCAGTAGAACCGAATCGGGAACAAAACAAAGAGCCTGCAAAGGGTGGAAAAGGGGAACTGAAAAAATCTGTGCTGCAGTCGTTAAAAGAGTTCCAGGCAAGAGCAAAAGCACAGGAGCAGAAAGAAATGGCAACTGAAAAATCCAAAGCACATAAGAAGGGGAATATAGAATTATGATGAATCTGGCAATGAACTTTGATACAGATGAATGCTTAGTGACCGCAATGTTTGATAAAGGCAACCGAAATGATACGATGGAAGCTATCGACAATATCATTCCATTTCTGAAAGGGGATGCGGATATGATCGGGCTGGTCTGCAATACCATAAGAAAGCTGTTCTGCATGAGTGATGAAGGCTATGAGATTTTTCTTATGGATCTGGAAGATTATAAAGTGGATTTGGAAGATAATTATAAAAAATAGAGAATATTTTGTGTGAATTAGTGTTAGATAGAATTTATTTAAATTGGAGAAAGTAGCCAATCCGATTGAGAAACTGGCACATATTATTAATATGATAAATTTTATTATTGACTTTTAAATTTCACAATGCATCATAGTAAAATAAAGCGAGTATGTAAAAGAGCAGTGTAATTAATGATATAATAAAAAGCAAGAAAAATATTTTTAAGATGGAATTTAGAGAAATTGATAAATCCAACTACTGGGATTGTATGGCATTGACTATTGGTGATAACCAAGAGGGATTTGTTGCAGATAACAAACAGTCATTGGTAGAAGCTGCTTATAAGGACGGACTATATACTTTAGGAATATATCTTGAAGAAACGATGATAGGCTTTATATTATATGATTATGATGAAACCTTTCCTGGCTAGTCTATGAGCCGCTTTATGATTGGCAAACAGCTTCAAGGAAAAGGTTATGGAAAACAGGCAGCAATAGCGTTTTTTGAGTATTTTAAGACCAAACACAATGCCGATAAGTTATATATTAGTGTGTCTTTAGAAAATATACTTGCACGCAAAATGTATTCTTCGATTGGATTTGCAGAAATTAAAGAGGTGGAATATACATTTGGGGACAAGCACTATAAAGAAATGCAAATGGTAAAAGAATTGTAATGGCGAATAACTTCCGGCTTGTTAACTAACATGAATTTTAGTTTATGGTTAATGAGATTGATGTTATCAATATGGGACAACGGCAGGACATAAAAAGTGTCCTGCTTTTTTCATACCTTTGGGACAGGATTTACTAATTTTTCGCAACATTTATGTCCCCGGGCAGGCATGATAAAATAGAGGTAGGAAGGATA
>OAVS01000366.1_pt1 | contig 33312 bp, 30 predicted proteins | sample 1550601 | NCBI WGS metagenome assembly OAVS01 (sample SAMEA2580093, study PRJEB22360) | human gut metagenome | biome: human gut; feature: human-associated habitat; material: faeces | place: Denmark | collected 2008/2010
TGGGCTACCTCGCCTCCGTCAAGAGCCAGGACGGCGCCGCCATGTCCTTCGGCCGTGTCTCCACCTTCTTCGACGTCTACTTCGAGCGCGACCTGAAGGCCGGCAAGATCACCGAGACCGACGCACAGGAGATCATCGACAACCTGGTCATGAAGCTGCGCATCGTGCGCTTCCTGCGTACCAAGGATTACGACGCGATCTTCTCCGGCGATCCGTACTGGGCGACTTGGTCCGACGCCGGCTTCGGCGACGACGGCCGTACCATGGTCACCAAGACCTCGTTCCGTCTGCTCAACACCCTGACCCTCGAGCACCTCGGACCTGGCCCGGAGCCGAACATCACCATCTTCTGGGATCCGAAGCTGCCGGAAGCCTACAAGCGCTTCTGCGCCCGAATCTCCATCGACACCTCGGCCATCCAGTACGAGTCCGATAAGGAAATCCGCTCCCACTGGGGCGACGACGCCGCCATCGCATGCTGCGTCTCCCCGATGCGCGTGGGCAAGCAGATGCAGTTCTTCGCCGCCCGTGTGAACTCCGCCAAGGCCCTGCTGTACGCCATCAACGGCGGACGCGACGAGATGACCGGCATGCAGGTCATCGACAAGGGCGTCATCGACCCGATCAAGCCGGAAGCCGATGGCACGCTGGATTACGAGAAGGTCAAGGCCAACTACGAGAAGGCCCTCGAATGGCTGTCCGAGACCTATGTGATGGCTCTGAACATCATCCATTACATGCACGATAAGTACGCTTACGAGTCCATCGAGATGGCTCTGCACGACAAGGAAGTGTACCGCACCCTCGGCTGCGGCATGTCCGGCCTGTCGATCGCGGCCGACTCCCTGTCCGCATGCAAGTACGCCAAGGTCTACCCGATCTACAACAAGGACGCCAAGACCACGCCGGGCCACGAGAACGAGTACGTCGAAGGCGCCGATGACGATCTGATCGTCGGCTACCGCACCGAAGGCGACTTCCCGCTGTACGGCAACGATGATGACCGTGCCGACGACATCGCCAAGTGGGTCGTCTCCACCGTCATGGGCCAGGTCAAGCGTCTGCCGGTGTACCGCGACGCCGTCCCGACCCAGTCCATCCTGACCATCACCTCCAACGTGGAATACGGCAAGGCCACCGGCGCCTTCCCGTCCGGCCACAAGAAGGGCACCCCGTACGCTCCGGGCGCCAACCCGGAGAACGGCATGGACTCCCACGGCATGCTGCCGTCCATGTTCTCCGTCGGCAAGATCGACTACAACGACGCTCTTGACGGCATCTCGCTGACCAACACCATCACCCCTGATGGTCTGGGCCGCGACGAGGAAGAGCGTATCGGCAACCTCGTTGGCATCCTGGACGCCGGCAACGGCCACGGCCTGTACCACGCCAACATCAACGTGCTGCGTAAGGAGCAGCTCGAGGATGCCGTCGAGCATCCGGAGAAGTACCCGCACCTGACCGTGCGCGTCTCCGGCTACGCGGTGAACTTCGTCAAGCTCACCAAGGAACAGCAGCTCGACGTGATCTCCCGTACGTTCCACCAGGGCGCTGTCGTCGACTGAACGGCACAATCAGCCAAATGAAAGCCGCCGCATGAAACGACGGTAATGCGAAGGGACGGAGCTCGTGGCTTCGTCCCTTTCGCTTTTCCCATATCGTTTTCCCATATGATTGGGATGGCAGATGAAAGGGGACATTGATGTCTGAACATATTTTCCGTTCCACGACCAGACACATGCTGAGGGATTCCAAGGACTACGTCAACCAGACGCTGATGGGAGGCCTGTCCGGATTCGAATCGCCAATCGGCTTGGACCGTCTCGACCGCATCAAGGCGTTGAAAAGCGGCGATATCGGTTTCGTGCACTCGTGGGACATCAACACTTCCGTGGATGGTCCTGGCACCAGAATGACCGTGTTCATGAGCGGATGCCCTCTGCGCTGCCAGTACTGCCAGAATCCGGATACTTGGAAGATGCGCGACGGCAAGCCCGTCTACTACGAAGCCATGGTCAAGAAAATCGAGCGGTATGCCGATTTATTCAAGGCCACCGGCGGCGGCATCACTTTCTCCGGCGGCGAATCCATGATGCAGCCGGCTTTCGTGTCCCGCGTGTTCCATGCCGCCAAGCAGATGGGAGTGCATACCTGCCTCGACACGTCCGGATTCCTCGGTGCGAGCTACACCGATGACATGGTGGATGACATCGACCTGTGCCTGCTTGACGTCAAATCCGGCGATGAGGAGACCTACCATAAGGTGACCGGCGGCATCCTGCAGCCGACCATCGACTTCGGACAGCGTCTGGCCAAGGCAGGCAAGAAGATCTGGGTGCGTTTCGTGCTCGTGCCGGGCCTCACATCCTCCGAAGAAAACGTCGAGAACGTGGCGAAGATCTGCGAGACCTTCGGCGACGCGTTGGAACATATCGACGTATTGCCCTTCCACCAGCTTGGCCGTCCGAAGTGGCACATGCTGAACATCCCATACCCGTTGGAGGACCAGAAAGGCCCGTCCGCGGCAATGAAACAACGTGTGGTCGAGCAGTTCCAGTCGCACGGCTTCACCGTGTACTAAACGCCCGTCCTCTCAATGGCTTCCCCATATTCGCTGGATATGCGGAACGCCTCATATTGGTCCATGCCGCCGACTGAATCGATGGCATGGACCAATTTATTCATACGCTGAAAAATCTTCACATTCGACGCGCGGCAAAGTGGTTCGAAATACTACGAAATGCCCTTCTCTGTCGTAGCCTTGAACTATGGCAGACATCTTTGATTTTCCACGAGATGCGCGCAACGTGGCGCGCGCCGATGGCAAGGGAGCGGATATGGGCGGCGAAGCCCCACAGACCATGCTTATGCGACCGCAGGGCGTTCCCGACCAAGTCTGGAACGCGGTGCTTTCCGTGGACCGTATGCGGCGTTTGAAAGGCATGACATACCGTGAGATTCCGGTGCCCAATTCCATGGCGAACTTCGGCATCGGCGTCGCGTTGGAATGCGATGAAACATACGCATCCGGCTGGATCATGATCCTGTACTCGCTCAAATTCCGAGAGGACTGGCACTCCCACTGGCGTTGCGTGGCTTTCGCATCCCTGCCACTGCCCGACAAGGAGGACGACTGCCTGACTCCGGGCATGTACTGGGACATGATGATGGAACGTCTCAATCCAAACGATTCCGAACATGTATCCGGCACCGTCACAGTCACCCAAAACACAGCATTCGGCCATGACCCCGATGTGCCCAGGGTGGGCTGCGAGATCCGGGTGTCTTGGACTCCACTAGACTATGCCGATGGAGGCCTTGACGCCGGCTCCCAAGTCGGACAGTGGGCGTCGTTCCTCCGGTCCATGACGCAATCCGAGGAGGAAAACCCCGTTGACTGACGAGCCGAAGCTGCTGGCGGAACCGCGCGAAGGCGTGCCCAACGTGATCGACACGTTGCCGGCATTCCGTGACTATTGCAGTGAGCTGGCTTCCTCACATGGCTCCCTTGCCGCGGACGCGGAACGCGCATCCGGCTTCCGGTATGGGCATGAGGACTGGTTGGTGCAGTTCAAACGCGACGGAGCCGGCATCGGCCTGCTCGATCCGCAGGCGCTCGCCGCGGCCGGGGCGGATTGGAACGATTTCAACCGTGCCGTCGGAGATGCGGTATGGATTCTGCATGATTCCCTGCAGGATCTTCCGGGATTCGACGAACTCGGCATGGAACCGCAACGGCTGTTCGACACGGAAATCGCCGCGCGTCTGCTGGGATTGAAACGATTCGGACTTGCCGCCGTCACCGAGCACTTTCTTGGACTGACCCTTGCCAAAGAACATTCCGCGGCTGACTGGTCGTATCGTCCGTTGCCCCGTGACTGGCGAAATTACGCGGCGTTGGACGTCGAACTGCTCATCGAGCTTGAAACGAAGATGCGCGCCGAACTCAAACGCCAAGGCAAGATGGAATGGGCCCAGGAAGAGTTCGATTACGCGCTCAAAGAAGGTCTGGGACCACGCAAGGAGCATCCGATTCCCTGGATGCATGTCTCACACATCACTGAAGTCATGCGTGACCGGCAGGCGCTGGCCATCGTCCGCGCGCTATGGACCCGTCGCGACGAACTCGCGCGCGAATACGACATCGCGCCGACCCTGCTACTGTCCGACAGCTCCATCATCGAAGTGGCGAAACGCAAACCACACAACGCTGCGCAATTCCGTTCGATTCGCTCCATCAACGAACGCGTGCGCATCCATACCGATTCCGAACAGGACAAGATGTTCGAACGGTACGCGCCGATTCAACGCAAAATCAAACCGAGCATGTGGAAGAACATCATCCAGGACGCGCTCGCCCTGCCGCCAAGCGAATGGCCGGACGTGGACGGCGGCGCCGCGCGGCGTCATGAATCGCAGTCCGCTTCGGCTCCCAAATCGATTCGCGTGTGGAAGGAACGGTATCCGGAACGTCTGCAAGTGCTCAACAGGGCGCGCAAGGCGGTCTCCCAGATAGCGGAGGACACGCGCACGCCTGTGGAAATCGTCATCAAACCGCAGTATTTGCGTAACCTGTGCTGGACGGACGAACCTCGTAAGCGTGACGTCGCGCGATTCCTCAGCGAACAGGGCGCACGCGATTGGCAGGTCTCCCTAGTTGCAGAGTCCGTAAGTCGCGCTATTATGTAGAGGTTGCCTAACGGCAGAAATATGAAGAACCGTATTTTTCAGGAGCGCAAGCGTGAAAATCAGCGTCAGGAATCTTGAGCCGACCAAGGTGAAGCTCACCGTCACCGTCGACCCGGAGGAGTTCAACCCGTATCTCGACGAGGCTCGCAAGGAAATCGCAAAGCAGGTCAACGTGCCTGGCTTCCGTAAGGGCCACGTGCCCGGCAAGATCATCGACCAGCGTATCGGCTTCGGTGCCGTCGCCGGCGAAGCTGTGAACAACGGCGTGCCGGAGCTGTATTCCAAGGCTCTCGAAACCAAGAAGATCCACCCGATGGCTCAGCCGGAGATCGACGTTCAGGACGTGCCGGAATCCGCCAAGGATGAGACCAAGCTGAAGTTCGTCGCCACCGTCGAGCGTCGCCCGGACATCGAACTGCCGGCTCTTGACGGCATGGAGATCGAGGTCGCCAAGGCCGAGGTCACCGATGAGGACATCAACAACCGTCTGGAAGCCCTGCGCCAGCGTTTCGGCACCCTCGTGAGCGTCGACCGTCCGGCCGCCAAGGGTGACTACGCCAACATCGACCTCAACGCCGAAATCGACGGCGAAACCGTCGACTCCCAGGAGGGCGTGAGCTACGAGCTCGGCTCCGCCACCATGCTCGACGGCCTGGATGAGGCCCTCGAAGGCCTGTCCGCCGGTGAGGAAACCAGCTTCGAAGGCACCCTCGAGGCCGGCAAGCACGAAGGCGAGAAGGCCCTGATCAAGGTCAAGGTCAATTCCGTCAAGGCCGAGGAACTGCCGGAACTCGATGACGACTTCGCTTCCGAAGCATCCGAGTTCGACACCCTCGACGAGCTGAAGGAAGACCTGAAGAAGGTCGCCGCTCAGGACGCCGAAGGCCGTCAGGCCACCGCCGCTCGTGACGCGTTCATCGCCAAGCTCGAGGATGGCCTCGAGATTCCGGTGCCGAAGGGCGTCAAGGCCGAAATGGTCGAGCAGCAGCTCAAGAACGTGACCGCGGATCCGTCCAAGGCCACCAAGGAGCAGAAGGCCGAAGCCGAAGAAACCGTGGAGAAGGAACTGCGCGACCAGATGGTGCTCGACGTGCTCGCCGAGACCATGGACGTCAAGGTCTCCCAGGGTGAGGTCTTCAACTTCCTCGCCTCCATCGCCCAGCAGTACGGCATGGATCCGAACGCCTTCATCCAGGCCATCATCCGCAACGGCCAGATCGGTTCCGCCGTGCAGGAAGTCGGCCGCTCCAAGGGCCTGCTCTCCGGCATGCGCGCCGTGACCTTCAAGTCCGAGGGCGAGACCCTGGACCTGAGCGCCTTCCTCGGTTCCGCAGCTGAGGACGAAGAGTCCGAGAGCGTCGAGGCTGCTTCCGCTGCCGCCGCCGTGGCTGACGAGCTCGCTTCCGACGAGAAGTGAGACCGATTGGCCGCCTGTGGGCGTTGTATTGACGCAGCACATGCGATAAAGGCTGGAATCCTAAGGGTTCCAGCCTTTTTCTATGATTCCTTTGCCTTGCTTTACACTGGAATACAGTGTGTGACTGGAGGAACAATGAATCAGGGATTCGCGGTGGTTGATTTCGAAACCACGGGATTGAGTCCGGCGAAAGGCGATCGGGCCATTGAGATCGGCTTGGTGCACGTGGCTCCGGACGGCACGCTCGAAGACGAGCATGAGACGCTGATTCATGTGGATCGCAGTGTCGGTGCCTCCTGGGTGCACCATATCACCGCGCGCGATCTGCTGCACGCGCCGGATTTCGAAGGCATCGCACATGAACTGCGTGACCTGCTTGCCGGCCGCGTGTTCGTGGCCCACAACGTGTCGTTCGACTCGCGGTTCCTGCTCGCCGAATACTCGCGCATGGGCGCCTCCATACCTGTTCATCAGAGCACTATGCTGTGCACGATGAAACTGTCGCGGTCACTGATTGGTCGCGGCAAGCTTTCCGACTGCTGCGACTACTTCGGCATCGCCAATGAGGATGCGCACAGCGCGTTGAGCGACGCGCATGCCACAGCGCTGCTGCTCGGACGGCTGCTGGAAGCCGATCCGAATTGGCCCGGCTTCCAGCGTCGTCTCGAATCGGCCGCGGATGCCGCGGAACAGTGGCCCACATTCGCCGCATTGCCGAAAGGGCAATGGCTGCCGCGTGGTACGCACGCCGCGGCGCAACGCCAGCTGACCTTCGGACATTGATCCAGCGGGGGAAGCGATTTCTAATATCCAAGCTCGGAACTTGCAGGAACTAGGACAGCAGGAATTTGATTTCGGCGAAGAATTCGCGGACCATGTTGTTCACCAGCATATCGGGCGGTGAACCGGCCGCGATGCCTTGGGCTTCGTCAAGTCCATTGTCATGCGCGATCTGCAATGCGCGGAACATGTGGAAGTCATTGGTGATGATGCCGACGGACGCGTTGTCTCCGGCAATGAGCTTCTTGCTGTTGACGATATTCTCCTGGGTGGTTTTCGACTTGGATTCCTGAAGGATGCGGCCTTCCTCAATGCCATGTGCCTTCAGATAATCGGCCATGCCCTGTGCCTCGGGGAATGGCTCGTTCGCGCCCTTGCCGCCGGAGACGATGCAGATGGTATCCGGACTGTTCCGCAGATAATCGGCCGCCGTGTCCAGACGATACCGCAAGGCCTTGCTGGGGCCGGACTTGCGCACCTGCGCGCCGAGCACCACCACATAATCGAGATGCTGGTCGCCCCGCGCATGCATGTTGCTGATGATGCACCCCTCCACCGTGCCGAATATGGCGATGCCGATGCACACCACGGCGATGATGACCCCTCGTATGATGCGGGGGAGCGCCACCCACCAATTGGCGGCGATTCCAACCGCGAGGAGGGCGAAAACGGCGGCGATGACCAGCCAGACCTTCCAGAAGCCGGTACCCGAATGTGTCTTCATCACGGCGAACGCGTAGAACGCCGACAGCAAAGCCAGCGCCATGCACAGAACGGTTCCTATTTGCCGTGCCATCGTCTTCATGCCAACCTCTTATCGTGTGGTGGTATACGCCGCTTGAAATCCATGGTCAAGCGTAAGCGGAATGGGGTTGCGGATTCTTGCGATGCGGACGATGTAGACGATTCTTTCGCAAATGTGACGTGTATGCTGCTGATGCGTTTCATATGCGAAACGCTGGCGGACATGGGAACATGGCGTCCGTATAATGGCGCGCGTCGCTCCTGCCCGGGCCGCGCAGGTCGAGGAGCGGCCCACGGCGACCGCCGCGATCTCCAACTCACGGTGCGCGGCATCGACCAAAAGGACTTCATCATGGCACGGCCATCCTCGCAACCATACCTCCACGACTCTTCGGCGCAAGCTTCGGAACAGGCTCCGCAGGCACGACCGACGGCATCGACCGCAACCAAGTGTGCGACACGCGGATCACTGCGATGGCGTGTGACCGACATTGCGGTCGGTGCGGCGGTCGGTGTGATGTCGGGTGTGATGTTCTGGGTGTTCGATGGCCTGTCCTATGGTCTGTTCCCGCTGCTGACCCTGATACTTCCCGGTTCGGCGGCGCTGTTGCATGCATTGTTCTACTTTCCCGCGACGCTGGGTTTGTTGATCGTGCGCAAGCCGGGCGCGTCCGCCTACGTGCTGTTGGTCGCCTCGTTCGTCGAAGTGGTGCTTGGTACGAAATACAGTGTGAGCCTGGTGGTGATCGCGCTTGTGCAGGCGCTTGCCGCCGAAGCGGTGTTCGCGGTGTTCCGCTACCGTCGTTGGACGCTTGGCGTCACGTTGCTGTCGGCCGTGGCGATCGGCATTGTATACAACTTCTACCTGTTGTTCTTCTATTACCAGGCGTTTTCGTTCTTCAGTCCGCGTGGACTCATCGGCACGGCATGCGAGTTGCTGAGCGCGGTCGTATTCGCCGGGTTCGGTTCGTGGGTCCTCTACCGAGCCTTGGCCAAGTCGGGAGTCCTCACCCGCTTCGCCTCCGGACGATGACGCATGCTCGGGGGAATTTACTTTGATTGGTCGGCGTGCCGGAATGTGAACCAGGCGAGGAGCTGCTGCTCGCTGACGGGCTCTAAATCCCACGCATCAAGCCCCACATTCACGCTGAGCGGATCGGTGCCGTCGGGAATGCCTTGATGTGTATGACCATAGAGCAGCCAACCTTCGGTGGTCGGCGCCACATCGGCGAACTTGTTCCAGTTTTCCGGCCAGTTGCCGTGTTCTTCGGCCAATGCCGAGAGCCTGGGGAAGTGGCTCATGCCTATGGTCTGCCGTGCGGTTGCGGCCGTCGGCTTGCCGGAGCCGTCGAGAACGGGAAGCTCCATGTCGATCTCGCGGTAGTCATCGATGGTCTCGAACACGTCCTCGTATAGCGCGTCATTGGAGCGGAGACGGAAGTTGCGGTCGTGGTTGCCGATGATCATGTGCAGATGCCGGCAGTTGATGCGGTGCAGACAGTCAAGCGTGTGCTCGACGGTGCATCGGTAGGAGAGGTCGCCGAGAATCCATAGTTCGTCGTCGCGTCCAACGAGCTTGTTGATGTTGCCGATGATGGTATTCTCATGGCGTTCGATGTCGCACATGGCTTTGAACGACGTCTGATTGTCGCGTACGTATTGTTTGATCCATGCGTGCGCGGCGGCGCGACCCTGCGCCTGCCAGACATCACGGTATTCGGTGCGGAGCCTGCCATTGTTCAGGAATCCGCGCAGTGCGGTGACCAGAGGGTGGCCGAAATGCGTGTCCGAAGTGAAATAGCGCATGTGATTCCTTACGGTATGCGATTGCTGGATCCTTTATCAATGATAGAGCGCAACATCACACGAATAGTCCTCTAAAAACGCTTGTTGGCTTATTTGTGGCACCGTTTGGCGATTATGGCGAGTATGAGCGTTGGAATTCCAACGATTGTACTTCGGGTTTCGGCGTTCGAATGCCACAAGCAAGGCAACTAGCGAAAATGGGCCGTCTCTTCGGATCGGGCCTTACTGCTGTTTGAGTCTCTCGGCTAGCCCATTACCCTGTTGTTGTGTCTCAGCGTTTGTGTCGATGTTCGTGTCCTGCGATTCATCTGGTTGGTGCGGTCGGGGCAATCGCGGCCTGCCACTTACTGTCGGCGTCGAGCGTGATCCAGCTTTTATCGGAATCGGGTCGTTAGGTGCCGAATTCGTGTTCTCCCGCAGCGGCCTAGATAATGCGACGTGAAATCGTTGGTCTACAGTGAGAGGTATTTGCCAAATCAAAATTTCAAGGAGCAAAAGACATGAGTGCTATTGTGCAGCTGCTTCCGCTTGAATGCAGTGATAGGGAACAGTTCATTTTGGATAATCAGGAAGCCTTTAATTATGGTGCGATGGAAGAATTCGGTCTTAGGGATGACCACTTCGAGGAAGAAGGGCAAATCATTTCGCGGGATACGATTGAGCAGTCCATTGACGGCGGCGAAGCCTACCGCATCGTACAGGATGGGCAAAAAGTCGGCGGCTTGGTGATTAAAGTTGACGGTGAAAAAGGCGACCTTGATCTTCTTTTTGTTTCCCCGGCTGTCCATAGCAAAGGCATCGGATATGCCGCTTGGTGCGCTGTCGAAAAAATGCACCCGGAAGTGAAAGTGTGGGAAACGGTCACACCGTATTTTGAACAGCGCAATATTCATTTTTATGTCAATCGTTGCGGCTTCCACATTGTGGAGTTTTTTAACAAATACCACCCAGATCCAAATGATCCTGAAACTTGCGTCGAAGAGCAGGGCGGGCAGTTCACGGGCGGAATGTTCCGATTCAACAAGGTCATTGGTTAAATTCCGGCTTATGGAAATGGAATATCGAAGGGATGAAGTGACGCCGATATACGTGCAGGCAGTATCGTTGATGTTGATAATTACGGATGGCGAAGAGCGAAGTTGTTGACCGGTGGGCAGGTAGGGGGCTGCGGATGTTTTCTTGGAGACGGTCACGCAGCTTCTGCTCTATGAAAATGCTTGTTGGCTTGTTTGTGGCACCGTTTGGCGATTATGGCGAGTATGAGCGTTGGAATTCCAACGCTCATACTTCGGGTTTTGGCGTTCGGCTGCCACAGATAGGGCAAGTAGTGAAAACGGGCTGGGCCGGCTTGTCAACAGATAGCGGAGATTGCTCGTCCTATCGCGCTGCGGCATCATGTCAATGAACTGTACCTGTTCGGTTCCATGGCTCGAGGGGAGGGGCATGCGGATTCGGATATCGATTTCATCTATCAGTTTGACGACACCGCCAATCCAATGATTGATGAGTGGGCTTTGCGTGATGATCTTGCATCGACTTTTGGTCGGGAGATCGACTTGGTGAAAAAACGATACATTACCACTGAACTGCAGGACAGACTGGCTGAAATGCAGCGTGTGATATTCGTCAATTCCATAACCTCCAATCCGATGTTCCGCATTATCTGAGGTGTGTTATGAAAACGACGGAAAAGATGCCTTGCGTATCGTCGCGATAGTCCGCGCTCTTCATGATGCGCAACGATTCCTTGGAGGGCTAAGCGCTGAGGAATTCGCTGAGAATGATGAGAAACAGAATGCCGTGGCTATGGCGATTGCCAGAGCAGGAGAGCACACCAGGAAGCTCTCAAAAGAATTCCGTGAATCGAAATCCGGTGTTCCATGGCGTGGAGTGAGTGGCATGCGCGACTGGATTGCCCATGATTATGACGGACTTGATTTTGATCGCCTGTACTATGCCGTAACCCATGAAGTACCGGAGGTGTTGACGGTTCTGCAACCATATGTGGAACAACAGGCGCAGGTACAGCTCACAGGGAAGGATCCTTTTGATGTGCCGCGGATCTGAGGGGAAAGGTTCTGAATATGACATTCCAGCTTGTGCTGGGTTGTTTCCATATTCTCCGGCTTATTTCTTGCCCCGCCCGAATTTGGGCAGTTTGATTTCCGGGAGCTGTTTTAACCCGCTGGCGATGCCTTTGCCAAGCTGCTGCACCCCATCGGCTATTCCGGCACCCGCGTCCTGAGCGCCTTTCGCGATGGCGTTGCCCGCATCCTGCGCGATGTGTGCGGCCTGGTTTCCGGCATCCTGCATTCCCTTGGTAACGACGGCACCGGTATCTTGAGCGCCCTTCGCTATCGCATTGCCGGCGTCTTGGACGGCGTGCGCGGTCTGCTGCCCGGCGTTCTGCAAGGCCTTGCCGGTGTCGTCTACAACCTTGCCTGCGGCTTGAATCCAGGTGGGACCGTCTTCGACATGCAGATGAATGTGCTCAAGTTGCAATGTGCTGGCGAAAGTATTGAGATCGCCGGTAATGCTTTCGATGTTGGCAATGGCATGAGGCGAACTGTATGGGTTCAGCAGCACCTTCCCGCCTACGATTCCAGCCTTCGTTTCCAGTTGCCTGCCTAATGCGTTGAGCGACTGCTCGATTTCCGTAAGACGCTTGTTCTTGGCAAGCACGATGCCCTTCTTGTATGCTTCGAGCTGTTCAGGCTCCTCTTGGCATACGCGCGCAAGCTCGATGCAGGAGACCTGATCCTGCATCCTGACTGCGGATGCGAGCATGCCCAACCACTGGTGGATCTCCTGACGAATCTGCTGGGTCAGCGGGCGAACCTGCTTGGGATCCTGTTCGCGTTCCACCTTCTCGGTGAGGCCCTTGATTTTGGCGATCGCATACGCTTGGATGGTGGCGATATCTTGCGGGCAGCCTGACATCTTGGACCATGTGGTTGCGCTAATCGAACCGACCTGCTGGTAGATGAGCATGGTCTCGTCAATCATGTGGGATATCCCGGCGAGCTTGCTGACGGTCTGATCCTTCTGATCGCGTAGCAGATCATCGAGCTTCGCATCGATCTCCTTCAGATAATCGGTGATCTCGGAGACGGCCTGTTCCAGTGCCATCTGTGCCATGACGCCGCTGACACCGGTGAGTAAAGCGGGGTTGAGTTGCCCAGGCTGGATAAATTTCAAATGTTTGATGATGCACCCGTTCGGTTGCCGTACAACACCGGCTTGGAACGGTCCCTTCTTACAGTTCTTGCCGTATTTGGCGACCAGCTCAGCCGATTCCTTGGTGAGTTTTACCCAACGTCCGCTTTCGGCCATGGCATTGCCGGCTGCCTGTGCGCCTTTGCTGGCCGATGAGATGGTCTGCACGGCTTTGGCTTTGAATGCTTTGGAATCGAAGCCCTCATCCTTGAGCCAGAGATCTATGGTACCGGCGTCGCCGAGGAAGACGATGCCTTGTTCGTCTTGGATGATGGTGACGTTTTGCGTGTCGTCTGGATTGTTGTTCCCGGTGTTGGCATCGGCATCACTGTCTCCGCCTTCGAATGGGATGAGTTCGTTGGAATCGTCATCGATCATGGTTATTCCCTTCAAATCCATTTGGTAGCAGTATACGACCGGCAGACGCATCGGTGCGCTTGGGAGTGGCGGGGAGCAGGTATAAAAGCGGTGGGGAAGTGGTCAGTCTTCGATCTGGGCATCGCCCGAGTCAAGGGACTGGAAGATCTCATTGAACAGGGCCTCGGTCTGTGTCTGGAGCTTTTCTAGGCGGTTCTTATGCTCGCTGCCGGTTGTGGATCTGTTCATGGTGTCCATAAGACGAAGGCTTTGCAGGGTACTCTTCCATCGTTCGACTGGTGCGTTTACGGGAAATTGGTCGGCATATTGTTCCAGTGTCTCCTCGATGGTGTCAAGTTGCTTGGTGACTCTTGCTGATGGGCTAAGCGCGGCAGGCAGATGCATGTTCGCGGCGGCCTGCTTGAGTTTGCTGCCTACCTGTTGCTCGCTGACAAGCTGCGCCACCTTCTGCATGTTCTCCGGGTTGACCGCGATATCGACCGCCGTTTTGACGGCATAGGTCGCCGCCGATGTGACGATCCCCTTCAGAAACCCACCTTTGCGCGTCATCGGTTACCCCTTTCAACACGGAAACTCTTCTAGGAACAGTGTAGTTCAGAGAAGGCGGGTATTGGTTGATTTATACATGCCTATGCGGCTTGGCAAAAGGAAGAGACTCTGGATTTGAGCATTGCTAAGAGGCTTGGAAGCTGTTGCTACTACTCGTAGCAGCAATGAGATAGAAAAGAGGCCCACTGCATTTCAGGACGTAAACGTAGCCTTGGGCGGGCACTGATGCACAGTACTGTACATCAGTGGGCAATTGAACATGCCACATGAATGGCAAAATATGCAATCAAGGCGTAGATGCGCGAAAGTGCATGAAAGTGCATGAAAGTGCATGAAAGTGCATGAAAGTGCGCGAGAGTGCGCGAACACGTTCTGGCGGATTGCTAACCTGGATGCAGGCTCTATCTGTTGGAACCCCGTCGCGCTCGCGGAGAAAACATGGCTCATGGTGAATGCGGATTTGTCGCATGTCATTCATTGAGCAAACAAAGGAGCGAACACCATGGGCGTTAAGCATAGTGCGTCTATCGGAGTAGGGAGAATATGGCTGAGAACTCTAGCGGCTGATTGACCGATGCACTGGTACGCAATCTGAACGGTGAGCTCGACGAGACCGGCATGGAACTCCGCCTGGAATTCAGAAAAGCCGAGTTCTCGGAAGATGGCGAAGTTGCGATTCACGCGATTGAGATAGACGATTGAAAAAACCGATGGGCTGGAAGATATTAAAAAGAGGAGCCGACGCATCGGCTCCTCCTAGGTGTCGCCCGAAGGCTTCCACCGCAATTAACTGACTATCCTATCATGAAAACAAATGCCACACGCCGATAGAATAGTTTTCAATCGTTCCCATCTGAAAACTTCCTCGCCTCCTGGATCTTCCTCACAGCCTGTGAACTTACGAGTTTGCTGAAAATTGGTTGAGAAAACGAGACTCTGTATTCCTTCAAAATTGCAAGAAAATCATCTAGAAATTTGGTTCTGTCTGCCCTAGCAAATTGAAGTTTCGTCAACAAATAGGCCAGCAATACAATGTAGTCTGTTATTTCGTTGAAATTGATGCCGGTTATGTTCGAATCTCCATTTAGCAGCTTACCGATACCTTGGTTAACTGAATTGCTTTTGAAACGGACGTCTACCACTATCCCATTATGGGCAACAGCATTACGCAGATCCTTAAGAGTGAAAATAATATCGCCAAGAAGTGAAGCCGAGTCAAAGTTGCTTGGCATGTTCAGTTCTTGAACAATCGCTTGTTTTACACGCGAATCCAAACATTTGTAGAACGCTCCGAAAGTCCCGAGAGTAATCACCTCGAAAATTGACCAAATCGGTACTTGCCTATCAGCATCAAAAAATGTTGAATAACCGGCACGGAGCTTTTATAACGTTGAGACAGGAGACTGTCCATCTCATTCCTTAATCTCAATCGGCGCAACAGCTCTATTTTGTATTGCTTCTTAGCGCCACGGCATTCTTTATATGCATTCAGACTTTGAGCAAAAATCTGATCAAGAAATGGTGACTCTGCATCTTGAAGAACTTCCTCCAATGTGTAATTCTTCAATGCGGTTTCCACGGCGATGATCCGAGGGTAAATTGAAGATTTCAACGCCATATCAAAAGAATTCAATGATGAAATCTGCTCGAAGGACTGCAAGTGAAGACGATTCTTTGCAATGCCAGCGAATCGGTACCCCTTATAGCCGTGATAATACCCCAGGTTTTTCAATTCTCTTTTTTGCAATTCACCAGAACATGCAATGCCGTTATCACACAGATACTGCATAAGTTCATCCAGTGTTTTCATTGCATCCCTATTCGCCAAGGTCATAAGGGTTAATTGTAACTTGAAGTATGCCTTAGCAGTGTGGTGTCTGCCGGTTCATGGTGTTGGAAGAATCTTTTTCATTACGGTTATGGTTTTCGGACACTACCCGATTGCGACGCGATTATGACGGGATTACGACGCGATTCGGTTTCTGACGACGCGATTGCATCTTGCTTATTCCCCGGTTCCATACCTTGTTGGGTGTCTTGCTGCCAAGGAGCTTCATGGGGCATCGTTGATTTCCTTGGCGATTACGTTGAACCCATCCCGCATGAGCGTGAAGTATGTGATTGGAATCTGGGTGCGTGCAAGTGCGTGAAAATGCGCGAGAAAAGTGCTCGAATCTGCTTTAACAGGCTGCTGCTTTTAATGCAGTCTCTATCTGCTGAGCCCCCTCGCGCTCGCGAAGAAAACATGGCTCATGGTGAATGCGAATTGCCCGCATGTTATCCATCGAGCAAACAAAGGAGCGAATACCATGGGCGTTAAGCACAATGCGTCTTATCGGAGTGGAGAGAACATGGCTAAGAAAACCGACGAAGAGCTTTACGATGTGGCGATAAATATGATCGGAAGCGTTGCGAAGCTTCCGGTTATTAGGGTTGATAGGGAAGCGTTTCTGCGACAGCAATTCGCCGATTTGGAATATCTCGATGAGATTCTGGAGCATGGCCCGCAACACGTATATACGGTGGAGTCGTTGCGCAGGAAAGCGGATGGGGTGATTAAGAAGTCGACGAATCAGACCACTCTCGCCGCCTTTGTGGCAGGAATTCCCGGTGGCCCTGCCGCCGTTGCCGCTGGAGGTGCCGATGTGGCTCAATACTTTGGTTTTTGCGATCAACCTGGCGCAGAAAATCGCCTATCTCTTCGGAGAGGATGATTTGTTCACCGACGAGTCGGAATTGAACGAAGGAGCCAAAGTCCGAGTCCTTGCGTATTTGGGTGTGATGTTCGGGGCGTCAGGTGCGGCGATGCTGGTAGGAAAGCTTGCCAAGGAAGTCGGTAAGAACATGGGCAAGAAGGTCGCGCAACAGGCTCTTATGAAAACGACCTGGTACCCGCTGGTCAAAAAGGTCGGCGTGCTGGTCGGCAAACAGGTAGTGAAGGAGTCGGTCGGGAAAACCGTTACCAAGGTCGTGCCCGTTGTCGGTGGTGCCATTTCCGGGGCGATAACCTATGCGACATTCAGGCCTATGGGTGGTCGATTGGCCAATGTGCTGGTACGCAATCTGAATGGCGAATTCGATGAGACCGGCATGGAACTTCGCCCGGAATTCAGAAAAGCCGAGCCCTCGGAAGATGGCGAAGTCACGATTCATGCGATCGAGATAGATGACTGAGAAGCGATGGGAGGGGTGATTAGCAGATTATTCATCTGCTAATCACCCCTCCCACCAGCTCTGTCATCGACTCAAAGTGTTTTGCTATTCTTCAAACGCTTTGTCCACAAACTCAGCAAGTTTGCCTTCTTTCGCGAGCTGAGCGGAGTCAGCCATTGCGAAATGCGTGTGCAGCCCCTTGCCTAATTTGTTGTCATATCCGAGGATATAGTGGGTTGCGATCTGATAGATAATCTCGGTAGGCGCGATGCCATACACCTGGTGTTCGAGGATATGCGCCAGACGAATGTGATCATCCGGGAAGTAGCGTCGCATCGCCTTGCTGTTGTACAGACGCTTGATAATTTCGGTGATGTACATACCCGATTTCATATACAGGTCGGCGAACGTGTGCGTCGGATCGTCGAAGCAGCCCGGATTCTCCTGTTCGAGCATATCGACCATTTCCACTACGACTTTGCGCGGGGTGAAGATTTGGTTGGTCTTCTGTGGTGGTACATAGTCAAAGATGTCTTCTTTGTGGGACTCGTCGAAATAGTCGGCGAGTTTGCCGCGCAGATGGATGAATTCAAGCACGGAATCGTTGAACACAACAGGGTCGAACAGGTGGCCGTCGAAATGTTCTTTTTCACCGGTCACGCGGTTCGTCACTTCTCCGCCGTCGCGCAGAAGCCTGAACTGGTCCACGGTGATGCTGGTGACATCCTTGAATACACGGTCCGGAATGATGCTGTCGAACGATTCAAGTGTGGTGTTCTCGTTTCCGTAGGCCATGAGGAATGACGGGATTGTGCGGGAGAAACCGCGCAGATGATCGCGGATACTGTTTTCGATGCTGTTCTTCTGTGCTTCCTTCTTCGCGGTCTCGATCTCACGTACCACAGTTTCGCCAGCGGATTGGACCATTTCGCTGCGCGACTGTTTGAGATTATCAATAAGATTCAGACGAGCGGTTTCAATCCGTTCGTCGTGTGCCTGATTGATTTGATTTTCCTCGGCTTGGCTCTCGGCATTTTCGAGTGCTTGCGCACGGTCACGTTCGATACGGTTCTTCTCGATGTTGTAGTCGCCGTACTCGCGGTTGATGCGGTTATTCACATCGGCCTTGATTTTGCGTTCGACCTTCTTCTGTTGGGAAGCCTTCATATCGGAGCCGTAGTTCTGCTTGGCGGCTTCGACCAATGGTTCGGCGACGCTGGCGCCAACAGCTTTCTGGAGATCGGCGAGGAAATTCTCTTCGGGATTCTCCGGTTTCTTGGAGACAATGGAGTCGATTACGGAATTAAGTTCGTCGTCGATATCGCCATACACTTTGTCCCCGAACAGATCCTTGGATTTGCCGATGACCTGCTCATCCGAAATAGACACTTCACCGTTCTCATCGAGATCAAGTTCATCGGCAGTGCCTGCCTTGACTCCGAGGTCTTCTTTCGGAGCCTTGTACGGTTCCAGCTGCTGTAGGGTCTCAATCACCTCGGTCGGGGCGTGGAAGATGTTGCTGATGTTCTGGAACAGGAAATCGCACATGAAGCCGCGGCGCACAACTTCACGCGAATGAATCTTGCGTGGGATGGAGAGCACCTGTTCGGCGTCCAGCTCCACCATTTCGCCGTCTTCGTCTTCGCCGATTACGGGGAAGAAGTTCAACAGCCGACGCACGTTCTGCTTGCGTGAGTCGGTGTCGCCGCCTCCACACGTGGTGCCGGAATATAGGTCGTTTGCGTATTCCTCGAACACGGTCAGCGAACGTGCCGGGTCGAAATCGAACACGTACGCATTCTCCTTGCGCTGATATTTGCCATTCCTATTGAACAAGCAAGGGTTCTGCGCGCGGAACGCGGCTTGCACGTACAGTGCCGGACTCTTCATGTTCGATAGCATGAGCACGCCCGTCCATTCGGGAACCGTCACGCCTGTGGTCAGCTGACCGACCGACAAAGTGATGGTCTTTGTCTTGGTGTTTTCTCCGCCCCTCTCTGCCCTGGCGATAGCGTCGCGAACTTTGTCGAACGATTTCTCGTTTTCCTCGTCGTCATCGATTTTGCCATCCCCGGCCGCAAGGATGATCTCGTAGTCCTTGAACACTTCATGCTGTCGGAGCATTTTGGCAAGGGCTCGGGCAGAATCTACGCGGTTGAGCATCCAGAACGTGTGGCGCAGCTCGTCGCGCAGTTCTGGCGTGGAGAACGGATATTTCTTCTGTGTGGTCAGAGCGTCGAGGAAACGCTTTACGTCGTCATGATGGACGAATCGTCCATCCTTCGTCTCGAAGAACTCATTCAGGTCGAATGCGTACTCGGTCTGCTCGCCATCGATCTGCATGCCCTGTGCCACTTCGCTCTCGATGATGTCGGACATCTGGTATGTGAACATGTTGAGCTTCGGCAGGTTTTCATATGGGTTGCGTCGTTCCGAATCGTCCCAGTCCCTCTTGGCCTGCTGCTCGTCCGCGTATGTCCAGTTGTAAATCGCGTCTTCGGGGAATTTATCGTTCGCGATGGCCTTGAACGGCGTTCCGGACAGGTGCAGCGTGTTCCTGCGTTTGATATGGTCGAAGGCAACATCCGTCTTGTACGTGTCCACGCCTTCGTGAGCCTCATCGATGACGAGCAGATCATACTCGTATTCCGCTACGTACTTCAGCTTGTCGTAATGGCCGCCGAATTCGATGGAGCCCTTCAGATCCTGCAGACTGATGAACTCGATGGAGTTCGGGAGCTTGCCCTTGCTTGCAAGATGCAGGTATTCGTCGTGACTGATGCAGTACGGCCTGCCAGCCAAAGCGTCCACACTGCTGATGAACCGCCAGCCGGAATCGGTACCGACGAACTTGACATAGTCGTCATACCAGGAATTCGCAATCGCGGGACGATTCGTCACAACGAGAATGCGTTTCGCCTTACCGTCCTTTCCTGGCATGGGAAGGCGCTTGCAAAGGTCATAGGTGGCAAGGGTCTTGCCGAAACGCGGCTTCGCGTTCCATAGGAATTCGCCTTGCTCGTGCAACTGGAAATAGTCCAGGGTTTTGCTGACCGCAGCTTCCTGTTCTGCACGCAACTCATAATCGGAGGCTCCGAGACCGTCAAGAATCCCATGATTCTCGCGGAACTCATGGAACCTGCCCTTGGCGTTCGGTGGATTAATCTCGAACCATTCGGTGCCAGGTTGATCGTTGATGCCGAGATTGCGCAAATAGGTGTGGAAATCGGTGTCGTGGAATACTTCGCCAGTGTCCTCATAAGTGGCGTTCCCGTGCCATTCGAGTTTCGCGATGACGTCCGCCGTATGGGTTTGTTGCGCGATACGGACGTTCACATCCTGCTCGGTATAGCCGATTTTCGTCCAACCGTCATGACGACGGATTTCCGGAGTGGTGTATGCATAAATCTGGGGGAGTGCCGGGCGTGTGCTCCTGACCTTGCCGGTGATGTCGGAAACGCTCATCAGTTCATCTCCTTGATCATATTGTTAATGAAGGCTATTTCTTCGGAGTTCAATTTGTACTTTTTGAACAGCTCCTCATCGGTCCATTGTTTTGTGAAATCTTGTGTGGGGACAAAAGCAAAAGTAGCCTTACTGATCTGTTGAGTCATGGCAATCTGAGCGAGAAGAAAACGAGCAAATTTTGTCTTCAGATATGCCATGAAATTATCGGCTTCATCTTCGGAATCGAAGGAACCGGCAACAAGATATGTTTCTGAGCAGATAGTTTTTGGCGGAATCTTTTCCATTGTAGACAGAATTTTGAATTGTCCATTCTTGTCCGGTTGACCTGCGTGCTCAGCGGATAAACGAGAAATAATGATTTTCCATTGGTCGATCATGTCAATTCCAGCAGTAACATTTTCTCTACGGAATGGTCCAACGCCTTTGTTGTACCGTAATGTTAATTCGCCGCTAGATGAAGGCCTTGCTGTGGTGGGGAGACCAAATGGCTTTCTGGAGGAAACTTTCTTATCAAGAGTCGGTTCTTTTAATGAAGCAACTTTTTTAACGATACCCTCAGCTATTGGATATCGGATTAGTGTTTCGAATTCATTGAGGGAGCGCTGACAATCCGTGGTAATTCCGTTGCAGGTGTTGGAATAGTGGCATCCCCCCCCCTCATAGCTTTTATCGCGTACAAAAATGCACACTCCACCTGCGATATCCGCATCGGGGAACACGTCAAGTGAATTGGTATAGTCGGCCAGACGGCGAATATGCGAGTCGTTGAGCATTTCCTGACGGAATCTATCCAGTCCTTTTCCACCTGAATACCACTTGGCCGGAATGATCAAGCTCAATACAGAAGGATCGAGTTCCTTGACGGCATCAATAAACTTGTTGTAGACGGGAGTTGCGCTGGCTCCTGCGCCGCCGTCCTCCATCTGATATGGAGGATTGCCGATTATGTAATCGAACTTCATTGTTTTGCTCCCTTCAACAGTTGGCTATATGATAACGAAGTTTTTGCTCTCCAGTCGTATAACCGGACAAATACTGGTACTTCTTGCGAACTAGGTTCATCAAGCATGTTCAGCATGTCGAGCATGTCGAATCCGACCTCTTTCTCGGGCGGTTTGCGGAATGGTATCGTCTCGGTCAGTCCATCCATCTGCCAGAGGTTCCAGGCGATTACATTCGCAATCTGCTTGAGATGCTTCTTGTCCGGGTCGGTGTCGAATCTATTGCGGTAATGATCCACGAAGGTAAGCAACAGGTTCGCGCGTGCGATCAGTAGGCTGTCGCCCTGGAATTCGTAGCCGTATACGCTTTGGAATGCACGAAGCGTCCACTTCCACCACATCAGGTCATCTTCCGTGTGCTCATCTACGATACGTAGCTTGCGATCAAGCAGGCCAATGCGTTGACTGATGGGCAGTACTGCTCCTGTAGCGGCGTCGTAACGCGATACAAGAAATGGGGCTTCGCCGCAGGTGATTTCCAATCGGCGGCTGTCCACGTAGTCGTGCCAGTCGTGCTTTTTCGTAGATGGGAACGCGATTTTCCCCTCCGTAGGGATCCAGGACTGGTCTTCCTGCTCCGTATTGAACACATACTTTCTTCCGAACCACTCCTCATCAAGATTGTTGACCATCTGGTTCACCATCCATGATGGTGTGAATACCTCGGCTTTTGCTTTGGTGCGGTCTGTCTGCTCATCCAAGCTTTTCTGTACTCGTGGCACAATGCATACGGTGGGGGTTTCGCCTGAAATCTGCTGGGCAAGTATCGGCGCTGCTTCCGTGGCGGTCGGTTCGGCGTCCACATACGCATCAGTTGCGTAGATGATGTTCTGCTTTGTGCTCTTGTCTTGTAGGAGAGTGTCCAGTACATTCTTCACCGGGTATGCATTGAAATCAATGAGCGGTGTGTATTGGGTCTTGTCTGTATTGGTCATGCTCGTCCTCGGGGGAATGGTCACTCATTGCTTGTCCAAGTATATATACGAGAGTTCGAAAGTGGTGTGTCATGAGGTCTCGGGTGCTAGCCTTGGCTTCCAAGAATAGCTTTAGAGGAGAAACATCATGCCAGTGTCGGGAAAAGTTGATTATGAGAAATATTCACGTCCTGGTTCCGATGATGTCGATTTGGTCGAAGAGTGGAGTAAGAACGCCTGAAGCGTCTAAATGATGTTTTATATGTGACACAGTTGTCGCGATGCTTGATTGATTTGCTGTATATGGCGGCAAATTCACTGTGTGGTAGGACTGTCTAGTGAGTCAGATTTGTTTTTTAGTGTGACCATTAGGTATATATGACGATTCGAAAGTGAAATGGAGAATTACCATGGACGCTGGCAAGAAAATCCTGCTGGACTTATTCACCGGTTCGCTTCGGTTCGTTGTACCGGTGTATCAGCGCAGATACTCATGGGGCGAGACGCAATGCCGGCAATTGTGGGCCGACATCGTAACGGTTGGCAGGCATCCTGAGAGAACGCATTTCACCGGGTCGATTGTATGGATGCAGGAAGGCGGCATCGGCCCGGATGGTGTCAGCCGATGCCAGCTCATCGACGGCCAGCAGCGCCTTACCTCCGTGACCCTTTTGCTTATCGCACTGGCCGAATACGCTCGCGAACACCCTGAGAGCCTACGATTCTCCTCAGATATGCTCATCGACCGTGGCTATCTTGTCGATAAGTACGCAACTGGTGAAGGACGCTACAAGCTGACGCTTTCCGGTGATGATAGGGAAGTGCTGCGCAGCATGTGCGACCATGTGGTCGCTCCCGATCGCCCGAGCCATGCCGATACGGGTTCCCGGTTGGAAGCGAATCTTGATTTATTCCGTTCGCTGGTCGCGGCCATCGACGATGCGAACGTGGTATGGAACGGTCTGCAACGCCTTGAAGTCGTGTCCGTCACTCTGGATCGGGGGTGCGACGAGCCGCAATTGGTATTCGAATCGATGAATTCCACCGGGCTTGATCTTGAGACTTCCGATCTGGTACGCAACTACATGCTCATGGGGTGCCCCATGGTCGAGCAGAACACCTTGTATGCCGATTACTGGCTGCCTATGGAGCGTACTCTCGGCAGTCTCTCATTCGACGCGTTCCTGCACGACTGGATGGTCGTCACGCTGCAGAAGCCCGTGCCCAAAGGCCGCGCCATGTATTCGGAGTTCAAACGTTTTGCAGCCGATAGCTCCATGCCGCGCATGGAGCGCACGCGCAATCTTCTCGAGAACATGCTGGAATATGCGGGGTACTACGCCGTTATCAAAGGCGTTGCGGCCGCCGGCAGCGGTGACACTAACGTGGACTATCGGCTCGAATCGATCCAAGACCTGGACAGCACGGTTACGGATTCATTGGTTATGTACATGTTCGCGGCGTGGAAGCATCATTGCACAAACCGCGACGGATTGCTGCGCATGCTCGCGGATCTTGAATCGTATCTGTTTCGCAGAATGGTCTGTTCGGTGTCCAGCAACGGATTGAACAAACTTGTCCCATCCCTGATTGCCAAACTTGAATCAGCCGAACATGATTTGGCCGAAACCTTCGCCGCGCTGCTGCTCACCGAAACCGCCAAAGCCACGCGCATGCCCACAGACGAACAATTCAGGCAGGCGCTGCTCGGCGAGGATCTGTACCGCCCGGCCCCGCGCTGCAAATATCTGCTCGCCGGATTGGAGAACCATAACCATCCCAAGGATACGCGATCCTTCAGCGAATACACCATCGAACACATCATGCCGCAGAACGCCATGGCGCATGCCGAGTGGCGCAACATGCTCGTCGACCCCGACCGATTCCCACTGCTGGTGAACAGTCTGGGAAATCTGACACTGACCGCATACAACTCGGAACTTTCCGACGGAACGTTCGAGCAGAAGAAAAGCCGCATGATTGGCGGATATGACAGCGAATACCTGTCCATCTCCGCGGAACTGCACGATGCTTCGCAATGGAACGAACAGGCGATCGCGCAACGAGGTGCCCGGCTTGCCGATCTCGCATTGCAGGTGTGGGCACGCCCCGCAGCGGGGGAAGAGGTGATGCAGACTCTGCGCAATCGGAATGCGAACCAGGGGGAACGCGAACAGAATGCCGTTGATTTCGCTGATCTATGCAAACGGGGCATTCTTGCAGCTGGAGCCGCGCTGGAAAGCCGGTATGCCGGCATAACCGCCACGGCGACCGTAACCGAAGACCACCGCATCCGCTTGTCCAACGGCGAAATATTCGGCAGCCCATCCGGCGCATTCCGCCGCGTCAGAATGCTTGAGACCGGCGAGGACAAGCATATCAACGGTTGGACAGTGTGGAAAGTCGCGGACGGCAGAACCTTGGACGAACTGCGGCAAGTCAGCGGTAATATCTCGTTGCGGCGCAGCTTCTGGAATGGACTGTACGAATATGCCGCAACACGAGCCGATTTCGTCGACGTGTATGGCGATCCGTCCGGCCGCAAGACGAACAGCGACACGTGGACCAGCTTCGGAGTAGGTTCGGGTTTCTGTCACCCGGATGGGACGTTGAATATTCGAGGCGGCTATATTACGGTCGACCTGTATTTCACCGACACGTTCCAGTACGCGAAACTCTACAGCATGAAGGATTCCGTTGAACGGATGCTGTCTGTTTTGGGCGAGGCAACTTGGGACGAGCCGGATGCCGACAAGAAGAACCGCCACCTTTGGGTACGGCATGATGTGGATTTCTCCGGCGACATGACGGACGCCTACCAATGGATGACAGACGGACTGCTCGCCATGCGCAGCGTATACGATCTGCTGGTCTGATTACTTGATCTGCTACGTGTTCAGCACTGTATAGAATGAGCATGACCGTTCGAAAAGAGACCGCCATGAGATACGGAATGAGAAAACCCAGTTGGAAGAGGGGCTTGTCCGCGCGCACGAAAGGCCGTGCCACCCGCGCGGTCAAGAAAGCGTTGATCCCCGGCTACGGCAAGAAGGGTATGGGCTGGCTGCATCCCAAGCGCAAGCTGTACAACGCCATCTACAAGAAGACTACGTTCAGCCTGTTCGACCTGTTCAAGTAGTCGGTAATCGGGTAATCGCTAGAACAAATCATCATGCGACCCGGTCCGTGTGAGCACGAGTTGCAGCTCCTGCTTCTCCACGCGATAAATCACAAGCCAGTCACCCTCGATGTGGATCTCGCGGTATCCTTTCCAACTTCCGGTCAGCTGATGGTCGCGGTATTTTGTGCTGAGCAACTGTTTGTCCTGGGCCATGAGCGTGTCGATGGCCTGTCTAAGCTTATCGGGATTGTAATGCTTTTTAAGCAGAGCCTTGAAATCCTTTTTGAATTGCGTTGTGCGAAAAACCGACTTAAGCATCCAACAGATCCTTCATCAACGCATCCGTGCTGGTGAAGGATTCTCCGTCATGGGTTTCCGCTTGGCGGCGTGCCTCAATGCTGGACGGATTGTCCCTGGTGATCTTGAAAGGCATGCCGTTTTCACGGATTGACTGGCGCAGAAAGATGTTGATCGCCGTTGACAGATCCATGCCCATGTCGGCATACAGTTCCCTTGCCTCTCGTTTGATCGCTGGATCAGTGCGGAAACTAATCGTCGCAGTGTCGCTCATGGTTGCTCCTAATCATATGCAGGTAACAGCTACAAGCAATTGTAGTGCGAATGTCATGCTGTTGTCTATACACTAGATCATGCCATACGGGAGCACATTCCGTATAGCGGAATCTTCTACGTTCGTAATATCGCATTTATACTTCGGGAAAGGGTGATCAACGTTTTGGAATCCATGCCGGCAAGCGTTGCGGTCATTCCTGCAATGTGAATTGGAAGGGACCGTCGGCGATGGAACCGATGCGCATGCGGGCGCCGAACCGTCCTTCACGCACAGGAACATTACCTGAGCGCAACGCTTCATTGAAACGAATCCATATCAGATTCGCATGCTCATCATAGGCATCATGAGATACCAGCTGCGGCCTGCCGACCGCGGAACGCCGCAACGTGGTGAGCGGCTGTGGAATCGACAGAATCTCGCCGTGCATCTCCTGAACAGACAGCGACAGTCTGCCCTGCGGACCATCGAAACAGCGTAACGTGAGCACACGATGCGCCATCCGTGCAAGCGTTCCCTCATCATCATCAGGTTCCACTTCAATGGTCAGCACCAATCCGGGCCCGATCTGTGCCATGTCGAATGTCGGATCCGGTGTGCCTAACTCGTTCAATACGATGGCGCTCGCTTCGGTCACGCGTTGCAGGGAAACTTTCATAACGACCAAGTGTACGGCAGCGGATCGGACGACCGTCGCATGGAAAAAACGGCTGGACACCGGTAGATTGGGGTGTTATCTACCGGTGTCCAGCCGTTTTTTCACGAGTCGGATGGCGTCAGCTCTTTGCGTCGAACTTCTGCGCTTCCGGCACGGAGCCCAGCGATTCCTCGTTGTTGTTCCATTCGGTGGACCAGCCGTCCACGAACGCGCTTTGCACCTTGTCCCACTTGCCGGTGCCCTGTGTGTATTCGACCAGCGCGGAGGCGATGTCGTCCTGCCACTGCTGATCCGGAATGGTGAAGCTACGCACTTCGGTCTTGCCGTCATTGCTGTAGGCTCGGGCAGCCTCGGTCAGAGGATTGTCCGGCTGGTAGTCATCGGTGAACGTGGTGAATGGCACGGAGAATCCCATGTCCTTGGACAGGATCTTCTTGGCTTCGTTGTCGGTGATCATCCACTTGATGAAGTCGAGCGTGGCCTTCTTGTCCTTTTCGGAGGCGTTCTTGTTCACCGCCCAGCTCGCGTCATACACTCCTACGGGGCCGCAATCCTCCTCGCCCTTGATGCCCATGTAGTAGGGGAGCATGCCCAGGTCCTCATCGGCCACGTCATTGCCCTTGATCTGCGAATACGCCCACACGCCGTTCGGGTAGAACGCCACCTGGCCGAGCGCGAATTCGGAGGTCACGTCATCGTAGGTCTTGGAGCTCACCATGCTTGCCTCGGTTGGGCTGGTCTTGAGCTGCAGGTCGAACATGTCCTTGTAGTTCTTGAGATACGTGCCCTTGATGGTCTTCGAGAACGTGGTGTTCGCGTCCCGATACTCGTAGTAGAGCGGCAGACGCGTCATATGCGCAGCGAATCGGTACGTGTCGGAGGTATCCAAGCCCGGGGTGGCGAACGCGCCGTCGACGCCGAGGTCGTCCTTGTGCTGCTCGATGGATTCTGCCACCTGCTTCAAGGTCTTGTAGTCCTTGATGTCATCGGCGGACTTGATCACCGCATAACTTTTGGCGCAATAATCCTTGATGATCTTCTTGTTGTAGATGATGCCGTACCATTCGGCGGCGTACGGCAGGGTGTACGAATTGCCGTCGATGGTGTACGAGTAAGCCTTGCCGGTATCGTTGAGCAGTTTGAACACGTCGGTGTCCTGCAGCGGTTCGACGTACTTCTGGTACTTGGCGAACTGGTCGAAGCCGGCGACGTTGAACATGGTTGGTGCGTTGTCCTTGGCCAATTCGGATTTCATGGTGGCGTCATACGTGCCGGCGGCTCCGGTCTGGATGTCCACCTGCACGCCGGTCTTCTTGGTGTACATGCTGGCCAGTTCCTTGTACTGGTCCACGACCTCGGCCTTGTTGTTCATGAAATACACGTGGCCCTTGCTGGAATCGGCGCTGCTGCCGCCGCAGGCCGCCAGCGATGTTCCCATGGCGAGCGTCGCCGCGATGGCGACGAGTCGTGTGATGTTGCGGTTCATGATGTGCTCCTTTGCTTGGTTGTTGAATGCGAATTGCGGTTGATGGGGTCCGGTCAGCCGAGCGCGATCCACGCGGTGGTGTCCTGCGGCAGACGGCCGTTGTCGGTGAGGGGTCCGGAGACGAGCAGGATATCGCCTGCCGGCAGTTCGGCCGGTTCCGCACCGAAGTTGGTGACGCTGGCCCAGCCGTTGGCCCTACGGAAAGCGATGGTGCCGCCGGTGTGCCCCTCGGCGCCGTCCGGCTTGCCGGAGGACCGGTCGCAGTCGAGCCAGGTCAGGGTCGTGTCGGCCGTCATCCATTCGTGACGCAGTCCGAGCGCCTTGCGGTATAGGTTGAGCATGGAGCCGGAGTCCGTGTCCTCCCTGTCTACGGCGTAGTCGGCGAACCATTGCGGTTGCGGAAGATGCGGCTTCTCGCACGGATCGCCCGCCTGGCTCGCGTCCACGCCGGCGCCTTCATGCTTGGTGGCGGGGGAGAAGCCGAAGGTCGGCGTCCCAGCCTTCCAAGGCAGCGGGACGCGGCAGCCGTCGCGGCCCTTTTCGATCTGGTCTCGGACGCGGTTGAACGCGGTCGGATCCTCCAACTCGTCCCACGGGATGTCGGCGACCTCTGGCAGGCCGAGCTCCTCACCCTGGTAGATATAAGCGGAACCTGGTAGCGCGAGCTCCATCAGGATGGCCGCACGCGCACGCTTCGTGCCGAGCTCGCGATCCTCATGGTAAGAGGTACCGTTGCGCAGCAGCCAATCCTTGGCAAGTTGGTGGTGGGCTGCAGCCGGCACCTGCGGCAGCCCATAGCGGCTGACGTGGCGGGGGATGTCGTGGTTGCTCATTACCCATGTGGAGGTGGAGCCGGAGCGTTCCGCAGCGGCGATGCCTTCTTCGATGGCGAGGTGCATGTCGTTGCGAATCCAGTCTTTCTTGGCGAATTCGAAGTTGAACACTTGGCCGAGTTCTTCGGGCGAGGCATACCGGTATTGATGCTCCGGAGGTACCCAGGCTTCGGCGACGGCGAATGCCGGCGGATCATACTCGTTGAACACCTTGCGCCATTCGCGATAGATGTCGTGCACTTCGTTCCTGTCATACAGCGGATGCGTGCCGTCGGCGCAATGCATCTCACCTCCGATGATTTTGAAATCATCGAGATCGTCACGGTCGAGATCCTTAGCCAGGCCGTGCGCCACATCCACGCGGAAGCCGTCCGCTCCATGGTCGAGCCAGAAGTGCAAGGTCTTGATGAAATCGGCGCGCACGTCCGGATTCTTCCAATTCCAATCGGGCTGTTCGACGGTAAACATGTGCAGATACCATTGTCCGTCGGGCACTCGAGTCCAAGCGGATCCACCGAAGCTGGCAATCCAGTTGGTGGGTGGCTCGTCGCCGTTCGGTCCTTTGCCGTCACGGAAAATATAACGGTCTCGCTCCGGTGAGCCGGGGCCTGCGGCAAGCGCGGCCTTGAACCATTCATGCTGGTTGGACGAGTGGTTCGGTACGATGTCGACGACTATTTTGATGCCTGCCGCATGTGCGGTTTTGGTGAGATGGTCGAAGTCGTCCATGGTGCCGAGTTTCGGGTCGACGTTGCGGTAGTCGTCCACATCGTATCCGCCGTCTGCCAGTTGAGACGGATAGAACGGGCTGAGCCAGATGGCGTCCACGCCGAGTCTTTTTAGATATGGGATTTGTTGTGCGACTCCTGCGATGTCTCCGAGGCCCGACCCGGTTGTGTCTTTGAACGAACGCGGGTAGACCTGATAGACGACCGCCTGCTTCCACCAGAGTGATGGATCGTCAGCGATGTGCCGCTCGTTGGCTTCGTTGCTCATTGGGTTGTCTTCCTTCATTGGATGCATTGTGATTTTGTTATGGCTTTTTATGGAAGCGTTTTCACTAGTTCATTCTGTTGAGAACGCTCTGTTTTGACGATTAGAATCACTTCGTTCTCGTCTTCGTATTGCTTAAAATGATAGCGCTTTCATTCTGTGAATGCAATAATTGTTTTGTTATGGCGTGTCTGCTTGTGAAATCAACGATTCTGCTAATATGAAAGCGCTGGATAAACAATGGGAAACTGGAGTGGATATGGCACGAGCCACCATCGCCGAAGTAGCGGAACTGGCGGGAGTATCTCAGGCGACGGTTTCGCGGGCATTGCGAGGTGTTGGCAAGGTCGCTCCGAAAACGCGTGCCAAAGTTGAGGCAGCTGCGGACCGGTTGGGCTTTACCTTATCTAAAAGCGCATCGTCTTTGGCGTCCGGGAAAACCATGCGGGTTGTCCTGCTGTTTTCCGGCAAACTCAACGAATGGTTCAACGCCAACGTGTTGCAGGGCGTGTGCGAAGTGTTGGAACCGGAAGGCTACGACGTGTCGCCCACATTTGTCACAGGCAGACAGGAGACGGAGCGTTACTTCGCACAATTGCCTAAAAATCGCAATGCTGACGCGATCATCATTTCGTCGTTCCAACTCGACGAATCCGCACGTGAGAAACTGCGTGTCACCGATATGCCGACGGTCGGTGTGAACATTCCAGCCGAATCGTTCTGCGACGCAGCCATCGGTGTTGACAACTACGATGGCATGTCCAAGGCGGTGCGTCTGCTCAAATCGCTTGGACACCAGCGCATCGCTTTCGTCGTTGATTACATTCCCGACGACATGGTCTACAGCACCAGCCAGCGTATGGAAGCGTTCTTGGAAGCGGCTGAACAAAACGGTTACGACGATGAGTATGCCTACGTCATAACCGCGGACGAGCATGATGCGCCATTGTCGAAAGCGGACCTTGCTGCGCAACTGGTGGCGAAATTACTGTCATTGCCACACATGCCAACCGCCATCTGTGCCGAAACCGATCAAGTGGCAATCGCAGTCATCAAGGAACTCGGCAAGCAACAATTGCATGTTCCTGAAGATATCTCCGTCATAGGGTTCGATGATGCCGACATCGCACAGGCGGCGAATCTGACCACCGTTCGACAGAATCCGCTGGAAATGGGACGCAACGCCGCCCGTAAGACGTTGTCCCTTCTGCGTGGACAGACGCCAGACGCATCCTATGAATCGCAGGAGGCCACGCTGATGTTGCGTGACACCACCAGACGCGTGGCGACCGACCGTTCGTGACGGTTCTTCCGTATTCTCCGAACGGAATGAACGCAATATGGAAGGATATGGGCCCATGTAGCCTATGTGCCCTATGATGCGTTGAAGGAAACCGGTCTTCGGAAAACCGAGACGGTGGTCGAACCATACGAAGACATCGAAAGACATTCGGCAGGGCATGGGCAAAATCAACGAAAACAGCGCAAAGTCAACGAAAACGAAGAATGTGACGCCCGCGGTCACGCCATGGGGCAAGAACCGTGTGAAGAACACCGAAACAGGCAAGCACGTACTCATCATGCCGGGCATTGGATACACCGTAGACCGACCGCTGCTGTACTGGGCAGCGCAGGCGCTTGCGGCCAACGGATGGTTCGTGGACCGGCTCGACCTGAAACTGACGGAAAGCGTCGAGTTTCCGGAAATGATCGCCTGCATGGAACGCGTGGTCGACGAATGGCGCAAGGCGGCACTCGAACATGCTGCCGAATCGGGTGAGGAGCCGCATTTGCTGGTCGTCACCAAATCGCTCTCCACACTCTCATATCCGCATTCCGCAAAGCTAGGATTGCGCGTGGTGCTGCTCACCCCGGTACTCAATCCGCCGCCATTCGACAAGCACAAGTCGGTCATTCCCGCGCCGCTGCCGGGAACTGCCGGCAGCCCGATGCCGCTAATCTGCGCAGGTGACGCCGACCCATACTACGATGACGCCAAAGCGCATCTGCTCACCGACCATGTGCGCACGTATGCTGGTGCCAATCATTCCATCGAAGTGCCGGACGATTGGCAGACATCGCTCGACTATCTGAAACAGGTCACGCAGGCCATCGTCGACTACGCCGGCTGAAAAGAACGAGACGGAATATGCGCATCGTATTGCAGAAGGTCAGCGAAGGATCCGTCGACGTGGTCGACGAGACAAGCGGAGAAGTCGACACCACATTCGAACCACAGCATATAGGCATCGGCTATGTGCTGCTTGTCGGAGTGGAAGATACGGACGGAGCGAAACAAATCGACTGGCTCGCCCACAAAATCGCCAACCTGCGCGTTTTCGAAGACGAGAACGGCAAAATGAACCGTTCCATCCACGACGTGGACGGCAGCGTGCTGTCGATATCCCAGTTCACGCTGTATGCGGACGTACGCAAAGGCAACCGGCCAAGCTTCGTGAAAGCAGGCGCGCCCGACTATGCCGAACAGGTATGGCATGCGTTCAACGACGCGTTGCGCGCGCAGGGACTCGACGTCAAAGAAGGCAGATTCGGCGCCCACATGCGCGTAAGCCTTACCAACGATGGTCCGGTCACCATCATTTTCGACACCGACGAGCTCGGCATCTGAACCGCGCCGCATATCTGATGGTTGACATAGGGTTAACCGCATGGGAATAGAGAATGACCGCAAACTGGTCGTCAACTGCCTGCCGCTGACCGAGGCCGAACGCGCGCAGTTCACACGCGCCGCAAAAGGCATGCCGCAGGAATTCGTCGGCGACCCGGCACAACGAGGCTCCATGAACTGGACCGCCGAAATACCGGACGAACTCAAAGCGTATGCAACCGCGGTCATCGGCAACATCACGCCCGAAACATGCGCGCAATGCCCCAGACTCGAATGGCTGCAGACCTGGAGCGCCGGCGTCGACAAATACCAGCGGCCTGGCGTGCTCCACCCCGGCTCCATGCTCACCAACGCCACCGGCGCCTACGGACAAAGCGTGTCCGAACACATGTTCGCCATGATGTGGTCCATCATGAAAAACCTGCACATCTACGCCGTCGGCAACCCGAACGCCGCATGGCAGGACGCCGGCCGCGTCATCAGCCCCGACGGCAAAACCGCGCTCATCATCGGCACCGGCGACATCGGATCGCATTTCGCACGCCTATGCAAGAGCGTCGGCATGTCGACCATCGGCATCCGCCGCAACCCCACCGTCGAAGCGCCGGGCATCGACCACATGGTCGGATTCGAATCGCTCGACGACGTGCTGCAATACGCCGACGTGATCGCCATGTGCGTGCCATCCACGCCATCCACACACCACCTGCTCAACGCGGAACGCATCGCAAAACTCAAAACCGACGCCATCGTCATCAACGCGGGCCGCGGTGACGCCATAGACGCGCAGGCGCTCGCCGACGCGCTCGCCAACGGCATGATCCGCGGCGCTGGCCTCGACGTGACCGAACCGGAGCCGCTGCCGGCGGCATCGCCATTATGGAGCGAGCCGAAATGCCTGATCAC
>OAVS01000377.1_pt1 | contig 32383 bp, 30 predicted proteins | sample 1550601 | NCBI WGS metagenome assembly OAVS01 (sample SAMEA2580093, study PRJEB22360) | human gut metagenome | biome: human gut; feature: human-associated habitat; material: faeces | place: Denmark | collected 2008/2010
CATGCGAACCTCCAGTCCGGACCGCCCCGCGGTCCAACTTTCTGTCCGCACCCCCGTTTAAACGATTCAACTCCAAATTCAGTCCCTATTTCACCGCAACTTACAAAAGGGTATAGAGGGGGCTGTCTATCGAGTCTTTGTCGCGAACAGGTCATCAGCCAGAATTCCGTTCGCACGATATTACTCTGGATCAATCGAGTTTCCGCAGCTCGCCTGCCGGGCGGGGCGGTTAAGTTTGTCGCGAGTTCCGCACGCAAAGGAAAGCACTTAATGTGCTTTCCGTCTTGCGCAGGACTGTAGAGCAGCAAACTTAACCCGCCCCGGCCCCCGATGGCCCCAGACCGGCGGGATAGACCAGTTCAGATGGGGCTTTGATGCATGGGTGGTCTGTTGGTATGCAAATGGGTATCATACTGTGGTTACTGCATCGACTCTGCGATGCATGTTTGTACGTTCCCGGCGGTCGGTTTGCCAGAAGCGCCCCGTCGGTTGTTCCAGACCCGTTTCGAAGAAAGGAAACCACACGAACCTATGGCAGCTAAAAAATCATCTCCCTTGAAGATCATCCCGCTCGGCGGCCTTGACGGCATCGGCAAGAATATGACGGTCTTCGAGTGCGGCGACGACATGGTGCTCGTCGACGCCGGCCTCATGTTCCCCGACGACTCCCAGCCCGGTATCGACCTGGTGCTTCCCGACTATACCTATGTCCTGGAGAACGAGGAGAAGCTCCGCGGCATCGTCGTCACCCACGGCCACGAGGACCACACCGGTTCGCTTCCGTACCTGCTGCAGGACCTCAACAACAAGGTGCCCATCTTCTCGAGCAAGCTGACGCTCGGTTTTATCGAGGGCAAGCTCTCCGAGTTCCGCATTCGCGCGCCCAAGTTCCGCGAGGTCAAGGGCGGCAGCCACGTCAATCTCGGTGGCATCTCGCTCGATTTCTTCTCTATGACGCACTCCATTCCGGGTGCACTGGGCGTGTTCATTCGCACCAATCAGGGCACCGTTATGCACACGGGCGACTTTAAGCTCGATCAGACGCCCATCGATGGCGTCACGCCCGACTATGCCGCCATCAGCCGCTTTGCCAAGCAGGGCATCGACCTGCTGCTTTCCGACTCCACCAACGCTACGGTTCCGGGCTTTACCAAGTCCGAGGCCGAGGTTGGCCCCAACTTGCTGCACGCCATCAAGAACGCTCCGGGCCGCGTGTTCGTCGCGTCGTTCTCGAGTCACATCCATCGCCTGCAGCAGATCTGCGACGCCGCTCGCAAGTGCGGCCGCAAGGTCGTCGTGACCGGACGTTCCATGCTCACCAACACCCGCGTGGCGCGCGAGCTGGGCTACCTCAACATCGACGATGCCGATATCCTCGATGCCTTCGATATCGATAACCTGCCCGATGACAAGATCGTCGTCATGTGCACCGGTTCGCAGGGCGAGCCGCTGTCGGCCCTGTCCCGCATGGCCAACGGCGAGCACAAGACGCTTTCCATCCATGAGGGCGATACCGTCATTCTTTCGGCAACTCCCGTTCCCGGCAACGAAAAGGCCGTCCAGCAGGTCGTCAACAGCCTGGCCAAGCTTGGCTGCGACGTCTGGGATAAGTCCCGCGCCCTCGTCCACGTCTCGGGTCATGGCAGCCAGGAGGAGCTCAAGCTCATGATGGCCATGGCCAAGCCCACCTACTTTATGCCGGTTCACGGCGAGGCCGTTCACCTGCGCGCCCATGCCCAGCTCGCCCGCAAGATGGGCCTTAAGGACGATCATATCTTTATCCTCGACAATGGTGACACGCTCGAGATGCGCGGCGGTATCGTCAAACGCGGTGCGCCCGTCGAGTCCGGCGTCGTCTATGTCGACGGTCTGCGCATCGGCGATACCGACCCCATCGTCCTTCGCGATCGCCAAAAGCTCGCCAACGACGGTATGGTCACGGCTGTTGCCATCGTCTCGCTCAAGCACAAGAAGATCGAGGCTATCGAGTTCTCGGGCCGCGGCGTTTCGTTTGCCATCGACGACCAGTTCTCCGAGGATGCCTCCGCAGCCATCATGAAGACGATCGAGAAGGGCAAGTTTAGCTTTACCAGCAGCGGCTCCGATGCCATTCGCAAAGCCGTGCGCGATTCGCTCTCCAACTTTATCTGGAGCCGTACGCGCACCCGTCCGATGATCATCCCGGTCGTCATGGAGGTTTAGTTTGGCGCGCGGATCTGCACAAAACGCCAAAGGCAATAAAGCCAACAGCCAGCCGGCATCTGCTAAGGGTGCCGGTTCCCATCTGCGTGCCAATAAGGGTCACGAGGCGGAGTTCGATGAGTTCGAGCCCCTGGTCGAGCCTTCGGCCAATCGCGATATCGCCGGCGTGGTCATTGCCGTTTTGGCGATTGCATCCTTCATTGCCGTGATTTCGCCGGCAACGGCGCCCGTGACGGCTGCTGTCGCCGGTTTCTATCACCTCGGCTTTGGCCTGGGCGCCTACGTGCTGCCGATCGTCATCTTGCTGTTTGCCGCCACGCTCTTTTTGGGTGAGGACTCGCCGCTCAACATTCGCTCGGTCGCGGGTGGCGCTGTGGTCTTTGTGGCCATTGTCTCTATCCTGTCGCTGATGGTGCCGGGTACGAGCGATTCGTGCGACCTCATGTTTACGCCGCAGAACCTATCCGCATCGGGCGGCTACGTTGGCGCCTTTATCGCAAGTGCCTTGCAAAACGCCCTGGGTAAACCTATCGCTATGGTTGTCTTGCTGGGGCTTGTCGTCGTTGGTTTGGTCATTATCGGCTTTTCGGTGGGCGGCGTTTTGCGCTCCGCACGCGATCGTGCTGCCGATTTTGCCGAGCGCCGTCGTGCCGATGTCAATGCGAGCCCGTGGGGTGACGAAGAGGCCCTATTGGTTCCCGGCGTCGACCGTCCGCACCTGAGCATCCTGCGCCAGAAGGGGGCTGACGCCGCGGTGACTACGGTCATGGGTGGCGATGCCGACCCGGTTTTGGATGACAACGAGGACGATAACCCGTTTGTCGACGTGTCCGAGGCCGTAGAGGCTGAGCGCGCCAAGACCACGTTGCTGCCGCGTCGCCATGCCAAGAAGGGCAAGGCCGCGCCCAAGCTCAACACGAGCGAGCCCGACCCGTCTTGGTCCGATAGCGAAATCGAACTCACCGAGGGCGATGACGAGGACGACGAGGCTCCGCTCGAGACCGCCAAAACCACCTTGCTGCCGCGTCGCCGCGCCAACGCAGGACAGGTTACCGGACAGTTTTCGATGGAAGACGACCCGGACAAGGCTGACGAGTCAGAGCCGCCGTTTGCCGTGAATCCCGTTTCGGCAGCTCCGCAAATTCCCGACTTCCTAAAGCATCCCAAGGTTGCCGATGCCTCCAGCTCTAGGACTTCCGCTGCTCCTGTTGCAGCCGGCGATGGGGGAGCGGACGGTACTACTACCGATGCCGAGGGCGACCAAGAGGACGGCCTCAAGCTCCCGCCGCTCGAAATCCTGCACGCCAACCCGCAGTCGGCTTCCTCTGCGTCTTCTGACAAGGAGCTGGAACAGACAGCCGAGTCGCTGCAGTCCACCTTGCTTGAGTTTGGCCGTAGCGCCCGCGTCGTCGGCTGGATTGCCGGCCCCACGGTCACGACCTTTAAGCTGCAGCCCGGTGAGGGCGAGCGCGTGAGCAAGATCTCGAGCCTCGAGGACGATATTGCGCTTTCGCTTGCCGCCCAGTCGGTGCGCATCTTCGCGCCGATCCCCGGCACCTCGCTCGTTGGTATCGAGATTCCCAATCGCAAGCGTCAGAACGTCAACCTGGGCGACGTGCTTCCCTATGTGAAGGGCGGTCCGCTCGAGCTTGCCATCGGCCGCGATGCCGAGGGCACGCCGGTTGTCGCCGACCTCGCCAAGATGCCCCACCTGCTGATCGCCGGCACCACCGGTTCGGGTAAGTCGGTCATGATCAACTCCATCATCACGACCCTGCTCATGCGCGCCCTTCCCGAGGACGTTCGCCTTATCATGGTCGACCCCAAGCGCGTCGAGCTTGCGGGCTATAACGGCCTGCCGCATCTCTATGTGCCCGTGGTGACCGAGCCCAAGCAGGCTGCCAGTGCGCTGCAATGGGCCGTGTCCGAGATGGAGCGTCGCCTGAAGGTCTTCGAGCGCCTCAACGTTCGCAAGATCTCGACCTACAACGAAAAGCAGGCCGCCGGCGAGTTTGAGCATTACGATAACCCGCCGCAAAAGATGCCCTATCTGGTCATCATCATCGACGAGCTTTCGGACCTGATGATGGTTGCCGGCAAGGATGTCGAGGCCTCGATCGTCCGTATCGCCCAGCTGGGCCGTGCCGCCGGTATTCACCTTATCGTGGCTACGCAGCGCCCCAGCTCCAACGTGGTGACGGGCCTTATTAAGGCCAACATCACCAATCGTATTGCCTTTAACGTGGCTACGGGCATCGATTCCCGCGTCATTATCGACCAGATGGGCGCCGAAAAGCTTACTGGTTTGGGCGACATGCTGTTCTCAAAAGTCGACTGGGGCAAGCCCCGCCGTATCCAGGGCTGCTTTGTCTCGGACGACGAGATCAACGAGATCGTCGAGTTCGTTAAGTCGCAAAGCGAGCCCGACTACCATGAGGAGATTCTCTCTGCCGTGGCACCCGCTTCCATGTCCATGTCTGGTGGCGGCATTGTTCGCACGGGTGTTGCCGAGCCGCAGGATGACGACCCGCTTATCTGGGAGGCCGCCCACATTGTGGTGGAATCGCAGCTGGGCTCCACATCTGGCCTGCAACGCCGCCTCAAGGTTGGCTATGCGCGCGCCGGGCGTATTATGGACATGCTGGAAGAAAAGGGTGTCGTCGGTCCGCCCGACGGTTCCAAGCCGCGCGAGGTCCTGCTGGATGAGGAGGGGCTTGCCGCGCTGGAGTCTGTCGACGCCGAGATGGCACGTGAAGATCGTGAGTTTGGAGGATTCTGATGGCTGCACGCTTTGGTGACATGCTGCTCGAGCAGCGTCGCCGGATGGGCCTTTCCATCCAGCAGGTCGCCAACACCATCAAAATCAGGCCGCAGATCATCGAGTTTTTCGAGACCGGTAACTTTGCATCGATGCCTCCGCGCGGCTATGCGCAGGGCATGATTTCGAGCTATGCTCGCTTTTTGGGTCTTAACCCGCGCGAGGTCGTCAACGCTTATTTTGATGACCTCATGGCATATGAACGCGAGACCTCGCAGCAGGGCGGTCGTTTTCAGGATGCTGCCGGCTACGTTAACTCGCGTTCGTCGGTCGATAACGGACGCTTTCTGATGGTTCAGGGTGGTCGCTCGACGCGGTACGGCCAGCGCCCTCCGCAGGCGGGCTATATCACCGAGACGGGCTCCAGCGAGGAGATTCGTTCTCAGCGAGATCGCTTTCGCAGTACGCCCATGCCGGATGATCGTGCGCTTCCCGCCGCTCGCGGGTTGAGTCGCGATCCCCGCGCCGGTTACGGCGACGGTGGCTACTCCGGTCGTGGTTATCGCGGAGTTTCTGCCGGGCGTTCCCACGGTGGATATGCCGACGCCGATACCACGCAGGTGACGCCGCGCCTCCGTTCGCAATCGCAGCCTTACGGGCAGCGCTCTTCGGCGCCTCGCTCTGGCCAGCGTGGCTATCAGAACCGTGGCGAGCTTGCGCCGCGTTCGGGCCAGCGCGGCTCGCAGAGCCAAGGCGGATATCGTGGTCGTCCCGATAGCAGTCGCGGCCGTATGCCGCAGGGGAATGGCCGCGGCGGCTCCAATCGCGGACGCGGCGGTGGACGTGCTCCCCAGAACAATGGACTCGATCCGCGCATCATCTACGCCGGCATCGGTGCCGTGGCGCTTTTGTTGATTCTGCTCATCGTGGTCCTCCTGCGTGGCTGCGGCTCTTCTGCACCCGAGTCGACGCCCGAGACGCCCGCGGCCACCAAGACGACGACCAAGAAGTCTTCCAAGACGACCGAATCTGTTGACGAGGATGAAGGCACCGACGAGGCGACGGATTCTGCCGATTCCGATGCCGCCAAGGCGAACGCGAAAAAGAAAGAGGACGAGGTCATCAAGGTCAAGGTCTCCGTTGCCAAGGGCAAGACCGCCTGGATCGAGGTCAAGGTCGACGGTAAATCGGTCTTTGGCGCCCAGGCAACCGGTCCCTTTGAGCAGGAGTACACGCCCGAGTCCTCGATCGAGATCACCACGTCCAAGCCCTCCGATGTCACGGTTACCAAGAACGGTGAAAAGGTTCGCTACGACACCAAGACATCGGGCGTGGCGCGCGTGACCATTACCGTTCCTAAGAAGGAGACCGCTGACTCCGAAGACGGTGAGAGTGCCGACGGCACCGATACTGCCGACGGCACCGACCCCCAGTCTACCGACGGCACCGACGCCCAATCTACCGACGGTACCGACACGGCATCCGACGGCCAGACTGCAAACGATTCAGATGACTATTCGTACGACAGCTACTAAGGCTCCCCGTACCGAAAGGAAGAACCATGGCTAAAGATTCCAGCTTCGACGTTGTGTCCGAGGTCAATATGCAGGAGGTCGATAACGCCTTCCAACAGACCACCCGCGAGATCTCTCAGCGCTATGACCTCAAGGACTCCGGCGCCACCATCGAGCTTTCGAAGGGCGACAAGCTCTTTACGATCAATGCCCCGGCCGATTTTGTCTCCAAGCAGATCATTGACGTGCTGAGCTCTAAGCTCATCAAGCGCGGCATCGATCTTAAGGCTGTCTCTTGGGACGCGCCGCAGGCGGCTTCGGGCGGTACCGTGCGCGTGCTCGGCCATATCGTCGAGGGCATTGACCAGGCGACCGCCAAGAAGATTAATAAGGACATCAAGGATCAAAAGCTCAAGGTCAAGGTGACCATCGAGGCCGATAAACTGCGCGTTACCTCGGCCTCTAAGGATGCGCTTCAGACGGTGATCCAGTTCCTGCGCGACCAAGACTACGGCCAGCCGCTGCAGTTCACCAACTACCGCTAATAACATTCGAAAGGACCGCTCTCCAACATGGATACACCTTTGGGCTCCGTGCTCTACATCACCCTCGGGTGCGCTAAGAACGAGGTTGACACCGACCGCATGCGTTCTCTTTTGACCGCTGCGGGCTACGAGGAGGCATTCGACCCGCAGGATGCCGATATCGCCATCGTCAATACATGCTCGTTCCTCGCCTCCGCAACGTCCGAGAGCATCGAGACCACGCTCGAGCTCGCCAATGAGGTTCAGGACGGCGTTCGCGCCTGCCCCATCGTCATGTGCGGCTGTGTGCCGTCGCGCTATGGCGACGACCTGCCCGACGAGCTGCCCGAGGTCGCGGCTTTTGTGAAGGCCGATGAGGAAGACGGTATCGTCTCTGTTATCGATGGCGTACTGGGCGTGGAGCGCGAGATCGCGGCCTATATCCCGCAGGTCAAGCGTACCGTCGAGGGTGCCGTTGCCTATGTCAAGATTTCCGATGGCTGCAATCGTTTTTGCAGCTTCTGCATGATCCCCTACATTCGCGGTCGCTATCATTCGCGCAATGCCGAGAGCATTATCTCCGAGGTGCGCGACCTGGTTGCCGGCGGTGTGCGCGAGATTGTGCTGATCGGCCAGGACACGGGCATCTGGGGCACCGACTTTGCCGACGAGGACGTCGCCGAGGGCTCGCCGCGCAATCTGGCGCAGCTGCTGCGTGCCGTCGCCGAGGCTGTGCGCCCGCATAACGTCTGGGTCCGCGTGCTCTATCTGCAGCCCGAGGGCATGACCGACGAGCTTATCGAGACGATTCGCGATACGCCCGAGGTGCTGCCCTATATCGATATCCCCGTACAGCACTGCGATGCGCGCATCCTTAAGGCCATGCGCCGCTCCGGTTCGCGCCAGGAGCTCGAGGATCTGTTCCGCGACCTTCGCGAGCGCATCCCCGGTATTGTGATTCGCTCCACGGCCATGGTCGGCTTCCCGACCGAGTCCGACGAAGAGTTCCGCGATCTTATCGACTTTATGGACACCGTCGGCTTTGACTACACGAGCGTCTTTGCCTACTCGCGTGAGGAGGGCAGCCTGGCCGCCAAGATGGAGGGCCAGGTCGATGAGGAGGTTAAGCTCGAGCGCGCCCAGGAGGCCATGGATCTGGCCGAGTCGCTCGGTTTTGCCGCCACGGCGGCCCATGTGGGCGAGCGCGCCCAGGTGATCGTCGATGGCATCGAGGAGACCGAGGACGGCGCCGAGCTGATCGGTCACGCTTGGTTCCAGGCGCCCGATTCCGATGGCGCGGTGCATCTGGATGCCAGCGAGGCGTCCGTGGGCGATATTCTGACTGTCGAGTTTACCGATAGCTTCTGCTATGAGCTTATCGGTCATGTTGTGGAGTAGGAGAGCGTCGTGGCAAACGAGAGCAATAAGGAACTGACGAGTGTTTGGACGCCCGCCAACATCGTGACGTGCGTTCGCATCGTCTTTATCCCGGTGTTCATGATCGTCTCGGCTCTGTCTCACGCGAGCGTTGCCGGTACGGACTGGAGCACCTTCAACGGCCCGCTCGCCGCCGCTGCCTTCATTCTGTATGTGATCCTGTCGTGCACCGATAAGGTCGACGGCTATCTGGCGCGCTCGCGCAACGAGATCACTGATTTTGGCAAGTTCTTGGACCCCATCGCCGATAAGCTGCTCGTGTTTTCGGCCCTGCTGCTGTTCCTTGATTTTGGCGCGGTGACCGTGTGGTCCGTGTTCATCATCCTGTTCCGTGAGCTGCTGGTGAGCGCCCTTCGCATGGTCGCGAGTGCTGCCGGTGTAGTCGTTGCCGCCGATAAGCTCGGCAAGTACAAGACGGCGACCACGATGGTCTCCATCTGCGGCTATCTGTGCGTCTTTGCGATGGCCGGCCTTCAGCTGGGGCCGGTGTCGCTGCTGCTCGGTGTCTATTCGGTGTCGCGCTTCCTGTACGTCATCGCCGTGATTTTGACCATTGTCTCGGGCGCCCAGTACTTCTGGAACTGTCGCAAGATCGTCTTTTCGGTCTAGGTCCTGGTGGGTATGACGGAGTCTTATTTGCAGATCGCCGCAAACAACGAGGAGCTGGCGCGCGATATTGTCGAGCGCGCGAGTGCCCGTGGTGTGACGGTGTCGACGGCGGAGTCGCTGACGGCGGGCATGATCGCCTCGACGATTGCCGATATCCCGGGTGCCTCGGCGGTGCTTCGTGGCGGTGCGGTGACCTACTGCGATGAGATCAAACATCGCGTGCTCGGCGTCGAGCAGGAAACGCTCGATCGGTTTAGCGCCGTGTCGCACCAGACGGCGCGCGAGATGGCCGTTGGCTCGCTGGACCTCTATCAGAGCGATGTGGCCGTGAGCGCAACGGGCTACGCTGGGCCCGGTGGCGGCACTGAGCAAGACCCCGCCGGTACGTTCTATATTGGGTGGGCGTATCGTGCGGCCGATGGGGGAGCGCCGGTTGTCGAGTCTGCGCGCTGTCATTATGAGGGCGATCGGTCGTGCGTTCGTGTCCATGCGGTCGCGGAGGCTTTGGAGCGTATTGTCCGCGTGCTCAATTCTATGGATTAGACGTGGTTTAAGGGGCCTTAGGGCCCCTTAATTGTGGAGATAGGGACCTTTGATGATATTGCCGTTTGGGCTGGTACAAGGCTTAAATTTGTTCGAACACCCGTATTTGTGATTGGCGTGGTCAAGCGTTTGGTCGGTGATTGGTCGGCGTTTGGTTGGGTTTTGGAATGGCCGGGTGCATATGATGAATCTGAACGGTTGACCACGAACAGCCGTTCGTTTATTATCGTTTCAGGTTGTTAAGAGGAGGGCTATTCATGGCCAAGAATTCAGGTCCCGTACGTACCGTTCATGCACGCACGACGGGTAAAGAGCGCGATGAGATGATCGCCACCACCAAGGCCGAGATTGAGAAGAAGTTCGGCCAGGGCTCTATTATGAGGTATGGCGACGGCGGTCCCGAGCTCGAGGTCGAGGCTATTCCGACGGGCTCTCTGGCGCTCGATGCCGCCTTGGGTATCGGCGGCGTGCCGCGCGGCCGTATCGTCGAGATTTATGGCCCCGAGTCCTCCGGTAAGACGACGCTTTCGCTTGAGATTCTTGCAGAGGCACAGGCCATGGGCGGCGTTGTGGCATTTATCGATGCCGAGCACGCGCTTGATCCCACCTATGCCGCGCGAATCGGCGTCGATATCGATGAGGTCTTGATTTCCCAGCCCGATACGGGCGAGCAGGCGCTCGAGATCGTCGATATGCTTGTGCGCTCCGGTGCCATCGACGCCATCGTCGTTGACTCTGTTGCTGCCTTGACTCCGCGTGCCGAGATCGAAGGCGAGATCGGTGACACGACGGTGGGTCTGCAGGCTCGCTTGATGAGCCAGGCACTCCGCAAGCTTGCCGGCTCGCTTTCCAAGTCCAACACGACCTGCATCTTCATTAACCAATTGCGCGAGAAGATCGGCGTCATGTTCGGTAACCCCGAGACCACCACGGGCGGTCGCGCGCTCAAGTTCTTCTCTTCCGTGCGAATCGATATTCGCAAAATCGATACCATCAAGCTCAAGGACGAGGTTATCGGCAATCGCGTGCGTGCCAAGGTCGTTAAGAACAAGGTGGCCGCTCCGTTCCGCTCGGCCGAGTTTGACATCATGTACGGCACCGGCATCTCCAAAGAGGGCTCGATTCTGGATATGGCCGTCGAGTGCGGCATTTGCAAAAAGATGGGGTCCTGGTTTGCCTATGGCGAGGACAAGCTCGGCAATGGTCGCGAGGCCGCCAAGACGTTCCTGCGCGAGCACCCCGATTGCGCCGACGAGATCGAGCACAAGGTTCGCCTTGCCTGCGGTCTTGAGTATGACGACGATGCTCCCTCTGAGGTTGAGTTGACCGATCAGCCCGCCCCCGAGGAGTTTGATGAGCTGTACGCCATCGATGGCTCCGCGATGCTCGACGATGACGACGAGTAGCGGATGCCGACATGTCGTATACGGTGACCGAGGCCACGGTCGTCTTTCCCGATAAGAAAGCGGCCTCCTCGTTCTCGAGCGGTTATGCGTTTAAAAAGCCCTGTGCGCATATCGATTGCGATCTTGAGGGCGGTTACGAACGTTCCATTTGGATTCCCGTGCGCGTGGCGCGCCTGTACGTTAAGAACCGCCCCGATCTTCCCTGTGATTGGGATGACTTTCGCGAGGCGGTGCAGCTTATCGAACGCAAATGTGCACTCACCATGGTGACCGAGATGCTTTCGCGCCGCGATCATGCCACGGGCGAGGTGCGCGATAAGTTGGCGCGCTATGGCTTTCGACAGCCCGCGATCGATTTTGCGGTTGCTCGAGCGACCGAGTATCGGTTTTTGGACGAGAACCGTTTTTGCTCGTACTTTATCGAAGAGCGCAAACGTCGCGGCTGGGGACAGCGCAAGATCGAGGTTGAGCTCAAGCGTCGTCATGTCGTGCTTGACGATATCCCCGGGTATCCCGAGGCATATTTTGCCGTGGATGACGACTTGGGCCGCGCTTCGGCCTTGCTCGCTAAACGTCGCGTCCCCGAGGTCCGTGCATTCGAAAAGCTCGTCAGGTTTTTGATGGGTAAAGGTTTCTCGTATCACATCGCCGCCGATGCCGTTAAGGCACGTCTCGATGCCTTAAGCGAGGAGTGTGCCGTGTAAGCATAGCACCCGTTACGCCCCTGCCGTTCACCGCTCGATTGGCGCCGTGCCGGGTGCGTTTATTTGACAGTTGTTGCGGTTCAACGTAGGATAAATACCGTCATTTGCTTTGTGATATGTGCTCATCTGTGATGAGTTTGTTTATATGTTTATCTGTATCCGACCCGCATAAGCTGCGCCCATATTACTCAAATGTCGCGAGCCGTTCGTAAGGACGGTTCGCTTTGTTGTGTAACGAATCCATAAAAAGGAGTGAGCATGCCTATCATTGCAGCGCTCGTTGGCCTCGTTTTGGGTGCCATCGCCGCCATTGCCTACATGCGCACCGCCAAGCAGGGTAGTCTTCACGAGGCCGACGAAAAGATTCAGTCGGCACACGCGCAGGCAGAGTCCCTGATCGGTGATGCAAAGCGTCAGGCCGAGACCCTCAAAAAAGAGGCTCTGCTCGAGGCTAAGGAAGAGATCATCAAGAACAAGCAGGCCGCCGAGGCCGAGGACAAGCAGCGCAAGAGCGAGATTCGCACGCTCGAAAATCGCGTGATGCAGCGCGAGGAATCACTCGATCGTCGCAACGATGCGCTCGATAAACGCGAGCACCAGCTGTCCAGCCAGGCCGGTCAGGTCGAGAAGCGCTCTCGCGAGCTTGAGGAGCTCTGCGCCAAGCAGACCTCCGAGCTCGAGCGTATTGCCGACCTTACGCGCGAGGACGCTCACAAGGAGCTGCTCGACAAGGTCCGCGGCGAGGTTACCCACGAGGCGGCCACCATCATCCGTGAGTCCGAGCAGCAGGTCCGCGCCGAGTGCCACAAGACCGCCCAGGAGATTCTCTCCCTGGCGATTCAGCGTTGTGCCGCCGACCATACCGCCGAGGTCACCGTCACTTCCGTGCATATTCCCTCCGATGACCTCAAGGGTCGCATCATCGGTCGTGAGGGTCGTAACATCCGCACCTTCGAGCAGGTGTCTGGCGTCAACCTCGTGATTGACGACACCCCCGAGACCGTTGTACTTTCGAGCTTCGATCCGGTCCGTCGTGAGACTGCCCGCGTGGCGCTCGAAAACCTCATTGCCGACGGTCGTATTCACCCCGCCCGCATCGAGGAGATGTATCACAAGGCCGCCGACTTGGTTCAGCAGCGTGTGCGCGAGGCTGGCGAGCAGGCCGCCTTCGATACCGGTATCCACGATCTGCACCCCGAGATCGTCAAGACCCTGGGTGCTCTTCGCTACCGCACCTCGTTTGGTCAGAACGTGCTGCAGCACTCGCTTGAGGTCTCCGACCTGTGCGGCGTTATGGCCTCCGAGCTTGGTCTGGATGTTGTGACCGCTAAGCGCGCCGGTCTTCTGCACGACCTGGGCAAGGCCATCGACCACGACGTTGAGGGACCGCATGCTGTCATTGGCGCCGAGCTTGCCCGCCGTTATGGCGAGAAGCCCGTTATCGTCCACGCGATCGAAGCCCATCATGCCGATGTCGACCCCAACACGGTGCTCGACGTTCTGGTCCAGGCTGCCGATGCCGTTTCTGCTTCTCGTCCCGGTGCCCGCCGCGAGTCGGCCGAGAACTACATCAAGCGTCTTGAGAAGCTCGAGGAGATTGCCAACTCTCACGACGGCGTCGAGCGTACCTATGCCATGCAGGCCGGTCGCGAGGTTCATGTCATGGTTCAGCCTGACAAGATCTCCGATGCCCAGTCCACGGTGCTTGCGCACGATATCGCCCATCAGATCGAGGAAGAGATGGAGTATCCCGGTCAGGTTCGCGTTGTCGTGATTCGCGAGAGCCGTGCCGTCGATATTGCTAAATAACATGAACGACGCGAACGAGCTCATCTCATTTATCGCGTCGATGTCGGGGGAGGGCAACCTTCGCGTCGAGGAAAACCTTGGCGAGGGGTATGTTCGCCTCCGAGTTTCGGAGGCCGAGCGCCGTCAGGCCAAGCATGACATTCAGCATGTAGAGGACATTGTCATCGAGATGCTGCGCAATGCTCGCGATGCTGGAGCCGATAAGGTCTATCTTGCCACGACCAAGGAGGAGGGTGTTCGCACCCTCCTCTTCCTGGATAACGGTTCGGGTGTGCCGCAGGATATGCAGGAGCGTATCTTCGATGCCCGTGTCACTTCCAAGCTCGAGAGCATGAAAATGGACCGTTGGGGTGTTCACGGTCGTGGTATGGCGCTGTTCTCTATCAAGCAGAACACGGATGAGGCGCGCGTTGTTACCTCGGGCGTCGATTTGGGCTCCGCGTTTAAGGTGTGCGTTGCCACCGATCGCTTGGGTGAGCGCGCCGACCAGTCGAGCTGGCCTCAGGCGGTTAAAGATGAAGACGGCCGCTATGTATGCGCTCGCGGTCCCCACAACATCATTCGCGCGGCCTGTGAGTTTGCCCTTGAGGAGCTGCGTTGCTGCGATGTGTATCTAGGCTCTCCGTCCGAGATCGCTGCGACCCTGTACGCTCAGGCTTCGAGTCGTCTCGATACGTCGCGCCTGCTCTTTATCGATGACGAGTGCGAGCTTCCGGTTATCGATCGTTTGGGCCTTGCCTCGGATGCCGAGGACTTTATCCGGATCTGCTCCGGGTTGGGTCTCGAGATGTCCGAGCGCACTGCCCACCGTATTCTGTTGGGACAGATTAAGCCCGTTCGCGGCGTGACCGCGCGTCTGCTGCGCGAGCGTGATTCCACCTCGCATGCGCCGGCTCCCGTCGATCTTGCCAAGGACCGTCGAGGTCTTCGCATCGCCAAGGATGATATGGCGCAGTTTTCGCGTGCGGTCGAGCGTGACTTTAACGACCTCGCTGCCCGGTATTACCTCAATCTGTGCGGCGACCCTAAGATTCGCGTTTCGCGTGATCGCATCACGGTGACGTTCGATCTTGCCAAAGAGGAATAAAATCTTTACCGAGTCCGCTCGGTACGATACAGTTATTGCAGTTAAAACGTACTTTTAAACGCAGGAGTTTCTTCATGGATTGCCTGAAGGTATCAAGCAAATCATCGCCCGCGTCCGTTGCCGGCGCCATTGCCGGCATGGTCAAAGATGGCGTCCCCGTCAACATTCAGTGCGTCGGCGCCGGTGCCGTCAACCAGGCCATCAAGGCCGTTGCCATTGCGCGCGGCTTTCTGATTCCGACCGGCTTTGATGTCTCCTGCGCGCCGGTGTTCTCCGACATCCTCATTAACGGGGAGTCGCGCACGGCAATTCGTCTCTCTATCTACGTTCACCAGATTAATCGGGCTGCTATGGATAACGTCGTCATGGACGACGTTAAGCCTGTTGCGTAAACGAGCCATCTGCACGCTTGTAGCACCTATGCGCCCCGTCGACACCATCGTTAGGATGTAAGCTCATGGACCAGCGTTCCGTACGCGATATTCTTGCCGGTAAAACCTACTTTATCCGCACATTCGGCTGCCAGATGAATCAGCACGACTCCGAGCGCGTGAGTGGCTTGCTCGATTCGTATGGCTGTCTTATGGCGCTCGATCCCGAGCATGCCGATATTGTCGTGTTCATGACGTGCTGTGTGCGCGAGGCTGCCGATACTCGCCTCTATGGTCAGTGCAATTCCTGCAAGAGCCTGCCTCCTTCGCCTTCGGGTAAGCGTGTGGTCGCCGTGGGCGGCTGCATCGCCCAGCGCGATGGCGAGGGCTTGCTCACCAACGTCGATAACGTCAACGTCATTTTCGGCACCCATTCCATTGCTCACGTGGCCGAGCTTATCGCCGAGGCGTTTTTGGATGGCAAGCGCCATATCCGTACGAATGAGCATGAGGATACCGACGCCATGAGTATGCCGTGGCATCGCGAGACGCAGTATCACGCCTGGGTGCCTATCATGACGGGCTGCAACAACTTCTGCACGTACTGCATCGTGCCGTACGTCCGTGGTCGTGAGAAGAGTCGTCCCTTCGAGGAGATTGTCGACGAGGTTACCGGGCTTGTGCGTCAGGGCGTGCGCGAGATTACGCTGCTGGGCCAAAACGTTAACTCCTACGGTCGCGATCTCTTTGGCAAGCCGCGTTTTGCCGATCTGCTGCGCGCTGTGGGCGATACGGGTGTCGAGCGTATCTTCTTTACCTCTTCGCATCCCAAAGATCTGCTGCCCGAGACCATCGATGCTATGGCCGAGACGCCTGCCGTCATGCCGCAGCTTCACTTGGCCGTTCAGTCGGGTTCCACGCGCATCCTTAAAGAGATGAATCGTCGGTACACGCGCGAGGATTATCTGGGCCTGGTCGATCGTATTCGTAACCGTATGCCCGATATTGCGCTTTCGACCGACATCATCGTGGGCTTCCCTGGTGAGACCGAGGAAGACTTTGAGCAGACGCTCTCGCTTGCCGAGACGGTGCGCTATGCCCAAGCCTACACGTTTATTTACTCCAAGCGCTCCGGTACCCCGGCCGCCGAGATTTATGATCCCACCCCGCATGAGGTTATCCTTGAGCGCTTTAACCGTCTGGTCAAGGTTATCGAGACGACGGCACACGAGTTTAACCAGGGCGAGCTTCACACTGTGGTGCCTGCGCTCATTGAGGGCACGAGCAAGAAGAACGACGCTGTCCTTCTGGGCAAGAGCCCTAAGAACCAGACGGTGCATGCGCCGATTCCTGCTGGCTATAGCATCGATCAGCTTATCGGCAAGATCGTCGATGTTGATATTGATGTCGCCAAGACGTGGTATCTGTCTGGCTCCGTCGTGGGCGAGCCTCGCTAATGATTTCTCCTGGTGCAAGCCTTTCTGCTGTAGCGATTGTCGGTCCGACAGCGGTCGGAAAAAGCGATGTTGCCGACCGCCTGGCCGCTCGTCTATCGTCCGAAGTGTTGTCGTGCGACGCGATGCAAATCTATCGCGGCATGGACATCGGTACGGCCAAAATGATGCCCGAGGAGTGCTCGGCACCTCTGCGCCTTATCGATATCGTGGATCCCGGCGTCGCGTATTCTGCTGCGCTCTACCAGTCGGACGCCCGAGCACATGTCGAGCGTTTGCTTGGCGAGCAGCGTCTTCCGGTCTTTTGCGGCGGTACGGGCTTGTATCTCAAGGCCGCTCTCGATGAAATGGATTTTCCTTCGGGAGAACTCGAGGACGAACGCCGCGTGGGCTATCAGGAGCTTGCCGAGCGCATTGGCGAGGAAGCATTGCATGCCTTGCTTGCCGAGCGCGATCCGGAATCTGCTGCCGTGATTCATCCCCATAACGTGCGTCGTGTGATTCGTGCGCTCGAGATGCACGATGACGGCGTGTCATATGCCCAGCAAAAGTCGAAATTCAGCGTCCCGCGCGAGCGTTATCATGCCTTGTGGTTTGGTCTGACGCGTAGCCGTGAAGTGCTCTATGAGCGCATTAACCTGCGTGTCGACCTTATGTTTGAGCAGGGACTGGTTGATGAGGTCCGTGGCCTTATGGACCAGGGCCTGGGCGATGCACTGACGTCGATGCAGGCAATCGGTTACAAAGAGATTATTGATGCCTTGCGTGGCGCTATTTCCATGGATGAGGCCCGTGAGCTTATCAAGATGCGTTCACGTCGCTATGCCAAGCGCCAGCTTTCCTGGTTTAAGCGTGACGATCGCATCGTGTGGTTCGATATGGACGAGTTTACGATCGATGAGGTCGTTTATGATATCTACCGTCGCATCGAGGCTGCCTAATGGCTCGTTTTCCTTTGGTCCCCACGGCGCCTGAACCCGAGCGCGCCATCTTGGTTGGTGTTGAGTGGCGCGATAACGCCTGGCCGCTCGACCGTTCGCTTGACGAGCTCGAGCGTCTGGCCCACACTGCTGGAGCCCAATGCGTCGCACGCTTGTCTCAGCGCCTGGTCAAACCCTATCCCAAATCGTTTATCGGCTCCGGCAAGGTCGAGGAGCTGTGCGGTTTGGTGCATCGTATGGATGCGGATGTTGTTATCTTCGACGACGACCTGACGCCCTCGCAGCAGTCCTATCTTGAGAAAGCCGTGGGCGAACCGGTCAAGATTATTGACCGTACGGCATTGATTCTGGATATCTTTGGCCTGCATGCCCAGACTCGTGAGGGCCGCTTGCAGGTGCAGCTGGCACAGTTGCAGTATCTGCTGCCTCGTCTGCGAGGTATGTGGAGCCATCTTGCTAAGGAACAGACGCGTGGCGGTATTGGCTCTCGCTTTGGCCAGGGCGAAAGCCAGCTCGAGGTCGACCGTCGCCTAATTCGTAATAAGATTGCAGCTCTTCGACGCGAACTGAAACAGGTTGAACAACGTCGTGATGTGCAATCGAAAAGCCGTATTGAATCGCCGGCGTTTCGCGTGGCGTTGGCTGGCTACACCAATGCCGGCAAGTCGACGTTGCTTAATCGTTTGACGGGATCCACGGTACTTTCGCAGGATAAGCTGTTTGCCACGCTCGATCCTACGACGCGCTCGTACCGTTTGCCCGGTGGCCGTGGCATGACGATCACCGATACCGTCGGCTTTATTCAAAAGCTGCCCCATGGCCTGGTCGACGCGTTTAAATCTACGCTTTCCGAGGTGCTCGGCGCCGATTTGATTCTTAGAGTTGTAGACGCTTCCGATGAGGATTACGAGCGTCAGCTTGAGGCGGTTGATCGTGTCCTTGACGAGATCGGTGCCGGTGAGCGCTTGACGCTTACCGTGTTCAATAAAATTGATCTGCTCGATAGCGTCGATCGCTTGAGCTTTCGCCGGCGCTATCCCGAGGCGGTGCTGTTCTCGGCTCAGACGGGTGAGGGTCTTGATGACTTAGTCGACCGTATCGCTCGTGAAGCGGCCGCTACGGATGTGTTGCTCTCGGCCGATATTCCGTATCGAGAGGGCGCGTTAATCACGCTCGTGCACGAACAGGGAACCCTCCTGCACGAGGAATACCTCGAGGACGGCGTTCGTATTGTGGCAAAGCTTCCGGCCCGTATCGCACCACGTCTTGAGCGTTACCGAACGGAATAAATCAGCTCCAGTACACCCAAGATAATCGGTTGATGAAGCAGGTAGAATGGCAGTGCATGGCGTCCGAGGCTTGCGAGCGCCGGGATGGGATTTTCATAGGCCCATGCTGGTGTCTCGCAGCTTGCTTTCTGTGCCGTGCGGGCGGCAAAGAAGCCTGTGAGATACATAAATAAGAATGGTATGAGCGGATAGTAATCACCGGAGACAAAGTCTGGACCTGGGAAACCCAGCCAAGCTAGATAGGGGATAGGGTAGACTGCTTTAGGAATGCTCCAGGTACAGGTAAAGAGTATGAGGCAAATCGTTATACCCCATGCTGCCGGCACCCTATCGAGAACCGGGCGCGTGAGTGCAACAATGGCGGTGCACGCCGCCATGCAGAAAATGATGCCGAAGTTCACCGAGTCATCGACTGAGACGAGCGTCGTTGCGACCCATACGACCAAAGCGGCAACGGCATATTTGGCGGCTCGCTTGATGTTGTTGCGCGAGAGGGTGCACATCCAGCCGGCAATAAACAAAAATACCCAACTGATGCTGGCACGCCAGATGTCCTGGAAGATGGTCTGGGTAAACCAAGGCATATTCCAACCATATAGGTAAGCAAGGTCGTAGCAGGCATGAAATCCCGCCATCGACAGCATGGTAAGCCCGCGAATGGTATCAAAAACCGTGATGCGTTTTTGCATTACGAAAACCGGCGCATCAAACCGACGACCTTGCCCAGGATTGTGGGATTTGTCGCGTAGATAGGCTCCATGGTGTCGTTTTCGGGCTGCAGACGAACGCGTCCCTGCTCCTTGTAGAACGTTTTGACCGTTGCAGAGCCATCGATCATGGCCACGACAATCTCACCATTCATGGCGCTCTTCTGCTCGCGGACGATGATGTAGTCGCCGTTATAGATACCGACGTTAATCATCGAATTGCCGTGGACCTCGAGGATAAAGGACCCCTGGTCCGTTGCGATCTCTGTTGGGATAGTAAAGGTGTCCTCGATATTCTGCTCGGCAAGAATAGGAATCCCTGCAGCGACACGGCCTACGAGAGGCAGCGATACGGTGCCGCGAGGCGCCGTGGGCTCATCGGACTTTGAGATGGAGACGGAAGATCCGTCCTCGTCAAAGAGCTCGAGAGCGCGAGGCTTGGTGGCATCACGCTTGAGTAGGCCGCGTGCTTCCAGCGCGGAGAGATGAGCATGTACGGTGCTAGGGGAGGAAAGGCCCACGGCCGAAGCCATCTCGCGCACACTGGGCGGATAGCCCTTCTCCTGCTGATATTCCTTGATGAAGTCGTAAATTTGCTGCTGACGCTTGGTAATTTTGCGAGCCATCAGGGATTCCTCTCTACCCATACCAAACAAATGTTCTATTTTTGCTTGACAGGAACAACTGTTCGAAGATAATAATAACCGAACACTCGTTCCCGCGCTAGACTTTTTTGTCCCCGCGGCTTGATAAAACAGTTCTCGTCAAAACAAACGAGAGGAGAACAGAATGAACGCAGCGGATATGGTCCAGGGAAACCTTGCCCTTAAGCTCGAGGCGCCCGCCTCGCCTGCCTTCACGGTTGTGAAGGGTGGACGCTCCCATTTTCAGGCCGTGGCCACTAAACCCGTTCGCACCCAGCGTGCGGCCGCTGCTTCGGCTCCTGTTGCCCTGAAGGCCTCGACGATTGTTGCTGTTGCTGTAGCGTTCACCCTGTTCTTTGTGCTCGCCACGTCAGTCTTTTCTGCTCGTCACGCAGCATATGCCGATTCCGTAGCCAACGTCACCTACGAAACGGTTCGTGTGCAGTCCGGCGATTCTCTGTGGTCGCTTGCCCAGGAGCATCCCATCGATGGCCTTTCCACGCAGGAGACTTCCGACATGATTCGTAGCGTCAATCACCTCGATCGCAGCTCTCTTGATGCTGGTGCAGTTCTGAAAGTTCCGGCTCGTTCGTAAGATTTCCGCTCGGTCGCATGGTACCCTTGTTATCGTTTAAGAGGAGGTACCATGCGCTGTCCCAAATGCGGCAAGGCACATACCCGCGTTGTCGATTCCCGTATGCAGGAGTCGAACAACACTATCAAGCGCCGTCGTGAATGTTGTTCGTGCAATTATCGTTTTACGACGTTCGAGCGCTGCGAAGATCCCATCGAGGTCATCAAATCCGACGGTTCAAAGCAGCGGTTCGATCGCAACAAGCTGCTGGTCGGCCTGATGCGCGCCACGATCAAGCGTGATATCGACACGAAAAAGCTCAACGAGATCATCGATGATATCGAGGTGGAGCTGCGTTCCCGTACGCTGACGGCTGTAACGTCCCACGAACTGGGCGATATGGTGCTTAAGCGCTTGGCCAAGATCGACAAGGTTGCCTACATTCGATTTGCCTCGGTCTATCGCGATTTCAAAGACGTCGACGAGTTTTTGCAAGAGCTCGACAAGCTAAGGTGATTTCATGTCCAACATTACCGTTAACATTAAGCGTCTCGATCCCACGGTCGAGCTTCCCAAATACGCTCATCCCACAGATGCCGGCCTTGACCTCCGCGCCAACGAAGACTGTACCCTCAAGCCCTTTGAGCGACGTTTGGTCTCCACTGGCTTGGCCATTGCGCTGCCCGATGGCTACGCCGGCTTTGTCCAGCCCCGCAGCGGTCTAGCCATTAAGCAGGGCCTGTCTATAGTCAACACGCCCGGTCTCATCGACGCCCACTATCGAGGAGAACTCAAAGTCATCTTAATCAATATGGATCCCACCAACAATATCCAGATCAACAAAGGCGACCGCATCGCCCAACTCGTCATCCAAGAAGTCCCCACGGTCAATCTCGTAGAAGTAGAAGAACTAGACGAAACTGATCGAGGAGCCGGCGGTTTCGGTTCTAGCGGCGTCGCCTAGCTCTTTACTTTGCTGAACGGAGCATCGTAATGTTCGCTCGCCCCTTGGAGGCCCCTATATATCATCCCGTGCTCAAACATTCTCGCTTCGCTGCGAAACTGCGCGCGGGACGATATATAGGGGCCTCCAAGGGGCGAGCTATGCCTACGTGCTCGCAACCAATCATGGTTCCCAATCAAAACCGTTTGCTGTATCTAAAAGCTGTATCCAACTAGTAACCCGATGCGACAAAGAGACAACCCCTTTGTCGCATCGGGTTACTTGGATTACTTGTATTTGAGTTCACCTTCGCTGCTTTACTTGAGTAACCGATATATCTGCTGGAATGTACTTGTAGCTGTGGCGCAGGCCGCCCACACATATCGTTCCACGCGCAGTTTCGCAGCGAGCGAAGCGAAGCGAGAATGTTTGAGCATGGAATGATATGTGTGGGCGGCCTGCGCCACAGCGGACTTTAAGACGCTAGCGGATATGCGCGGGTTTTTCGCCCCAGTAGAAGCGGCAGAAGGCTCGTTTGCGCTTTTGGGGCTTGCCTGCAAGCTCCATGGTTGCGATGGCGATGTCCTCGGCTGCGCGTGGGCGGCGAAGGACTTCGCCATTGATGAGCAGTGCCTTGAGCGACTCGGGATGATCGTGGAGATGGCGAAGCGTCACGATGAGCTCGCGTGCGGTGGTGACATGCATGCTGGCGCCCATGCCGGTGAGCATGGTGGTGTTGGCCTTTTCTTGGCCATAGGACTTGCCCAGCAGAATCATTGGTAGGTGTGCGCACAGGCATTCGGTAACAGTGAGTCCGCCCGATTTGAGAATTGCCAGGTCACAGCCGTGCATAAGCGCTGCCATGTCATCGACGTAGTCAAGAACCGTGACGTTCTCGAGTTTCATGGCATCGAAGAGCGTTTTGAGACGGGTGGCATATTCGCCATCCTTGCCCGGCAAAAAGACAAAGTGCATGTCCTCGAAGCTGCGTAGGAAGGGGAGGGTGTGGTCCATCGCCGCGCGAAAGCGAACGTACGGTTGCGGTAAGCTGGCACCAGCCATTACCAGCACAATGGTCTTGTTGGTGGGGAGATTGAACTTCTTTAGCTCTTCCTCACGATTGTAATCCGTATCGAACCCGGCGCGAATGGGGATGCCTGTAATGCGGATCTTTGCCTCGGGAACCTTGCGGGGGCGGAGTGTTTCGGCCATAAACTCATTTGCCACGCAGAATAGGTCGGTGTCCTTATGGGGCCACCAGCCCTCGACCTCGTAATCGGTCGGTACGCAAATGACGGGATAATCGATGCCCGTAATGATGCGCGCGCCGACGGCGACGTTGGCTGCCGTGATGTGCGTGGCGACCACGGCAATGGGCCTACGAGTCCGAACGTACTCGTAAAATGCGGGGAACATGATGCGCGACCATGCCGTGCCACCGCCCCAAAGCAGGTGTCCGGTAAGGGTATAACGCCAGGTCAAGTCATAAATTGGGCGCGTGGCGCCGGTAAACGAGGCGGCCGTTTTGTTGCCGTCGAATTTTATGCGTCCAAAATCGAGGATATCGAGCACTTCAATCTCAACATCCTCGGGGATGCCATTGGTGCCGCGGATAAGGTCGAATGCCTGCGCAATCGCATTTGCGGCGGCCTTGTGGCCCGAGCCGACCGAGGCGTGCACGATGGTCACGAGAGGTTTTTGCTGAGCCAAGAGCGTGGTTTGTTCCGATTGGGGAGTGCTGTGTGTGAGCAGGGGAGCGTCGTCGCGCGTCTGCGTTTGATCCATCGATAACTCCCCTTCATCTTAGTTTCGCAAGGAATCATTGTAGTGCATGAGTGTCACGTTCGTCTAAATTTGGGTATGAGCGCAAAGAACGCCAATCTTTCGACAGGAGGTCTCTTCATGACTACCCATCAGCCGATCGATGTTGCTATTATCGGCGGCGGCCCTGCGGGCTATGCCGCAGCCATTTATGCGGCGCGTGCCAACCTAACGACGACTGTGATTGAACAGGGCATGTCGGGAGGACAGATCGCCACAACCAATGAGGTCGAGAACTATCCGGGCATTCCGCTGCTGAGTGGAGCCGAGCTTGGCGAGCGTTTTCAGCAGCATGCAGAGGGCCTGGGAGCACAGGTTGCATGGAGCATGGTTACGGGTATCGATTACGATGCCGATTCAGCGCTGTTTACGGTACATCACGATACGGGCGATACGGTTGCCTCGAGCGTTATCGCTTGCATGGGTGCCACGCCGCGATCTGCGGGTTTTGTTGGCGAGGATACGTATCGCGGTCGTGGCGTTTCGTATTGCGCGACGTGCGACGGCATGTTCTTTCGTGGCAAGCAGGTTTTTGTTATCGGCGGCGGCAATGCTGCCTGCGAGGAAGCCCTGTTCTTGTCAGAAATCGCCAGCAGCGTGACCATCGTTTTGCGCCGCGATCAGTTCCGTGCCCCTGATGGCGTGGTTCAAAAGGTGCTCGCAAAAGATAATATTTCAGTTAGGTACCAAACTAGTATTGTCGAACTATCGGGCGAGGCTATGCCCACGACTATCACGTTTAAGGACAACGCTACCGGTGGTACCTATTCTGAGTCCTTTGATCCTGGTTCGTTTGGCATTTTTGTCTTTGCTGGCACGCAGCCGCATACCGAGCTTGTAGAGCATCTGGTGGATTTGGCGCCCGACGGCGGTATTTTGACCGACGAATCGATGGCCACCCGCACGCCTGGCTTATTTGCTGCCGGCGATATCCGTTCCAAGCGGTTACGCCAAGTTGTGACCGCTGTTTCTGATGGAGCCATAGCGGCTACCAGCGCATACGCTTTTCTACGCGGATAAGTACGATAATATATCTTATGTAAGGTTGTTCTATCACTTAAACATCCTGCACAACGAGCTTAAGGCAACGTTGTCGCGGGATGTTTTGTTGTGCAAAGTCTGAGCCAGTTATCTTGCGGCCGGACCCGAGCCAAAGCCGATGATCATATCGTTCATTGTGGTATGCAAAACTAGATAATCTAGAATACAATATAAAAAATGAACGGAGGCACCATATGAATCACGTTAAACATGTCATTCCTATGTCCGATACGTCGGTTAGCATTAGCCCAGAGGATATTCAGCCCACGGTGCTACCTGATGCATTTATCCAGTCTGATATAGTCCGCAAGCTTAATACGCTCAGCTTGGCGCGCTATAACCAGTTGCCGAATGTAACGCTCTACCGTGATCAGGTCATTGAGTACATCGAACTGTGGTTGGAGCCGCTTTCGATTTGTGTGGAGCAGCCCGTCATTACGCCTTCCATGATCAATAACTACGTAAAGGTCGGTCTCGTTCCTGCTCCGGTTAAAAAGCAGTATGGTCGTGAGCAGATTGCGCGTCTCATCGCCATCTGTATTTTTAAACAGGTGCTGCCTATCGCTGCGGTTCAGGCGCTCTTTAATATTCAGCGCCTGAGTTATGATGCGCCGACCGCCTTTGACTATGTGGTCGATCAGCTCGAGGCATCGATTCGCGCGGCGTTCTCCATTGAGCAGGCTCCCGTAGCCGATACGGCTCATCAGGTCACACGCGAGTCGCTGCTCGTGCGCAGCGCGGTATCGTCTTTTGTATCGAAGGCGTATCTCATGAGCTATCTAAAGTTCAACGGGTTTAATAGCTAGCCGATGTACAAGACGGGCGGGACAAAGAGCCATCAGACACTTTATCCCGCCCGTGTTTTTGTCTAGTTGGACGTTATCGGCCCGAAGCCACGCCCATGCCGTAGCCGATAATGAGCCCGTGCATCTCGGCATAGTATGAATCCAGTCCGTTGCAGGGCATGATGATGGTCTTGGAGCCGGGCCAGTGTTTCACAATGCGGTTGGCAAGCGCCTGGGCACCCGCCTCATTTTCGACATGGTCGATGACGACTTCTCCACCGGTAAAGCCTTCGGCCTCCATGGTATCGACAATCTTGCCAAGCATCTTCTTTTCGCCACGGGTGTGACCAACGAGCTTAATCTCCCCTGCCTCGCTTGCTGTGCCTAAAACTCGAATGTTGAGTTTATTGGCGATAACCCCGGCTGCCTTGGGAATACGTCCGGCCTTGGAGAGATTTTCGTAATTGCACAGGCTAAAGAGGATCTTGCTGTTCTGTTCCAGCTCATCAAAATAGTCGCAGGCTTCCTCAAATGAAACCTCTGGATTGTTTGCGAGATAGCGGTCGAACAGCAGGAAGATCAGATCCATTTTGCCGCCGGCTCCGCGTGAATTGACCAAATGAATCTGTCGGTTCGGATCCTCGGCAAGAACTAAATCGCGTGCCGTGGCCGCGGCATTATAGCTTCCCGAGACGCCCTCCGAGATGGGCATGCAAATCGTCTTGTCGGCAAGCCTAAAGAGTTCGGCCCACTCCCCTACGCTTGGACAGGCGCTCGAAGAAGCGCTCGACTCCGCCTGTACGGCGCAATTGAGCTCGTGAACATCGAGCGAGAGGTCGTCGACAAATTCGCGCTCCCCCACTCGGATCTTAAGGGGTGCAAATGCAAAGGTGGTATGAGGTGTGGTTGGCTGCCAATCGCGAAGATTGCAGCTCGAATCGGAGATAAGCGCCCAGCTCATTGAGGGTCCTTTCTATTTGTTCCCCAACAATTATAGCCATCTTTTTGATTGATTGGACGGCTATCTAGTTTTGAATACTAGATAGCCGTACTGATCTTATGGCAAACGGTTGGGGCAAATAGAATGGGCCTCGTGATTCAAGATCGCGAGGCCCACGTTCATTCGCTGTAGTAAAAAATTAGTAGCGTACGAAGATATAGTTGTTGTTCATGCCGGCTGCGACGGAGCTGATGATAACGCCCGTCTTGTAGTCGGAAGCATGGATCATCTGACCATTACCGATATAGATGCCAGTATGGTAGGAGTTAACCACGACATCGCCGGGTTGCGGGTCGGACACGCGGGTCCAACCCATGAAAGTGCCGGTGGTGCCCAGACGGCAGTAGCGGCCCGTGAGACAGTAGCTTACAAAACCGGAGCAGTCAAAGCTGTCCGGTCCAATGCCGCCCCAGGAATAAGCACAACCAAGCTTGCTGTAGGCGCGCGAAACAACACTGCCGCCGTCAACGGACTGGCTCGGCGCCGAAGGGGTTGGAGCCGGAGCCGGAGCCGGAGCGGGCTGCGGCGTAGGGGCAGGAGCGGGCGTGGGAGTGGGGGCAGGCGTGTTGCCGCCGTCATTGGTCGTACCGCCACCTTTGTTAGTGTTCTCAGTCGTACCGGCGGTGTCGTTGCTTACCGTGGCCTTTTCGGCTGTGCTGGCATTTATGCCGGCCTGCAGAGCCGCATTGGCCTCGGCCTCGGCGGCAAGCTCGGCCTGCAGTTGCGAGTCCAGGGAACTGACGACGCTCTGAGCCTCGGCCTGCTGGGCGTTGAGCTCGTCGACTTTCTTTTGCGTGGCGGCGACGTTCTTCTCCTGCTCGGCCTGCTTATTGGTGAGCTGCTGCTTAAGGTCCTTGACATCCTGAATGGTCTGGGCCTGCTTGTCGGAAACCTTGCCGTAATAGAACAGACGATTGAGCATGTCGCCCAGATCGTCGACGCCCGTCAGAACCTGAAGGAGACTCAGACCGCCGGTCTTGTACTCACCGGCAACGTAGCTCGAAAGCTTTGCCTGGCCCTCGGCAATCTCTTGCTGCTTTTGCGTGATCTCGCCTGCAGTCTGATCAAGCTCCTGCGTCTGTGCGGAGAGTTCTTCATGAATTTGCTGGGTCTGCGTGCCGATCTGCTCGAGTTTGGTACGAGCAGCGGCAAGGTCGGATGCGGTATCGGCATAGGCCGGAGCCGCGAGGCCCAGGCCCAAAACACAAGCGAGGGTTGCCGTAGCAGCGCAGCGTGCCATGTTTTTGTGCGTATTTGCTGTGCGCATGGAGCTTCCTTTCCGGTATCTAAGGGTAGCGGCTAGTCCACCGTTACCAGGCTAAAGAGCTCGACGTCCTCGTTGGAAGGCGTGAGCTTCTTGCGCGGGTTGAGAAACGCAAGCTCGAGGATACAACCGTAACCCACAAGCTTTGCGCCCATATCTCGCACCAGTTTACCTGTTGCCTCGACGGTTCCGCCCGTCGCGACCAAGTCGTCCAGAATCAACACGGTATCTTTAGAGGTAATGGCATCGGCGTGGATCTCGATAGAGTCGGTGCCATATTCGAGCTCGTAGCTCTCGCTCACCGTCTTGCGAGGCAGCTTGCCCGGCTTGCGTGCGGGCACAAAGCCAGCGCCCAGGGCGACGGCCACGGGCACGCCGACCATAAAGCCGCGAGCCTCGGGGCCCACGACCTTGGTGATGCCCATGCCGGCAAAATGCTCGGCCAGGGCATCTACCATGGCCTTTAGCGCTTCGGGATTACCGAAGAGCGGCGTGATGTCCTTAAAGACGACTCCGGGCTCGGGATAGTCGGGGATGTCGACGATGTGAGATTCGAAGTCGTACATGGCATGACCTTTCAGGGGAGGCTGGTTTGTAGCAGCGTCTATTTGGCCGCGCTGGCGGTGCCGGCGCGTGAGGGGGCGACAACTTTGAGCGGCTGCACGAGGGATTCCTCTCGCACGGGGACCGCGGAGGTAGATGTCTCTTCGCTTTTGGCCTTGGTTGACTCTGAGCGTGCGATCTCCTCGTCGAGGGCATCGATATCGGCATCCTCCACCACGGCGTTGAGTGACTCGAATACACGGTTCTTGAGCAGAGCGGTATGGACGCCCTCGGTGAGGTCATGCAGCTTCTTAAATGCACGCTCGAGCTTGGCATCGCGCTCGTCGTCGGAAGTATCCATACCGAGCATGCTTACGAGCACCTGCTCAAACATCGAGGACTCGCGGTTTGCGGACGATACGTACTGGCGCAGGTTGCGCGGCTCGATATGGAAGCGCGAAAGCTCGGAGCAATAGCGGATGATCGGGAAATCGCGGCCATCGACAAGCTCGCGATTCTGCGGGCTCTTGATGATGCGAATGAGGTCGTTTTCGGCCAGGGAGCGGATAAACGAGATCTCGACGCCGAGCATATCGGGGATGGTCTCGATGGGATGCAGCTTTTGCTTAGTCTCCTTGGGTTCCGTCTTGAGCGGAACATCGGACAACAGGCCCACCTCGTAGGCGAGCGTAGACAGGTCCGTGGCGTTTTCCAGGCGCTGCTTGATCACGTTGAGCGGCATGTAGCGAGTCTTCTGGAGGTGCAGGATGACCTCAAGGCGGTCAACGTCCTCCTTGGAGTACTGACGATAGCCCTTAGGCGTGCGATGAGGGGTGATGAGCCCCTCATCTTCGAGAAATCTAATTTTTGAGTTCGAAAGATCGGGGTATGCGCCTCGAAGTAGATTGACGACCTGGCCGATACTCAGATAATTGCGTTCGGCCATGCCCTACTCACCGGTTTCGATGCGCTCCGGCGTGCTCTCGTGGTAGATGAGCGTAAACGTACCGATCTGGACGGAAGAGCCATCGTGCAGCGGTGCGCCGTTGACGATGGCGCCATCAACCCACGTACCGTTGAGCGAGCCCAGGTCTTCGATGCGGGCACCCAGACCCTCGCGAATAATGCGCGCATGGCTACGCGACACGGTCATGTCGTTGAGGAAGATGCCGTTAGCGGGATCGCGGCCGATGGTGGTCACATTATCCTCGAGCTCAAAGGCTGCACCGGTTTGAGGGCCTTTGACGATAGATAAGACGGGCGCGGTGATGTGCACGTTGGCCATGAGGTCGGGAACGGTGACATCGCTCGAAGGAACGCGGAAAACGCAGGTGGCGTCTGAGGCCTTGTCGTTCTGAGGCATATTGTTAACCATGTTGTCCATGACAACCCCTAACTTAACGCGGACATGCCGCAAAGAATGAACTGTACGTAATCATACCCCAACGACTTAGTCTTCGATTTCGGGGTTAAGAAAGTCGATGTCTTCGTCCTCGGGATGCGCCACGGCTTGTTTAATGGCTGCTCCACCCTTAATGGAATAGATGACGGCGGTGAGCATGGAGAAGATGACGCCGCCGTACACAAAGAAGATGCCAAGCGGTACCGGGCTGCCGTTGAGGCCCGGGAAGGCCGTGAACGTAGCGGGCAGTAGATGCCAGCCGTCCACGGTGGGAAAGCCCAGAAGCATAAGCGAGAAGCCGGTCATGAGCAGCGCCGTGGCAATCTTGCCGGGAAACACTACGTCGATGGGGCGGCGGTGATAGTGGCGCACGATGAGCGTGCCGATACCAAGGTAGATATCGCGACCAATGATGAGCACGCAGACCCAGATGGGAAGCTCGCCGCGGACCACCAGGCCCAGTACGCCGGTAAATAGCAGCGCACGGTCGCAGATGGGATCCATAACCTTGCCGAGCCACGAGACCGTTTTGGTCATGCGGGCAATCTGGCCGTCCATCCAGTCGGTGGAGGCCGCGATGGCATAGATGACGATGGCGACGACACGGTTGTTGTCCGTCACAAACAGGTACAGGAAGACCAGCGTGAGGATCAGGCGCGTGAAGGTAATGAAATTGGAGATCGTGAAGATCTTATTCGACGGGTAATCGGAAGTGCCGATAAGCTCCTTTTTGATCTTCTTTTTGATGCCCACAGGACTCCCCCGCTGGTAAACGACAAAACTTTCGATACTATACCCGTTCTGGCGATGTCTATCCAGCGCGAGCATAGAGAGTCCAGACATGAGGACGGTATCGGACGGGATGTCTATCGCTTTTGTGTACATCAGCCACCAAACATACCAAACATGTCTTTTTTGGAGGCTGGTGTACAGGTTTTTGTTGCGCAGACGAATTAAGGGGGAAAGTCGTTGATTCTTCGTTGCTTTAAGTAATTGATTTTTAAACAAAAAAGTCAGGCACTAAGTGCGCGCCATGGGCACCTCCGTCCTTGTTATCGCGATAAACATACCATGAGTGGCGTACGGGTCGTGAAGGGCTGGCGCCAAAAGAGCCCAACGGCCGTTACAGCTTCGTTAGAAACGCGCCCCACCATGGATGGTGAACCCGAAAGGTAAGGCACGCGGACACGGCGACTCGGCCCGCGCGCCCGGAAGAGAAAGGACGAACCCATGGGTTACATGCTCGAGACGCGCGCGCTCACCAAGCGCTTCGGCCGCGGCGACCAGGCGCAGGATGCCGTGGCCGACGTGAGCCTTCATATCCGCGAGGGCGAGGTGTACGGGCTGCTCGGCCCCAACGGCGCCGGCAAGTCGACAACGCTCAAGATGATCTGCGGGATGCTGCGGCCGACGGCCGGGGAGATCCTCTTTGCCGGGCACGCCTGGCGCCGCGAGGACCTCTACGCAATCGGCAGCCTCATCGAGGAGGCGCCGCTCTACCCCAACCTCACCGCGCGCGAGAACCTGCGCGTGCGTACCACGCTGCTGGGCCTTCCCGAGAGCCGCGTAGATGAGGTGCTCGCCGCCGTGGACCTCGCGGACACCGGGAAGAAGCGCGCCGGGCGCTTCTCGATGGGTATGCGGCAGCGCCTGGGGCTCGCGCTGGCGCTGATCGCTCGGCCACGCCTGCTCGTGCTCGACGAGCCCACCAACGGCCTCGACCCCATCGGCATCGAGGAGCTGCGCGACCAGATCCGCGGCTTCGCGGCGGCGGGTACGACGGTGATCGTCTCGAGCCACATCCTCTCCGAGGTGCAGCAGATGGCTGACACCATCGGCATCATCTACGGGGGGCGCCTCGCCTACGAGGATGCGCTTCGGCCCGGGCAGGACCTCGAGGAACTCTTCATGAGCGTCTGCCGGGAGGGGCGTCGAGCGCGCGGGGAGGTGGCGGCATGACGGGCGAGAAAGGCGGCCTGCTCGCGGGCCTGCGCGCCGAGGCCCTGAAGTCGCGCCACGCGGCACCGGTTCGCCTGGCCGTGCTCATGGCGCTGCCGATGCCGCTGCTCGGCGCGATGCCCTACCGGGGCGTGCAGATCTTCAGCGCGTGGAACTACTGGTACGCGCTCTTCCTGCCCGTGGCTCTCTCGCTCGTGGTGGCGTGCGTCGCGCGGGCGGACGCGCGCACGCGGATGCGGGGGCTTCTGGGCCTGGGCTTCCCGCTCAGGCGCGCCTGGTGGGCCAAGGCGCTCTGGTGCCTCGCGCTCTGCGCGCTCTCGAACCTCGTGGTCTTCGGCATCTACCTCGCGGGATCGGCGTTCTCCTCGCAGGGCCTCACAGCCGCGGGCACGCTCACGATGCTCCTCTGCGCGCTCGCCAACACGGTGACCGCGGCGTGGATGATCCCCGCAGGACTCTTCCTCACGGCGCGGCTCGGCATGCTCGCGGGCATCTTCTGCCCGCTCGCCGCGCAGCTCGTGGGTGGGTTCGCCTGGTCGCTGGTGCCGCTGCCGCAGCTCTTTCCGCCGTCGGCGAGCATGGTCATCCCCACGAGCTTCATCCCCGTGCTGCCGAGCGGCGACCACGAGGGGCGGCCTTCCTCGCGGTGCTGCCGGGGGGGGAGCCGCTCGCGGCGGACATGGCGCTCGGCGGGGCGCTCACGGCGGACGGCATGCTCACACTGGCGGGCCTTGCGGTCTGCGCGCTCGCGTTCGCCGCGCTCACGGCGGCGGGCGCGGCCTGGTTCGCGCGCTCCGAGGAGAGGTGATGGCCATGACACGACTCTCCGACGCGACGCCGCGCATGACTCTCCCGCGGGCCCTGCTCTCCGAGGCCCTGCGCCTGGCGCGCTCCCCGCTCACGGCGGTGCACCTCGTCTGCGGCCTGGCAGCCGGTCTTGCCTGCGGCGAGTACTTCTCCGTTACCCGATGGGACCCGGCGCTGGGCGCGGACGCCTACGCTCAGTTCCTCGGCGCCCTCATGCCGCTCATGTCCGCCATCGTCTGCGGGCT
>OAVS01000384.1_pt1 | contig 31767 bp, 34 predicted proteins | sample 1550601 | NCBI WGS metagenome assembly OAVS01 (sample SAMEA2580093, study PRJEB22360) | human gut metagenome | biome: human gut; feature: human-associated habitat; material: faeces | place: Denmark | collected 2008/2010
CCGCCATTAACCACTTCATAAGTAATGGTATATTCCTTATCCTTTGCAGTCTTAACATGTTCTGTAAGATAACCTTCTTTATATAGATTTTCTACAGTTGGTGGTGTATCTACATTCTTGTCAATCATAAAAGGTTATATCACTTGATTTTATTTCAAATTTCAAAATATGTTGTAATAATCAAAGTTTTATATAGTGGTTTATTAAGACCACTTACACAAAATACAATATTTAAAATTCATTTTTTGACGAATTTTTGACGGCAAATAAAAAAGAGGGTAGCAATTACGCTACCCTCAATTTGTTTTATTTATCTAATTCTACTAAGCGGTGCAACTTGCCATTAACAAACCACATTTCACAACGCACGTTGTTTTGGTCTACCAAGGTTGCCATATATAACCCCTCTTGGTTAGGTTGAATATCTTCTGTGAATTGATGTGGTTTTCCCTCGAATGTAAATACTTGTGCCATAATGTTTTCCTTTTAATCAATATATCCTAACTGTCAACTAACAGTTGATTGTTGCAAGCCGTGCAACTCGGAGATAGATTAGATCACCATGCCTTTACTGTATAAAGTACACTACCACCTTTGAATTGTGTTCCCTCGAAATGTCCTAGCATTTCAACTCTACCAGCTTGATAGCCAATCGTTTCATACATCTTTTTATCAATCACAGTAACACCAGCTTTTATTTTGTGTTCTTTGTTTAGATTTTTGTTCATCTGTATTAGCTACTCCCGCCGTTCTATCAGATTTTTCTGTTGCCGCTTTAGGTAGATTAGGGTTGCTATGTGCAATATCCTGTTTAACCTTTTCTGCAGCAACTTCAACTGTAGGTGCTTGTGTGTAATAAGTCACTACTGGTTGAGTTCTTTCCTTAATGGAAATAACTTCTTGTGCTTGTTTCTCTGTAACATGGATTGCCTCGGCAAAATCCTTTGGAGATTTAGATTGTTGTTGTGTAATTACAACAGGCTTTTCAATCTGTTTCTGTTTATACAGATGATAGCATCCTACACACAGGAACATGAACACTAATAGCGGAATTAGCACCTGTATGGTACGTTTGTGTGTTTTGATATAAGTTAGTATCTGACTAAGTATAAACACGCTTTTAAACCCCCTCTACCTCTTCCATTAGCATTTTTAAAGCCTTAAACTTTTCATCTGCAAATCGATTGTTTAGGCTTTCCCTTAATGCACTACTATTCCATTCAAGGCTCATGCACGTATCGTATATGCCAGCGATAAGGTCATAATCAAAACGCTTATCATCAATATAGGATAAGTTAGGCAACTCAATATTCAATGCCTTTTCCATTAGCTTTAATGCATCGTTGAACATATTAACGATTTCACCAGTACCATATTGTACCGCTCTACTCCATACTACATCCTTTAATGCGTTAGAATGCTTTTCTACATTAAACATATTCTGTCTTAGGTACTCACAGGCTACATCGTAGTATGCGGACTTGATGTAATCATGTTGCATCTTTTCAAAGCCTACCGCATCAAGTGTACCTAATTCTTGCCACTTAGCAATGAAGCCATCAGAATTAATTTCACCGCTATCAATTAATGCCCTAGCATAATCTGTGTAAAAACCACCTTGTTTTAAACCCCAGCCAAGAAAAGCATCAACACTACCACAATTACTTGCTAATTGATATGTGCCATAAGATATACCGCCAGCATCATTGATGCCACTAGATACACATGCTGGATCACCATTACTTTCATATTCAGCACTCAACTGTCCTAATTCAGCCATTCTAATTACTCCTTTTCTTTGTCATTGCTGCCCCCATTCATATATTGGGAACGCTTAACACCACCAGTAGCGCCAATATAACCACCTAATACACCAACTATTACACTTGCCAAGTCCTTTTGTTCTAAGTAAATAGTCATGATTAGTGCGGTTGCTAGTGCCACTAATGTTATAGTATCTTCATAATGAATTTTCATTTAATCGCATCCTTTATTGATTTAACGAACGCTATCAACTCTTTAACCAATTTCATCGCACGTTGAAACCATGCACTTTCTACAAATTCTAGTTCAATCATATTCTCCACAATAGATGCTAATTCAACCATGATAGGTACTAGGTACAACAATGTAGATAAGAACACGTCAATGCGACCTAACATAGGAATGTCTACATCAGGCAATGTTAATAGGATGAATGATAATAGGAATAACCAAGGATAAGACTTAACTAATTTCTTAGTCATATCTGCTCGTAGTTTTCCACTCACTAAAAATCTACGTTGCTTACCATTAACTTCAACACTCGCCCATCCTCGCCATATAATCGCAAGGAACATATTCTTAATGGTTAATTCTCTATTAGTAGCCAAATTAAAATTGCGTGCCTCGACTAAGACACGTAAGAACGTATCAACAAAAACCAATACAACACTTGTAAATATGGCTAGTGATATTCTCACCGCCTCAGTTACACTAAAAACTTCGACCATAAAAGATGGAAGAAAAACTTCAATCATACTTACTCTCCAATTCGTTCTATCTTGATTTTTAGTAAATGCCTAGTGAGATACACCCAATCTCTCCATCCATTAATATTAAATGTTGCTTTTTGTGCCGTCTCTATGTTATTCCATAAACTAACATTCACTTCAATATCCCTTGATGTGTCTATTGTAAATTCATTTGTTTTATTATTTTGTCCATCAACAGTTGCTCTGTATTTACCTTTAGGCAAGTAAACAAACATTTTTTCTGTACCCCTAATATCTGCAGGGTACTTTTGCCAGTTCCAAGTACTAAATGATACAGGGCTTGTTTGAACATAACTCTTGTTGCCGTTAGATGTACGTTGCACCACAAGGGCGGTTTTATCACCGCCCAATCGTGCATAATATGTTTTCCCATTAATAACTATCGGCAATCGTTTTTCGCCTACATCACGCAAGTTATCAGTCAGTTCAAATGTTAGTGCATCGTTCCCTTTCTTAACTTTTAAGTTAGGCATTATTCAACATACACCTCATTTCCACCATTAGCACTCCACAATTTCAATCGGCTATTCAAGGATGTTTGTACTCTGCCCCAAGATTTCCATTTATCAGCCATAAACATTCTGTGGTATGTTTCGCCATTGAACGCATGGAAAGTTTGGTCTATCATCTTACCTTTGCCAAAGTTCATTACAATCAGCATCCCTTGTTTGTGGCTACGTGGTGGGTTATTATCACCGCCATCAAAGTTAATTTCAATAGCACCTTGTTCTGTGAATGTGTTCCAATCTGTTGCCGTTTCAATTTTAGAGTATGGAAAACCTAATTGGTCTACTTCTGTTTTCTTAACAAAGTTATCGTCTACATCCTTTTTCTTGTAAATAGCCGTTCCGTAATGTTTTGTGGTAAGTACTGTGAAACTATCTGTACCATCATAGTGTTTAAATTCCTTACCTTTAATAAACGTATTAACGGAGTTATCGCCAAGTTCTACGTTACCAGCGGTAGATACCTTAGCCATACCAACACCATGACCATCAGGTTTATAACCCTCGATTAAAATGTTATTAGCCATTTTAAGTGCGCCGTTTAATGTACCGCCAGTTAGTTTGAGATAATCAAGCGTTGCTAATCGTGCGGTATTAATAGAGTTTTGATAGTCCTTGTTTGGATCACCAACATAAATCAACTTGGTGCCGATTGTTTGGTTTCTCTGTTAAGACTGCAAAGAAAAATCTTCCGTTATAGTAAGCTATATCTTCGATTTCAGTAGTTCTATTGATTTCAATAATCTGTTTAACTGTGCCAAATGGTGTACATTCTACCAAACTACCAAGCGTTGCACTCATGATGCAGCCATTCAACATGAAAGCACCATTGTTATTAAAATCATCATATTCATAATCGACTTGATATGTTTTTAATTTTTTGAAATCATCGTTGTATAAGTTGATTTCACGTAATCGTTGTTGACCGCTAATAGGAACGATACTTACATAAGTCCGTGTGATTGGGTCATATCCAATATTAAATACACGTTCATTCAATGTGATAGTGCGTTCATATTGCATTGTATCAGCATTAAGTACTGTTAGGTTATTACCATTTTTTAAGCCGTTCGCAAGATAAATTTTGTTGGTGTACTTGTTGTAGCACATAGTGTTACAATGCCCCATCTTATCAGGGTCATTGAATTTGTAAGTACCTACAATCTCAAACGTGGATGAATTGAGTTCATAGAATATTTGGTTGTTACCATCACCGCTAATACAAGCTAACACGAATACATTCTTTTTATCGTTGTATGTAAAGCCTTGACACTGGTTGACCTCATCGCCGTATTGGATGTTTTTAACAAAGGCGATGTTTGATGCACCTTTTAACATCGGTGTTTCAGTAGGATAGAATGGTTTCACGTTGTTATACGTACCCATATCCATTACGCTATCAACTGTATTGAAAGTTAGATGTTCATTAATTTTGTAGATGCCGTTAGGTACTAATAATATCTTGTTTTTAAGATTATCGTTAGCACGTTTAAATGCTGCGGTATCATCAGCTACACCATCACCAACCGCTCCAAAATCTTTTACAGATACGATGCCATACAAACTATCTTTAGGTACAAACTTTGTATCGGCTTCTGTTTTTGTAATCAAACCACCGCCATTCGGTAGGGCGATTTGTTCAGCTTTACTTGCTGCGACTTCTGCACGTTTAGCAGCATCTGTTGCCTTGATAGCATTGCTTGCAATGGATGTTTGTTTGTTATCAATATCATTCTTTAAAGTCTTAGCTTGGTCTACAAGATTATTAATATCTCGTTTATCAACAGTTGTTTGACCAGCGTAAGCCTTTGCATCTCTTACTAATCGCTCTGCCGTAGCAACATTAGTTGAGGATGTATCAAGTGCAGTATTAGCGGTTGCCAATTTATCATCAACCGTAGAGGCAATAGTTTTAATTTCTTCGCCCAATCGGTTGATTATATCTGCATTAGCATTAATCTTATCTGACTTTTCAGAAATAACGCTCATAGCATTAATTGCATCATTAGCAGCCTTTACGGAACGCTCAACAATATCTTTCGCAACTTCATTTGCGTTCTTATCACTATCCACTCGAATTTTAAGTGATCTATCTAAATCAGCTTTCATTTCTTGTAAGATAAGTACAATCTTATCAGTTGCGTGTTCGATATTCTCGAATGGATATTCATCAGGCAAGTCCATATCTTGTGAGATTGGTGTTTTACGCTCCAAGATAACCTTTTGTCCTACGGCTAGTGCATCCCCATTAGCTGGGTAAATTACCGATTTGGTGCTTTCGTCATAATCGATATTGCCTACTTGCACCGCCTCTGTACCATCTTCATCAACGATAGTTAATTTAATATCCTCGATTTGGACAAAATCATATGGGAAAATAAACTTCTTATTTCTCCCATCACATTGATACACTACAGATGGTTTTAGTACTTCTGGTGTCAATTTAACATCCCCTTTCAGTTGTATATAAATAGGACTACCCATTATGGATAGTCCTTATTTATCAATGCTTCTTTTTATCTTTTTTAGTTTTTAATCTGCGGTCAAATGTTATAGCCATGATTACATCTTCTAGTGCTGCATCAGTATCTGTGAACGCATATTTAGCTAATGTCCACAAGCCGTCAGTAACAGTATCACTAAACCCAGTTGCCCTGTTTGCTAACTGACTGAAACTTCTGCCTACATCGATACCATCTTTGTTTTTGCTCATAATTGCGTTGCCTAAATCGTAGAATTTCTCAACGATGCTTAATGCCATAACGCTATTACCTTTATTGAATACCTTTTCGCCTAGAATGTATTTCATAGCCATGTTCGACATATCGCGGATGATTGGTACACCCATAGTACCTTGTGAAACTAACTCTTCGATAAATGACTTAGCCAAATCTTCAGGCTTATCATCATCGCCATTCGTTAAGGCTTTGTAAGCCATCATACCGATAGCCTGTGAAATTAATGTCCACCATAGCATTTTAACGAACCTTGCATAATCACCATTATCCTTACGTGCATAGTTGCCCTCTGTGATGATGTTATAAAGTGTATTAGCGTAAGAATAGAACGGAACGAATAATTGAGTGAATGTGGAACGTGAACGCTGAATAGCAGCAGCATCTTTCGTATCACCACTACCAAATATATCACGCACCGCTCTATCACCAGCTTCAATAGATTGTTGCTCTACCCATTCAGCACTCACACCCTCTTTACCAAAGAGTTCAGCTTGCTTTTGATCATATGCAAATTTCCACACAGGAACGGATAATGCAAAGTCTGTTTCTGTAAGTAATCTAAACCCCATTTGATTTATATCATCTCGAATGTCAGCTAACTGTTCTACCTTATAACCACCAATATTTGTATCACCTAATCGTAAGCCTTTACCTGCAATAGATAAACCTTGTTTTAAGTCTTTATCTAATGTTTGTATACGTTCACGCATGAAGATTGATTGACCTAATACAAAATCTCTAGTGTTGTTATAAGTAGTTGTGCCGTGTCCATAGAAACCAATACCAGCATGATTGATAGCTCTAATAGTATTACCTACACCGATACGATAGAACGCAACAGGAATATTCAACGCATTTTGTAATGCTACCGATACTCTACCAGCCATGACTGCGGTTGATGTATTCTTTTTCAATGTAAGAATTAAGCGGTCTATATCGTTTGTTTTAGCTGCCTCATCTTGCCAGTTATCTCTAACCCATGTACGCAAGAATTGGTAGGTATCAGCACCAAACTTATCAACGATGTAGTTTTGTAGTTCTCTGTTGCTGATTAGCTTATTAACATCAGTTACTGCTTTTCGCATAGTTACATGATTAATAGCCTCTGTGATAGCATTAGAAATTACATCAAAATCAAGTAATAATGATTTATCCTTAACCACATCTAAACGTGATTTAGTAGCGCTCATGCCTGTTCCCCACACTGCATTACTACTTACCATAGTTTTTGCAATATCTTCAACTTGGTTATCGCTTACAGATGCATTTACTTTAGGGTTATACACGATAGGGAAATATTGCCCCTCTATATTTCTACCACCGATAGAGAATGTCAAACCATCTACTTTCTTTAATGGGTTTCCGTAGAGTTCTTCTTGAACCTTACTACGTTCATCAAAGAATGAATTGATATGATCCCATGTACGAATTACAAACTCCCAGTCCTTATCAGTCATGTGTTCTTGGAACGCACGTTCAATTTCAACCTCATTTGCTTTTGTGGTTTCCATTACACGTTGTCTGTTGCTTTCAGTACCCCAGTTAAGGGCAATCATGATTAATTGCTCTTTAGTAAGTCCATACAAGTTACCAACTGTATATAGATGTTCATTACGCATATTGAATAATTCACGCTTGGAATATATTCCTACATCTTTTGCCAATCTACGCATTGATACTTCCTTACGTTCATTGAACGCTTGTGTTGCTCTACTGATTGGGTCATAGATATATTTAACTGCGAACCCATTTTTACCGCCACCCATTCGTCTTAGGAATGTTTCAACTTTCATCAATGCTAAATGGAAACCATATAGTTTACCGCTTACTGCATCTGTTTTAGTTTGGTTATTAAGAATATTAAACACATCACCAGTTGCACCACCAAATGTTTCTGTAGCCTCGCCAATGATTTCTTGTACTGCATTTTCAAACGATACGCTTTTACCCTCATCATTCAAAATGGTTGTACCCTCATACTCATTTCTGCCGTTCTTGTACATTCCAGTCATGAGTTCTTCTAAGGTTTCCAACTCATTCATAGTGATTGATTTAAATGATTTCGGAGTTTTAGAGTAGAATAGTTCCGCTATCCAAGGTTCTAATTGAACCATAGATTGCTGGTTAAGAATAAGTGCATCTACATCAAGTGCGGATAATACTGTATTCATATCAAAACCATCAGTAGGTGCTAGTCCATCGTACTTAGTCAAACCCATTTGGTATGCCATGTGTGCGTAGAAATAACGCATATTAGGTTCAATAGCAATAGGGTTCTTTGGTCTAGTCATTCGTTGTAATTGTTGTTTCAATTTCAATCGCAACTTCTTGGATTTTTCAAAGTTTTCAAATGCTACTCTTGCTCTTGCTTGTTGTAGCATCTGTTCACGTTTAAAGCCTAGTGCCTTATCTATATCACCGATTGCCAATGCTCTATCAGCTTTCTTGCCAGCGGTTACCGCTTTATTCTGATACGTTTTAAACTGAATAGCATTAGAAATAGGCAACTCACCTAATTCTTTTCTTGCTCGGTTCATGTAGTCAGAAATTGTACCAAGTCCAGCACCTCGAATAGAACGAACATTATTGATGCGATTATTCAGCATATACTGCAAGCGTTTGATACGTTCTTCTGCTTTTTCTAATTGCTTAGTAGTATCAGTCAAAGCAGCATCTACTTTTTTCTTATCAGATTTCAATTCATCGTACTTAGTAGGTTTAACCTCTTTTTCGATTTCGTCTAATTCTGTATCGATGTTTTCTGCGTTAGGGTCTAGTTTACGAATACGCTCTAACAATTCCCAGTTCTTTGCCAATTCACGATTAGTAGACTTTTGAATAATCTTACTTTCCTCTTCGGTGAGTTTCATTTGACCTTGGGTACTAAGCAAGATTTCTTCTGCTATTTGCTCATTGGTTTTACCTGCGTTGTTATCACGCATAAACTCTGCTTTCGCATTGTCCATTTCTTGATTGATAGCATCGTTAAATGTAGCGCCAGTTTGTTCTACTTCCGCTTTCTCTAACTCTTCAATAGAATTGTATTGTGTATCTTTTAAAGCACCCTCACCAAACACGTTATATCGTTGATGGTCTTTATAGATAGGATATTGCTCAATCAATCGTTTTTCGATTTCAATTTGGATAGCATCCTTTTCTTCTTCCCATTCCTTGATAGGTCTATTATCAAGTTCTTTCATGAGCTTTCGCATCACACGTTCTTTTGCTTTCTCTTTTACATCTGCAATGTAGGACTGCATACGTGCTTGGTCTTGCTCGGATAATTGCTTATAGAGTTCTGTTTTCTCAAACTGTTCAAGTTGTTGTTGCTCTGCGTATGCCTCTATATCCTCTTGGGTTGCGATCATACGTGCCATAACATCTTTAATATCAGCTGGAACTTCACCACCCAATCGTTGAACGCTACGATAAATGTATGTTAGCCATTTGGAGAATTGACGGAATACTCTTTGCAATGCACTTGTTGGTGCTTCACCACTTCGCAAATAGCTTTCCCAACCTCGTGCAAATTTCTCATGTGCTTTCGTATTGTCTACGTTTTCACCATCAACCCAACCGCTCCACTCTTTCAACTTGTTCCAATCTGTTACAAGTTGCTCAGGTGCATTTTCCATAGATGCTAATTTTTGTATATCATCAAAGAAAACATGACCCATTTCGTGTAAGAATGTACTTCTATCTGCGGTTTTGAAAATGCTAATGATACGTTCGCCATCGCTCATGATTTCGGTCATGCCATTAACAGATTGGTTGTACTTTTCAATGACTTTGATTGCTTTATCATCGAACACTACAAAATTATGACTAAGACCATGTTTGTATTTAATCCCTTTTATACCTAACTCGTTTAATTTAAGAGATGCGTTTTTGTCACCACCTAAACGTTCTGACAAATCATTATAAAATTCCTTACCAGTTTTATTAATATCAGTCGAATCTAATTGTTTTATTTTGTTTAAAACATATTCCGACTGTTCGTTAATTGGTTTTGAGTAATCTAACATTATGTCTGTATCTGGAATTTCAACATTATATAGTGTTGGTTTGTAAACAGAAGTTACTTCAAAACTATCAATATTATCAATTAGATATGAAATTTTCGAAACGATATCATTATAAAAAATATAATGTTTCTTGTATCTGTTCTGCAACTCCTCAATAACATCAAATAGGTATTCTTTATTCACTCGTTTGTTATCAGATTTAGCTTTGGTTTTAGCATCGTTTAATATAACAGTTGCCATTCGTTCAAACTTATTATCAACAAGTGTTGGTAGTTTATTAATAGTAAATTTACTATTTTGTGTTATAAAATCTAAAACACCATCTAATTCATTCAGATTTTTAGTAACTAAATCTAAATTACTTTGTTCAGCGTCTCTATTGAGAACCAACCGATTTAATAGGCTTTCTTTATTATTCTCTACATTAATGCCACCAAATATTTGCTCCATAACAGGAGTATACTCAATTGGTATATCATTACCATTTAAAGTAAATTTATTTTTAGATTTACGCTCTACTTTATATTTTTCAGCTACATTTTTATTTTCAGTAAAATATAACCCCCAACCAAATGCTTGTGTTCCTAAACCACCACCGATACTACCCAAATCAAATTCATCAAAGTCATACGGCGAACCATGCCATGCGGATTGATAATATTGATAATTATATTTCTTTCGGAGCTTGTCTAAATCATTTTCGTTTGGTATACTATTAATAATATTAGACCAACTAACACTCATTTGTCCGCTTGATTGGACGTTATTGACTGTTAGTTGGTTTATTTTTTTTGTATTAACATATAACAAATCGCCATTATTTATCGCATTAGAGTACCATGTAGTATTAACTCTAGGGAATATACTTTTAACCCTAGTTTGATAGCTATTTCTTCCGCTTTGAACATCAAAAACCAACGGTACATGAACAAGGTTATTTTGCGTATCTCTTAATTCAACAACGGCAATAATTTCACCTTTTACCGATGCATTAGCAACAGGGTCAAAGTTTTTGAATATTGCAATCGGATTAGATAACGCACCCGGTAACTGTTTCATAACATTTAAGTCAAACTTATGTGCATGCTTAGTGGCAAATACTTTATTAAGCATTTTCGTTGTTATATAAACATCACCAGTTGTAAATTTGTAGTCAGGATCTTTAATTGTGCTAAACACTAAAGGTGCTGACATTATTTTATTTACACCTTGTTTAAGCGTTCCGTTTTGGAAATCGTTTAATATTTTTCCCCATTGAGTTATATCGGCTTGTAATTTTTGATGCATTGCCAATTGTTGTGCATACCCTTTTTGTTTTTCTAAAACAGCATTCATGTTGATACGCACACTATCACGGAAATAATCCATAGCGGTATAACTGCCTTTACCCATTTGTCGCATATATTGTGCCATTATATCAGCGTGTTGTGCCATCAATAATGCATTTGCTTTTGCAGTTTCACGTTGTTTTCTATTCGTGCTTTCACTAATAGCTTTAACTACTTCGTTGTATACATCATATCCACTTTTAGATAATTGCATCCGTAATGCTATGTCATTATTCGCCAATTCAAAGACTTTATCTTTCATAGCCTCTAGGCTTTCAATCTGCATCAACATATGTTCCATATCTGCATAATGTGCATCAGATTGTGCTAATGCATCAGCATTACCATCAAGGCTTGCCGTTGTAGTTGCTCGGCTATACTCATACGCTGCTCGTCTACGTTCTGCATTGGTACGTGGTGCTTTACCGCCGTTGTTAGCTTTATAATCAACTAACCATTGTGGTTCAATACCAGTACTTACCGCATCATTGATAGATTTATCTGCATTGTCAAAATCACTAGCATAGGTTTCTCTGTACTGTTCTTTTAACGTGTGTAATAAGTTGTTGAAATTACGTTTAATGTTCGTAGGGTCAGATAGTACCTCATTAAGCACTTCACGATCTATATCAGATGCACCCTCAAATTCATTACGGATAATATCATCTTTGATACGTTCCGCACGTTTAGAGGTATCGTCTTTCAATACAGATTTAGCTACATCTACTTCTTGCTTTGTACGTTCTAGTGTAGCCAATGACATACCGCCACGTGTAAAGTATGAGGTTTGTTTCAATGCATCCACAGTTTCATCTGACAAATTCATAGATACTTGTGCATATGAACCAATAGGAATTTCAACAGGTGCATCTGCCTCGATAGCTGCTTTGACTTCCTCTTGTGTAACTAAGCCGTTATCTACCATATCACGGATAGCAAGTTGTCCGTTTTCAGATTGTACTAATTCCGCTACATCTACATATTGAGTTGATACACCTACTTTATCGCCCTGTGCTTGTACGATTTTTCCGTATAGTTCAGGGTTTTCTTTTGCGATTTTATTGGTAGTGCTATCCTTACGAACATTATCCATAATAACTGAACCATTGCGGTTTTGTTCAGCGATGATTGCTGCTTGTTGTTGTTCAGGTGTTAGCTTTTGAAAATCACGGAAAGCCTTTGCAGTACGCACACCACCTACCGCACCACCGATAGCACCAAACCCTATTACTGCTGGCAACGCTTGTTTCATTGCATCTAGTGAACCAATAGCAATATCACCTACGCTATAATAACCCTCTAAATCATTATCCTTGCGTGTTAAATTGTGTTGTACCTTTTCATTTACATCTTGCAAACCCTCTTCAAAGAGTTCAGGTACACCAGCTTTAATAGAGTTCTTAGCCATTTGCGCAACAGTTGTTCCAATACCTCTATCAAAGGTAGCTGCAACATCTGTAGTGCCATTTGTAATTACTTTTGCTAATGCTGATTTAGGCGCAACATTAGTTATGCTTTTACCGATAGCTTTAGTTGCTACAAATTCGATACCAGCATCAATAGCAGCGTATGACATAGCATACTTTCTAGCCTCTTCATTAGAATATACTTGATTACCATTTGCATCTCGTTTTTGAATAAGTTCAAGGTATTTGTTACCAAAAGACATTTGATACATCTGTTCAGCCATACCAACTTGAACACCAGTACTCAAACCAGCTAATGCAGCTGGAATAGCACCAGCACCACCAGCTGGAGCAGTAGCAATAGCACCAGCCGCTGCACCTAATGCCATACCCTCTGCAGCACGATTAGAACCCATGATAGCTTGTGCAGCCATCATATATGCTTGACTAACAGTTGCACCAGCTACTGTTTCTAACACATCGTACTCATCCGCTTTACGATATTTAGATAGGTTAGATTGTAACCGCTCTACCTCATCGTTAAGTTCTTGAATACGTTTAGGGTCAGTAGCAGTTGATAACTCCATACCAACTTTACCAAGTTTGATTTGGTCGTTAATAGCCCATGTGCTTTGTTGGATGCTATCCCATACACCATACGTATCTTTTACAGATTGTAGGTTTTGAAGAGTAGTGATTGCCTCTGCGGAGTTTTTATAATTGATACCGACCAATTCAGGGTACAACTCATACACTTCATTAAGAGTTTTACCACGATTGATTTGTGCTGCCGCCGCCTCTGCTCGTCTAATACCATCTTGACCGCTTGCCATGATAAGGTCAGGACTAATACCTAGTGCCTCACCACTATCATATGCTGATTGCGCCCAGTCCGCTTTATTCCACAAATAGATTTGCTCTGCACGATGCATTACAGGTTGTAAGATTTCACCAGCTTTATTTACAAAGTTCTCACTCTGTTGCGGTGTAACATCAGTTTGTGTTAATGCGTTCATAGCATTCATATCAACAGTAGCAGTTGATGGGTCTTTTGTTAGCCAATCACTTACACCACTAGCTGCATTGCTAATAGCTTTACCATATGAATTGTCTGTTACTTCTTGTTGAACACCGCCCTCAAATTTTACGTTTGCGTGTGATCTAACACTAAACGTACCATTTGTCGCTTGTTCAGGTGTAATCTTATAATCACTCATTATTGTCCTAACCTTTCAGCTAATTCTGCTGGTGTTATGGTGTATTCCTCGCCTCTAGCATCTTTGTACACATAATATGGTTGTCCATCTGCACCAGTTGTGTTATACAAACCATACATACCTTGTGATGCTAGTTGTGCGTTCGTGTAAGATACTGCAGCGCCTTTACCACCAAATGTGTTTGCTAACTTACCTACACCCCAATATTTACCAGTTTCAGTTGATGCGATTGTTTGTTCTGCCACCGCATCAGCACCCCATTGTGCCATTTGTGCTGGCGATGGGTCATATCCGTTTTTCTCCCTAAACTCTTGTACTTTAGGATAAACTGCAGTTGATACCCCTTGCCATTCAACACCATCTATTTTTCTACCAGCTAAGTTTTCTATGCTACTTTTCATTCCAGCCATATCAGGGGAATACTTCCCAGTACCATTTGAATATTCATCAAATTCATGGTTAATATCCGCCAGTTGTGGAGCGGTAAAATACACACCCATTTCTCCTAGGTAACTATTTAAATCGCCCATAGACTTGAATTGTCCATTAGCGATTGCAGCCTTAACCGCTAATACATTTACTGATTTAGCTTGTAATGCTTTTGCAGCTGCTTTGTTTACAGATATTTGTGCTTGGTTTAGTTGACCTTGCATCGCTCTTTGATATTCAGGATGCGTTTCTGCGTAGTCTTGTCGCATCTTCAATACTTCAACATCAGTTGCACCATTCTTAACCGCTGCTGCTACACGTTGTTCAATCTCTACTTTTTGGTTTTCAAGAATTTGTGCTTTACGTTTAGCCATGACCTGTAAACGTGTTGCCACGTTACGTTGGATCATATCTTTTCGCTTTTGTGCCTCTGCTGGTGTTTCTTCCCTAGCTTTTTCACCACCAAATAATTTTGCTTTAACTTCTTGTATATATTGACGAACACTAGGCTCATCACCATTGCCTTGTGGTGCATCCCATGAATAATGGTTGCCATCACCATCAATAGCATCAGGCGCACCATCTCTCCACCTAGCACCATTACCGGGCCCAGCATACCAAGCAGCAAATGCACCCTCAACACCATACTCTTTGGCATATTCACCAAGTTTATATGCAGCAACTTTCTTTTGTGCCTCAGGGTCTGTCATGTCCGCACCAGCTATACCAGCTTGTTCACTCCATTCAGGCCAGTTACTAGGCAATATTTGGAATAGTCCATACGCACCAGTTCTGCCATTAACCGCTCCAGCATCACCACTACTTTCTTGCCCCATAACTGCAGCCATGAGGTCTTGAACGCTTGCATTTCCACCGCCACTAGCACCAGCGACTTTACCAAAACCACCATTAAACAATTTATCTGTAACTTTGGTTAATAAGTCAGGGTCATTAGGGTCAAACTCGCCAATGATACTATCAATCTTGCTATCATCTGATGTAGCTAATACCATTGATGCATTACGCACCTTTTGACGATAACCCATGATTTTTTCTTCATCGATTAAACCTGACATGGCAGCTTGATTGATAACCTTATTAGCACCATCTAAATCATCATCAGCCATTTTCTTTTCAATCATTGTTGTAGCAATGTTTTGTTGCGCTTTCTTAACTTGTAAACGTATAGTGTTATCATCATAACCAAGGTTAGATAATTGTGCTGCTACACTACCGCTTACTTGTTTCATAGCATCATCGAATGCATCAGGGCTTGCATTTACCACCGCATTATTAGATATGTTTTGCACATTCATATCTAGCGCTTTCATAGCACTATCTTCAAATTGACCTCGTACAAACTTATTGATCGTGTTTGTAGTATTAGTCATATCATTATCTACAACTTTATTAAAAGCATTGACCGCATCATTGAATTTAAAGCCATACTTTTCAGCTATAACCTGCCTTGCTCGTTTCTCTTGGTTCTGATAATCAAGCGGAATTGTCAAAGCGTTTTCGCCCTTTCGGTTCATAGCACCATTATCAGGGTTATATAGCCAATCATTCATCATGGCATTATATTCATTCGTTGCATTTACAACATCGGTCATTTCCTTTTGCTTTTGTATAGTCAACATTGTGTTGCCTAAATCACCAATGGCTTTTGTGAGGTTATCCATGCCTTGTGTGTTACCACCATAAGCCATTTCATTTACATTAGCTTGTACACCGCCATTAATTGTGTTTAAGCGTTGATTGCCATCATAGCCTATTAACTTCATTAGATACCCCACCTATTATTTCTGATAGTACCTTTGGTTACGAATTTCATTTTAGGCATACCAGCAGCCTCTAGTGCATCACTAGCTGGTGTGTAGTAATTAGTACCAGTACCAGCACTCTTACTAGCATATTGACCTTTAAGACCATAGATACTAGATGCACCACTCAATATCGTACCTAACATTGCCATTCTAGTTTGTTTCTTAGCATTACTTGCCGCTGCACGTGCGGTGCTTGCCTCGTTGCGGTAGTTCATACCATTAAGATATTCATTGTAGATACTGTTATTCTTATTAGTTTCCCAATTCTGAATATCCTTGTTGTATTCGTCATAACTAGATGCCATTAATTGTAATGGTGTACCAGCCATCATCAAGCCACCAGCACCAGTTTCTGCCGTATTTTGCCCTTGGATAAGTCGCATCTTATCGGACATTTTATCTCGCTCTTGCAAGGCTTGGTCTGCAATCTGTTCTTGCTTGCGATCACTAATGCGTGCGTTAGCCTCTGCTACCCTTGCTTGCTGATTGTACATTGCAGCTTGTGCTTTTCCTTGTTGGTGTTGAGTAAACAACGTACCAACCATACTCGCTGCGGTTAATGCAATAGGGTTACACATTCGCATCCCCCTTTCTCAATGTGAATAAAACCATATCCCCATCGTTAATATCGTAATGAATAACCGCACCTAAAGATTTTAGCCATCTAATGGTGCGGTAATTTTCTTTATGTATGTAATTAAACAAACATCCCCTAGTTTGTAGCCATTCCCTAATGATATTTCTACTAACTTTTATAAATTGTTTTTGCAATGTCAAACTACGTTCAAAATCTTTACTCCCCAAAAAGTAAATGCAATGCATACCATTTAATGATGTATTCGATACCCCATATACACATAATGGCTTGTCATTATCAATAACAATTCGACTTTGATAATCTTCCCCAAGAATATCGTTCACAAAGTCTTTTTCGCTATAGTTTGAATTTTTTCGATTGATATATTTAACCTCTAAGGCATCTATCGAACGTAAGTTGATATATAACTCACGAATTAACGAAACGTGCTTAGATGGGCAAATATTACATTCCATGAACATTTGGGAAACCACCGCCAATTTCTACCTCTCTTGTAACCGCTAATAGGTTAAATGGGAAAGGTTTTGAGTGTTTTATACAGATTTCTGTATTAGTATTAACGCTAGTTGCTATCTTAGGTAGTACTATTACAGTATCACCAGTAAATAGCGATTTAGGTTTTAAGATTAAATCATCTACATCATCAAATGTTTTACCAACACTACCACCATACGAACGATATAAACGCAACGCAACTCGTGTTATAGTTACCAATCTACATTGCAATGTGCCATCGTTTATTTGTTGCTCTACGCTAGGTATTTTGATTTTAGTAGTATAAGGTAACCCAACAGTAATTACATTTGCTTTACCATCTAATTTAATAACCCCAGTTGGTGGTACTACCCTAGATGGCATCTGTTGTCCATCAACTACTATATCTACCATTTGCCCTACTAGATGAGGTGCGTTGATGTAATCAGTCTTAATTGAATTAGCGACTTTAACATAGCAATCTAGGAACACATCGGAGTTATCTTCTGTGTACAACGGAATACTACGTTCAATACATTTCACACTCTTATTATTAATCACACGATCTACTACAAAATAGATTGTGTCTTGTTCACCCTCTGCCACACTCTCAACATATCGGTACTTGCCATTAGTAACAAAGTGCGACCAGCCATACACCTTTTGTTCAGGTATGTAGGTTAAACAATTCAACTGTCCATCATCTCGAACATAATAAATAATACTGTCAGGGTCTTGTGCATAAGCACTTGTAACTGCCACATGACCTTTTACTAAAGTCTTAACAAACAATGTAAGGTCTTGTCCTGTGTAGTTATCACTCTCATAGCTATAACCCATATCACGAACAGTACCGCCACGCTCTTGAACGAACACACATCTATTACCGATAAACTGTGGTTCGCACTTTAACGCACCACGTTGTGTTTGTGTTTTTAAATAGCAGTTAGTAGGTGTAATAGTCTTGCTACCATCTACTATCCATTCATTACCGCTTGTTAAAACGATTAAGTCATTAGCTGGTACAAGGTGTCTGATTTCATACATTTTGCGGTTGATTACTGGTAGTGTGATTGCGCTATCATCTGTGATAGTACCGCCTACTTTTTCAACACCAAAGTTAGGATAATCACCAGTTCGGCTAAACCAAATATAGTTAGGTTTGCTATCAGTAGCAGCAACTACAAATCGGTCTTGATAAAATGTACATAATTTAGGATAGCCTCTACCCATATTCCAACTACCCAATTTCCATTGGTGGCTAGGTTCACCCTCTTTAATACCATTCAAAACATTAACCTTTGCGTTCTTAGCATCAGTTACGCTTTTAATCTCAACAATACCATATTGGGTAAATGGCAAAATGGATAAGTCGCAATTTACAGAACCACCTTTAATATCGGAGATGTATTTCAGCCTTGCTCCAGCCTCTATCTTTCCTGTATCAGTTACGTTGTAATCATTCTTAGATGTATACGTTCTGTAGTCTTTCCACGTTTGCCCATCATTGTTAGAAATCTGTAGTTTTACAGTACCCTCCCATGTACCATGCGTTGTGAATTTCCATGATAGTTCTGTATCGGTACTAAACGCTCCAACATTGTAATTGATGTTATTATAGGTCTTTTCTGTAGTCGATGCCGTGAAGTAATTTTTTCTAACCTTTTTCTCTACAACTTCGCCAGCGGACTTTGTATGTACCGCCTCAACGTAGTAGGCAATCTGAATAACGCTCCCTACCATGTCTTGTGTGAAAAGGTCTTTAGTAGATGTGATCGTATCGCCATTAACTGTCAATGTGTGTCCATTATCCGTGTTGATTTCATCATAAGGTTGTTCAGTTAGTTTGTAAGCACTCATCCGCCAGTCAGTATCACTATATCGTGATAGCGTTTGAATAGGGTACTTACCACTACAAATAAACATTACATCGCCACTTTGGATGCAGTTTAATTCACCTACAATGTCCGCCTCAAATGGTGTTGCTACTTCAACATTTGTATACACACCATTCCGCCACACCCTAACATATCTATCACCAAATTCAAGCATGAATGATTGGTTCTTGTTCGTAGTAAATTCAAACAGTCTAACTGGTTTATCATTATGTTTAGCATAGCCAATAAACTGTGAACCTTGCCTACGTGCTACCGCACCATAAGGTCTAATAACCGCATTTTCAGCAAGTAGTAATGCACTTTTATATTGTTCTAAGTCAAATCGACTAGATACATCAGGCGATACCTCGCCTGTAGTAAATGCGACTTGTCCGATAAACATCGGTTGCATATTACCAACTCCTTGCTTTCAAATAGCTAGATACATAAGGCATATCTAGTCTACGTTCTTTAGCACTCATAGATTTTGCCTCTTGTAATGCTGCTTGATATAACTTGTACGATTGGTCAAACAAACCACTATTGCCAGTCAATGGCATAGCTAGGTCAGATGCCATCTTACACACCAACGCTTTAACGAATATAGGGTTCATTACATCAGCATCGGTAATATCGTACACATAATCAATGTGCATCAATGGTACATCAGATACGATGTACTTTGTATTGTTATCAGTCAAATAAACATCATATTCACGTTGCTTTTCCGCTCGGTATCGTTCGCCTTGTGGAATTACCGCAAGGATACGAACGCATTTTTCAGGATATGCATATACATAACCCCAACCATCTATTTTGTGTTCGGATAACACCGCACGTTCACGCTTTCGTGCAAAGTTCCATTCAAACTGCTCTAACAATACTCTACGTGTTAGATCATAATGTAATCTACATTGTCTAGCAGGTTCTGTTTCTTCCGTCATAGAACGGATGCGACCTGCATTGATAAGAGATAATGCTTGATTACAAATATCAGTAGGTGTCATTTGTTCCACCTTTCTATAAAAAAAGAGGGATGCATAAGCACCCCTCGTTCAATTATTCAGCAGTTTCTTCCGCTTTCTTACCACGTTTCTTTGGTGTAGGTTCTTCAGTTTCTTCTGTTTCCTCTACTTCTGCGGATGCATCACCTACAGGTTCAAACAAAGCGTTGAAGTAGTCTTTATCATATTCAGCCACTTCATCTTTTGTGAATGTTACTGTTTCACCCTCATGCAACAAGCCAAGGGTATTGTGATAGCATTTTGCTTTAACAATATATTCCATTTATATCTCCTATACTAAACGCGCATCAGGTGTTAAGAAAGCGGTAATTGTACCGCCAGTCATATTATTAGCGTTGAGTTTCAAGTACTTTTTAGCGCCACTTGCTAAACGTACCGCAACTTTAGTACCTGCTTTAGAGTTGGCTGGTAATGTAATGCCATGCAACAATACCGCATTAGCAATGTTTTCTGTATTAGATGTGTACAAGTTAAATAAAGGTGTACCAGTTACATCTTTGTCGATGCGAATTACAAGCCACAAAGATTTCTCTGCATCGCCACCATTACCATTCATAACTACATCGGAGTTAGTGTTTGCAGTTAATGCTTGTTTGTAGAAAAAAGTATTTTGTTTATCGATATACATATGTTATCCCCCTATTATTGTACACGTGCTTCAGTAGACAATAACGCATCTGTTTTACGAACAGGAATGCCATTTGCACGGACTACTGTATGACCCATTTCTTGGTCTTCGGAAATAGTGTATTTGTGTGCCTCGTTCTTTTGCATACGCAAGAATGTACGTACAGTAGGGTTCATGTACCATACTGCTCGACCCATACCCATGTTAGGAATAAGTTCTTCCGCTTTAATCATAAGGTTGATAAGGTCAGCACCAGTTTTAGCATCTTTAGTCAATGCATTCACATCGATGTTTGCGATACGTACAACATATCTCCAATCACGTACAGTCAAGCCTGTATCAAGTTTGTAGTGTGTACGATAACCTTGGTAGCGACCGCCATCAGGGTCAGTCAATGTTTGTTCGCCTAAATCTTTATGAGAGATACCACCCATAGAACCTTTAGGATAGATACCATGTACTGTATTTTTGCCCCATACTACAAGATAGATAGATGTAAGATTTGCAGTACCGCCAGCATCGATAATGTTTTTACCGCTTTCTGCAGCTTTTTCATTATAACGTGCTGCCAAGCCTACAAACTTTTCAGGGGAATTCTCATCGCCATAGAATAATGTAGACGCCCATTCTTGGTTCATAGCTTCCAAGAATGCATAATCTTCGGACAAGCGGAATGCTGCGGAGTTGCCGTTAAGGTCTGCCAAAGATTTATCAATCTCTGCATAAGCCTCTAGCATACCGCAAGTGTCGGTAATTTGTTTTGTTTTAGATTTACTAGGTTTAACACCGTAGTTAAGCATTCTCCATGTAGCCTCAGGCAAGCCTGTACGTACAGTTGTTTTATGACCTGTAGGCAAGTTGCCCTCTACCATTGTCATATCTTGTACGATTTCATTTGTTTGGTTCATCATTTCAATAATTTGTGCAACTGCATTGTTTGGATCTAATCTAGATTGCACATCTAAAAGTGTTGGGTTCATAGTACCAATTGTAGCCATGTATTACTCCTTTTAATAAATTACTTACTCATAGATGGGTAAAGCACTTTTGCTCGTTCTTCCTCGGAAATAATTGTGTTTCCAGCTTTACCACTATTAGAATTGTTATCTTCGCCAGCCATATTAGCGATTTGTGCGAACAGTTTAATTACCTCTACACGATTACCTAGTCCGTTTTGAGATAAGATTTCACGAATGTTTGGAATTTCTTTTTCAACCGCCTCAACACCTACAGATGCTTGTGCTACTGTTTCGTCAAACTTCGCACCTAGAACCTCTTTTGTATGTTCTGCGTATGCTGCATACTGTTTCATTTCGGCTTGTTGCCGTTGTTCCTCATAAGCGGTTACAAGGTCTGTACCATATTTAGAACCAAATTTAGCTAACTCTACTGCTTGCTCTTGTGTTGCGCCTACACCATTAAGCAATTTAGAAAACTCATTAGCGATGTTTTCATCAACTACACCATCTTCAAAGGCTGGTGCAAAATCATATTTGATTGGTTCAGGTACGCTTTGTTGTTCCTCTTGGTTAGCACCCTCAGGGTTGCCACCTAGCAACGTACCGCTATCATTCGTGTTTTGTTCTTGTGGTGTACCACTTTCCGCACTACCTGTGTCAATATTCGTGCCTTGCTCTAGTTCTTCTGCCATGTGGTTTATTCACCTTTCTTTTCTAAATCGTTAAACAATTTCTGTTGTTGGATATATTCCAGTTGTGCTTGGTGATATTTCTTTACACCCTCTACACCATCACCAATACTTCCCAAATCATTCATATAAGCTACCCCTACTTTTCGTTTCCCCTCATTGAAGAATGTTTCGGAATTACCTGTGAATGACTGTTTCAATATGCCAGTTCGGTCTAAAAGCCTACAAAAAAACCACCTACCAAGTTCAGTACTTAGTACGTGGTTAAGTGCATCAATATCACGATCACGAATATAATCTTGTTTAGTTTTACTCATCTACACCCCCATACCCATTAACTGTTGCATTACTGGGTTTCCGTCATTGGCTGCATCTGTTGCTTGTTTAGCTGCTCCAGCCATTTGAGGTGCTAGTTGTGCCATTTGTAATGCTTGTGCTTGTTCCTCTTGTTCTTGTTGTGCTTGTTGTTGTTGTTCCATGATTTTTTGATAATCATCATTAGAACGAATAACTCTAGCTGGTACACCAAGATTTACACCATAAATGTCCGCTGCCTCTTCAAAGTTAAACTTCTGAACGATGTTAGCGTTACCCTGTGCTAATGACATAATGAAAGCATAGTACTGTTCAATATTCACCAAAGATGACATTTTCTGTGCCTGTGCTAATGGTGAGATATATTCAATCTTTACATCCATTCCGTTTAGCATTTCAGCAGTTTGTTCATCGATTGGTGGAAATATTCCAGCTCTATCTAGGATGCCATAAGTGCGTTCAATGATTGGGTTTAGAAACTCACTTTGTAAGCGTTCAACCACAGGACCTAACTGTTGCATCTTTTCTTGTGTGCGCTCCATAACCTCTCGTGCAGTCATTTGTCCACTATCGATGTTATCAAGCATCAAGAATAAGTCAGCACTATAGGCACGTTTAATGCTTTCAGATACGAATTGTATCTTAGCTTGTACGTTTGCAACATCAATGCCTACATTGAATATTGGTTCAACCTTACCGCCTGTGTCTACTTCCGTTACACCACCGGGGAATAGATTTACACTACCGATTACATCAGATGTAGCACTCATAGGTGGTTTAATACCTAATTCAATAGCCGTTACTAAGTCTTTTTCAAGCAACTGTAACATCTGTGCATCAGATTGTGCGAACCATGCACACCCTTTACCATAACCGCTTAGATCATGTGTGGTATGTCTAGCAATAGGAATAGGCCACTCTTCAAAACCACTATGTCTTAGTACTTCATCGGAGTTGCTCCCCTCTATCCAATAAATGGATGAGTAAGGCATATTCTTATTACCTAGTTTTCCATTGCGGTCTTTATTAGGCATAACCAACCAACACACAACATGAGTTGTTGCATTACCTTTGCCATCGTCATATTCACGTTTGACTTGTTCTGTGCAAGTATCGTACCCAAAATCTTCAACCAGCTGGTCTGCGGTCATTCGATATTTTCTACCAAACGTGTTTACTTCGCCATTACTACCACACTCAAATGCATATGTTCCTATAGGGTAAGATGTAAACCACACACCATATTTAGGGTTTGGCATAATCGACATAGGCGATTGTCCAAACGGCAATTCCATATACGTTTGATGTGCCACGTTATAGAAATTAGACTTAGCAAATACTGCATAGAGTATTTCTTCACGTTCATCAAGTACCTTGCTAACATCACTATTAGCTGCTAGGTCAGTATTCTCTAATGTCAGTTTGAACCACTTTCTACTAGGTGGTGTCATGCCACTCATTACACCTGATGCGAATATTTGGCAACTTTCCCAAGCCACACCATTATTTATTTTGTCGGTGTAGACTTTCGATTGGTCTTGTTCATCATCAAACACTCCAAGGAAAGGCAGTTGATAATCTCGAATGTCTTTCCATTTCTGAACGTACTTTTGACGATTATTGAACATCGCATTAAACTTCGCCTTGATTTTCGTGTAATCACGTTTTTTAGGTTCTGTGTTAGTCGGTTGTCTAGCAAGCGTTGATAGGATAGTTCCTTGCATCATTAACCCCCTAATGTATTCTTAGTGCCAGTTGTTGCCGTGGAAAGAATTGTACTTTCATAACCACGTTTACCTTTACGCTTTTTAGCATACCAATCTTCACCAGTCATTGTAGTTGCATCATCCGTTTGTACAGTTGGTGCTGGTGCTGGCATTGGTGTATCAGGCATCTTATTTTTCATGCACATTTAATCACCCCTTATCTTTTAAATGGATCATACTCAGTATTAGCATGAACCCTACTCCCTACATTCACTTTTTTATTGACCCTGAACGCAAAGGTCAAGGCTAATGCATCGCCTTTATTCGGAGATGGCAACCCTCGTTCTTTCATGTCTTTCTTGCTTTCAAGTTGTATTCGTCCATTCTTATCGATGATAGCCTCAGGACTTGTTAAATCGTCATATAACCCTTGGTCGTTTGGTGGAATAGAACCACCCTCTTTTAACCAATCTTTCATTTCGCCCCACATATATGCACGCATATTCAAGTACATATCATTAGGAGCTTTACCACCAAAGGCAACTAACCGCCATCGTCTACCCATTGATTTGCCAATACTATAAATACCTGTTCCGTAGCCTTGGTCGATAAATACTGCATCAGCTTTATATTCATCTTCAAACTGTGCTATGAGGTTAGCCATACGCATATCATCATCATTCTTTTCAATAGTTGCCAAACACTTCATAGAGTAGCCATTACGCATTACTATTTCTAACGTATCGCCACCAGTCCATGCAGGGTCTACACCGATTATTACAGGTAGGTTGTTAAACTCACCAACTCTGTACACTCTCTTCTGTGCTTCATCTACTATTGATGCGGATATAAACTGTGTATCAGATGCACTAGGGAATAAACCTCTAACACGCACCTTTACAAAATCGCTATCCTCACCATGAATATCCACCCATTCTTGCAACTTGGCTTTGTTTGAGATTTTAACAGTACGGCTATCAATCTGATATGTAGTCCAATAGTTACGATGTTTTCTAAAACATTCTCTAAACCTACCGCTATTACGTGTAGGGTTTCCAAACACGCACCATATAATCTCAGTTTCCTTATCGGTTAAAGCACCCTCTGTTACTTCCCATATCTTATCGGAAATAGCGGATGCTTCATCGAATATGATAAGTATTCTATTACCTTGATTGTGCAAACCAGCGAATGCCTCAGGGTTACTTTCACTCCACGGAATAGCATCTATCCGCCATGTCTTTTCGTACTGTTTATCAGCACTAAACAATGCAGTAGCGGTATAGGTGAATAACTCTTTACCTATGAATAAGTTGTACCATTTGTTAAGTTCCGCCCAAGTCTTAGACTTTAACTGTGTATCAGTATTAGCGGTTACAACTCCACGTGTGTTTTCATGTGTAGCAATAGCAAACAGAATTAACAATGAAGAAAAGGCGGACTTCCCAATACCATGACCTGATGCAACTGCAATTTGTATTGCCTTAGCTAATGACTTTCCCTTGCGTAGTTCTTCGCCTATTTTAGTGAAAGTCTTTACTTGCCATTCATCAGGGCCATCAAAGTTTTCAAGTGGTGTTCCTTTTTCTCCCCAAGGGAATGCGAAATATACAAAGCCTAATGGATCATGAGTAAACGAACCCAACGCATCAATCAGTTGTGCCTTGTTGTACTTCATCTGATTTCACCCTTGCTTGTTTCATCCTATCGGATATATCGATTTCTATTTCTGCATCTAGTTTGACCTTATCGGTAAATAGCATATGCCGTTTACCTAAGAGTTCAGCTGCCTTAGTTCTATCATTCACAGATACATCTAAACCAAACGCATCTTTCTCTTCGCCATTCATAACTCTGGTGAGATACTGTAGGACTTCATCAGCGGTTGCGATTGTATTATTGTTCTTTTGCTCCATGTGTTGTTGTATATATTGGCTCACGTTAGCATTTGACAACAATCTACTTCCCTGTTGCCTTGCACTATTTTCTGAATATCCAGCCTTTAATGCAGCTTGTGTAGCATTAGCGGTCTTGATGTATTCAGTTGCAAATAGCAGTTGTTTGTCTGTCAGATTTGTATTACTCAACATCAATCACCACCTTTATATGCTTTAACTAAAAAAAGTAACACCTCGTGTTGCTTGGTGCTACTGTACTCACTTTCTTTTTTATAGAGTTGTTTAGGTTTAAAGGTTTTACCTTTTTTGTACTTGTGAGGAAATGTTAGTTTATATTCCTCTTCCGTATACATTCGACTGACAATATATATCTTGCAAGGCTTATCGTATTTACTCCATGTTTGCCTTACATCGACTACATATCGTCTGCCGTTCATTTGTAATGCTTTAAGCAGTTTCTTTATCGTTGGTTGATAATTCACATCCAACACCACACAATACCGATTAAGATTAGTACTGCACATACAATAGCTAAACCATCGATGAGTGTAATCATTGTATCGCCACGATGCTCGTAAGCATATTTAGCTTTAGCCTGTAAATCTTTATTGTTCAAGTCCTTTGCTGCTTGTTTGAATAGTTTTCTATCTTCAATGAATTGTTTGATTGCTTTAATCATTTAAGTACTTCGCCACCTTTCCTTTTTAACTTGCCATGTGATCTAACACATAAGCCATGATTGCATTTACTAGCACCGCCATATGTTATATATGTTTGACACAAGCCGTCATATTCTATTGTCTTTGCGGTACATATGCCATTCTTATTGTTAAGGCACTTCTTTTTACAACACAAAACATCAGTCATAATCTCCCCTTTATGATATGTTTATGCAAGAAATGGAGTATATCGCCGTGGATATACCCCATTTTGTGATAAATTTATTCGTTTGTACTATGTTAATTATTCAAAACCAAAGTTATACCCTTGGACTCTCGCCAATGTAACCATACAGGAATTAGCATTTCTTCTAAAACTCTGCATCATGGTTAGTTCCTAGGAAACCAATATAACTTCAGTTTTCAATAATCACTCAAAACTAGGTGCGTTGTTGATGATATGACATTGGATTGTATTTGAGGTTCAACTATGAATATAAAACAAAGTTGGAAAGAATAAACACACCTAGTTTTCAATGATCATTACACACTCAATACCAACAACTAACAATTTGATGGATCGTAATCGTGTTAGGTTAAGCAACAACAAAATATGAATAAAGTTCTTTTGGAGGCTGCTAGTTGTCAGTATTCAATGTGTAACCAATATAGGGTAAGTTCGTATCTGAAAATGTATAATGTATAAGCTATAAGCTATGCTTGATGATATTCGACTTACCCTGTATCAGTCAGCAGTAAAAATTTACATATAAAATTTTTGTCTAACACATACTTCAAAAATTGAAATTAGAAAAAAGTATAGTGTTTCACTCACCAAATCAATTATGGTTGCGCTGCTACTCTGTGTCCATCGATGAATTGTTCTATACCACATTTCGCCCATATACAACAAAGGCGCACTCTTATTTGGGTGCGCTTGTTGTTGTGTTTTGATTTGTCCATAAGGAAAGAGTGAGTACAAGTCGCTTAGTGGCAACTTCTACATATATATTATACCTAATAGCAAACTATAGGTACACGGACAGTCACAGACATTTGCGGACATTATAGGACAAGTTTTTGCCCAAATTCCAATAATGCCTTTTGTTTATATCTCTTCGCCTGTTTCATTGAGTAACACCCAATCATTTTATATGCATCTTCCGTTGTATTGTTGAGTACAAACTCATAACGCAAGATGATTGCCCCTAGCTTTTCATCTAAGGCATCTATCTTAGTGATCGCATCGCATTTTAGTTTTGATAACTCATCAATTCTCTTATCACGTTCTGCGACTGTATCAAGAAATCTAGCTACGCTACCCTCTAACCCTTGCGGAGCGCCACCACCTGTTACTCTATCTTTTGAGTAATCAATAGCACCTATTGATGTAAGGTTCGCTCGTAGTTGATTGATTTCTTCCTTAATTGATGCAATCTGTACATCAATTAGCTTTACTGGTTGTAGGTACTCAACCGCCTTTTCTATTAGTTTCTTTTCATCTAATTCACCCAAACACTTCACCTCACATTTTCAGTCCAACGTATAGCAATATAATAAGCATTAGCAAAATTACATCAATCATACACTCATCGCCGTATTTATCACACATTCTAGTCAACCAATACACAATAAACACATATACTATAAAATCAAATACAGTATTCCACATGTGTTTATACCTCTGCTAATTTTATATGCGCCCATGCAGTTACATCCTTATTATCTTTAGCACTCCACGATGTAGCGCCATTATCCCATACATAAACATCACAGTAATCAGCTTTAGCAAAATATCTTCTGTGCCATATGATACCATTACTACTAACTAATACAGGTGTATCAACCTTAACATTCATCCAATCTATAATGCCTAATTCTTCTGCAATGTCAAAAACCTCATTAGCACTTAATTTTGGTAGTGCTGCCATAACACCAGTTATACCAATATACTTTTTACAACTGCTTATTCTTACTTCGTCTACATCATCAAACATGGATGGCTTTTCATTTGTTAGATACATATTATCGTATTTATCAGCCACAATATACCGCCAGCCATCATCGTATAACTTTCGAAATAACCATTCTCTACCTTGTTCATCTGTGATCATACTGTACCCACGCTCCTCTATCCTCATTCCATCTAAATTCAACTACATCATATAGTTCAAAATCATCAATGGTTTCACTTACCTTACCGATATAGAACACATCCTCTTCACTCTCTAACGCAAGTTGGCATAAGAAATCAAATGCATCTTGATAACTTTGAGGTGCTATGTAAAAGTCGGAGTGTTCAACATAACCGCTATAAGCCGTCATACTCACCTCTTATGATAGGGCGGATATTTCACCGCCCATATCCGTTAATTAAAAAATGCGTAAATCAGTAATACTGTATAAACCATTAACAATACAAAGCTCCAAACTAACATTCCAATCATCACAGTATCAACTATTTTGTCTTTTATGCTCTTCTTGTTTTCACCAAATAGTATTTTATTTCGTTCTACAATGTAGTTTGCATATTTCTTATCACTTTCAAGTGTACATAACTCTATTTCATGTTTAGCCATTATTTACCAGCTTTCAATTCTTCAACTTCCGCTACTAATTTAGTAACCAATGTTTCAAGCTCTTTGATTTTGCCTTTGTGGTTGAGTTCATATTCAGAACCTTTACCCAATCTGAAGTTCACACTAGCATTTACCATTTTTTCAGAACCTAATGTACCACCTACGCTAAACATTACGTGTTCATTTGGTGCGTAGAAACCGCCTAATGCTACCGCACTATGTCCTTTGTAATGACCGTAACCAACGGAGAATGTCATTTTATCGTCTTTGTTGTATCCAAGATAATGAAGTGCGGATAACGCTGCATTCGCTGCACCAGCTTTACTAATTTCACGTTCTACATTTCGTGTCATTCCTCGTTCTAAACTTTCAATTCGGTTTTCATGGTTTTCCAACACGTTTGCATGGTCTACTAAAGTTTGTTCATGAGATTGTAATTGTTGTTCGTGATTGTTAATGATCGTTGTGTGATTATTGATTACTGTTTCATGACGATTAATAGCATCTGTATTTGCTTTGATATTGCCAGCATTTACTTTGATAGCATCTGTATTATCTTGAATGGCTTTAGAATTTGCACCTACACGCTCGTTTGTTGCGTTGATAGAGTTAGTAATCGTTGTGTAATTGTTATCAACCTTAGCGGTTAAATTTTTGATGTTATTTACATTGCGGTCTACACGAATATTCAAACACTTAATGTCTTTATCGTGTTTTACTAATTTAGCACCCATAGATGCGATTTCATCGTAGGCAGCATACAACTGACTGCCGTTGACTGCATCTGTAGATGCTGCATCAACTTGTCCAGCTGCAACATTTGTAATTTGTCGGTTGTAATATTTCACACCGCCAAACCCTGCTCTATCTTTAGAACCTACACTCGCTACAGATTGAGGGTTTTCTCCAGCGAAAACGTGAGTAACCCCATTCAATACTACTTGTTGTGTAGGTACAGGGTTATCTGTTACGGAATTAGTACCCAACGCTACACTATTACTTTTGTCAGCGATTGTGTTATTACCGATAGCGTATGCATCCCATGCAGTCGCTTTACCATGAGTGCCTACTACTGTTGCGCCCTGACCTGCGGTTTCGGAGTTAGCACCGATTACCACTTGTTCTTGGTTGCTATTTGTTTTGTTGTTGTAACCGATAATTGTTGTTTGGTTCGCACTTACTGTACCATTGTTAGAACCGATAACAGTTGTATCATTACCGCCAACTTTATTATCTCGACCTAAAACGATTGTGCTAGTTCCTGTAACTACTGTATTCACACCTAATGCTGCGGAGTTGTAACCACTAACCACAGGTGCAGTAGTGTTTGGTTCTACTTGACCTACCACGATACCATTTGCAAATGTGCTACCTGTAACTGCTGCCATAACCATTGTTGCTAATACTAATTTGTTGTTCATGTTAATTTCTCCTTTTATGTTAATTAATTTAGAAAACTTATTTACCTGTGCTACCATAACCGCCAGCACCACGTTCTGTTTCTGTTAATTCATCTACTTCTACTGCATCAACCATTGCTACTGGTACGATGATTAGTTGTGCGATGCGATCACCTCTAAATATCATGTAATCGCTACAAGATACATTTTCATATGCAATACTCAATTCACCTCTATAGTCAGCATCAATAACACCTACACTATTGGCACACCTTAATGGTGTTTTACTCATGCTACTTCTCGGTACAAGTAAACCCATGTGTCCTTTCGGTATTTCTACCGCTACCCCTAACGGAATTTTTTTTTGGCTATCCGCTGGCACTTTGATGTGAAATGGACAATACAAATCTAACCCAGCTGCATCTTCACTACCTCTTATTGGTAGTTGTGCATACTCACTTACTAACTTTACTTTCATGCTTTCTCTCAAAATTCCACCCCACTATTAATCAATGCACGTTTGATTGTTTTGTAATTTGCACCAACTCGTAAACTAATTTGATTTAATGACATTCCAGATTGATGCATTTTTAATAGTGAATTTTTATCTAATTCACTTACACGTGTATAAGATTTTTGCTTTTGCGGTTTAGTTCCTACTAACCCTAAGCAACATAACGCCTTGCCAGCAGTTATGTTTCCATATACACACGCTGCTAATGCTAACCAATTAAGGTTATTATCAGGCACAAACTCACTCATATTAATTGCCATTCTCGTTACTCCATTCACTCTCTCTATAAATGCGGAAGAAATCGTCCGCACTCATTACAACTAAAAACGGCTTATACTTTCTTTTCCATGCAACTATAGGTATTTCTCCTTTGCCAGCAACTTTTGCATCCCTATTGGCTTTATTATATGCCTCATATTCATTTAGCGTCGCATATT
>OAVS01000390.1_pt1 | contig 31454 bp, 26 predicted proteins | sample 1550601 | NCBI WGS metagenome assembly OAVS01 (sample SAMEA2580093, study PRJEB22360) | human gut metagenome | biome: human gut; feature: human-associated habitat; material: faeces | place: Denmark | collected 2008/2010
CCAGAACTGTTTCCCGAGGAATGAATTCAAAGAAAGACACCCCGCGGCGGCCGGCCTCGATCATTGCCGTAATCCGATCGGTCAATACAATGCCCTGCTGCTGCCGGCGTTCCGCGGCCGTTTGTGCAGGCGTCTCCTGCCAGCTGCTCACCCATTCAAACGGCACCGCATCCATGATGGCCCCGTCGGGGCGTTTTTGCATGAGCGGCAGATTTTTCGGCGACGACTTCACTTCAAGATAAGCGAGATCTTCGCGCAGGAAGGGATTCGGTGCAGTACGCCAAAACGCGTTGAAGGCTCTGACCAAATCAGGGCTCGAGCGGTAGTTGGTTGTCAGGGCATAGACGCCGCGGAACCGACCGCTTCCGGCTGTCTGATAAAGCGCCTCTACATCGCGGCGTGCCCGCAGGTAGGTTTCCAAATCGGCACCGCGAAAGCGGTAGATGGCCTGTTTAGGATCCCCCACGAACCACACGGGGTGCGGTTCGCGCTTACGCAGAAAGAGACGTTTGATGACCGCGTACTGAATAGGATCGGTATCCTGAAATTCATCCACCAACACCACGCTGAAGGCGCTGCGGATACTCTCGGCCAATCGTTGCGCCTGCGCCCTGGATTCCGCATCGGCAGGATCTCCCCGCAGGCGTTCGTAGAGCTCAATCAAAAGATCGTCGAAGGTCTTTACCCGTGCTTCGCATTTTTTCTGCGCCAAACGCTTGGGCGCTTCCTTCACGAAATTTTGAAAAGCAGCGGCAAGCTCCGGCGACTCCGGCAGCGAAACAATCGTGCTCGGCACCAAATCCTCCGGCGCAGCCATCAGCTGCTTGAGGATCTCGATCCATTTTTCCGGATCACTGATCGCTGCGCGATCTTCGCGTTCGGAGAGCTGCAGCAGTGAGGTACGGATGAATTCATTCACTACCTCTTCCACGAGATCGTCAACATTTTCAACCAATTCAAAACCGATCGAACTGCCCGAGGTGAATGCGCGGTCCTCAAGCACCTTTTGACAGAACCCGTGAATAGTGAAGATGCCGGCATTGTCGAATTGAGCAAGCGACTCCCGCAGACGGCTCACAATGACCGCAGGATCCCGCCCCTGCTCTGCCCAGAGAGCGCGCTGCTCGAGCAATACGGCGTCAACCGCAGAGTCAGCGAACGTCCCGGTCATCAGACCGTGCATAGCAGAGAGATGCGACTGGATACGGGCTTTCAGTTCTGCTGTAGCCGCTCGAGTAAAGGTCATGATGAGCATTCTGCTCACCGAAACATCTTCTTCCGCAACAAAACGCAGCACGAGATGCTTGATGGAGAAAGTTTTCCCCGTGCCAGCAGAGGCTTCGAGCAAGGTCGGACGCATCAGCGGCGCACGAAGCATGTCAAATGACGAATCGTCCGATGAGTCTGCCGCAGGCGCCTCACCCGCGTCTGATGCGAAATCCATTTCATCGGCTTCTAAGTACGCTGCCGTCTGCTCATCGGCCGAGACGCTCTCAGCCTCCGCACAAAGCTGCGTCCAGTCCGTTTCTGCCGTCAGGTGTTCAGCCGGTATCTCTGCGCAGAGCGCTTTATCCTTTTTTGCCATAGTCGTTCTCACAGCGATCCCGCATCAGTCAGCATTTCTTGAACAACGCTCTCGAGCGCGGAAAGGTCTTCGGCCTTATAAAGGCCTTCGAGCGCCTTCTCTAAGCGTTCGGCGTAAGCCTCAGCCTGCGCTTGGTCTAAGCCTCGCCAGACGATAGCGTTGGGTAGCGCCCTCTCGGCAGGCATCTGCTCCGCTTCAGCGCCTCTTGACTTCGGCTGATAGGGCGGCACGGCAAAGGGCAGCCTGCCGAGCTGGAATGCTTCATAGAGCTTGAGGAAATAGCCAAGGAAGGTCTGCGCTTCCTGGGGTGTCCACTGCGGTGCGCCAATCAGCGGAGAAGCCTTTTTTTCAACATCGGTCACGATGATCTGACCCTCTGCCGCTGCTCCGGCTGCCCGCAAAAGCGCCCAGATGAAAAGCGACTGAATCGCCCCGGAGCCCGTGATTTTTCCCGGCACCACATTGATCCAATGCACCGCCCCTGAAGCATCGCGCCACAGGTTTGAGGCTGCGTGCGTCAGCGTCCAGGGGAACCCGGGCACCGCGGCCGCCGCTTCCTGAGGCGCAAGCGCCGTCATCTGCGACGTCAGTTTCCAATAAAGCGATGCCGCCGTTCGTGCGCAAACCACATCGTCGCTGTAGCGCCAGTCGCGCAGTCCCTGCGCCCCCATCCGCGGGTCAACCGCCCACCGGGCTCCAAGCGTTTCCACGGCTTGGTCGGCACCTTCAGCCCCCGCAGAGAGCATGACATGGAGGAGCGTATGGATGCGCTGCCACTTAGGAAGATCTTTATCTCTTTGAAGAATGGGGGCCGGATCAATCTCTTCGCCCGTGGAGAGCCTGATGCCGTGACGCTTGAGAAAGGCTTCCGCGGGATTGCGCATCCAGCGATAAAGCTCCTTCACCGGAAGACGGCCGCCTTCGGCACGGGCAGTCAGTGCATTTGCCCAGGGCGCCGCCGGTCCATTCCAATTGGCAGCGGCAGCTTTGTCGACGGCCTCGAGCATCTTTCGGTTCGTGCTCTGCCACTGTTTTTCCTCAGCAGAAAAGCTCTTCGGTGAAAAGGCATTCAGCGGCAAGTGATGCGTGAGGATTGCTGAGGCACGAAGGCGGTCCGACGGCTCTTGAGCAAACGTCAGCAGCCATTCGCGCAGCTCCTGCGCCACTACCGACGGCTCCTTCCATTGCGCCGGATTGGCGCCTTCGGTGTAGGAAATGAGGAATTTGCTGCGGGCAGCCAGCAGCAGATCAAGGAAGATGTTGCGGTTGTCAGTTCGGCTGTCGCGGTCGCTGCGCCGAGGAAAGCGCTTCATCAGATCAAACTCCTCGGCGTGAGAGGCCCCCGGGAAGCTTGAGTCTTCATTGAGCCCCCAGAGCACGATCACCTTGTAGGGCAGCCCGCGAAGCTGCCGCATACCGGAAAACACCACTGTATTGCCCGGACGCCCTGCGCCTGTCTCGCCGCGCTTGAGACGTTCCTCTAGCGCCGCTATGAAAATTTCAAAGGAAACGTCGGGAATGCGTTCCGCCTCATCGCGCGCCTGCGCGATCTCATCGGCCAGATCTGCAGCCGCTCGTCGAATCGCGAGCCAGTCCCGCTGCGGCGTTTCCGCCGGAAAGCACTTCTGCAGCATTTCGCCGATCCAAAGCGTCCAAAAATGGGCGGATGTGCCGTCAGTAAGTTTTTCACCTTCCGCAGTCTTTAGCCGGAGCGTTTCAAGCACAGCGTAAAGGTTCGCGAGCTTGAGGAGCAGTCCGCTCTTTTCGCCCGTGGCATCCCAGCCGCCGAGCTCTGTACCGACAACGGGCAGCACATCTCCATAGGGCGCAGCATCCTCGTCCTGAGGAAGCATCCAGCCGAAAGCGAGACGCTCCAGTGCACGTTCGAGCGTCAGCTCATGGAGCGCCGCCGGCGCATAAACCTGCGTCTGACGGGGATCCGCGGCTTGCGCATCCAAATGCGCCGGATTGAGTCCGACTTCGAACCCCGCAGCAGCAAGCCACCGATTGAGAATCGCCAAGTCATCACTTTCGAGATCGAATTTTTCGCTCACGATCGGCGGCTGACCAATTTTTCCCCCCACGTCCGCCACCGCCAGCCACTCGACAAACTTCTCCCGTGTGAACCCCCCGATCAGCAGGTTCTTCAGTCCGATGAGCACTGCGAGCGGCACGTCTGAGTCCGCCGAAACCGCACCGCAGACGCGGTAGGCAATCCGCCGCTCTGGTGCAAGGCTGCCGAAAACTTGATCGATGAGCGGTGCGGCCGCCGAAATGTCCGGCGTCACCACCAGAACGTCAGAGGGCGTCAGCGTCGGATCTGCCTGAAACTGCGCCTGCAGCCAGTCGACAAGCCCTTCGAGCTCTCGGGCCGCCGACGGCGCGCCGACAAAGCGAAGTGAGTCATCGGCCTCGTCAAAGAGCTCTGGCGCACCAGCGTCGGCAGCCTGTTGTCTGGCGGTCAAGCTGAGCAGATCCGGGCTGAGGTTGAGGATCGAATCCTGTACGCGGCGCAAAAGCGTCGGCTCGTTGGCTTCAATGTAGATGCTCTGTGTATCCAGCGTCAGATCTGCACGAAGATCCTTGGGATCACTCAGGTACTGCCTCAGGAAGTCACGCTCATCGAACAGCTTGCGGGAATGCGTTTCAACGGGCAGCTGCCGACGTTTGCGAGCGTCATCATCATCCTCGTCGAATTCTGTCAGATCGCCGCGCTCCTGCGTAAAACGCCAGAGACGGTCGATATTGGCCCGCGTGCTTCGTCCGTTGTCAGCGAGAATGGGGTGACCCACCTCTGCCTGGCCCGCTGTCTCATCCCGATGCTTCCAGTCATAGAGCCGGCGCGGCACCAAATCGAACCAGTATTCGCTCGAGGGATTGAGCAGATAAAGCCAGACTTCCCGTCCTGAATGCGCATAAGCCTTCAAAACCGGCAGCATCAGCGGCGGCACGACAAAAGGCACAAACACATGGAGCGCATTGGGAAGCGCCACCTCCCGACCGTCTCCTAAGACGAGCGTACGGGCGTTGGCGGGGGCATCAGCAAGCGCCTGAAGCGACTCCGGAAGATGCTCAAGAAACCCGCGGCCGCGCCAACGTTTGGAGCGGGCAAGCCGCCTAAAAAGTTCGCGCTGCCAAACCGCGTCTTCATCCTCGGCCAGAGCCGCCGCCTCTCGCTGAGCCTGCGGCGTGGGATGGAGCCGATCCTGATGCAGCCCCAGCCATGCCAGAATCCAGTCGAGGCGATAGCTCGAATAGGCCACAAAAACGCCGGCAATGCGCTGAGCGAGCAGCAAAAGATCATGGTCGCTGCGGTTTTTAAGGCTGTCCTCCAAGCGGGTCGTCCGAGTGCGAACCGCTTCCCGCAGGCTTCCCGGTCCCGTAGCACGGAGTTCGCGCCAGATCATCCAGCGCGCCTCGTTGCCGATCACATTGGCCAGCGGCTCCCGGGCGAAGAAACCAAGCCACTCCCAAAGAAACATAAAACGCATGGACGCGCAGACGGATTCCTGTTTGGCAATGGCTCTCACCAGATCCGTCTCTACAGCCTTGCTCGGAATAATGACAGGAACACGGTCGAAGACGCCGGCAAAGCATTCGTCGGCTCTGAGCGATTCAGCCTCCGGACGCAGACGAAGCGCATCAATATTGTTGAGAAGCACTGCGCGCAGCACTTCATAGCTGTTGGAGTAGATGGTGTGGATCATGGACGGCAGGCTCCGACCGCATTCAACGTTCTTTTCGAAAAGATGAGCGCTGAAGCCATCCACTCCAAGATGCCTTCTGCAGACGGGAAAGTCTGCTGAAGGCGGACGGCTTCAGCGCTCCTTTGATCCACCAAGATTAACGCATCAGTGCGTCAATCATCGACCGATTGCAGCTACTCAGCTTTTGTCGGCTGAAATGTTCTTTCAAATTCGGCTGCGACGATCAATCAATTCATCAGATAGATGAAGAACAGGTACCCCGTCATTGTAAAAGCCAGCGCCACTTTGACAGCCGTGCCGACGATCATGCCGACCCAGGTGGCGACGCCTACGCGTCCGGCATGCATCAAGTCGCGTTTGGCCCAGAATTCACCGACAGCCGCGCCCACCAGAGGCATCACAAAGATGCCGAAAAGCCCCATGGGAATACCGACCACGGTCCCAACAATGGAACCCACAATGCCGGCCTTTGAGGCGCCTGCCCGCTGCGCACCGGCCGTCTGCGCGACAGAATCGACCACTACGCCAATGACTGCAAGCACAATCAAGACGGCAATAGTCCAGAACCCCACTTTTTCATAGTGATCAGCCCAGCCAATCAGCCACCCGCCCGGAATCGCCGGCAGGATTGTACCGGCAAACCCAAGCACAATGAGCACAATGGCGCCGAACCAGCACGACAGCGCAAACCAATCCAAACTTGTCAGCCATTCCATGAGCGAGCATTCCCTTTTGAATGAATTCCATTTTGTCCGGCTAAAGGTTACTCTTCAATCCCGCCCCAATAGCCCGCGTCCGCTGAAGGTTCAAAGCGCGTATTGCCGCCGAGGAACGTCATGCGAAGCGTCCCGATGGGGCCGTTTCTCTGCTTGGCCACAATGATTTCTGCCAAGTTTTTATCGACCGTTTCCTTGTTGTAGACAACGTCTCGATAGATGAACATGATGACGTCCGCATCCTGTTCGATTGCGCCGGATTCACGGAGGTCCGACATCACCGGACGCTTATCGGTACGGCTGTCCACTGAACGATTGAGCTGCGAAAGCGCAATCACCGGAACGCCGAGTTCCTTGGCGAGCGACTTCAGCCCGCGGGAGATTTCCGAGAGCTCCTGCGCGCGGTTGTCTTGATTGCTGCGCCGCTGTCCGGACATAAGCTGGATATAGTCAATCACGACGAGACCGAGCGGTCCGGCCTGATTAACCAGCCGCCGAGTGCGGCTCGTGAGTTCCGAAATCGTGAGTCCCGGCGTGTCGTCAATATAAATGGGCTTTTCCTCAAGACGATGCAGTGCCGCCGTGAAGTTGTCCCAGTCCTCGTCGTCGAGCTGACCTTTTCTGAGCTTTTGCGCATCAATACGGCCGACCGATGAAATCATGCGCTGCGCGAGCTGATCCGCCCCCATTTCCATGGAGAAGACCGCCACGGGCAGCTCCTGATCAACGCCCACGTTTTCGGCGATATTGAGTGCAAACGACGTTTTGCCCATCGACGGACGGCCGGCGATGATGATGAGATCACCGCGCTGCAAACCTGCCGTCACATGGTCGAGATTGGGGTAGCCCGAGGAAACACCCGTCACCTCGGAAGTCGACTTCGTGTTGTAGAGCTCAATGACGCGGGCGGAGACGTCTCGCACGAGCGTCACCAAAGGCTGAAAGCCGCGCTGTGTACGAGCATTGCGCTCATTGATGGCGAGCACTTCCTTTTCAGCTTCGTCCAGAATTTCACGTGTCTCGCGGCCTTCTGGCGCCAATGCATTGGTAACGATGCGGTCGCCTACGGTAATGAGCTGGCGCAGTACCGACTTGTCATGCACGATTTCCGCATATCGGCGGATATTCGCGGCCGAGGGAGAGCTCCCCACCAATTCGGTGAGATAAGGCAGCCCGCCCGCATCGTTCTCAATCCCCTTTGACTTCAGACTTTCAAAAACCGTCAGATAGTCCGCAGGGTGTCCCTCCTGCAGCAACTGCACGATTTCTTCAAAAATGATGCGGTGGTCGCGCCGATAGAAATCCTCTGGGCGAATAATGTCGACCACGCTGTCGAGCGCCGAATTGTCGATCATCAGGCCGGCGAGAATCGCCTGCTCGCTCAGTACGCTTGAGGGCGGACGACGTACTGCCTGAGCGGCTTCGTCGATATTTTCTTCGGCCATGACACAGACCTCAAAGAGGTATAAGGAACGTTGAGAAAGTTTTGATTATGACCGATCGGCGCAGGGTCGCCGTCCTTATCTGCCTCAAAGGCTTTGCGGCATCCCTGCGCTGCGGCAATAATCATGCAGAAAAAAGCCCCAAAGATCCTGAGCGGACTCCTCGGGGCTTTCATCGGTCTGCCGCCCTCAGAGCGGACGGCAGATGCGGTCGAACCGATTATTCCTCGGCGACGACCTTCACCGTCACATCGGCGGAGATGTCCGTCATCAGACCAATGGTGATGACGTATTCGCCGGTCGCCTTGATGGCGCCGAGCGGCGTGCGAACCTGCGACTTCTTGATCTGGAAGCCGAGCTTGTCCACCGCTTCAGCGATGTCGGCGTTGGTGACGGAGCCGAACAAACGGCCGTCGACGCCGCACTTGCTGGCGATCGTAACTTCAGCGCCGTTGAGCTTGCCGGCGAGTTCTTCGGCGGCAGCGACGCGAGCAGCCTGAGCCTTTTCGAGTTCAGCGCGGCGAGCTTCGAATTCGGCGATAGCCTGCTTCGTGGCGCGCTTGGCGTGACCCTGGGGGATCAGGAAGTTGCGGCCGTAGCCGTCCTTGACCTTGACGATGTCGCCCAGATCGCCGAGATGCGTGATCTTTTCAAGCAGAATGACTTGCATTTCTCTTTTCTCCCGTCGATTACTGGTTGTCCGTATAGGGCAGGAGGGCCAGGAAGCGGGCACGCTTGATGGCGGTGTCGAGCTGACGCTGATAGTGCGCCTTCGTACCGGTCAGGCGAGCCGGCATGATCTTGCCGTTTTCCTGGATGAAATCGCGCAGCGTGTCGACATCCTTGTAGTCGATCTGTTCAACGTGTTCAGCCGTGAAGCGGCAGAACTTGCGGCGCTTGAAAAGCGAATTTTGCTGGTTCGAACGGCGGGGCTTGCCCTTACCCTTAGCACCAAAAGCCATTTGGATGACTCCTCTATTTGAATTCTGTGATGTGTACCGTCAGACGGCGGGTTCTCATCGACTTGGGAGCCAGAAACCCCTTGAACTGGATTTCTGCGCCAATCTCCATTCCGTTCAGTCTTCTGGCAAGTGCCCCGTAGGACACCGCGTTGAAGTCGAACTCAAGCTTGCGGACCTTGCCCGCTTCGACCACTTCAGAGCGATGATGCAGGACGGCTTCGAAAACTTCGATGCCCGCGGGAGTAAACCTCACCGCTTCCCGCTCTATCAATGTTCCGGAAAGATCGATTGAATTCACGGATGGGATGGAACTTCGTCTGACAGCTTGCAGGAATTAGGCCTCAGCGGCTTCTTCCTGAGCAGCGGCAGCCTCAGCGGCAACCTTGCGGGCCTCTTCCTTCTCAATGACCTTCATCATCGGGGAGGGAGCGGTTTCGGCATGCTTCGTCTTCACAGTGAGGTGGCGAAGAACGGCGTCGTTGAAACGGAAGCCGTTTTCGATCTCGAGGATCGTCTCATGGCCGCACTCGATGTTGAGGAGCACATAGTGCGCCTTCACGAGCTTTTCGATCGGATAGGCGAGCGGACGACGGCCCCAGTCTTCGATGCGGTGAATCTTGCCGCCCTGTTCGGCGACGAGGGTCTTGTAGCGCTCGATCATCGCGGGAACCTGTTCACTCTGGTCAGGATGCACGACGATGCAGATTTCGTAGTGACGCATTTAGCCTCCTTGCGGAAAAAGCCGCCCAGAGCGTCGTTCCAGTGCGGCAAGGACAGTAAAGGCCGCGATTGTACCGATCCAACCGCGGCCCTGCAAGTGTTTAAGCCAAATTTCTTTTCAATGCACCCAAGCGTTTCGTCTTAGAGACGCTCGTCGGGCGAACCCGGCTGCACGAGGCCCGCAGCAATGCGCTGACGCAGTGACTCAAAAAGACAGATGCCGGAGGCAACGGAGACATTGAGCGACTCGACCGAACCCACCATCGGGATGGCAGCGAGGACGTCGCAGCGGCGGCGAGTAAGCTGGCGAAGGCCCTCGCCTTCTGCTCCCAAAACCCATGCGAAGGCACGCGCCTGAGCCACGTCATAAATCGTTGTATCCGTTTCGCCCGCCGTGCCGGCAACAAAGACACCGTTGTCACGCAGTTCCATGATGGCCGAGGCAAGGTTGGTAACCGACACCACCGGCACGGTTTCCGCCGCGCCCGCGGCAGCCTTGGCGGCCGCAGGCGTCATACGGGCCGAACGGTCACGCGGCACGATCACGGCCTGCACGCCGGCAGCATCAGCCGCACGCAGACAGGCGCCGAAATTGCGCGGATCTGTGACGCCGTCCAGAATAAGCAGCAGCGTGCGGTCTGTGATCTGATCGAGCAGATCAGCAAAATCAAGCGTGTTCTCGCGTTCTGCGGCAATCGCCGCAATGCCCTGATGGGGAACGTCGGGCGACAGACCGTCAAGACGCGCAGCATCAGCATTCATGACGCGTACACCGGCCGCAAAGAGCTTCTCGCGCATTTCACGCATGCGCTTGTCACGACGCTCCGGATCGACATAAACCTGCTGAATCGACTCCGGATCCAGCTTCAGACGAGCGGCGACAGCATGAAAGCCCGCCAGCACAACGGTGCCGGCCTCGGTGCGAATCCTCGCTGGACGGCTGCGTTCCGTGCGGTCGGATCGTTCGCGGCCGAAATCTTCGCCGCGGCCGCGGCTGCGGCGGACGCGCCCTGAACCTTCGTAGTGTTCGTCCTGAGAATTGTCGTCGTAGTGCTTCACGGAAAAGGCCTCGGTGAAAATAAGCGCTCCCCGAAAGGGAACGATCAAAAGCATTTTGAAAGGCCGGCATTGTAAGCGCCGGACATCCTCTATGTGGCGTTTGAGCGATTAGTACCAGAAATCATCATCAAAACGCCGGCGTCCGCCGCCCTTGGCAGGATGACGGCGGCTCTGATTGCTCAAGAGCGTAAAGTTTATCCGCCGCTCCTTCAGATCCACATCTTCAAGCCGTACCGTCAGCTGATCCCCCAGACGAATTTCCGTCATCTCTTCATGCGACGTCATCGTCTGTTTGGCGGGATCGTAGACAAAATAACCCCAGCCAAGCTGTGAGATATGCACAAATCCTTCAATCGGCATGTCGCTGAGCGTCACAAAAATTCCTGCCGGGCACATACCGGTAACGGTTGCCTGGAAGGATTTCTGATCCGCTGACAGCAGATACTGACATTTCAGGAACTTCATCACCTCGCGCGACGCATCGTCAGCACGACGCTCCGCGGCCGAGCAGATGATGCCTAAGCGCGTCCAAACGGCCTTTTTTGCCTCCTGACGGCTCAAGGGTTTTGCCGCCCCTGAAGGTTTTGCCTCCGGATTGGAACCGAGCTTGCGGGCGTGATACCCCGTCATCAGCTCCGCATCGTCAAATTCAACGGCCGGCGTATAGGAGCGCTTAGAGAGAATCCCCTTGATCGTGCGGTGCAAAAGCAAATCGGGGTAACGCCGGATCGGCGACGTGAAGTGCGCATAGGCCGGATACTGAAGACCAAAGTGCCCGATATTTTCCGGCTGATAACACGCGCGCTGCATCGTGCGCAAAATGGCCGTCTGCAGATAGGGCTTATCTTTCGTATCTTCAATGAGCTTTGCCAATACAGGGGCGAGATTCTCCGACCCCTTCAGTTTGAAGGAAATGCCAAACCCCGCCAGAATGCTCTTTAAGTCGTTGAGCTTTGTCTGCTCGGGTTCACCGTGAACGCGAAAGAGCGTTGTCTGCTTCTTGGCAATCGCAAACTGCGCGGCGCAGACATTGGCCACCAACATACATTCCTCAATGATTCGATGGGCATCATTGTGGTCACGCACGTGGAACCCGATGATCTCGCCGTCCGCCGCAAAATCCGCTGCGCTTTCCTCCGTTTCGAAATCAAGTGCATGACGCTCAGAGCGCGCCGCACGGAGTACGCCGTAAAGCGCATAAAGACGCTTAAGTTCACCTAAACGCGGCCCCACCGTGTTCAGTCCCCAAGCCTCTCCCTGCAGCGCCGACCATACAGCGGTATAGGTCAGGCGACCGTGCGAATGAATGACCGCCGGATAAAACTGATAAGCCGTAGTCTCCCCTTTGCGGTTGACCAAAGCATCGCAAACCAGCGTCAGCCGATCAACGCCGGGGTTGAGCGAACAAAGCCCGTTGGAGAGCTTTTCGGGGAGCATCGGCACAACCGAAGACGGGAAATAGACCGATGTGGCTCGCTTTTGCGCATCGCGGTCGAGCGATGTGCCCGGACGAACGTAGTGACTGACGTCAGCAATGGCCACCAGGAGCCGCCAGCCTTCCGGAGTTTCCTCGCAGTAGACAGCATCATCGAAGTCGCGCGCATCTTCACCGTCGATGGTCACAAAAGCGAGATCCGTGAGGTCCACTCGGTGCAAAAGACTTCTGCGATCCACTTTCTCGGGCAGTTTTTCCGCCTCAGCCAGCGTATCGGGTGAAAAATCAATGGGAACGCCGAATTGAGCAGAGGCAATCGCCATTTCACCCAACGGATCATTCATTACGCCTACTTTGCGAACAAAATGTGCCGGGAAAATCTGCCACTCTTCGTCCGAACCCCAATATGCATCTTCGCGGCGTTTGGCAAAAAAAGGCGCATCGGCGCTGATTTCCAGTTCAACGGCGTCACGTTCGAGATCTACCTCAGGCGGCACCTCTTGAACGTTGACCTGCAGTTCAATCGGCGCAAAAGCAGAAATGGGTTTAAAGAGCAGCCACTCGGTTTCTTTGGCGGCAGCGTCAGTCACACAACGGCAGACCCATCGACGCTGCGGACGCGAAACCAGTCCCGCAGGCCGCCAGCCGCTGATCGTCTGACGCAGCTCTACCACGTCGCCAGGCACGACCTGTGCCGATGCCGTCAGACTGAACTCTGTCCCATCGACGCTCTGCGGCGTCACCTTCATGTCGCTCGGACGCCGAGCGCCCTGTACGACGCCGGTCGCTGTGGGAGCATCGGGATGACGAAACCAATGTTCTTCGCCGCCTTCAAATCCCTCTTCACTGAGCTTCATGACCAATGCGTTCGCCACGGATTTGGCGCAGGGCATCATGCGAACGAGATTCTTTTTGGCCGCAGCGTATTGAATATCCTTTTGAAGCCCAGCAAGGATTTCCTTGGCTTGGGCAATCTGCTCAGGGGTAAGCTGAACTTCCGTGATCGGCAGCTGTTTGCTCTTTTTCTTCGACATGGATTCTTGAATCCGAATGAAATGATTATTTGGATCTCACTCTAAATCATTGTGCTCGAGCGCGCCCAACGAGCAGCACAAAAGCGCTGTTGCCCCGCTCACCGATCAGCCGACCTCGAAGATACAGAAAAGTTATTTTGGATCGCTCTCTTGACAAATTAAACTGATCACTTCATAATTTCTTTCCTCAGTGCCCGGGTGGCGAAATTGGTAGACGCACCAGCTTCAGGTGCTGGCGGCTTCACGGCCGTGAAGGTTCGAGTCCTTTCCCGGGCACCACAGAATTCAACGACAACTGTCGTTAACGAGACCCGCTGTAAGTCGCAAGACTTCGGCGGGTTTTCTGTTTTTTACTGCACCAAAACGAAAGAAACGGCGCCGACATTGAGCTCTGTTCGGCGCCGGTTCATGTCTCTGCAGCTCCTTGGCCGGTGCGCAGTGTGTGCTTGCCGGCTCAAAGGGGCTGCCCCGAAAAATTATTCAGCCTTCAGATGACTGCCCTTTTGCAGCACAAAGGTGAGCACCGCATAAAGCGATGCGCCAATGATCATTGCCGCAACAAGTCCGATGTTGGCACGCGCAAAAACGCTCGTTTCAGAACCCGCCGGCAGCAGGAAACTCACCGCATGGGCAATGTAGGGATCTGACGAAGTAATCGTGCCCAGACCAATCAGACTCGCGAAAATAAGCGACCCGAAAGCGGTCCAGCGGACGGATTCACCGCCCTCACCCGGAGCAAGTGCGAGTTTGCAGTCCCAGCCGATGCGCTTCTGACGCAGCAGGTCGACCATTTCAATGGCGCCCCACGTACCCATCACCACCGAGATCAGCGCGAGGAACGACTGGAAGGTCGACACGAAGCTGTCGGAGATAAAGAGCAGATAGTAGGCACCGAGCGCGATGATCACGCCGTTGAGAATCGTAGTGGCCAGACGCGTCATCGGCACGCCGAGGGCGAGCAGAGCAAGTCCAGAACTGTAGATGCCCGTCATGCCGGCTGAAATCAGCGAGATGATGACGATAAGCGAGAAAGGCACATAGAACCAGAAGGGCAGAATGCCGGTCAATGCGGCGAGCGGCTCATGGTTGGCTTTTTCAAGCAGGGCGGGATTGCCGACAGCGAGCATTACCCCGAGGATGAGGAGCACAGAAACAGGCACTGCAATGCCGGTGGTGGTCCAGAAAATGACGCCGCGCGCAGGGGTTTTGCGCGGGAGATAACGGGCATAGTCGCCGCCGTAATTCAGGAACCCGAGACCCACCATGGTCATCGAAAGAACGATGCCGCCGACAAAAGTGGCGAAGCTGCCGCTCGGCGCGGATGAAAGCGCCGAGAAATTGATATTCGGAATGAAAAAGAAGAGATAGACAATCGTGAAGATGCCCGTCAGCCAGGCAATGGCCTTCTCAATCTTGATGATGAGCTGATGGCCGTAAATGGCGCCGCTCATCGTGAGCAGGAGCACGACGGCGAAACACCCGAGCGTGCATCCGGCCACCGGCATGCCCTTGTCGTTGAGGAGACCGGGAACGAGGTTGGCCACCAAATCGGCGAGCGTCGTCGTAGCCATCGAGAGCAGCGTCACCTTCCAGCCCATGTTGGCGAGGTAGCCAAAGAAGGTCGGGAGTTTATTGCCGTGATAACCAAATGCCAAGCGCGACTGCACAAGGGTCGGAAGCCCCGTGCGGACGCTGCCGACGGCAAGGATGCCCACCAAGGCGCAGGAGAGGAAGTAACCGATGACGCCCGCGAGCATCGCCTGCCAGACCGAAAGGCCTAAGCCAAAAACGTAGATGCCGAGCGTAATGCCGAAGATGGAAATATTCCAGGAAAACCAAACGGGGAAAAGGTCAAACGGGCGGCCGTAGCGTTCATTGTCGGGCACCGGATTGACGCCGTTGGTTTCGATTTTGGATGCGTCAGACATGTTTTTTTAAAGTCCGAGGGTTGATGAAAAAAAAGGTTCTGAATGGGTTGACGTTCAAATATCAAGCAAATGCCGGGCTCGCAGTTCGGCGGCTTGCGGTGCGGTAGCCGCACCCTCCTGAGCCGTTACCCAGCTCGCCACCGCATTTCCGAGCAGCACGGCCTCAGCGAGCGTGAAGCCGCTGGCCAAACCTGCAAGCACGCCGCCCGCATGCGCATCGCCGGAACCAATGGTGTCGACGACATGCACCGGGAACCCCTGCAAATGCGAAACTTTGCCCGCCTGCGCCGCATAGGCGCCGCGCGCACCGTCAGTGACAATCACTGATTGAGCTGTCAAAAGCGACAAAGCCGCCGCCGCTTCGGGGCGTTGCCGAAGGCGCCAGCGTCTTTGCTTCCTGAGCGTTCACCTTCAGAATGGTGTTGGCCGAAAGAATGGCCGAAAACATCTCTTCAGGAATGCTTCCCGAGCAAGGGCCCGGGTCAAAGAGAATCTGCGCATCGGGGCGCTTCTCGGCGAGGAGCGCTTCAATGAAACCGGCATTGCGGGCGTCCGCCTGATACCCCGAGAGGTATATGAGATCTGCGCACTGAAGGTCGATCTCGTCAAGCCACTCGGGCTTAAAGCATTTTTCCACGCCCGACATCGATACGAAGGTGCGTTCGCCGTCGGGCTCCACAAATGAGAGGCACCAGCCGTTGTCGCCAATGCCGCGGAACTCGCGCACCGTGAAACCTCGTGCACGAAAAGTTTCCCGCACGCGGTCGGCAATCATGCCTTCGCCCACTGGAATCAGGGCGTCAAAATCAATGCCCAGTTTGGCAACGGCATCCGCTGCGTTGTAGGCGCAGCCGCCAACCACCTGCTGCCGGCTTGAACCTTCGACATCTTCACCCGAAAGCGGCAGACGGGGCACATGCACGATCACGTCGACGAAGGCGCTCCCGATGATGAGAATGCGTTTGCGGACGTCGAGCGCGTCAATGAGTTCAATGATGCTGCGCATTGCGGTCGCCTATGTCCTTAAAGCGTGAAAACTGCACGAGTCTTCATGACGCCCTGAGCCAGTTCGCCGAAATGGAGGCCGTTCGTTTTTTCCAAAAATTCGACCGTCTCAGCCGCAATCCCGCCGATGCCGCAATGCGCGCCGCAAATTGCAGCGGCCATGCAGCCGATGGTATCGGTGTCCCCGCCCATATTGGCGGCGATTTCAGCAGCTTTCTTCGGGTTCTGTGCCCAGAAAGCCAGCGCGAGTGCAGCGGTCACGGACTCGCTCGTCATCGTGCCGGTGCCGATCACGTCATAGATAAAGCGTGAAACCGCCTCGTCATCGTAAGCCTCGCGGCGCTTGAGGACGAGTTCTTCAAACACTTCAAGGCGCGCCAGAATGCTTGCGGCCCAGGTTGGTTCTCCCTTGGCGGACGCTATCGGGAAAATGGTTTTCACATCGGCGAGCGTCTGCTCCCAGCTGCGGCCCGCCACGCCGCTGGCCACGGCCTGCGCCACCATTGCAGCGCCGGCAATCGTCACGTCGGTTGAATGCGTCACACGGCTCACTCGGGCAGCGGCCTCGGCGATTTTTTCATGTTCGCCGGCTTCGATCAGACAGCCTACGGGAGCGATGCGCATTGCCGCCCCGTTGGTGAGCGAAAGTTTGGTGACCGGAAGGGCGTCTTCCCCTTTGACCCACGCAAGGAGCGAAGCCTTGGATGACGGTCCGAGCAAATTAATCTCAAACCCGTTCATGGACTCAACCCAGGCAATCAGATCCTTGGCGAGCGTCTGCACCGGCGGCACCGTGCCCGCCGCTTCAATGGCATTGAGCACCACGAAGGCCTGCGCAGAATCATCGGTGTAGTGTCCGGCCTTGAAGTAGCAGGCCACGATGTTGTCGGCGGGACCGTCGAGAAATTCGGTGATGCGGCCGAAACGTTCGCGCACCTTGGCGCGCGGCCAGAGCTCGCCCGGGACGCCGAACGCGTCGCCGAGCACCATGCCGGCAAGCGCGCCGGCAATGCGGTCTTGAAGCTGGGACATAAAGACGGGAGAGGAAGTTGAAAACAGGGCCATTGCCTAGGCTGCATACCGAACAAAATCCCCAACACTAGGGTTATCGTTTAGGTGTTGCATCTTGGCGCGCCGGAGAATACCAAAATCGGTATAGATAATCCACTACACTTGGCGCGTGACCGGCATGTGCAAACAGCTCCGATGCTCTGCCCGCATGCTGCTCCAAGTCGTTTTTGTATTTCTCTTGGCCATGCAGATTCCCGTTCGCTTCCGCTACCGCATTGAACGTCGTCAGGCACGTTGGAACGTCGTGTTCCCGGAGCTCTCCTCGGCGAACTTCACTGCGGACTCGCCTGCGCAGGCCCGCACGGAAGCCCCCGAAAAGGCGCTCATGGCGCTCGCCCGCCTGCTGCTTAAGAGTTCTGAAGCCGTCCCCGTCTGCCAAAGGGCGCATGCGGGTGAAGGCGAAGCCGTGCTGCCGCTTTTTGCGCAGGGAAAGGCCCGCTTTATTGAACGGGCGTGGGCGCTTCAGGTTCAAGCCGCCGATGTTGCCCGCGCACTGGGCATTACGCGTCAGGAAGCCGCGAGACTCTTTGATCTCGCGCATCCCACAAAAATCGATGCGCTCTCCAAAGCGCTCGAAGTGCTGGGGGCTCAGCTCGATCTGTCGCTCTCGCTGCTGCCCCAAGGTCCTTCGCCGCTGCTCAATGAAAAGCCCCGGCGCGGACGAACACCAAAGTCAGCCGCGGCTGCCGATGATGCCGCGAGCACCTGAGGCAGATCAGCCGCAGCGGTCTTCAGAGGCTGGTGAAAGCGCTCTTAGTAAGGTTTCGAGACGGTTCGTCTTCGAGTCCTTCAATAAAGATATTGAGATTTTTATCAATCTTGACCACACCCGCCGCATTGTGTGCGGCATCGTTTTCAACCATCCCTTTGCCGACAATGTAGTGGATGCCGCGGCGCTCGGAATACCATCCTGAATGGTAGTGCCCGCTGAAGACTGCAAGCACCCGACGGCTTTGCTCCAGCACATCCACCACCTCGGCCGCATTGCGGATGAAATAGCCGTCCGGAATCTTGCCCGCGATTTTGCCGTGACTCGAATCCCAGAAATTCAAAAGCTGGTGAATGAAAACAATCACTGGTTCTGATCCCTCGGCGAGCACTTTGCGAAGCCACTCCACTTCGAAGTCCGGCACCATTGACACGCTCCATTTGAGGTTGCCGTCCGAATAGTGTTCTCCGGCCATCGTGTTGTAGCAGGCGTCAAGCACGATGTACTTGATGCCGCCCTTGGTAAACGCATAGTGCGTCAGGCCCTTCATTTCGTCTGAGTTTTCAGTGTGCGCCAGAAAATCCTCAAGCGAAATTTTGTCAAAGTCATGGTTGCCGGCGACATGGAAACGCGGCCCGGGAAACTGCCGGAATTCCGTTTCGACCTCGTCGAGCAGCCCCACCGTCTCCGCCCGACTGCCTGTCTTTGTGCAGTCTTTGAAGTCACCCAATTCAATCGCAAAGTCAGGGCGGCGCTTATTCATGAACGCAACGGCTTTGCGGAACTTCTCGAGCGACAAATCAAAGTACTCGTGGTGGGCAACACCTTCCTCATCCCAGAAATCGGGGGATTTGCGGCAGTGATGTACATCCGTCGCCCAGCCGAAAGATGAGATAACTTCGGCATCAGACGGAAGCGTTTCGCCGGAACGAACGAAACCCCAAGGAGAAAGCATGAGCAGTCCCATGGAGGACTGCAGTAAGACGCGGCGCTGCATGTTCGGCCTCTTGGCAATTGAAACGCCGGAATTATCTGCCCGCGTGATGTCTGTACCGTGACGCCGCCATGAATAGTTCATGATTCCAATCGATGCGCTGCGGCGCTCTCGTCTTCAAAATGCAAAAAAGCGGCAGAAGAAGACTTTTCCGTCTTCTGCCGCCGCTTTTCGATCAAGCGCGCACAGATCAGCTTGCTCTTGCAGTTTTACTGCAGGCGGCCGAGCGTCTTACCCGATTCAATGGCTTCAATGAACGCCTCGGCGCCTAGATCGTCATAGCATTCGAACGGCTGATGAATCCAGGGGCTGTCTTCGAAATAAACGCAGTGCCAATCGGGCTTAAGAACGGAGTGCGCCTTCCACCAAAGAACAGCCACGCGGATTTCCGTGATGGCCGGATAACGCTTCTTCAGGTGCGCCACCACTTCCTGAATCGTCTTGCCGGAATCGACCATATCGTCGACGAGCAGCACTTTCCCTTTCAGTTCGGCGAGTCCTGTCATGCAGTCAGCAATGTCGAGATTGCTTTGCACGGTGCCCTTGGCTTCGCGGTACGAGCTCGTTGCGAGAACCGCGAGAGGCTTGCCGTAGATACGGCTGAAGAAATCGCCGGGACGCATGCCGCCGCGAGAGAGGCAGATCAGGCAGTCAAACTGCCAGCCGCTCTTGGCGACCTTATAGACGAGCTCTTCGTTCAGACGGATGTACTCGTTCCAAGAGTAGGTGATATCGGACATGGGTGGTGTCGAAAAGAGGGAGAGTGAGAAAAACGGAAGGCGGCAGAACTCAAGGAGCCCGCCGCCTTCTGCGTCGAGAAATTGCGCGCTATTTTAGACGCACTGCATTAATCCGCAAAGGGATTGACGTGCAGAATTGTCTGCTCGCGATCCGGCCCCGTCGAAACGAGCGCAATCGGAGCACCGGCGACTTCAGAAAGACGCGAGAGATACTGACGGGCGGATTCCGGCAGTTCATCCCATTCCGTAAGACCGAAGGTGCTTTCTGTCCAGCCGGGGAACTCTTCGTAAATCGGTTCGCACTTGGCAACCGCATCGGCGCCAGAGGGCATAACCTTGAGTTCCTTGCCGTCCATCTTGTAGCCGACGCCAAGCTTGATCGTATCCAGACCGTCAAGCACGTCGAGCTTCATCACAGCCAGACCGGTGATGCCGTTGATCTGCACCGCACGGCGAAGCGCGGCGCCGTCGAACCAGCCGCAGCGGCGGGGACGCCCCGTCACGGCACCGAATTCATTGCCCTTGCGGCGCAGCAGCTCGCCCGTCTCATCAAGAAGTTCCGTCGGGAAGGGACCTTCGCCGACACGCGTGCAGTAGGCCTTGGTGATGCCAAGGACATAATTGAGCTTTTCCGGACCCACGCCGGCACCGGCGCAGGCGGAACCTGCAACCGTATTGGAGCTCGTCACGTACGGGTACGTACCGTGATCGATGTCGAGCATCGAGCCCTGAGCACCTTCAAAGAGGAATTGACGGCCTTCATCCATCTGTTCGTGGAGCGTTTCGGAAACGTCGCAGACCATGGGCTTCAAGCGTTCGGCATAAACGAGCGTATCGGCGATGACCTTTTCGGGATCGAGCGCTTCGGCGCCAAGGAACTGCGTCAGGATGAAGTTATGGAGCTTCATGACCGCGCGCACCTGTTCGGCAAAACGTTCAGGATGATAGAGGTCAGCGACGCGCACAGTGCGGCGGGCCACCTTGTCTTCATAGGCCGGACCGATGCCGCGGCCGGTCGTGCCGATCTTCTTCGCGCCCAGAGCCGCTTCACGAGCCTGGTCGAGCGCAATGTGGTACGGCATGATGAGCGGGCAGTTGCCCGAAACACGCAGACGCTTTTCAACATTGGGCACGCCTACAGCGTTGAGTTCGTCGACTTCGCGGAAGAAAGCTTCCGGAGAGAAGACAACGCCGTTGCCGATATAGCAGGTGCTCGTAGCATGCATGATGCCCGAGGGGATCAGACGCAGGATGGTCTTCTTGCCGTTAATGACGAGGGTATGCCCGGCATTATGGCCGCCGTTGAAGCGCACCACCCCGGAAGCCTGTTCCGTCAGCCAATCGACGATTTTGCCCTTGCCTTCGTCGCCCCACTGAGCGCCGATCACGACAACATTCTTGCCCATTTGAAATCCTTAATAAACCTAAATTGGAGGAAGTTCCCTTCGTGCTGTTCAATCTTCCGGGCCTTACGGAAGCGCTGGTCTGCAGCTCGGAGCTCGGGGGAGCGCAGGCGGCACACTTGCGGCCGGCCGGGAAGCTTCTAAAGGAGGCTTTCTCGGGGAGGCTTGCGCGAAACCATTGCAGGCGCCGGCGATCTGCCGCTCGGTTCAAGGCAGCGTTTACCTTCCATCAACCGAGTGCGGACGCAACCGTGAAGATAGCACACGCCGCGTGCGCCTGCCGACGCCTCCCACATGAGAGCGGGAGGCGCGCGCAAAGGATGCAGACGGTCTTGCGCGCGGGCGAGCCGCCTAGGAGACTTTGCCGAGAAAGCTCCAGATAATGACAAGGCCGAGCGCCACCAGAACGGAGGCCGCCGCGCGTATGACTCTTGGATCGGCCTTCGTGAGCTCAGCGAGCATCGCGAGCCAGCGTTCAGGCGCTATCAGCGGACTGATGCCTTCGAATACAAGCACCCAGCCGAGTGAAAGCAGCAAAACTTCCCAGCCGTCCATGAGTTAGTTCTGCTCCCCGCCTTCTTTCTTCAAATAACTGAAGAAGTCGGCCGACGGATCGACCACCATGACGTCGGACTTCTGCGAGAAGCTTCGGCGATAAGCCTCGAGCGAGCGATAGAAGCGAGCGAATTCCGGATCCTTGCCGAAAGCGTCGGCATAGATGCGCGCGGCTTCGCCGTCGCCCTCGCCCTTGGTCTTCTGCGCATCGCGATAAGCCTCAGCGAGAATCACTTCGCTCTGACGATCAGCACCGGCACGGATGCGCTCGGCCTGAGCCGCACCTTTGCTGCGCTCTTCACTGGCCACGCGCTTACGTTCAGCTTCCATACGGCTGTAGACCGATTCGGAAATTTCGGGCGTAAAGTCCACGCGCTTCATGCGTACGTCGACGATGTCGATGCCCAGCGCCTTGACGCGCGCCTGCAGGAGTTCGGAAATCTCCGCCATCGCTTTTTCACGTTCGCTCGAAGTGATTTGATTCACCGTGCGTTTATTAACGGCAATATTGAGCACGTCGCGCAGCAGCATCGCCAGACGATCGCTCGCAGCACGTTCGCTGCCCTGGAAGGACACCCAGTAGCGGCGAGCGTCACCGATGCGCCACTTGACGAACGTGTCGATCATCAGGTTCTTCTTCTCGCTCGTCTGCACGAGATCAGCACCGGACGCGTCGAGCGTCAGGATGCGCTTATCGAGATATACGACATTCTGGAGCGGCGCAGGCAGCTTGAAGTGCAGACCCGGCTCGGTCACGACGGTTTTGAGTTCGCCGAGTGCGAACAACATGGCGTATTCGCGTTCGCCTACGGTGTAAAGGCACGTCTGCGCAAGGCCCGCGGCCACAACAACGCCGACGGCAATGGAAGTAATGCTTTTCATCTGTTCTTCTCTTCAGTCGGTCATCTCAGCGCAGACGGCTGCGGATCATTTCACGCGGATCGATATCGGTGGAATAGGTCGCCGATCCAGCCGAATTGGTGCCGGCAGTATTGGGCGCCGAAGTGCTCGCAGCAGCTGCCGAACTTGCAGGCACGGCTGAATCTGCTTCGGACTTCGCCGCGGCCTGCGTGGACGCAACGATCTTGTCGAGCGGCAGATAGAGGAGGTTCGACCCAGACTTCTGATCTACATAAACCTTGGTGACGTTTTGATAAATGTCACGCATGGCATCCACGTAAATGCGGTCGCGCGTCACCTGCGGCGCCTTGGCATATTCGGTATAGACGGAAGTAAAGCGGTCAGCATCGCCTCGTGCGGTTTCTACGACGCGGGCTTTGTAGCCCTCAGCTTCTTCCTTCAGGCGCGAAGCCGTACCCTGCGCCTTCGGGATCACGGCGTTCATGTACGCCTCGCCCAAATTAATCTGACGTTCACGGTCCTGGCCGGCTTTCACCGCGTCATTGAACGCAGCCTGCACCTGCTGGGGCGGCTGAGCGTTTTGAATGGCGACGCTCATCACCTCAATACCGGTAGAGTAGCGATCCAGCATAGCCTGCATGGAATTGCGCACAGCCTCGGCAATTTCAGCCTTGGACTCGAAGAGAACGCTGTCCATTGCTTTTCGGCCGACCACTTCGCGCATGGCCGATTCGGCGGCCTGTGTAACGGAGGCGTCAGGCGCGCGCGTATTGAAGAGATAGTCCTTAGCGCCGGTTTCAGGCTTGATGCGGTATTGGACGTTGAACTGAACGTCAACGATGTTCTCGTCGTCAGTAAGCATCAGCGCCTCGCGCAGACGGTCTGTCGTGCCGCGCATGCCGATTTCCGCCGTACGGACGCTGCTCACGTCAACGAGCTCGACATCCTGAATCGGAGCCGGCAAATGCCAGTTGATGCCAGGCATGGTCGACTTGCTGTAGGCGCCGAATGTGGTGACGACGCCCGTCTGACCTTCGGGGACGATGTAAAAGCCGCTTACGCTCCAGCCAATAACGGCACAGACCGCGAGCACGGAAACTGAAAAGCCGCCGGCGCGTGCGCCTCGGCCGCCCCCGAAGAGACCGCCGCCGTTGCCGCCACGGCCATTGCCGCCGTTGCGGGCACCGCTTTCACGGCGCTGCTGCTGACGCTGATCGTCTTCCTCAAATTGATTGCGGAGCCGGTCCAATTCGGCAAAAAGCCCCTGCCGCTTCTGACCGCCGTGCGTACCGCCGTCATCGGGATAGTCGTCGCCCTTCTGTCGAGGTGCAGCATCATTGGGCTCATCGTCTCGCGAGAAATCATCGCGGCTCTTGAGCCGCGAACGGAGATCCTCCTGATTCGAGCGGCCTTGGCGCCCCATAATCTTGTTGGCCGCCTGCTGAAAATTCGACCACAAATTTTCAAGATCATCGTCCGAAAGAAGACCTTGCGAGCGGCGATCGCGCTGCTCATCGTCTTCACGGGCATCGCGGCTGGTGCGGCGCGAACCGTCAGCAGACGAATCCGCCGGATTCCGATCATCTTGCGCATTCGGATTCTGCCGGGCGTTTTGTTCTTCGCCGTCTTCTCCGACGCCGTCAGAGCGCTGTTCATTGTCTCCGCGGTCGTTCTTCTTCTCTTCGTCAGAGCTGCGGCCCCAGTGAGGGTCATTAAGCGACATCAATAACTCCGTTCTTGAAGAGATCTCCTTTTTAGGCCGAGCCGATCATTTCGCCCGTCCTCCTGTCCGTTGACCTCTTCTACGTCCAATTTAGACAAAGGTCTATGAAGTTTAACGAAGAAAACCGCTATCGCGCGTCTTTAGTCAATCAATATTGCCTTTCCACACACTTCCAGCATCCCAAATGCCCGTACAGATCTCTCCTGCGATCCTTCAGCGCGCCGCACCGTACTCTCATCCGTCCTTGATCTAAGCCATATAGACAGTGGTTTCCTCAGGTTTGCGAAGGGCCGGCAGGCCTATACAATTCGCCAAAACCTTTTTTGTACAGCAGCCGTTCCCTGCAGATTCTGCTGTCCCCGGCCGCAACCCACCTACACTCTCAATCCTCAGCCAAGGCTGCCATGAATCATCCTGCTCCCGCCAAACCCATGGTCACCGACGTCTTCGTGAAGGGCGCCGTCCAAGGTTGGAACATCTGCGTCACTTCCACCATTCCGAACGTCCTGATGGCTTTCGTGATCATCAAGATCCTTAACCATTCAGGGCTTCTCGCGCTCATCGGTCAGATCTTTTCGCCGATCATGGGTATTTTCGGCCTCCCCGGCGAAGCAGCCACCGTGCTGCTCGGCGGCTGGATGTCGATGGGCGGCGGCGTAGGCGTCGCCGTAGCACTCTTTGACAACAGCGTGCTCAACGGCACTCAGCTCGCTATCGTCTGCCCCGCCATCTTCCTGATGGGTTCTCAGATTCAATATCTGGGCCGCTGCCTCGGCGTCATCGGCATCAAGGGCAGTAAGATTCCGCTTATCATGGCGATCCCAGTGTTGACCGCCTTCGTCTCACTGTTCGTGATGCGCATCCTGATGCTCGGCAACTGACTGCCGACCTGAATCAGTCTGGTCTGCGCCGCACGGAATTCTTCACACACTTACGCGGAGCAGACCTCAAAAATGGCGCTTCTAGACGACTACATCAAAGACCTCGCCCCACTCGTGAATCTGGACTGCGGCACGTGCAATACGGCCGGCGTCACTCGCGCAGCGGAAATCATGAAGGGCTACTTTGAATCCATCGGCTTCACATGCGAACTCATAGACCTCGGCCCCAAAGCGGGTCGGGGTCTTCTTGCAAGAAATAAGCCGCATGCCGATCACTACGACGTCCTTCTGAACGGTCATCTCGACACCGTTTTTGCCGACGGCACTGCCGCCGCGCGCCCCTTCTCCATTGACGGCGACTTTGCGCATGGCCCGGGCTGCGCGGACTGCAAGGGCGGCATTCTGGCGGCCTATTACGCCTGCAAAACGGCGCGTCCGAAGGACTTAGAGCGGCTGTCCATCTGCTGCGCCTTCAACCCTGATGAAGAAATCGGCTCCACAAGCTCCCACGAATGGCTCGCCTCCATCGGCGCAAGATCCAAGTGCGCGCTCATCGTAGAGTGCGCACGTGCGGGCGGCGAATTGGTACGTTCGCGCAAGGGCGTGGCTGACCTGAAAGTCGTCTTTCGCGGCCGCTCTGCTCATGCCGGCAACAATCCTCAGGACGGCGCCAACGCGAATGTGGCTGCCATGCGCTTCAGCCTGGCGTGCTATGAGCTTGCTGACCCGGCCAAAGGCACGACAGTCAACCCCGGCATCATTGCCGGCGGCACCGCGACCAATGTCATTCCGGACAGCTGTGAGGTTCGCTTTGACCTGCGCTACTGTTTCGACAAGGACGGCTCTGACCTTGAAAACCAGATCTTTGAGCTCGCTGAACGTTCTTGGGCCCCCGGCGTATCGCAGACGGTTGAGCTTTTGGGCTTCACCCCGGCCATGCCGCTGTCGGACGACGCGAAGGCACTGACCGCAAAAATCACGGAAGCCGCGAAGATGACCGGTTTTGAAGCTAAGTTTGTTGACGCGGGCGGCGGCTCTGACGGCAACCGCATTGCCAAAGCAGGCATTCCGGTCATTGACGGCTGCGGTCCGGCCGGTGCGTGCTTCCATACAGAGCGTGAATACCTGCGACTGGACACGGTGGAAGAGCGCGTCAAGATGCTCACCAACTTCTTTAGCCTGCTCTGAGGCCGCCCTCCGATTTGAGCGAATCGGCTTAAGCCCTTCAAGAAAAACAGCCCGTACGACGCGTCACGGGCTGTTTTTTCTAAAAAAGCGATTAAAGGAGACTTTCAAGCTCAGCAAGCTCTTCGGCCGGCGTTTTGCGCCGCGGCAGAGCTTCATCCGTCCGCTCAAGCTCCCAATCCTCGAGCTCACGAGGCTCATTGGGATGCTCTTCCCGCCAAGCCGCGGAGAATTCCGAGACAGCTTGGCGAAGTTCATCGAGTCCAGCTCCCGTCAGTGCCGACACGAACACTGCCTTAGGCCGGCCGTTCTGATCTCGGACGATCTCGGGCGCCTGTCCGGTGACGTCAATCTTGTTGTAGACCAAGATCACCGGCACATCGTCGGCATGAATGTCGGCGAGAACCGAATTGACTTCGGCAATCTGCTCCTCCCGTACCGGAGAGGATGCATCGACCACATGCAAAATGAGATCCGCATGCACCGTTTCATCCAGAGTCGACTTGAAGGCCTCAATCAGCTGATGCGGCAGACCGCGGATAAAACCGACAGTGTCGGTCGCCACCACAGTTTCCTCATCGGAGAGCCAGAACTTTCTCGCCGTTGTATCCAGCGTGGCGAAAAGCTGATCGGCTGCGTACGTTTCTGCACGCGTGATCTTATTGAAAAGCGTCGACTTGCCGGCATTCGTATAGCCCGCGAGCGATACGGTGATCGAATCGCCGCGCGAACGGGCACGGCGCTGCGTGCCCCGCTGCCGAGCCAAGCGCTTGAGCTGATCTCTGAGCTGCTTCATGCGCGTGCCGATCATGCGCCGGTCAAGCTCAATTTGCTTTTCACCCGGACCGCCCGTCTTCCCTAAGCCGCCGCGCTGGCGCTCCAAGTGAGTCCACCCGCGGACAAGACGTGTTGACAAGTGTTCGAGTCGAGCAAGTTCAACCTGCAGACGGCCTTCACGGCTCTTGGCGCGCTGGCGGAAAATGTCAAGAATAAGTTCCGTACGATCCAATACGGGAATCCCGATCAGACGCTCAATGTTGCGCTCCTGTGCCGCTGAAAGTGCGATATCGAAAACGACAACATCCACCTCCGCCTCTTTGGCGAGGATGCCGAGCTCTTCAATCTTTCCGGAGCCTAAAAATGTAGCCGGATCCGGCTTTTCACGCTTGGCCTGCATGAGCCCAACGGGCTCAAGTCCGTCAGAGGATACGAGCAGCCTCAATTCCTCGGCGGAATCCTGATAAAAAGCCCGGCCGACAGAAACAACGACTAGAAACGCACGCGAGGCTTTCTTCGCGTGCGTTTCATCCAGCTGAAATTTTGACAGATCAGTTCTCCGTTGCGTCGCCGGCAGGCTGAGCAGTCATCGAGACGGCGCGCGAAGGCACAACGGTGCTGATGGCGTGCTTGTAGACCATCTGCATCAAGGTGTTGCGCAAAATAACGACGTACTGGTCGAAAGATTCGATCTGTCCCTGAAGCTTGATGCCGTTGACCAGATAGATCGAAACGGGAATATGTTCCTTCCTCAGCATGTTGAGGAACGGATCCTGCAGAAGCTGAACCTTATTGCTGGGCATGATTTTCTTTTTCTCCGACGCTGCAGCTTCGCACATGCAGGTCTTGCGTTGATTGTTGTTTTCTTCCGCTGCGCCGTGAGAGTCGTGTGCGTCCGTCTCTGCGCGTATAAATTGCGCGCGGCATATGTTGCGGGAACCAGCTCTCCGTCGGCCGTTTGAAATAAACCGTCGGATTGGTGGAGCATAGGCCTCCGCCGCAAAACTGCTTGAAATATTAGCACTGCCGGCCGGCAGGCTCCGCCTCCTTAAGGCAATGCCGCGTCTGCATTTGCAAGGAACTATTGCGGCATTACGTTGTTCAGCACGCTTTTCTCCTTAGATGCACTCGCTTTGAAGCGATCGGCGCTTGCACTTTGCGCTGTCCAAGGACTTCAGTGAAGGCTATGATTGTCCGCAAACAATGCGCAGACCAACCTCTGCGTGAGACGCACATTCCGAGGAATGCCACCCCATGCTTCACCGCACCTTCTCCGCCGCCCTGTTTGCCGGCACAATTGCAGCAAGCTTGCCGGCCGCTGCTCATTTCGGCCTCATTCTTCCCGATCCCGCCATGGTGCTTGAGCAGTCCAAGACTGCTTTCAAGCTCGATGTGAGCTTTATTCGCCCGATGGAAGCGAGCACGATGACAATGGTCAAACCCGCGGCCTTCTATGTGGTCGAAGACGGCCGCAAAACCGATTTGACTCCAGCGCTGCATCCGGGAAAGCTTTTCGGCCGGGATGACTGGACGCTCGAATACAAATTCGAAAAACCCGGCGTCTATCAATTTGTCGTTGAACCGCTCCCCTATTGGGAGCAGTCCGAAGATAAGTTTTACTTGCACTACACCAAGGTCATCGTTCCTGCGCTGGGTGCTGGCCTTGGCATTGATCCCAAGGACGATGACTGGTCCAAACCCGTCGGTATGAAGACTGAAATCGTGCCGCTCACACGTCCGTACGGCAACTATGCCGGAACGCTCTTTCAAGGCCGCGTGCTCGTTGACGGCAAATCCGCGCCGAATACAACGGTGAAGGTCGAATTTCTCAATGAAAGCGACCTTTATCAGCCGCGCAATTCCTACTACACCACCCAGGTCATGAAGACTGACGACAACGGCATCTTCACCTTTGCGGCGCCATGGGCGGGTTGGTGGGGCTTTGCGGCAGTGCGCGATGCGGGCTATACGCTTAAGGTTGACGGCGTCGACAAACCCGTCGAAATGGGCGCCGTGCTCTGGACCGAATTCGGTAAGCCCATGGTCCGCAAGATTCGCCAGCCCGGCCTCTGACACGCCCACTTACGGACGGGCTGCGAGTGCGCTGATAACGAAAAGACGCTCCCCGGCATTGCGGTGAAGCGTCTTTTCTTTGCCGCTGAGAGCGTCCGGGCTCAGCGCTTTTTCTGTTCGTCCACGTACGGATTGGCCTTCGTGCGGAATTCCACGCGAAGCGGTGTGCCCGCAAGATTGAAGGTATCGCGGAAATAGCCCTCGAGATAGCGGCGATAGGACTCTCCGATATCCTCCAATGCATTGCCGTGAATCACGATCACCGGGGGATTGCTGCCGCCCTGGTGTGCATAGCGGGGCTTCGGACGACCGCCTTTGGCTCGCGGCGGCTGCTGGCGCTGGACGGCTTCGAGCAGCGCACGCGTGAGCTTCGGCGTAGGCAGTTTGGCATATGCCGCAGCATGGGCTTCGTCGACCGCCCGCATCAAATGGTTGAGGCCGTTGCGCTTGAGCGCCGAGATGCGGATCATGCGGGCCCAGCGCAGGAAGTGGAGTTTACGCTCGAGGTCCAAATTGAACCGCTCGCGTTCATAGCTGTCGAGCAGATCCCATTTATTGACCGCCACCACAAGCGCGCGCCCTGCTTCGAGCACGTAGCCAGCGATGTGGGCATCGCCTTCACTCACGCCTTCCTTGGCGTCAACGACAAGAATGACAACGTTGGCGTCCTCAATGGCCTGCAGTGTTTTAACGACGGAAAACTTCTCCACGGCCTCAAAAACACGGCCTTTCTTGCGCAGACCAGCCGTATCCACCAGCTCGTAGGGGCGTCCGTCATATTCGAAATCGATCTTGATCGCATCGCGCGTTGTGCCCGGCATATCAAAGGCAATAACGCGCTCTTCGCCGACCAATGCATTGATGAGGGTGGATTTGCCGGCATTCGGACGGCCAGCAAGCGTGACCTTGATGCGGCGGGGACCGTCATCGTCTTCTTCGGCTTCCGGTTCGTCAAAAGGAAAGTCGTCAGGCAGGCACGAGAACGCCAGATCGAGCGCATCGCGGACACCCTGACCATGCGCGCCGGAAACCAGATGCGGTTCACCGAGCCCGAGTTCATAGAACTCCGCCTTGGCGGTTTCAGTGAGACCTTCGGCTTTATTGACGAGCAGCACGACCGGTCGATCAGCGCGGCGCAGATGCTGCGCGATGCGGATATCCTGCGGCGTCAAACCGGCACGGGCGTCGGTCAGGAAAAGAACAACGTCGGCCTCCTCAATCGCAAGCTCGGCCTGCCCAGCCATGGCCTGCACAATCCCTTCGGTGCGCACGGGCTCAAAACCGCCCGTATCCACCACGATGTATGGACCGGGACCGACGCGTCCCTGACCGTACTGGCGATCTCGGGTGAGACCAGGAAAATCTGCCACGATGGCATCTCGGCTGCGGGTGAGCCGATTGAAAAACGTCGACTTGCCGACATTAGGCCGGCCCACGAGAGCGATGACTGGAAGCATGTTAGGAAAACTAGAAATTCAACCGCCGCACGGCGGACTCATGACCATCATGAAAGTCAGCTGCGCGGCGCTTGATAAAAATAAATTGTCATTGGCGAGAGTCGATTCTGCTCCCGCTCTTTGAAGCGAATCTCGGACTATTCCGAGTCGGCTCCTTCGACCACATAGGCCACGTCGCCTTCGACCGTCTGAAAGACAGCGCCGTAGCCGTACTGCGCCGCAGGCGTGGTGACGGCGCCGGAGAGCTTCGTGCGCGCGACGGGAGTGCCGGTCGCCGGATCAAGGAACGTAATGTTGCCCTCGTAGTCGCCGAAAGCAAGCGATGTTCCTACGCGGATCGGCGCCGAAGCGGAACGGTAAAGGAAGCTTTCGTTCACCCAAGCCTCACGGCCGTTCTGACGGTTGAAGGCGTGAATGCGGCTCGCATCGTCAACCTCATACACCAGACGGCCGTCTGCCACCGGCCCGGTCACGGCGTCAACCTTGGCATTCCAGACAAGGCGTCCGTTCTGTACATTCATACAAACGACATTGCCTTGGAAAGCGGCTGCGCACATAAGTTCCTGATCAACCCAGGGGCGGCCGACCACGTCAATCAGACGCTCTACTTCTGTGATGCCCTTGGCCTGACCGATGACGGCATCAAAGACGACGCGGCCGTCATTTGGGTTGAGCGCCATAAGCCGGCCGTTGGCCTGACCGACGAGAATGCCCGCAGGCGACCATGCCATCTGCGAAAAGGCACGAAGCGTAAGCGCCGGCGCCTGGCCCTGATAGTGCCAGACGCGCTGGCCTGTAATGAGGTCAAAAGCCGTGATGCGGGTGTCCGACGTCTTCACAATGACGCGATTGGCACCCACCAGCGGCGGCACTTCCATGTCCGATGAAAGCTTCGCTTCCCAGGAGAGTTTGCCTTCAGCATCGAACACCTGCACTTTGCCCGTTGACGTGCCCACCGCCACATGACTGCCGTCAGTGCCGACGCCCGCTGTCACATCGCCGTCGGTGGTCGTACGCCAGACGATGCTGCCGGTTTGACGATCCAGACGCACGACCCGATTGGAGCCTGCCGCATAGACCGCCGTGTCCGTCACAGCCGGCGCGAGATTGCGCTCAGCCGCGTCACCCACATTCGTGCGCCAGACGACGCGCGCCAGGTTCGTCTGCTTGAAGTCCGGATAATCGTGCGGATCATGCGTGCTCGAAGACGAGAAGATGCCGCAGCCGGCCAGCGGCAGGACGGCAAGAGCTGCTGCGAGAGCGGTGAAGGAAGACTTATGGGTCATGTGTGCAAGGACCTTGAGATTGGGGACTGCGTTGTCCAACTAAAAAGAGAAAACACATCAGCAAAGGTGCATCGCTTTAGAAGTCGGTTGCGCGCCCTGAATTCTAAAAGAAAGCGCAGCCGCAGGACCTCTCCCGACGGCCGCTT
>OAVS01000397.1_pt1 | contig 31133 bp, 34 predicted proteins | sample 1550601 | NCBI WGS metagenome assembly OAVS01 (sample SAMEA2580093, study PRJEB22360) | human gut metagenome | biome: human gut; feature: human-associated habitat; material: faeces | place: Denmark | collected 2008/2010
GCGCCACGATGCCGTGACGCCAATAGTTGCTGGTGTTGCGGTAGAAGAATTGGGCCTCACCCTCGGGCGAACCGCCCATGGCGTAATGGTAGAGGCCAAACCGTTTGCCGGACGCCTGCGCCTCGGCGATCATGCGGTTGGCGTCCGTGTTGACGCCGGAAACCAGGCAGCTGTTGTTGACCTGTCCGGTACCCCATGTGGTGCCAACCACCACAAAGTCCGCCTGAGTGTTGGCGATGTCGATGCCGCATTGCCAGTTGGACACGTCGATGCCCTGCATGTCCGCGAACGCCATTGGCGTGAACGTGAACATTGCCAGCACCGCCGCTAGAAACGCCATGAAACGTTTACGAAAACGGGTCATAGTAGAACCTCCAATCGGTAGATTGATAATCCAACTATGACCCTAGCAAACTTCCGGCCGATACCCTAAGACAGTGGCTTACTGTTCGGTTTGTCACACAGTTCTCCGAACTCTCCACGAATTTCGTCCGGTAAATGCGGTTTCGGGTTCTCTTCGAGAATCGACGTGTCGATACGATCCGTGATCTGTGCCAACCAGTGAAACAGTTTGCGCAGGTATTCGACCGCAAGCATGTAGTGATCCCTGTAGCCTTCCAGTTCACCCACCTGTTGTTCGAGCGTGCTGATACGTTCCTCCAACGGTTTGATAAGGTGTTCCGTCTGCGCTGACACGATGTCGCGCCATTGGTCGGACGTGCTGTGCCTCCATGTGACCACGGCTGAGACGATTCCCGCCAGACCACCCCCGCCGAGTAGGAGCGTTGACCATTGGAACCATTCAGGCATCAGTACTGCACCTCGAACCAGTGCGGGCCGGCATTGACGGTAAGTCCCTTCAGGAGGGTTATATCAATTCGCTCCCCACTGGCTGTGGAGCTTGAGATATAAGAAGAGTTATTGTCTTCGACCACAATGCCCTTGCCGTAGAGGAACGAGGCCAGCCTAGTGAGGGCGTATGAACTGAAAGGCTTACCGTTCACCATGCGAAACTCCAATGAGATTTCATTGAAGCTGATTGCTAGTTCTCTCACATAGAAACCGAACCAGACCCCAAATTGATTAACGTAATTATCGGCTTCAACGCAGATCGGCTTCGGTGCGATGTTGGAATACGAAGTGTCAAGGACGCGCACTTTGGACACGCAACCGATTGCCGCGAACAGTTTTGAATCATCACTCATTCTGATGGTTTGGTCATCATACATTACACCACCGAGATTGGACGACGTTGCCGGAGCCAAGGCAAGCTTATTGCCGTTTGCCGTCAAACCTTTGGTGTTGTCGAACATGATGCTAGGGCCGGCGCTGCTACGAGCAAGCGGAACGGAAGAATACGAGGACGGAGTCTCGACCATCCGCAGTTCCAGTTCGTTGTTACTAGTGAACATCAAACCGCTGTTACTGGAGGGCAGTTTCACCCTGACGGAGTTTTTACCTCCGGCTTGGTCCACTGTGAGTCCCTGTGCCGTTTCAAGCGAGACTACACCGTTGTCAACGTTGAGCCCATCACCCACCTGCAAGATGCCCTTGCTTGTATGAGAACCGTCACCAATCGTCTGCGCGGTCGCCTTCAAACCGCCCGCCGCATCGAACTCAAGGCCAGGGTTATCGGCGCTCAGGTTGACGGCCACGCCCGCATCCGAGGAAACAAGCCCCTTGGTGCGGTCGATAAGCACGCCAGCGCCGGTGGAGTCGTTGCCGTGGATTTTCGCCACGTCGTAATCCCCCTCTGCCGGTGGTGCCACGTGTGAGACGCTGAGCGTGCCGGCAGAGTCCACCTCAAGACCAAAACCGGGCTTCACGACACCGACCTTATCGGCGGTAGCCACCCCGCCAGTGTCGCCTGCCGGTCCTTTGAGACTCAATAGTCTTTGCGAACCGTTGACATGCAGTCCTTCATTGTCATCACGGAAGACAAGAAACACGCTACCATCCGCATCCATGATGAACGCTTTGTTCGCATAGTTCGTATCAATGTCCGGCCTTGGCGAGATGTTCCCTGAATTCTTCGAAATCGAATAGTCGCTGACCGTTGAACTGATGGCGGAGGCGAAGACGAACACAGGGAAACCGTCAACGCCCTGCGGGCCGGTAGGCAAGCCCACCTCGACATTGTAATCACCGTCAGCGTTCTTGTTGGAAGTGACGGTGGCCTGCTGCCCAGACTGAAGCGTGGTCGCCGTAATGGAGGCGATGGAAGCGCCGCGCGGCAGACCGAGATTCATGGTCTTGTCCCACTTTTCGCCCGTCAACTCGAACGTTGGAGCCTCGTTCGGCTTCAGCCCAGTCACGGTTCCGGCCGCGATGTTCGCACCGTCAACGAGGGACTGCATGTCGTTCTTCACCGTGTTCACGCCGTCGATGGCGGCTGTCGAATCGGTGTCGAACTTATCGAGTTTCGCTTTCGAACTGGTATCGAAATCAGCCACAGCCTTATCAGACTTCGTGTTGAAGTCAACGATGGATTGGGCGCTGTTCACCTCGAACGTGTGGACGGCCGCATTGCCCTTGGTGTTGAAGGCGTCAACGGCAGTATTGCCTTTCGTGTTGAAGCCGTCGATGGCGTGCTGCCCGTTCGTGTTGAATGTGGCGATGGCGGCGTTACCGCGATCCACCATATCCTGAATCTGACCGTCACCATGATTGATGAGATTGTGCCATTCCTCCAGCGGATCCGGGTCAGTACCATCACCAGCTTTCAGCACGCTTTCGTCAACGATGGCGTTGAAAGTCCGCGAGCACACGATTTCATCCTTCGCGGCACTGCCGGTGCCGGTGGTCTTCTGCACTTCGATAGCCATGGCGGTATGCGAGCCGGTGAGGTTCGTGAATGCGGCACGCGGGACGGTAACTTTGAAACCCCACGTGTCTTCACCGGTCATGCTTGCTGACACGAATCTGCTCATGGTCTTGTAGCCGCCCGGATAAGCGGTACCGACCTTCGGATTGAACAGTAAACGTGCGGTTAAGGTGACCGAACCGGATTCGGTCGGGTCATCAATGACCTTGCCATCCTTCAACAGGCGAACCGTGATGGTACGGCCCTCAACGTCGCCGCCGCTCAGCCGGACTTCGGGGATCCAGTCGTTCGCACCGTCGATATCAATGTCGATGTTGCGGTAATCGTCAAAAGTAGGCATTCCAGCTACCTCCTGAGTCCTTCGAGGAACTTCGTTTTTTCTTCATCAATACTAGCAGTCAGCCAATCCGGTACGCTTGACCGTTCCTCCGCCGAACGCACCGACATGAAGGCCGTGTAGCCGCCTGTGTGCAGCTTCGGAAGTCCAAGCTGTTCACGTGCCTTGTTCTGTGCCTTCACAAGCGATTTTTTTGGGTATCCCACGGCCACAAAAAACGAAGTCCTAGGCTTATCCGTATCTTCTGGAAGAGTGTCTTCCAGAGCCTCATAGAGAGGCGTGAACACGTTATCACCGGTCGCTTCGTCGTATATGTTCGGCGCGTTCTCAACGATGGTCGGCATCGCCTTCACACATTCCTCCACATCCGTGTATCCGAGAAGCAACATATAGGAGGCGATGATGGCTGGGGACGTGAGAACGAACCTGCCTCCACAGGTCGCGCCTGAAGCGTTCTTTTCGTTCGGATCGTAGTCAAGCGTGACAAGCACCTGACCGTGGTTCTGTTCATACTTCATAGCCGTTCCTTTCATCAGAGAAGTACGCCAAGCGTATTGAGGTAGAAATTCACGTTGCCATCAGAGAACAGCCTTGTGAAATCCCCGGACTTGACGTTCAGGTCAGACACGACATTTGGAACGCCTCCAACAGTGCCTGCCTTCCATTGTGCAGTAGTCGGGCTTGTCTGCACAGTCCTAGGCGCACTGTTCACCCACACCTTCCAGCCACCGGCACTCGCACTGGAAACCGTAGTATCAAAGAACAGGTTGCCATCCGAGGCGATATGATCGAGCGTAGCCAAAGGCTTGTAACGTCCACTCTTCGCCGGTTGTGCCGTGACATCAAACTCCATCCACTTGAAGGCTGCTATAGAAACGCCCTCCCAATAGAAGAACTGGAATGTACCAAGGTTCGTCCAAAAACCGAGCTTGCCGCCGATGTACACGTTTTGCGTGTCGGAGTTAAGCTCGATGCCGAAACTGTTCGGCTTCTTCGTCGTGTCGGATACCCACATGGTAGCCACGTTCGGGGTGCCGTCCTGGGAGGAAAGCGAACCGGAACCAAGCCCCAGTCCGGCGCTCTTGTTCTGGAAGGCGTCGGTTCCAAGCCGCATGGCATTCAAGGGCTTGTTGTTATTCTTGTCCCAGCCGATATAGGACACGTATCCGCTATGGTCAGCGACACTTCCACGGTCACGGTCGAAGAACTGGATACCTGACCCATCTGCGGCATCACCGGTGCTGGAAGTCCAATCTAAATCCGGGTAGAAGGCCGCTTCCGAATGTCCATCCGTCGAAACGGTCTTGAACTGACCAATCATGTGAAGCATGTTGTTCGACAAATCCCAGTAACTATTCCCATCGGAGGACTGGAGCTTGCCGGCCACGATAATGTCCGCGAGGAACCCGTCACCCGTGCCGAACGTCTTCCAATCCCACGACCCATCCGCCTTCTTACTGTTGGCGATACGGAAATACCCGCCGCCAAGCTGAATCGCCTTGTCGGGGTTCTGCTCAATGGGCTTGTTGTATACGATGATTCCTTCGCCTGGCGTCATGTACGTCCAGCCACCGGTCGCGTTCAATACCTGATTCAACCCGTCAACGACCTGCTGCATGTAGCCCGGCTTCGCGTTCACAACATCGTTCACCGCACCACTGGAAGACCACAATTGACTGACCGTACTGTTCAGTTCGTTGTTGCGTTGCGTGTACGACTGGACGATGTTGCCAAGCGTTATCTTCATGCTGGTAATATCGCCGGTCGGGTCATCCTCGATGGCGAGCACACGGCCGCTGAGTCGAAGAGTCGGATTGAACGTGGTATCCACGATCTGCACGCCGTCACCCAAATGAAGCTGTTGGATGTCGAAGTTAGCCAACTGGAGCGCGGCCACGTCAGCCGTGTATGAAACCTTCGGCACGACCGACTCTTTGAGCGCGGCTTTCGTCAACGCCAACAGTTCGGACGGATCCTCACAATCAGGGAACTCCACCGTACCTTCGGCATGAACCTTCGTACCATCCGGCCCGACCACGCCCCACTGTTGGAGCGCCGTGGAATCCTCCACGTACTTCTTCCCGTTGTTGACGGACGCGAAGTCGATTTTACGACCGTAACCACCGGTCGCATTGCCTTCGTCATCAGTCGTGGCAAGCCCTTTGCCATATCCGTAAAGCCGCGTATACACGTTGTCAGCGCTCACCGTCCGTTTGATGGACTGAAGGTCGGAACCGTACTCGAACCGTTTGCCGGAATCACTGCCAAGCCGACCAACATTGATAAGACGATGCTCGATATGGGTCATGTCAACGGACGGCTTCACCTCGGTATCGAATTCCACGCCGGCCGCTTTCAGAAACGTCTGCAAGGCGTTCAACGCTGACACGTGATAATAATTCGTCTGCACGGTGCCGGACGCGATGGTACCCAACTCCCAGCGCGTGCCCTCGATGGCCTTCATAACCGCCTCGGTGAACGTGCCGTTATTGATACGCTTGTCATCCACATACTTCAGATCAAGTTCCTTGATGGAATCGACGGCATTGAACGAGGAAACCGGAATGGTGCCCGCGCGTTCGACGGAAGGCTGTGTGACGATATACTCACGGTACTTGCCTTCCGGGTCTTTGAACACGATACGGTCATCCTTATCAACCGTGTTCAGGCACGTGATGGAGAGCGTGTTCGTCCCATCCGTCTTGCGGGTGCGCTTGCACTGTACGACGTTAACCAGATCATGCTTGTAATTGCCGAAACGGTCATAGACTGCGAAACGGGTCAAGACGTGCCTCCCTAGAACATCCAACGCGGCGTGTACTCCATGATGCACGTCGCCCTCGGTTTCGGTCCCTCAACCGATATTAGCAGTCGGGATGTATCGCCAGGACGAAGCGGGAAGAACACGCTGTTCAACGTCGGAGCGAGGAAACCACCGGAACCTTTGACCGTATGGTTAAGCATGTCGAACGAGAGCGTGACGCCCGTATAGTATGCTGTGGAAGTCGTGCTCAGTTCTACAATCGCCTGTTCCTCTGGAAGATCGGCGTTGTCCATATAGTAGATGCGGATCCGTTGCGCCGTGTCCACGGTGATATCCAATTTGGACGGGTAGAACTCCCTGTTACCGTAGAACAACGGTGCCTTTACTTCATAGTTCGCATACAAGTCGGAAGCGCCACCGCCAGCCGTGAGACGAAAACCAACTGATTCCTTGTTGTCCGCATACATGAACGGGTCATCACAGTAGACCGAGCATTTCACCGAAGCGATGGTCAAGCCGCTACCCTCCCACACGTCCTTCCATGCGCCGACCGCGAGAGTACCCCGAAACCACCCTTTCTGCACCCTCCACGAGACTTTCAGGCTACGCCCGTGCAAGCCTCCGAGATAACGTTTCGACTCCCTGATTTCATCCAACGCACCCACCGTGAACAACGTGAACGATATGGTGCGGGAACCGAGATACGCGCGGCCCAGCGTATCCCTCAACGTCGTGTCATACGACCCGTTAAAACCGGGCGCTGTCGTATGTGACAGCGATGGCGACGCCTCACCGATTTCAAGACTGGAGCGTTCCAACCATAAACCGTGTTCGTCTATCGGGTCGCCGTCAACGGTCAGCACGAAATCACGTTCCACAGGCATGAGCGTTCGTGCAATGGGCGGGCATACACGTTTCATAATCAAGCCTCCCTATCGGCCTTCAAGGCCAGCTCTTCGTCAATGTCATCAATCATTGCGATTGCGAGGTCACGGCCTGTCGTGGTCAGCACCCACTTTTTGCCGCTCAAAGCGTTCGCCATGACAAGGCTCAACGCCTCCATGTCAACCGTACCCGAACTTCCAATACCGTTCGTACCAGTATCGTAGGAGCGTGTGGCCGTGCTGACCGTAGGCGCGGGCGTGACGCTTGAGGCCATGCTGTTGACCGCGCTCACGTTCGCCTGCGCATCTATGTCATTGATCGGGTCGAACAGGCCGGTGATATCAGACACCGTGTCCTTCACGTCGCCAAAACTATCCTGCAAGCCTTCGTTCAAACCACCCATGATGGCGTTACCTGCCGGAACCAGCAGCTTCCTATCGTAGCTGATAGGACCCTTGTGTTCCTTAATCCAGTCGCCGATGCCACCGACGAACGAGGTAACGTTCCTCCAAGCGTTCTTCAAACCGGACAGAAGACCATCGAGAATCGCCTTACCAGCATTCAACAGCCACGAACCCGCGTTCGAGAAGAACTTCTTCACCCTGTCTGGCAGTCCCTTCACAAACCCAATGACGCCGTTCACGCCGTTCTGCGCGGCTCTCTTCATACCTTCCCAGATGTTGCCGAAGAACGATTTGATACCATTCCACGCACCGTTCCAGAAGCTTTTGATGCCGTTCACCACGTTGGAGATGACACCGGACACGGCGTTGATGGCCGCGCTCACAACTCCCTTAATGGCATCCCAGACGCCACCGAAAATCTGCTTGATGCCATCCCACGCCTTACCCCAATTGCCGGTGAACACGCCCGTGATGAACGTGATGATACCGGTCAGCACTTCGATAACGCCCTTGATGGCGTTCGTAATACCTTCGATGACCGGCTGCACGTTGCTGATGATAGTCTGCGCGAGATTCACGAAAATGGGAATCACCTTCTGGATGCCGTCAAGCAACGGCGGGATTACGGAGCTCAGGAAATTGCTGATGGCGTCGAACAACGGTTGGATGGCGGGCATGAGCGTATCAACCACGGTCGTGATGATCTGCTGGATGACCGGTACCAATTGGTTGATTGCCGCACCGATTTGGTCGATGATGGCTTGAATCGTTGGCATGTTGGCCTGTACGATGCCTACGATCTGATTGATGAACTGCATGAGCGGCGGTCCTACCGTGTTCACGATGTTGGCTATCATGCCGCCTATCTTGTCGAACAATCCACCGATGATGGTGCCCAACTGTGTGATGATGGGTGACACAGCCGCCTGAAGACTTGTCCATATCTCCATGAATTGAGCGATATAAGGGGCCACGGCTCCAATAACCTTGGAAACACCCTCGATAAGCCCTCCAAAAGCGTTGCTGAAGCCTTGAGTCACGTTACCCATGTAAGTACCCACGTTGCCCGCGATAGGGGCCAGCATAGGCTCTATGCGCGTCCAAGCATCCTTCAATGGTGTGAGAGCGTTATCGAACGCCGACTGAATCGAGGCAGGGTCGAACGCCGCCGTGAACGTTGACATGAACGACGAACCGATTTCGGACGCCGTAGCCTGAATCTTCCCACCGTTAGATTGGAAGAACGAAACCACGTTCGTGATACTGTCCGCGACAGTGCTCATAGCACCAGTCACGGCCGGTTTGAAAACATCAAGTAAAGCGGATCCAGCCTTCACGACAGAGGCCTGAAGATTGCCCAACGCACCATCGAACGTCTGCGTGCTCTTAGCCGCCTCTTCCGCCGTATCTGACAAACCTAGATCGAGAAGCGCCTGATTGAACTCGTTCGTCGTGATTTCACCTTTAGCCATGGCTTCACGGAAATCACCCGTATACGCGCCGTTCTTCAGCATTGCCTCCTGAAGCTTGCCGGAAGCACCAGGAATTGCATCTGAAAGCTGATTCCAGTTCTCGGTTGTCAGTTTTCCGGCACCCGCCGTCTGGGTCAACGCCATGGACACGCTCTTGAACTCGTTCGCGCCGCCACCGGCGACGGCCGTAAGATTACCGGCCGCTTCTGCAAGCTTGTCATAGTTCGGCACGCCGTTCGCCGCCAACTGTGCGGTAGCATTACGGATATCACCAAGGTTGAACACGGTTTGGTCCGCATACTTTTGTGTGCTGTCCGTCAACGCCTTGATCTTGCTGTCATCCACGCCGGCGAACTTCAACGTTGAGCTGAACTTGTTCGCGGAATCGGAAGCGTCCACCATCTCGCTGACAAGACCGCCGACAGAATCAATGACCTTGCCGGTTACACTGGAGGCGATGCCGGCGACTGCACCCCAACCGGCGCTGAACGCCTTGCTAAAACCCCCGCTCTTCTTCGAAGCCTCGTCCTGCGAGTCGCCGACGCTTTTCGTACTCGACTTGATACGCTCGTTCGTCTTATCGACGGTGGCCGCGCCAGACTCGTACTGCGACGTATCGATCTTGGCGTCAAGCTCGATGCTGCCGATATCCGCCATAACCGCCTCCTACATCATCCACGTCTCAAACGCTTGTTCATATCGCTCTCAAAACGCTTATCCGCTTTCTTGCCCGCGACGGCCGCATTCACCGACTGTCGCATGTCCATACACGATTTTACCCGTTGCACTTCCATGACTTTTCGCCCCGCATGAAGCATACGCCGGTAAAAGTCCGGGGTCATCCGGTTCATCATGTACGCTTCGACCGCACCCCAACCATACATGATGCCGAACTCAGCCAACTCCAAGTCCACGTCATCGTAGCCACGCCGATTGTCCCGCGTATGAGAAGAGCGGAAACGCTGTAGACGCTCCCGCTCTTCAGGGGTAATCATTTCACCCCAATCAGCCATTCTTCACCTCGACGCCCTGCATGGCAAGCTTGATCAATTGGTCCATGACCTGCCGGTACACGTATTCGCTCTTCGACTTCGTATCCAGCGCCCACGCCTTGAAATCATCGTTCGGGCTGATGAGCGGGACAACCATGTCATCCATCATCTTCGACGCCTGAATGAGGCTCTTCGGGTCGGACCCCAGCATGTCGTTGAGGTACTGGATACGGTTGCGCTGTTTGAGGATATTGTAGTAATCCTTCGTGCCGACCGGACGAATCGTGTACACGGTGCCGTCGATTTCGACCCGCTTGCGGCGCAACGCCTTCGACGTGTCGAACACCGGCATGTCTTCGAGAACAACGTCATCGTCTGTTGTGTCGTAGTCTTCGAAATCAGTGGTGTCGTAGTCTTCGAAATCAGTGGTGTCGGGTTCTTCAGCCATGATGCCTCCAAATATGAGTGAACCGCCCAACCAAGGCGATTGGACGGTTCATATTATACCGGTGGCTTAGGACGCGACTACTTGCCAGTAGTGGTCACGGTGATGGGCAGCTTCTTCTCGATGTCGCCGACCGTGACGGTGGCGGTCGCTGTACCGGCCTTAGTGCCGGAGACACGCACCTTGCCGTCCTTGGTGACGGACACGGCCGCAATGTCGGAATGGTCAACCGTGACGGACGGCGTACGCTCGGTCGTGTTCTCCGGAACCACGCTAATCGCCACGTCAACGTTCGAGCCGGTAGCGACGGACACGGTGGTGGGGGTGAGCGTGAAATCGGTGGGGTGAACCGGAATCGGCTCATACCGACCCGTTTTCGGATTGTAAAGAGTCGGTTCGTCCAGAGAGCCTTCACCGAAGATAACGGCGGGCACATCACCCGGAATCATGCTGATCTGAAGCTCCACCTCGAACGGATCCGTGAGGTTCACGTCGAACTCACCGCCGTTGGCGATAAGCGCGTTCGGGATACGAATATCCTGTGAGGAATCCGTATCGCACGCATTATGGATTACCACAGTGACCGGATCGGTGGTACGGCACTCGTTCGCACCGAAGGAAACCTGACCCGGCGTGTAATCATCATCGTTCTCATGGCCCGCATACTTGAACTTGCCGGCCTTCCACAGGTTCGGGAAGATACGACCAAGGAAGCGTACGGACGGGATAATGACCGTGATGGTGGCTGACAGTTCGTCATATGCGCCGTTCGGCACGTTGAACGTACCCGCCTGCGAACTGATTTCGGTCGTGGACGGTGTGACGGTGATGGTACCGATTTCATCCGAAATGCACTCGGACGGAATGCGTTCGGAACCGATATACACCTCTTTCTTGCCGACCAGTCTGTATTGAGTCATAATGACCTCCTACGTAGGTTGTTTGCACTTGCAAGCGAACGACACAAAGGAAATGCCGTCTGCCCATTACTTTACTCGATGGCCTCGTAATCCTCCAATGAAGGCAGTCCGCCAGACAACTGGTATGACACCTGAAGCGTGATGGTCTTCACCCACCGTCCTTCCGAATCAACCGCCTCCAACGTTTCCGCCTGGGACGCAGACACGCTGATCAGCCTGTACGACAGTTCGATAATCGGATGACACGACAGCTCGCACATGCCCGGAAGCACGTTGTCGCACCAGTCGTGGATATGAGCGTCAAGAAGCCCCTGATACACCACATCATCGGCGCGGGTGCTTATGGTGATTGTCGCCGTCTTCACGGCATGATTGGCCGCACCCGCCGTCATGTTCACCCATACACCGGTATCCGCCGAAACGGAACCATCCGACAACACGGGCGACGTGCCGAACCATATCGTGTCACCATACTTGCCAAGCCCCGCGTTCTCCAATGCGAGGGCAAAAGCCAAATCCAACATGCGAGCCTCCTACATCTTGTCCGTGAAATACGAATCCGCCTTGGACTGCACGCTCTGCCCGGCACGCTTCAGATAGAAGCGTGTGGACGGGTGAAGCTTGTTCTCATACTCACGACGTTTGGCATACGGCACGTCACCTCCGCCGAACGTCACCTTGCCCTTCAAACCGGACTCCATCTTGAACCTGCCTGAGTTGATTAGGGCGCGGCTCTTCTTCGGCGCGTTCAACACCGCCTGTTGGTGAATGTCCGACAACATGCGTACCAGACCTTTCCGCATGATCTGGGTGCCCTTGCTTTTCCAGCCCGGATTATAGGTGAAACGGTATCCCATCACGCACTCTTCCTTCCAGCCGGAACAGCCATCACGGACACGAACGGAAGATCGCCCAGGTCGAAATCATCACCCCGGCTCACCTGATTGATACGATATTTGCGTCCATTCAACACAAGATTCATACCCAACAGCATGTCCGGGTCGGACACGTACTCAGCCGGAAGCGTACCGGTTTCGATATGGAAGCGGCGTTGAAGATTCCGACTGTTGTAGTCGGTGAAATCGTCGGAAGCGGTCTGGGTTTTCACCATGACGTTCAGCACGGCCACTACCTTGCTTTTCACCCCCGGTGCGGCCGGTTTCGATAAGTCGCACGTGCGGGCCATCGCCGGGAACAGTTCGAACGGATTGCATTCACTCACAGGTACTCAGCCTCCCCCAGCCAGTACGGACGCTTCACACACTGGTGCGGAGTATCAATCATGCCAAGCATGTCCCACCCGTCGCACAGCCGCCAATCGTCAAGCAACGACTGGAAGCCCTGCAACGCGCGGCCGAAAGGCGTCAACGCGGCGGAACCGTCCGTATACGTGACGTTCACATCCTCGATGGCCTTGCTTTTCACACGATTGTCGCCGTTGTCCGCCTTCGACAGTTCCACGATAAGCCTGGCGATGAACGCCTTCACGGCATACGGGTAATCCTCGAAACCATGCGTGCCATCCACGTACACCATCGTGCCGGCCGCAACCGGATTATCCACTAGGGTGATAGTACGTCCAAAACGGCCCATAACGGCCCCATCCTCGGCATAAACCTCATGATCGGGTGTAAAAGTATAGGCCACGTCCTTCGAGCCGATACGGGCCTTTTTCACGTTCGTGAACCAGTAGGGGAGTCGGACTGTCAGACCGTCATACTCCACATAGCCGACCACGTTCACGCCTTCCGATTCAGGTTCGAACGCATCACACGTGTACTTGGCGAGCGACTTCAACGCTGACGGAAGGAACACAGCGAACAGGCCGGTGAACTTCGGCTGGAACGCATCCATGTCATCCTTGGTGAAAACCATCAGGTACCTCCCCTGAAAAAAACGATTGTGCCCGCCTCCCATAATACAAGGAAGCGGGCACAAGACGGTCCTGTAAATCACGCCTTCAATGCGGCGATGACATCGTTCACCTTCTGCACGGTGGTCGCAAGATCAGCGGAGGTCGCAAGTGCGGTGAGCGCCGCGATTTGAGACTTGGCTTTCACAGCGGCGACGGCCTTCGCATCCGTATAGGCATCCGTGAAATCGAAACCGGATCCATCAGTTTTCACGGCGATGGTCTTGCCGTTGCTGGTGGCCGCAGCGTAGGAGGCGAGGTTGCCGGGCGTGATTCCGTTCGCGGCGGCGAGAACAGCCTTGCCGGTGTTGCCGACCGGAAGATACGCGGTGCTGGCCTTGTTGTCCAGGCTGATGACCACGTTCTTCTTCGTCTTGTCCACTTGGATGGTGCTGTCCGCCGTGGCGAAGGCAACCGGGTTGCCGTTTTTATCGAGGAAAACAATGTCCTTGACGATATTCCCCTCGGAGCCTGATGGCTTCACGTCAACCTGACGCGCAAGCATCGTCGCTTTGTTCGGTTCACTCATGTTGAACCCCTTTCAAAAGTTCAATTCCAATGGTTCAAAGTTCAAAGACCGGACAGTGTTTTGAACCATCCGGCCTTTGAACCATCACCGTCAGCCCTTCTTCACGATGACGGTGGCGCTGTTTTCCTTGGCGAGACCGCCACCGGCGTACAGTTCCTGCAAGTACTCGTTGGTGTTGGTCTGAAGCGCAAAGTTGGTGAACGCCTCGATGGACGTGTCACCTACCACAGGGTAGTTGGACGGCGTGAAGATGACGCCAAGAGCTGTAGCATCATCCGTGTCATACCACCATTCCGGCGTGATGATCTGGGAGACGCCCAGCACTCCGGCCAGACCCGCGTTACCCAACGGCAGAAGGCTACGGCCGTTGGCGTCGAGGGACAGCAGCAGTTCAGCCACGGTCTCGGACTTAGTGACAAGCACCTTCGCGCCGGAAGCCTTCACCTTGGCGGCGCCACGAACGAAGTCGTACAACAGTACGCCGTCAGTCGCATGCTCCTGGGTCTTAGCGAACTTGTTGCCCGCCCACTCAGAACTCGAATCCTTCGAGTCGGTGATAATGGAACGGAAGTGGCTCATGTCCGTATCGAAGGAACCAAGCACGACCTGCTTCTCGATGGTCTGGATGATACGGTTCGGAAGCTCGGACAGCACGTACTTCACCAGAGCGCCCGGACGCTGGGTCTTACGCACATCACCCTTGTTCAGGCGAATGTACTTGTACGTGTATTCAGCGTTCAGGGTACGCTTGATAAGCGTGATGGTCTCTTCCTTCTTGGCGGTACCGTACGCTGACGGAGCGTAACCGTGGGCGCGGCCCGCATCGGTGCTCAGATCGGTGCTGTTCGCGCCGATTGTCAGCGTGTCAAGACCGGTCTTGTTGAACAGAGGCCACAGGCCGGACCCGCGGGTGTTCAGAGCATCCTCGATGATGGAGATGGCTTCGGTCGGAATCAGCTTGGCCACATCATCCTGCTCAATGCCGAACGAGGCGGTCTCACCCATCTTGGAGGCGACGGTCTTCGCCCAACGGTCGTTGAACGCCTTCACTCCGAGGTTGTCGGTGTCGCGAAGGTCGCGTTCGAAAGCCACGAGGGCGTCTTTGGAATCGAGCCACGTCTTACGGTCGTGACCGAAGGTGGCGACATTGCCGGCCGGCTGGGAGCCCGGAGGGACGATACGGTTGAAGCTCATACCGTTTCCTTTCTTGCTGTTGGAAGACGTGACCGGAGCCGGATCATCGGAAGCGGGCGGAACATCCGTGCCGCTGGGATCATCCCCGGACTTCTCGGTGTACTTGGCGATGGCCTGTTCCACCGCATCGGAAATGACGCCTTCAAGTTCGTCCGCCTGATCGGAGGTGAGGTCGAACTTGGAGGAAATCTTGTCGCTGATATTGGTCATGGCATTGTCTCCCTCATGTGAGTTGACGCTTCGGAGCGCGGCCCTTTGGTCGGCCCCCTTGTATACTACGCTGATTTCGACAAGCTGCGCACCCGAGATGATGCCTTCCTTGCCGGGATCGTGATAGTAATCAATACTGATGCTGAACGAGTTGGTGAGAGCCCCATCCTTCGCCAACTGGTAGACAAGTTCGCCGGTCTCCACGTTAGCCAGCTTGGCTACGGCCTCCAGACCGTCTTCGTCCACGGTGAGCTTTGTGATGGTACCGGCTTGCCGATCGATTCTCCACGAATGGTCGATAAGCAACGGCAATGCCAGCTTATCGTCATCCGTGAGCTGCGATACTAGCTTCTTCGAACCGTCGATGAGCGGCGCTTCGAGGGTGCTCAGGTCAACGGTCAACCCGTTGTCCATCTGCTTGCCGGAATTAGCTAGGAACACCAGCTCCCTTTCACCGGATAGTTTCGCACTGCTTCCGGCGTCAAGGTTCAAACTGCCCATAGCAACCCCTTTACTGTCGTGCGCGGTCTTGAATGGCCTTATGCGCGTTATCACGCCCATGATAGCAAGCCAAACCGACGATTTCATAATCACACAGCGCCTTGCAGTTCGGGCATTTGAACTGCGCGTGCGAACCGGTCTCCAGCTTTCCGAGGAAACGACCGCATTGCTTGCATGGAATGGGAATCATCATCATTCATCCACCACCTTGAACGTGGCGACGCAACGGCACCTCGGATGCCCCGAAGGCGTCTGCATGTCCACGAAATCGTTAGCGTAAATCTTGCCGTCGATGACCTGCACGCCGCCCACCGGCATGAACGACTCCTCCAATGGAATCGCCTTGCCGTTCTGTGCCGCACAGAAGGGGCACGGGTCCGAAGCGGTCGTATTCCACACCTTCATCATCTTCACGCTCAGGTTCGTTGACAACGCCTCAGCCGAAAACAGGGAGCCTATGCGCTGAGCGTTCACCAATTCGTTAACGGCGAGAAGCTTCGCACGGTCACCGTCAACGAAACGGTTCAACGCCTTCTCGATGTCGTGCTCCGTCCACTCGTTAGCGTTGGCTTCGGCCAACAGCTCCTGAACGGCGTTACGGCCGTTCGCAGTGAAATCGCCGGCCACATGGGTGACACGATCCTGATAGGCGGCATGATAGTCGGCGGGCAGTTCGTCCCACACGTACAGTTTCGACACGTCAACGCCGTATGAGTCGAGTATGGCCTGCACGTCCGGGTGGGTAGCCGCATACTCTTTGACAGCCTCCATGAGCGGCTTTCCGGTCTTCTCCGCATACGCCTTCACCTGCGGGACAAGCGCCTCAAGCAGGGCGTCTGACAGTTCCGTGGAGATAACGCCGTACGGGTCCTCGTACCCGCCGGACGCGAACGAATCGGAACGCACATGGGAGATGATTCTCCTCAAGGCTTTCTTTGCCCCTCCAAGGGCCATATAGTATGCAACCCTTTCACTAGGTCGGATACGGTATGAAAACCCGTCAGAGAGGCGTACAGACCCCGTTTTGGACGTACTGAGAAGACTTCCAATCTCAGCAAGGTCGTTTTCGTCATCGTCGGACGGGTCATCATCTTTTGGGAGCGCGTTCACCACCGAACCTGGATTGATGTTCAACGCCGGCGTCGTATCCTTCATCGTCACGCCAAGACGGCCCCACGAATCATCCAAACCAAGCGCCTTCGCCACTGCAACCGGATCACCGCCGTTGTTGACCAAAGCGAGGAACGTCGTGGCCTTCACGTTCTCGGTGTCCGCCTTCGCCTTCTCTTCGTCAGTGCGGGTCGGCACGTCCAGGTCGAATGTGATGTCGTATCCGAGTCCACCGGTAAGACGGTCCAACTCGAACTTGAACTTGTCCCACACCGACAGAAGAAGCGGGTGAAGCGTGTTGTCCACAAACGTGCGTTCCGCCTGTTCCGCGTTCGCATACGTCTGACCCGAATCGATGCCGCGCACGATATCAGGCACGGCCAGAGCGTTCGCCATGCGACGGTTCACGATATCGTCGAGGCTAGCCAGATCAAGACTGTCGTTCGCCTGCTGGAACGGCGTCCACGAAATCTTCGACACGTCCGAAGGCTTGTTCGTGGACGGGTCCACCGGAACCATGTTGTACAGAACGCCGTTCGCGTTGTCCGCGCCCCTGAAGCTGTCTTCGATACGTTGCTTGTTGCGCTGGAAGTCCTGCGGGTCGTTGGACACGATGCTCAGCATTCCGGCCGGCACCGCCCCGTTGCAGAAGTACCCGCGCTCGTAGTCGGCGATGAAATCATCCACGCTAGCCCACTTGGATACGGTCATGCCGGGGGACACGGTTCTAGTCGGGTCTACCGGATGGCGGCTGTATGCAAGGCTGATGATCTCGTTCTGGGTGAACGTGCGCGTCTCCACATCCCCGTCCGGCAACGCCACGTCCGCCTGCACCGTGTACGTGGAACGGTTCGAGGAATACTCACGAGAACCTTGTGGGAGGAACGTGTAGCCGGCGATGTTGTCCGGCTTGATGTCACCGCCCGGCACGATGGTGTTGCCCGAGCGGGTCCATACGAGAATGTCCAGATACGGTTGCGTGAGGATGCTTTGGGCGATGAAGTGCGCGAACTCACGGTAGCTGAACATGCTGTTAGGCGTGTAGAGCGCCTGCAATGCCGCCGGTTGCGGATCCATGCGCTCTCCGTCCGCGCCGATGGCGTATGGCACGACCGAGCTGAAACGGTTTGCTATCGCCGTCGTGTACGGAAACAGGTTGTCGAACGTGTCATGGAACGGGATGGCGTTGAAGCCCATGCTCTTCCACCCGTACCCCAACGGTGTCATCTCTCGGCTTGGAGCATCCGCCCTTGACAGCCTGCTTGTGGATACGCCGGCACCGAGCCAACGTAGGAAACTTTCTCGAATGGACATTGCCGACCTCCAAGGTCTTCGTGGCTGATGGTTCACCTCTCGATTTTAGCAACCGCCCGACACAAGCTGATAGGCGATGTTAGATGTTAAGTGTCACAAAAGGGCTGGGTGACTTGGGTGGGTTACTTGGGGTTCTATCTTTTATATACTCTTTTTTTTTCTTTTTTTTCTTAAGAATTTTTGGACAGAGTATGGGGTCACCCAAGTTACCCACATTGACTTAGCCCTACTCCTGTATGTCTTTAGACCGGGTGACTTGGTGGGTGACTTTGGGTGACTTTGCTTCAAGTCCCCTAATGTTTCCTGAACGTTACCTGAAATTCGGGGTTAAAATGGGTAACTTGGGTGACCTAAAAAAACACCTCACCCAATGTCACCCAAAGTCACCTCACCTCGAAACGAACATAAAAAATGTTCACTTGGTGTTACACAACCACGTTCCATGAAGGCATCTTCGGAGGTCTGTACGCGGATAGGAGCACCGCGTCCGCAAGGTCGGGGGACGCGCCGGCCACGGCCTTGAAGTCCGACTTAGACTCGACCGCACGCCTTCCCTGCGCATCCAGCTTCCAGCCACGACCCGTCAGTTCGGCACACAGATCCTCAAGCTGAGGCATCGACGCATTCAAGTTCAATTCATGTCTGGAAATCGAACCGGCGAAATTGAACCACATCTCACTGTTCGCATTCGGATACTTGCGCGGTTCAACGGCCTTCTGCGCGAAGTTCACACCCACCACAGGCACGCCCCACTCATGCAACAGGTCGGTCACTCCGCCACCCACACCGGTATCGTCCACATGCACGGCGGTCGCGTTCACCTCCACCGCATACGCCTTCACACGCCGCGCCGTCTCCGGTATCGACGCATGACGCCACGAGTCCACACGCCAAACGACATTCCCCCAACAATCGGCCATCGCGGTACGGTCGTTGCCATATCTGGCGATATCCACGCCAAGCACATGCGAGGCGTTGGAAGGCGGCGTGTCCGTCAACGCGGCGTCAAGCTCGGTACGGCTTATGATCTGGTTGTTCGTCGTGTTGTACGGACGGCCAAGCCATGTGTGTGCGAACTCGGGGGAGCCTTCCGCCGCCTCGACCTGAAGGCGAATCGTGTCGTTCAGCAAGCCGACCGCCTCCATGTCCTTGTACGTCGTATGACAGTAGTAGGTCATCGCCTTGTCGCCCGGCGTGGGGCTGGACACGAACCGGCGCATCACCGGGTCATCCTCGGTCAGCGGGTTCCAGGTGAAGATAAGATATGACCCTTCCTTGCGGATGGTCGGTATAAGCGTCTCCAATGAGGGTTTCGTGATGGTCTGCGCTTCCTCCACCCAACAAATGTCCACACCTTCCGTGCTCTTGATGGTCTGCTCGTTGTTGTGCAAACCCTTGAACATTATGATGCTACCGTTATCATGCCTGATCTCGTCACGGGTCACGGTGAACCCGGCCAGCCCGTACCCGTCGATAAGGTCCACGAGAAGCCTTTGCACGGATTCCGTGATACTGTTCTGAAACTCACGGGTGCATAGGACACGGGTGCATGTCATCGAACAACGCAGCAGAATGCTTATCGCGGCCGTCGTAGACTTGCCGGACGAACGACCCCCGCTCAACGCATAATACCTGTACGGTGATGTTTCCTCGTCTTGCAGATACCAGAATAAAGGCCGAAACGGTTTCGGCACTTTCAGGCGCTTCTCCATATTGCCTCCAGAGAATGTTGAAGCCCGCCGTCCAGCGGCCTGAAGCCAAGGCTGGAAGGCGGGCTTTCCTACTATCGATTCTAGTCGAGCAACAGCCGAACCAGATCATCCAACGTCATGCATACGAGCTGTTCGCCCATGCGCTCCGGGGTCATGCCGATTCCACGTCGTTTGACCACGGCCACGCCGCACAGGGCACCGTAATGCCCGGCCTCCGTTTTGGCTTCGCGTAGGTATTGCGGTATGCGTAGCGTGGACTCGTTCTTGCATTCCACGGCGACAAGGCTACCTGCCCTCGTATGGACGTTTCCCACGTCACCCCTATCCTTAGAGCCACCCATAGGTATACGTTCCACAGCGGGCTGATTAAGGGCCTTTTTGAGGTAATCCACGGTCGCCTGTTCAAAACTACTCCCCGCACGCTTCGCGGATGTACGGTTTCTGGACATTCCTGTGCTCCGTTTCCTTCACATGATCCAGCATGTTGAAATAGCCATAATACGTGTTGCCGCATGAGCACGTGTATGCGATGGTGTCTCCGAACACCTGTTCATGGTCGATGTGATGTCCCATTGTCCTACTCCTGTTCGAATATCCGCAGGCCGCATGTGCGGCCATCCTTCACCCTCAAGGTTAGGACACCGGGATTGCTGTACTCGCCGTTCGAACGGGTCAACCAGTCAGAACCGCATTCCAATGCGGGACACCCGTATATGACGCGCCCACGGCTTTCCTGCACGGTCAGATGATGGAAGTGGCCGTGTATGACGGTCGTGGCGTCACGATAAATCGTGTCACGGATGCCGCCCGCCTGTTGCGCCACCCAATCCCCCAGCTTCGTGACCTTCTTCGCGTAATGGCCGTGAAGCATGGCGATATGAACGCCCTCCACCTCTACTGCGAGACCGTGCGCCAACGGTTGTTCGGTCAATACCGTGACACGCTCCCTGAAACCACCATCCAACAGTTCGATGGCGTCACCGATGGTCTTGATCAGAGCCACGCCCCAATCGCCTACACCGTTTACCTGACCGTTCGCCAAACGTTCCTCGCCATGATTGGATCGGACTCCTGCCAACGTGAGATGAGCGCATAATGGTGCGAGCGTGGTCACGTATTCCATGAGGATACGCCCGGCCACACGCAATTGTTCGGATTGCGGCAAATCGTTCGTGCTCGCCTGGGACGTGGACGTGTGATTGTTCGTGCCCTCGCAAATGTCCCCGAGATCAGCCACCACGATTTCACGCGGGCGTTCACGCTCGCACAACGCCTTCAATTGTCCAAGAATGTTCTCGCACCGTTCGACAAGCTCCATCGTCCCACCATGCGCCTCACCCGCCTTGCCGGTCTGCATGTCGGCCAGACAGACGATAAGCGGCAGACCCTCGCACGGTGCGTCATGCACCGGCTCCACGCCCTTGAACGGCGCGGCCAGCCATGCGGCCACCGCATCATCCTTGTTCCGCTTATGAAAACCGAAGTAGATGCTGCGCTTGTCATCATCGTCTGTATGGCACCAGATTTTCTTCGACCCGGCATCCAGACACCATTCGGCCGGATCCAATCCAGCCAAGCGCAACAGGTCATCATCGTTCCCGATAAGCGACGTGGACACGAGACCCGTCGCGGCGGTGCCGTTGGTTGCGCCCAACTCCACGTGCGGCCGGTATTCCGGCTTCAGACGATTGTTCGCCTCACGGGTCGCATCTTTTTTCAACTGCGACTGGATATCCTCAAGACTCATGGACGGCCTCTTCCAAACGACGCCTGAGACTACGCAACGACCCGTCCGTCGTGTCAAGTCCGTTCGCCTTCAGCACGCGCAACAGGCTGGACACCGAATAGGACGGGTCGATAATCAGCGACGTGAAATCCTCCCACGCGATATCGTTCGACTCACACCACCGACGATACCTGAAGTCGGAATCCGTGCGAGCCATGTCATCCTCCACCTGGGCTTTCAATGTTTTGAAGTCAATCATTTCTCAATCTCCCTACTGTCATCCCTACTGTCCTCCGGAAACTCGACCGTGATCTGAGGCGGGGCGGCAACCGACACTGACTGTTCCACCGCCTGCAACGGTCGCCCGTCGACACGATCGGACAGTTTCTCGATGGCATCGATACGCGCCTTGCCTTCCAACATAATCGCATCCTTGATGGCGGTCAGAGCCATCATCTGCGCCGTGGTCAACCCGTCTTTCTTAGACTCTTCGTCCAACTGCGCGGCGGTCATGCGAAAGTATCTGCGCAACTGCTCCGGGTACGAGTCGGCCGGATTCCAACGACCTGTGCGGTTGATCGTCCACGGCCTGTCGCCAAACCCGCCCTTGCCGGTGGGATTTGAATTGTATTTCTGCTGATGCTTGCTTTTGACCGGCATATTCGCCTCCAATCAGATAAGCCGTCCATTCTCTACTAGGATACTTGGAGAATGGACGGCCTGAACGTTACTCTTCGGCGGCGAGACGCTGCCAGTCAACACCGAACAGTCTCAGCGTCTGCAACGCCTCCAGTCCGGCTTCCAACGCTTTGATTTTGGTGGACGGCAAGTCTGCCAGCGGGTTCGTGGATGCTATCAGCGGGAACCCGTCAAGCTCCAGTTTCACGTCATCCCAATCCCATGTCGTACTTCCGGCCGGGCATGGCACCGGGATCCACTCGTGTGGCCGTATCTGTATGAACCGGTGGCCTGTGACCGTGTAGTATTCACCGAGACCGGTCGGCTCGTTCTCGCACGCGGTGTCCACGATGCTGAGGGCGTGCGCGGCCGTGGTGTTCAGTGCGGCCCGCAGTGCGTCAAGGGCCATCGTGTAAGTGACCTTGCCTGAGTCGGGGTTGCCTTCCGAGCACGGCTTCCAATCGGAAACGTCCACGGCGTCACCCAATCCTTCCCATTCGATTTCGCATAGTGCGGGGAGAGGAGAGCCGGGGAACGGCGCATGTGAACCGTCGCCGGTCAGGTGGATGCTCTCACGGTCGACCCGGTTCGGGATGATGACCGCGAAGACGTTCTGCCCCTGACCGCTTTTCACGCCGTCGTGCATAATCTTCACGGTGCGGATGCCGGTTGGCGAGTCGGTGTCGTAGCACCATGCTGACAGGGTATCACCCTCAAGGTCGAGTCTGTAGCATCCAACGTAACCGTCCGGTTCGGCCATGATGCAGATGGCGCGGTCCAGGTCGCGGGCATCCTGCTTGTGCTCCCAGTCGAGCGTGTTGTATGGCTGGTGGAACGTGACGCCGCGATACCGGTCATCCCGGCCTTTGATGGTGAGCGTGCCATCCTGGTCGATTGTCCAGTTTCCAGCAAATGCGTTCAGATGGAGCGCGTGGTTTGTGTGTGTCATGATGTGGGTTCCTTTCCTATGCTTGACGGGTGTTCGTCGTGGGATGAGGTTCCACGACGTAGCAGTAATAGCTTGCGTCGCACGAGTATGTGATGTTCTGTTGGGATGGCTTGAAATCGATGAACGCCATGCCGACGTAGAACAGGATCAGTGACGCGAACAGTAGCATGATTGCCAACAGTATGGAAAGCAGCTTCCAAAGTTTCGGGTCCATTGTGTCTTCCTTAGATTACGACGCTGATCAGCGTCTTCCAGAATGTTAAGACTGCGAGGATGAGCAACACCGGAATCGTGATGGCGGTGATGGCCGCCGCCGCGAGGATGAGATGGCTGATGATGGTTCCGACGAAGCGGGCTATCGGGTGTTCTTGTTTCATTTCCTTGGTTTCCTTTTCTGTCCTGGGTGCCGGTGTTTCCATACGCGGCAGGCATTGGAGCACGTGTCGCGGTGCTGTGCGGTGTCCGGTAGGGGCTTGCCGCATACACTGCACACGTTGCGGTCCCCCATGGGGAACGCGGCCATGATGGTTTCGAGTTTCACTGGGTTCACCTCCCTTGCTGACTCCAGTGTAACACCTTGTAACGACTTATCCCTGTTTTTTTCAACAGTTTCCGGCATTGTCTCAAGTCCATCGTGCCTAATCCCATCGGATAGTAGTAGACGCCGCCCCACACGCCGGTCGCATGGGTGCGACGCTTCTTGTCCGGGTTCCCCACGCCGTCCCATTCGCCGAACCGGGCGCATTCTGATTTCACCGGGCACGTCTCGCACGTGGATAACGCCACTTCGAGTCCGGCTAGGTCCATCGAGTCGGGTACGAACAGATCGGGGTCGAGGTCACGGCATGCGGCGGAGCGTTGCCAGTCGGTTCTCATATGTTGCCTCCCAGATAAGAGAATATCCCGCCATCCAGTGTACGGGTGACGGGATACATGCCTCTGTAGGCGATTCTTTGGGGCCTCTAACGGGCGTTCCGGTTGAAGCCGGACAATGTGTAGTACTTGGTCGCCATAAGGGTGCTAAGAGCGTCTTTTGTTGGTTTCTCTCCTGTTATCACAGATTCCACTTGTCGGGGACGGCCTGCAACACCCAATCAGGGGTGAAGCCCTCACCGTCCTGGCTGTGGGACATGTAGTGGGTTTCCATGTATCGTTCACGGACGGGCGCGCCGGTGGTCGGGTAGGTGATTTTCTCCACCACGTCCCTGATGCCTTCGCCATCCGCATCCTTCACCCATCGCCGGTCGAGAAGCTGCCTGAGTTGGATGGACCCGTTCGGCAGCGTGCTTCGGCGTGGGTAGTCCGGCATGGTGCGCATGAACGCTTCCTTGTTCTGTGTCATCGTGGGTTTCCTTTCCTTGGGTTGACGGTTACGAGCGTAACACCTTTGCCGTCGTACGCAAACCGCCTTCACGAAACCGACATATAAGGCAACGGGTGACTTGGGTGGGTTACATTGGGGTTCCTACTATATATATATTTTTTCTTGCCAATTTTCCTTGAAAACGTATGGAAGAGAGGGGATGGTTAACCAAGTCACCCGATATGCTCCAACGCCTTACATACGTAGGTCTGACCTTGGGTGACTTGGTGGGTAACATTGATGTTCGAGGTGACTTCACATGTCACCCGATTATGTGATGGAATTGTAAAGGGTGACTTGAAGTCACCCGAAGGTGACATCACCCAGCTATCATGGGACATGTCACCCAACCAGAAAGGAACTCACATGAGCACCGAAATCACCACCACCGGCACCAAAGAGGCCGACCTTGAAGACAAGGACACGTCACGCAAGCCGAAAAAACTCACCGACAGCCAGCTTCTCGACTGGTTCGAAGACACTTTTTCGGGTTTGACGGATGACACGACGGGCGCATTGCTCGCGGTCGCACGGGATCGTTGGATTGCAAGCCCGGTTTCCGATGACGCCGCGGGACTCCTGTATTCACAGGCAGTCAAACTCGGCCGCGCCGAAACCGGATACCTGCCCACGCCGAACGCCATCAAGTCCGCCATCGCCGGTTTCAAGGCCGGAAGCGGCGACTGGCCGGTACACCCCATCCCATACCGCATGACCCGCGTTGGAGACGAAATCTGGGTGGACGGCGGCCAGCCGCGCGAACACGACCGCACGGTGTGGCATATCACCCCCGACATCATCGAGGAGTTGGAACGTCCTGCGCAAGGCGTCGTGTTCCGTCGCTCACGTCGCACCGCGCCAATGCCACGCCCCGACCTCAATGTGGACTGGGAGCGGAGCATGGCGGATTACGTGAAGCTGTTCCCCGGCTTCAACGAAACGCAGGTCAAACTGTCGTGGCTGTGGGACGCCTACTGCTACGCTCATCCCAGCGAGAAAATACCCATCAAGAACCTGTCCGGCCCGGCCGGCTACGGCAAGTCGTCCGTAATGGACACCGATATTCTTCTCGTTGACAACGCGCTCGCCGTCAAGGGCGGCAACCGTGGCGTCCGTCTCCGTGCGAAATGCGACGATGACGATTTGGCCTCGGTGGCGGCGCAAAGCTATCTCGCCGCGTTCGACAACCTCAGCAACGTGACCGAACACAGCGATCTGCTCACCAGCTTCAGCACGGGCGGCACGCTCGCCAAAAGGCAACTGTACACGGATACGGAGATGGCAAGCGTCACGATGCTCAAACCAACGATTCTGACCGCCATCACGTTGCGCGGCGTCGGTGCCGATTTGGCCAGCCGGTTCATCGAGATCACCGCCGAACACAAGCCGCCGTACAACGCTAACTGGGAGTCGTGGCGGGACGGTCTCATTCCCGGCATCCTCGGTGGCATGTTGCGGTACGTGCAGACAATGCTCACGTTCGAGAAGACCGTGCCCAACCCGTCCGTGTCCACCCGTGTCGCCGCATTCAGCCACTGGGTGTACGCCTACGACAAGCTCACCGGCGAAGACCTGCTCACCCAGTACGTCGCCAGCACCAAGGACAGCCAGCTTGACAACGCCGACGCCTCCACCGCCGTGCTCATCATGGTGGACATGGCTCAGGAAGGCGTGTTCACGGAAAACGACACGTGGACCATGGGGGACTTGTTGACCGCCATGAAGAAACGTCAACTTGGCAACATCGACAAGTACGGCGGAAGCTTGCCGAACAGTCCGAAGGGGTTGGGGGACAGCCTAACCCGCAACATGGACGCCCTGCTGTTGTACGGTATCCAGATAGAGAAGACCGGACGCAAGCTCCACGGCCGTCCGACCCGTCGCATCGTCTACACGGAACCGGTGGACGTTGCCGAACCCGCCATGGACACGGTGCCGGCCACGACCGCATCACAGTCCGTCTGGGACATCTAAGGTGTTACACTAGGGGTGTGGTCAATCATCCGGCCACACCCCATTCACATAAGGAGAATCACAATGCTGTTCACATGCGCCGCACCCGAATACATGGCCGAAGGCTGGAGGGTCATACCGCTACCACCTAAAGACAAGTTTCCGCCACGTAAAGGCTACACCGGCTACGACGGCAAAGACCCCGACCGCGAGCGCGTGCTTCACTGGTTCGAATCTGACATGAAGTGGCGCGGTGATGCGGGCTTCAATCTGGCCGTCGTACTGCCTGAAGACATCATCGCCCTAGATCTTGACGCGCCGGACGGACACCGGGTCAAGGAAGACGGCGTTAAGACCATCAAGGCTTTGGAAAGCGAACTAGGGTCACTGCCGCCGACCGTTACCAGTTGCCACGGCAACCAGGACAATCCGTACCGGCACCGCCTGTACCGGGTGCCTACCGGACTGCACTTCGACGCCGTTGGAGGAGGTGTTGACACGATACAGCACTCGCACCGTTACCTGTGCGCATGGCCTTCCGTCCATCCTTCCGGCGAACGCTACGAATGGTATGCGGCTGACGGTTCGCGCCTCGGCCGCGTTCCCACACGCGCCGACATCGCACCATTACCGCAAGCGTGGCTGGAGCGTATGAAGACAAAGCCAGCGAAGCCGCGTGAAACGCCGGCCGGCCCCATGCCGTTCCTATCGTCGGACGCCGACCGGAACGGCCGTTGCAAGGCCGTACAGACGGTGATGGACAAGTATATTGCCGACCCGACCTATGGGAAGTCCAGCCGCCATGACGGGTTCTGCAAGCTCGCCATGGTGTTGGCCGGCATGGAGGCGGAAGGCCATCACGGCGCATGGGATACGGCGCTCAAACTGGGAGACGGGTTCGTGTCCATGGTCGCGCCGGAACGCAAGAGCGAATCGGTGGCCGCGTCCGAACGTGACGGGATTCTGAAGTCAGCGTGGGACAAGTTCGGCGGCGCTGGAGGCGGTGAGGATCCGTGCGTGACGTACCGGCGTGAGAAGCCGCGTCGCCGGTTCAAGCCCGTCCATACCGGCTCGTTCTAGAAATGTGTGGATAATGTGCCGAAGCCCCGGACTTGATGTCGGGGCTTTCCCATACCCGCTATATTGGAAACCGTCAACAGGAAGTTGACACCACCCACAGAAAGGAACCCACAATGCACATCGCAAGCGGAATCTGGTACGAGGTCGCCGGACCCACCCAGTACCTTCTTGGAAGCGACGAAGTGAAAACCTACGCGAAGTCGGACACCATGTACAAGGTGGCCGGCGAGCGCTTCCAGGGCGAAGTCATCCTTCCCGGCGCGGTACTGCTGTCCGACCCGAAACCATACGCCGGGGACGCCTACCGTATCGAAATCACGCCGTTGAAACCGTTCACCCCGGACCTTTGTTCGGACGGCGAACGCCATACGGTCGTACACATGCCATACGGTACGTTCAAGGCCGAAACCGGTGTAGTCATGTCAAGCCCAATCGTTGTCATGGGCGACGGCCTGACCATGGACGCCGCACAGCTCGCCTCTTACTTCAATGCTGACGGAAGCCATAACGACAAGTGGAACGATGAGGTAGGCGAAGACAACATCGACTGGAAGATCTAGCATCCACGTCAAGAAACACTGAAGCCCGACCGGGGAACCCAATAAAACCGGTCGGGCTTCAGCATTCATCACCCAATGCGAGGGAGGCGTAAGGAGACCGCCTGCAACCTCACGTTTCCCGATTATAGCAGAAACGCCGGAAAATATCCGCACAAGGTGTTACACTGGTAAGTGCCAACCCAATAAAACATCAAGGAGCAACCCATGCTAACAGACATCATCCAAACCATCACCTACACACTCGACACCAAGGTGCTGTCACCATACAACGCCTACACCGACTGGACCAAGGATGAGGCATACCGGTACAGTAACATCGATATAATCGACCACGGGTATATCCAAGGCGACGTGTTCCACGGCGCCTATTTCGGAGAAGCACCGGCAAACGAGGCCATCCGTACCGGGCGCACATATTACGCTCTCTCCGGACACGAAACATACCTCCGCACCGACACCCTATGGACTTACGACGAAAACGTGGCGCTCATCGGATACAGGGGCGGCGGCATCGAGGTTGATCATCTGGTATTCATCGACAGCGGCCTGTACCTCACCGAGCATGAAACCGAAACAGGTATCCTCGACCGGTTTTGCGATCATGAGGGCAAAGTCAACGCCTGCATCGACTGGTACCGGCTATTCAAAGACGATGTCGACTTCCAGCGTTTCATGAAAGGATTCGAACATTGAGCAAGACACGCAAGCCACCGTTACGACTGGTGTTCGACAAATGCCCGACATGTGACCCGGTTTCCAAGGCGTATCTGAACGCCGGCCGAGATTGGGCCATGAAGCACGGCACGTTCGCCATGATCGTACCGCCCGGATCCAGCCTGAGAAGCGAACTCACCCGTCAGCACAGACTCCAACCTCCGTTCGCCGAATACGACGGCCACGCCGCAAAGGATATGAATCAGCTATGAACCATACGATAAGAAACAGCATCATCGCCGGGCTTATCACCGGATATGCCATCACCGTCATACAGGTGTCGGACGGTCCGGCGCACGTCTTCGAGAACGCCCGCGCATGGTGGCGGGAACACGTGACAGTCGGACACTTGGACGCGCTAGCAGATTGCGGTTGGTGCGCCGCCCCCTACGTCACATTACCCGTGTTTCTTGCAGTAACCGCCATCCTAAGAGGCGAACGGCGTAAGGCGGTACAAGCAGTAGGGTACGCCACCGCAACAGCCATAGCGGCGTTCCTACGGCATGAAGCCGACCGGTATTAAAGCTACCGAAAAACAGTGAAGCCCCGATTACTACGATCGGGGCTTCATCATATCCGAGGAAAGACTATTTGCCTTCCAAAGCATCCTTAGACAGTTGACCGCCAAGCGCTTGATTCACGACCGTGTACACGGTCTGGGAGACGCCCACGACGGCTGCTAGCACGACACCCCATCCGTTGCCGGAGAATCCACCGGTAGCGGCGATGGCGACGGTGCCGAACACGAGGGACACGGCCAGGGACACAAGACCCGTGTATTCGGCCGGAATGTACTTCTTGAACGCCTGCACGAACGCGGGGGTGACAAGAGCCACCAGAGAACCGGCCAGCGTGGTTGCTGCTGTAATATCCATCATGGTTCCTTTCCAAGAAAAACAGTAGAGGCGCACCCATGTTACGGGATACGCCTCATATTCTACACGCCGCAGCTCCAGTGCCATTATCCGTCATCAGAAAAGCCGTGGATTTTGATTGATGTAAGTTTTGGCACGCCAAAACTTACATCAATCAATGAAAAACGTCAAAAACGCCCTATTTTTTAGATGTCCATGTAAGTTTCAGATGACATCAACGTCATCTTCCCCTCATAAAGTGTCAGGAAAAGTTGAGGGTGAGTCGGTGCTTTGCACGTCCCATGATGGGGTGATGCCGTCACCCGGTCAAGCGGGTGGCGGCATCTGTTGAGTCTCAGCGGCAGGTCACCACGTCGCCCACGTAGTAGACGTTGATGTTGCCGGATGGTACGGTGCAGCGGCTGACGCTGTAGCCGTGGGAGGTGGCGAAATCCCACACGGTGTCGCCCCACTGGAGGACCTTGGAAACCCCGGTGGACGGTGCGGGGGCGGTGCCGCCTCCGTAGGTGACGACATCGCCCACGTAGTAGCGGTTGATATCACCGCTTGGCGTGTGCCATGCTGACAGGGGCCATGCGTTGTAGGCTACGGCGAGTCCCCAGATGGTCTCACCCCACTGCATGGTGTGGCTGATGCCACCCGTGTTGGTGTCGGCCGGGGGAGTGTTCGGCTGCACGGGCGCGGCCGGTGTGGCCGGTGGCGTGGAGCCGCCGGTCGGGTTGGCGTACAGGTCCCACTGCCATGCGTCGCCGCGGAACAGATTGAGATCGACGGGACTCCACGTGTTGACCACGCCGGTGCCGGAGTACTGGCGCATGGCCTCACCGTACGCACCCAGCATCCACGGGTTGGCCTGATATCCTGTCGGACTCATGTTAGCGTACTGCGCGATCCACAAACCGTACCGGTCGCGGATGTCCTGCGGGATGGTACCGGCCACCGGGCCAGTGTACAGCAACGGGCGCACACCGCCCGAGAGCCGTTCACACTCACGCATGAAGCGGCGTACCCAATCCCAGTTGCCCCACGCCGGATTATCGTCCATCTCCCAGTCGAGCGCCACGATGCCGTGACGCCAATAGTTGCTGGTGTTGCGGTAGAAGAATTGGGCTTCGGCTTCCGGGTTGCCGCCCATGGCGTAATGGTAGAGGCCGAATTTCTTGCCGGATGCTTGTGCCTGGTAGATCATGCGGTTGGCGTCGGTGTTGACGCCGGACACGAGGCAGTTGTTGTTGACTTGGCCCGTGCCCCATGTGGTGCCGACCACCACGAAGTCCGCCTGCATGTTGTACACGTCTACGCCGCACTGCCAGTTGCTCATGTCCACGCCCTGCATGTCCGCGTGCGCGGTCGCCGGGAGCAGCATCATGCACACGGCGGCGACTAGGGCCGTGATCTTGGCGAGCAGACGCTTCCACCACGGCTTGTCCTTGTTTTTAACCAATTTTTCCCCTTTCTCTGAGGTGAATATTGTTTTGTGGCCCACGGTCGTGGGTCAGGATTGTCGGGGCGCTATCGGCGCGGATTGGATGTCCTCGTTGAGAGCGGTTCCGTGCCCGTTGCCACCCAGGCTGTGGTAGCTGTCGTAGAGGCGTTGACTGCGTGATTTGAGGTCTTCGTCCGCCACTCCGTCGTGCTCGATGACCATTTCCCGGCGCAGGTCCTCCAACTGGCAGAGCAGGAGCTCGCGCAGGCCGTTGACCATGGCTT
>OAVS01000402.1_pt1 | contig 30781 bp, 19 predicted proteins | sample 1550601 | NCBI WGS metagenome assembly OAVS01 (sample SAMEA2580093, study PRJEB22360) | human gut metagenome | biome: human gut; feature: human-associated habitat; material: faeces | place: Denmark | collected 2008/2010
CGAGCTTGCGCACCTTCTTGATGGCGGTGCGGTACTGGCTGCGCTGGGCGGCGAGATGCAGGTTGCGCGCAACCGTCTGACGGGCGCGCTTGCGAGCTTGCTTGGTGTTAGCCATTTTTTTGAATTGTCCTAAAAATCAGTCGACGATCTGTTTTTGATTCCGATCGCCGCTGCAAACTTGTCGCGAGCGTGGGCTCGACCGGTAAGTAGGTTGTCTTTCCGGGCTTTTAGAGAACAATTCCCGGTCGATACTGCGCTCAAAAAGCGGCACGAGGGAAGTGCTCAGGCTCGAAAAGCCCTAGACTATACCACCTTTAAAAAACAAAAGGACAGCGACGAGATGGTTTTCTTCATTTCGTACGCTGTTGCTCGCTATCCATGTCGCTATTCAAATCTGCCGCTACGATCTCCGCACTCACTCTGGCTTCACGCATCACGGGTGTGATTCGTGACATGCTGATTGCCCGATATTTTGGCGCTACGGCTGCGACCGATGCGTTTTACGTTGCATTCCGCCTTCCCAACATGCTTCGTCGGCTTTTTGCCGAAGGCGCCTTTCAGCAGGCTTTCGTGCCGATGCTTTCCGACGTTCATGCCAACTCGTCGCCGGAGGCTGAAAAGCGATTTATCGATCATGTGTTCACAGTGCTTGCTGCAGCGGTGCTCTTCGCAAGCGTGCTGGGCGTCTTAGCCGCACCGCTTCTCGTGTGGCTCATTGCGAGCGGTCTGCGTGAGACGCCGGAAGCCTTTGATCTGGCAGCGGCGCTCACGCGCGTGATGTTTCCCTACATTGCTTTCATGAGCTTGGTGGCGCTCGCGGCGAGCATCCTCAATACGCTCAAGAAGTTTGCGATTCCTGCGGCCACGCCGATTCTGCTCAATCTCTCCTTTATTGTCTGCTCGGTGGTGCTCGCGCCGAGACTTGAAGAACCCATTTGGGCGCTTGCCGCCGCCGTTGTGCTCGGGGGCGTACTGCAGCTCGCTGCTCAGATACTTGCACTGGCGCGGCTTGGCGTATTTGTGCGTCCGCGCTCTCTTAAAGAGAGCCTCGGCGACTCAGCCGTGCGGCGCGTACTCGCTTTGATGGCCCCGGCTGTTTTCGGTGTGGGCGTGGCGCAGCTCTCCATCCTCATCAACACCAACATTGCGAGCTGGCTCGGGCATGGTGCCGTGACGTGGCTCAATTACGCCGACCGTCTGATGGAATTCCCAACGGCGCTTTTGGGTGTTGCTTTGGGCACCGTGCTGCTGCCGAGTCTTTCGTCGGCTTATGCCAAAGGCAATGAAGTCCGCTACAACGCTCTTCTGGACCACGGGCTGCGGCTCGTCGTGCTGGTTGGCGTTCCAGCGGCGGTAGGGCTTTGGCTTACGGCAGAGCTCTTGGTGAGCTTTCTATTTCAGGGCCGCAGCTTTACGCCGACAGATGTGCACCAGACAGCGATAGCTGTAGTGGGCTATGCCGTCGGTCTCATTGGACTCATCGGTCTCAAGATCATTGCGCCCGCCTTCTATGCACGTAAAGACATTCGCACCCCGGTGCGCGCAGCGATGGCTTCGCTCGTTGCTGTGCAGGCCATTAACCTCGTGGTGGTGCCGCTTTTTGCGCATGCGGGCTTGGCGCTCTCCGTCGGTCTGGGGAGCCTCGTCAACAGCGGCATTCTGCTTTGCGTGCTGCGCCGCCGCGGCATTTATTCGCCGGCGGCGGGCTGGCTCAAGATCTGGCTGCGCACCGCTGCAGCTGTTGCACTTATGGGCGCGGCGGTATGGTGGGGACAACAGGGCATTGACTGGACGACGCTCTCGTGGAAAATGCGCGGGCTTGGCGTCTGCGCAGTGGTGGCGGGTGCAGCCGTCATCTATTTCGGATCGCTTTTTGCTTTGGGGTGGCGTCCTCGAGAACTCCGCCCCGTGAAAGAGTAACCCGCGCGGTCTGAGCTCACGCCGCCGATCTCCCGCGCTCAGACGAAAAAGCCCGGAGGTTCACTCTTCAGAGCACCCATATAGGCTCGGCCGATCGCCAGTGCGTATGGCTTAATCGTCGGCGTTAAGCGCTTTTTGCTCTTCTTCTTCGGCGGCGGCGTCGAGCTCTTCGAGCGTGGCAAAGGGCATTTCTGCGGGCCATGCAACCAGCTCGTCTTCGGTGAGGACGTTGAGCGCTTCAGAGCCGAGGTAAGCGGTGTTCACCGCGTAGTTGAGTTTGGCATACACCTCGACGAGGTCGCGGCGCAGGAGCTCAGAGGCAGTCTCTTCATCGGTATGCGCTTCGAGTTTTTCGAGCGCGGCAGCCAGCGATTCGGCGGCGTCAGCAAGGGTCGCATGGAGCCAGGGAGCGGAGACTTCTGACATGGAGAGCCTCGTAAGTAAGAGAAGGGTTAAAAAGATGCTTCATTCTAAGACTTCAGAAGCCGGGATATTGGGGCGTCGTGGGGCACTAAAGCCATGGGAGTGACGCGCAAAAAGCCACTTTGGAAGCGAAAAGACGACTATTTAAGGGCGCCCCGGGCAGCGCTGCCCTCCGGCTTAAAGTGAAATGCGGCGTTAAGGTTTGCTCTCTATGCTTAGAAACACCCGCGGCATCCGCTCATGCATGAATCGAGTGCGGCGGATGACAGAACAAAATACTTCGAGCGCGCACCTTCTTCGGGCAGCGCGCCGTTCCTCAAGGATCACCCGAAATGCCCCAAAGCAAAACGCATTCAAGCCGCGCCAAAAAGCTCGCCAAGCGCCGCGCTGATCAGCAGCGCCGTGCAGTACCACAGACTTATGTGGTGATGCTCGACCAACTGCGCGCGGTGCTCAATAAACGCTTTTATGAAGAACAGGGCTTCCCGCATCTGGAAATCCTTGCCGAACGCTATAAGGGGCCCGTGACCACGGGACATCTTTCAAATTACTTCGAACTGCAGCATTTCTTCATCGGCATGGGAGCTGCCATGGCCAATGCGCTCTCTGCCGAGCGCAAGTTCTCGATGGAGCAGCGTGAAGACCATTGCGCGGCCGTCGCTTATGCGATTGCTGCGACCATTCTTGACCTGCGCGAAGATTTCCGCGATGTATCGGGCTGGGCGGGCCCGCGGGCGCTCGAAATCCTCCGCAGCCGCTGGGGCCAGTCCAAGATGGCCTACGCCGGCATTACCGACACGGCGAAGTTTATGGACGACCGCAGCATGGCCTGCTACTTCGGCATGGACTTTGTGATGACGTTCCTCGATCTCACGGGGGAACTTGCGCAGTTCGGCAGCGAGAATGTCTTCTCCGTGACAACCTGCAAGGATGAGGTGATTTCTGCCTTTACGAGCTACCTGACGTCAGATCCTGCGCTTGGCGGTTCGCGTCTGGTCGATCTGCAGGAGATTATTGAGGACAACACGGTAACCGCAGAGTTTAAGAGCGACTATCCGAATTGGCGGCCTGAATCCGCTGATGCTTTCAATACGATGCTGGTCGGCTACAACGCGCTTTCTCCCGCCGATACGGCCTATCTCGAGGAGCTCGTAGCGGATCCGCACTTTAAGCACGATATGCGTGCGCTCTATGTGCGTGCGGAACCGAGCGATTCCGAACAGGGGATGAGAGAAGAAATCGTGATGGGCTATGCGCTGCGCTACGGCCCCCGGTCCAAAGCGGCTTTTGCGGCTGGACGCGATCCCACGGAAGAAGAAATGGATCAGGATGCTGAGGTGATCAACCTGCTGGTCATGACGACCTTGAGCTATGCCGATCCGGCCTTTGTTCCGGGGGTGGACGATGATCCAGTCGGCAGTGAAGCGCGCGGAGACGATGAAGGTGATTCGCATGTCTACCGCATGACGGCGGCGCCTCAGGTGGAAGATGTCTTTAAATCCTGGAAAGCGGGTGTTCTGACCGCAGGGAAACCGAAAGATACGGCTGAGTAAGATTGGTCGCCCCGTAAAAAGAGAAAACCGCTCGCGGCTATGCCAAAAAGGCGCGCGAGCGGTTTTTTTGTGCGCTTAAACGAACGCTGCAGTAATGACTTATGACGGCGTTTAAAAAGCGCGCTTATGCAGATGCGGCGGTGCCCAGGGCTTCGATTTTTTCTGAAAGTTCAAGCCAGTGCATTTCGAGCGCCTCCACTTTGGGGGCGAGCTCTCCGTGCTCACGCAGGGTTTGGGCAACCTTGCCCTGATCTGCGCCGTTATAAAAGGCCGGGTCCGCGAGCTGCGTGTCAAGGGCCTTAAGTTTTTCTGAGAGCGCGTTCATTTCCCGCTCCACCTTTTCGAGCTCCTTCTTCAGGGGCTTACGCAGCTCAGCGATGCGGGCGCGTTCCTGCGCGGCCAATCGGCGCGCTTCCTTATTGTTGACGGGCTGAGCTTCGTTTCGGGCGGCTTTATCCGCTTGATGCTCGGCACGCGCTTCGGCGGCGGTAACGCGCCGGTGGTCGAGGACGATCTTGGCGTAGTCATCGAGGTCGCCTTCAAACACCTCTTTGCGGCCTTCATGCACCAGCCAGAGTTCATCGGTCACTGCCCGCAGCAGATGGCGGTCGTGGGAGACGAGAAGCACTGCGCCTTCGTAGGTTGAAAGCGCCATGGTGAGTGCTTCGCGCGTTTCCATGTCGAGGTGATTGGTCGGTTCGTCAAGCACCAGCAGATTTGGTTTTTTCCAGGCAATGAGCGCGAGGGCGAGGCGGGCCTTTTCGCCGCCCGACATCGGCGCAACTTTGGCTTCAGCGAAATCGCCCGAAAAGCGATAGGTACCGAGGAAGTCGCGCAGTTCCTGCTCGCGGGCGTCAGGCGCCAAATGCCGCAGGTGCTCGAGCGGCGTTTCATCCATCCGCAGCTGATCGAGCTGGTGCTGCGCAAAATAACCGATTTCAAGTCCCTGACCGCGGCGCAGTTCGCCCGACATGGGGGTGAGTTCTCCGACAATGGCTTTGACCAGCGTCGATTTGCCCGCGCCGTTGACGCCGAGAATGCCGATGCGCTCGCCCGAACGAATGCTGAAGGAGACGCCCGAAAGCACCACTTTGTCGCCGTAGCCGATCTTCAGGTTTTCCCCGTCGACCAAATGCTCAGGCAGCCTCAGGGGCTTGAGAAAATTGAATCGCCATTCGCGTTTGGCGCGTACGGGTTCGACCGCCTGAAGCTTTTCGAGCATTTTGATGCGCGACTGTGCCTGACGGGCTTTGGTGGCCTTGGCACGGAAGCGTTCGATAAAGCTCGTCAGGTGCGCTGCCTGCGTTTCATAGGCGCGGCGGGCAGATTCCTGAGCGCGGAGTTTTTCAATGCGAGCCAGTTCAAACTGGGAGTAATTCCCGGCATAGCGGCAGATCGTGCCGTCTTCAATGGACCAGATCGTATTGACCGCACGATCGAGAAATTCACGGTCGTGCGAAATGATGATGACTGTCGCTTCAACGCGGCGGAGCCAGTTCTCGAGCCAGATGAGCGAATCGATGTCGAGGTGGTTCGTGGGTTCGTCAAGGAGCAGCAGATCAGCCGGACGCATCAGTGCACGGGCGAGCTGAATACGGTTGCGCCAGCCGCCCGAGAAGTCGTGAACTTTGCGGCAGCTGTCGGCTTCCGCAAAACCCAGACCGGCCAGAATGGCTTTGGCCTGTGCCACCACGGCACCCTCATTGACTTCGGCGAGTTCGCTGTGCGCGGCAGCAAGCGCCATTTCGTCGCCGGAGGCTTCGGCCCGCTCGAGCGCTGCTTTGGCGTTCATTAAAGGGGCATGACCGGAAAGCACGCAGTCGATGCAGGAGATATCTTCAACCGTGAAGCTCTGCGCGACATGGGCAATCCGCTCATGGGGCGGCGTTTCAAGTTCGCCGTCTTCGGGGGCAAGGTCCCCCAGAATCGCAGCAAAGAGTGTGGATTTGCCGCAGCCGTTGGGGCCGACCAGACCGATGCGTTCGCCCGGCGAGGCAATGAGATTGGCGTGAGCGTAGAGCAGTCGCGTCCCGCGCATCAGCGCGAGGTTGAGAAGTCGAAGCATGAGCGAGGCGGCGCATTTCGAAACGAGAGCAGACCGGGCAGAGGGCGCCCTCGTCAGGGAATGCGGGTGCAGAAATCAGTGTTGAGTTTTGAAATATTGAGCGAGATCGGCGCGCTGCGCGAGAAATACCTGATCGTCGCCGCCCGAGACCGAAAGCCACGTAATGGGCAGACCGGGGAAAGCCGCTTCAACGGCTTCGAGCCCGTCGCCCACTTCAACGACGATGAAGCCCTCTTCGGTCAAATGATCTGCGGCTTCGGCGAGAATGCGGCGAACGACGTCCATGCCGTCTGCGCCGGCAGCGAGGGCAAGGGCCGGTTCATGACGGTATTCGCTCGGCAGACGCTCCATGGCATCGGTGGTGACATAGGGCGGGTTGGAGATAATGATGTCAAAGCGCCGTCCCTGAAGATTTTCAAAAAGATCGCTCTGAACGAGTTCCAGCGTCTCTTCCATGTCATAGTCCCGGCGATTGATCTTGGCAACCTCGAGCGCAGCTTGGGAAATGTCCGAGCCGGTGACCTTGGCATTGGGAAAGGCGCCCTGCGCGAGAATGGCCAGACACCCCGAACCCGTGCAGAGGTCAAGGACGCTATGCACCGCTTCAGGATCTGCAGCCCAAGGGGTCAGATCTTCTTCGAGCAGCTCCGCGATGTAGGAGCGGGGAATCAGCGCACGCTCATCAATGTAGAAGCGGTGCTCGGTGAGCCAGGCTTCCTTCAGGAGATAGGCGGTGGGGGTCTTATCATGCACACGGCGGTCGATGAGATGCACGATTCGCACAAGCTCGTTGTGCGTGAGCGCAGCATCGAGGAACATGTCGAAATTCTCAAACGGGAGTTTCAGCGCTCGGCAGATGAGAAAGGATGCATCTTCGAGAGCGCTTGGCGACCCATGTCCGAATGAAAGATCGGAGGTTTCAAGTTCTGTAACAGCCCAGCGGTAAAGGTCGCGGATCGTTTTCAGGTTGTGGATGGGATCGTCAAGCAGCGGCGCAATTTCGTACATGTTTCGGATATCCCCGGATGTCGCGGAGGCTCCTGAAGTCCGCCAGCCGCTTTGCGGCAGGCTGGATCGGCAGGGAGCCTCATGAATGTCGTCAGAATTATTTTGAAGCCTGCATTATAAAGAGGTCGTCTGGGCCGCAAAGATGGGGAAGCTCATTCCAATGAAGACGTCTGCGGGTGATTTGATTCTGATGATGATTCATGGCGACCGGGTTTGGCGGACTCTCGGAGACTGCAAAGAGCGTTTTGTCTCTTCCGTATGACAGTGCTAAAGACGACGCAGAGAAGCGCTGCAGTGTTTTCGATGACGGCAGACTTTTACCGCAGGCAGAGCCTCTCCGAGCGTTCCGTTTGCAGCGGCCAGAGACTCTAAGCGCTTTGCCGCAAGGATAGTGAGACCAACGGGGCGACTCTCGCTAAAATGCGTGCAGCTGGTTCTTCCAGTGATCCTCTTCTTTCCTTATTTCGTCTGAGCCTCCTTTGCACCTTCGTCAGATCAAAATCGCCGGCTTCAAAAGCTTCGCGGACCCCGTAGTGATCGAACTGCGGGACCCGCTGATTGCGATCGTGGGCCCGAACGGCTGCGGCAAATCGAACATCATTGATGCGGTTCGCTGGGTGCTGGGCGAAGGCCGCATCGGCGAACTGCGAGGTTCGAGTTCGATGAGCGAACTGATTTTCGCGGGCTCTACCGGCCGTGCGCCGCTCGGACGAGCAAGCGTCGAACTGGTGCTTGACAACGCGGACCATCAGGTGAAAGGGCCGTGGGGGCAGTACGAAGAATTGTCCGTACGCCGCGTGGTCACCAAGGAAGGCGTATCGGCCTATTACATCAATCACCAGCAGGTGCGCCGCCGCGATGTTCAGGAAATCTTTATGGGCACGGGGCTGGGCGCACGCAGCTACGCCATCATTTCGCAGGGCATGATTGCGAGCTTCATTCGCGCCAAGCCCGAAGAACTGCGCGTTTATTTGGAAGAGGCCGCCGGCGTGTCGCTCTATAAAGAGCGCCGCCGCGAAACGGAGAATCTCCTCAAATCTACACGGGAAAATCTCGAACGCGCTGCTGACCTTCAGGCCGTGCGTGCTGAAGAGATCACTCGGCTGCAGGCCGAAGCCGATACTGCCGCACGCTGGCAGGCGCTGAGCGACAAAAAGGTTCAGAGCGAATCGCTTTGGTACTTCCTGCAGTATGAAGATGCAAAGCGGGAATCCGATGCCGCGCGGGCGGCTATTGCGCAGCTCGAAAATGAGATTACGGCCAAGCGCCGTGATCTTGAAACGCTGGAATCGCATTCTGAAGACCTCGCTGCGGCTGAGCGCAGTGCTGATGCGGCGCACCGCAATGCTTCCGACGCCTTCCGTGAAAGCGAGAAGGAGCTCGCCCGCTTGGAGGGCGAGATGAGCCGCATCGTGGAACGTCGGCGATTGGCCGAACGAACCTTTGCGGAGGCCGAAGCCGCACTGAAAGAAAAGCGGGCATTGGCCGAGGAGCTCGAAGTTCGGATTGAATCAGCTGCGCAAAAAGAGGAGCGTCTCGCGGCTGAACTCGAAGAGCTCGATGAATTGAACGCCGCTCGAGATGAAGCCCTCGAAGGCGCTCAGTCTGCTGAAGAGGAGTCGCGCATGCGGGCGGAGTCTGCCGGCGCACAGCTCGCTCGCGCTCGTACGGAAGTCGAAGTGGCGGAGGCCGGCCTCCAATCTGCTCGTGAGCGAGCAGCGGAAGTGGCAGACCGAATGGCTCGTCTCGAGACTGATGCGGCGGATGCGTCTGAAGCGCACCCGGATGAAGAAACATTGGCGGCGCTCGCAGAATCTTTAGCCGAAGTCCGCGAGGTGCTCGAAGAAACTGCGGCGGCCCTCGAAGACGCTGCTGCCGCATCAGAAGAAACACGCGAACGCGCCAAAGATGCCGCAGAGGCGTACTTTGCCGCCCTTTCGCAGGTTAAAGCCCTGCGCGCAAAACTAGAAACGCTTGAAGCCGTGCAGCAAAAGGCACTGGAGTCTGACAGCCTCACGGAGTGGCTTTAGGGGACAGGGCTGGGAGGGCCGGCCGCCCGCCGCAGCCTCACGGAGTGGCTTGAGGACCAGGGACTGGACGGACTGCCGGAATTGATTCACGAAATCAACATCGACGACGCCTGGACAACCGCGCTTGAAGCGGTGCTCGAACACCGTGCACGCGCTTTTTTGCTCCGCGATCTGCGTTCCGCTGCCGGGTTCGCAAGTGCTAAGGCGCGCCCGCCGGCAAGACTCGCTTTTGCGGCCCCCGCAGAGACTGCCGCTCATCCGCATCCTGAATGGGCGGCGAAGCGCTTGAGAAGCGTTATCCAAACCGATAATCCGGCGGCGGCCGACGTTTGGACCGCAGGCGTCGGGCTCGCCTCTTCGCTTGAGGCAGCACTCGCAGCGCGCGCCGACATCCCGCCGGGATGCGCACTGGTGACGTCGCAGGGGGACCTCGTCAATGCGGCGTCCGTTACCTTTTGGGCTGCGGAAGATCCGCGCTTGGCAATCCTTTCCCGAGAACGAGAAATTGCGGAACTTACGCATCAGGTGGAGGCGCTTGACGAGGCAGCGGCAGACGCCCGTACGGCTGCGCAGAAAGCCGAAGCGGATGCGCGAGGGCGTGCCGAGGCGCTGCAGCGCGAGGTCGTTGAGCTCGAGCGCCGCACGGCCAAACTCGTGCTTGAAGAGCGCGAAGCCCGCAGTGCGTGGGAGGCCTGGCAGCGCCGAGAGGCCGATCTCAGGCGGTCGCGTGAAGAAATGGAGATCGAGGCTGAGCGGGCCCAAGAGCGTGTAGAGGCAGCACTTGGTGCCGTTGAAACCAAAACGGAAGCGCTCGACGAGATTCAGCACGCCGCGGGTGAAGCTGCGGCTCTGCATGATCGGCTGCACGACCGGCTGATCGACCTTAAGCGCGCTGCAGCGGAGTCGATTCATCGTGAAGCTATGAAAAAGCTCGAGGCGTCGCAGGCCAGAGAGTCGCGCACCGAGGCCGAACGGCGGCTCGCGGAAACCCAAAGCGACATTGCCCGAGAATCCAAACGTCTCGAAGAAACCCGAGAAGTGCTCGATGCTCGTGAAGACGAAAGGCTCCAAACCGGCACGTCGGAGCTCCTCGAAAAAAATGCGAGCCTCGAAAAGGCATTGGCTGCCGCACAGACTGAACTTGAAGCTGCCCGCAGCAAACGTGAGGACGAACAGCGGCAGATCAAGCGCTTAAACGAGTCAATTCTTCCGCTCACAGAAGAAATTGCTCGGTTGCGCGTAGAGGCCGAACAGAAGGCGGGACTGCTCGGGCAGTTCTCCGGGCGCATGCAGGAACTTGGCGCGGATTGGACGGAGCTCTCTAAGCTCGCCGAGGAACGAGGCGTCAAGGCCAACACGGTGCGTAACGAGGTCACGCGTCTGATGAATGAAATTGCCGCACTCGGTCCAGTCAATCATGCAGCTTTGGCCCATCTTGAGGCGGCGCAGGAAGCCATTCGCCTCGCAGAAGCTCAGATGCAGGATCTGCGGCAGGCCATTGAGACGCTCGAGGCGGCTATCCGCCGCATTGACGCAGAGACCCGTGCACGCATGCGTGAAACCTTTGACAAGGTCAACGAAAAGTTTAATGACACGTTCCGCGGTCTTTTCGGCGGAGGCCGCGCAGCGCTTCGCATGGAGGGCGACGAGATCCTCTCGGCGGGCGTTGAAGTTTCGGCTCAGCCGCCCGGCAAGCGCAATCAGACCGTGCGGCTTTTGTCGGGCGGCGAACAGGCGCTCACGGCCACGGCGCTCGTCTTTGCCATGTTTAAGCTTAACCCCGCCCCCTTCTGTCTGCTCGACGAAGTGGACGCCCCGCTCGATGAAGCAAATCAGGGACGACTTGCGCGTCTTTGCACCGAAATGAGCGCTGATACGCAGTTCCTCATCATTACGCACCATCGTGTCACGATGGAATATGCGAAGGCACTGATCGGCGTCACGATGAAGGAGCCCGGGGTGAGCCGGGTAGTATCGGTCGATATTGCGGAGGCCGTTGGCTATGCTCAGCAGGCTAATGAGCCGGCTGCCGCCGCGTCGACCAGTTCCGCCGGTTCGCTCTCCTGATGCGCCGTCGCGGATGTTTTCACTTTGCTTGCATTGTGCTGGCTCTAAACGCTAGGATGCAGGGAAGAGCTGTGCCAAAGCGTTTTTTGAGCGCGTCGGCAGCGCGCGAAGCCGTCTTTTCTGCAGCAGCCTATGAACCCACGACTCTTCTCTTTGCAGCCAGGTGCTGATTCCATAAAGAAGCTCGGCGCGCTTCTGGTTTTTGGGGCTTGCGGGCTCTTTTGCCCGCTCTCTGGCAGTGCGGCGGCGCCTTCTCAGCCCGACGCTTTAACGGCGGCGAGCTTCTCGTCGGATTTCCCGGCAGAGCATATGCCGCTCAAGGTGGGCGTGGTGAAATATGTCCGCCCGTCGCCCTACGAGCCGATTGTGGAAGCGACGATCGGGGCACTTAAGCGTGTGTTCGGCACGTCCAACGTCATCGTGACGCATTACGACCTGGCGGGACTCTCGCAGGCGATCCGCGAAGGCGAGGTGGATCTTTTCCTCTCAAGCTCTGGTTTTTACGTCCGCATGGAGCGCTACGGCGCCCGCGCAGCGGCCACCGTAGCGTCTAACAGCTATCCCAATCCCAATCACAACGATGGTTCAACGATCGTCGTGTCTGCCGCGCGGAAGTCTCTCAATAAACTCTCGGACTTAAAGGGCGCGAAGCTCGTTCTTTCTTCTCCTCAGGCCTTCACCGGGCGGCAGCTTGCCGAGCATGTGCTGCTCAAGGCCGGCCTTAACCCCGAAACGCTTTTCAGTTCGCGTGTGTATTTGGGCGACGGCAAGCGTCTGGAGGGCGCCATTCCGATGATTCTTTCGGGAGAGGCGGATGTCGGCTTTTTCCGGCTCTGTTATCTCGAAGAGTGGCTCGCTTCGCACCCTAATGCCAAGGGACAGCTTAAAGTGCTTAATCGTCTGGATTCCGCGGAGCGGCCCGAGCCCTGCATGCGTTCCACGGCGCTTTATCCGTCATGGACGGTCGCAACAACACCGGCCACAGATCCGCGGGTATCACGTCTGGTGCTGCGCGCGCTCTTTGAAATGCCGCCCACGTTTGAGCGGGGCCTTTATTGGAGCGCCGCGACGGACTATTCAAGCGTGGATCAGGTTTTTCATGATCTGCGCATTGGTCCCTATGCCTATCTGCGGGACTGGACTGTCCGTCGGCTGATCGATGAGTACGGCACTTGGATATTGCTCTTTGCGCTGCTCCTCTTAGGGCTTATTTTTCACAGCGTGCGTGTGTCGCAGCTCGTGCGTGTCCGCACGGCTCATCTGCAGGAGGCGCTGCATGAGCAGCAGCGTCTGCAAAACGATGCTCGAGCTGCGGCCGAACGCGTTGAACATATGAGCCGAGTAGGCGCAGTGGGGCAGCTCTCTACGATTTTTGCGCATGAGATGCGTCAGCCGCTCGCCGCCATCTCGCTCTATGTCTTCGGGCTTAAGCGTCTCGTTCAATCCGGCAGCCTGACCCCTGAAAAGATTGAGGCAATTGCCGGGAAACTTGAAACGCAGACGGCTCGCGCCGACGCGATTGTGAACCGCGTACGGGCTTACGCAAAATCCGATAAGCCCGTGCGGGAAGCCGTGAGTTTGGTCGAGGCGGCGCGCAAGGCCCTGCGCGAGCTCACCACGACCGGCCGCTGGCATGCCGCCGTGTCGATCGCAGCGCGTGAGGATGTCCAGTGTTTGGCCGATCCGCTCGAGCTCGAACTCGTTGCGATGAATCTCATTAAAAACGCGCTGGAAGCCGTGGAAGGGCTCCCGGCCGGTATGGTGAATATCGCCGTGAGCGAGCATAACGGCAAGGCTGAACTCACCGTGCTCAATAACGGCCCGGCGGTGTCCTCAGAGCTTGTCGAACGGCTTAACGACAGGGCAGCCTCCGGCTCGAGCAGCAAAAAGAGCGGTTTGGGGCTGGGGCTCTCGATTGTGCGCAGCATCCTCGAACGTCTGGGCGGACGGATCACTTTTACGGCCCTGGCCGGGGGCGGATTGGCTGCCGTGGCAACGCTTCCCACGCTCGCGCGGGCGCTCTCGCTTCATCAGGCGGCCGAAGGCACTGCCGATGCGCCAAAGGCAAAAGAAATCGGTAATTCTTCAAAGAACTAAAGCATTATGAGACCCAGTCAGAAACAGATTACCCCCGAACAGCTTGCCTTCGCGCAGGCGCACGCTTTGGTGCGCATTGTGGACGATGAAGCGGATCTGCGCGAAGCCTTGAGCTTCGTGCTGGATATGGAAGGATGGAAAACGATCTCCTACGGGCGGGCAGAAGACTTCTTCACGGGAGATTCCCCGTCGGAGCCGGGCTGCGTGGTGCTCGACGTGCGCATGCCGGGCATGAGCGGGATTGAGGCTCAGCATGAGATGAGGAGCCGCGGCATTGCGCTCCCGATCATTTTTCTCACCGGTCACGGCGACGTCGATATGGCGGTGGGGGCGGTGCAGGACGGCGCATTTGATTTTCTCTTGAAGCCCGTCGACAACGAGCGTTTTCTCAACTCGGTCGCCTGTGCGGCTTGGGCGAGCGCCGCCGCGGCGGCGGGGCTCCCCGGAGAAGATTCGCTCGAGCGGCTCGCCGCCCTCACTAAACGTGAGCGTTCGCTCGCCGAGCTCATTGCGCTCGGTCTCACGAACCGCGAAGCCGCTGAACGCAGCGGCATTGCACAGCGTACGATGGAAGTGCACCGAGCAAACATTCTGCGCAAACTCGGCGTCAAAACGCCCGAAGATATTCGGCGGCTGCTCGAGATGGCTGCCGACGAAAAAGCGTAGTTCACCGCTGATCTTTGAGCTCGGGAAAGAGCACGTCGGAATAGCCGAAGTGCGTCCAGTCCTTGATGCGCATCGGATAGACGATGCCTTTCAAGTGGTCAAACTCATGCTGCACCACTCGGGCATGAAACCCTTCGGCTTCTCGCTCGATGGTCTCGCCGTCAAGACCAAAGCCGGTGTAGTGAATTCGCCTGGCACGAGGCACAACCCCGCGCATGCCGGGGACGGAGAGGCACCCTTCCCAGCCGTCCTCCCAATCATCAGCGGTGCCTTCGATGAGCAGTTCAACGGTCGGGTTGATGAGCACGGTCTGCGGCACCGCCGGCGCATCCGGGTAGCGGCTCGACGCTTCAAAACCAAAACAAATGATGCGTTCACTCACGCCCACCTGAGGCGCGGCAATGCCGACGCCGCCCTCGGCATGCATGGTGTCCCACATATCCGCAACGAGCTTTCGGAGTCTGGGGCTCCCGAAATCCCGAACCGGCAGCGCCTCCTTCATGAGCACGGGTTCCCCAAGACGCATGACTTCCAAAACCATATCGGCAGCTCCTCCAATGAGATCTGGTGTTAAGCCCGCACGTCAAGGATGCGCACGGCTTCTTCAACGACATCTACGGCACTTTTGGCGGCGCGGTCAGCCGCGTCCTTCAAGGCTTCAAAGCGAATCGCGCGTTTGGATTCCCGCAGGCCTGCAGCGGAATTGACGATCGGGCAGATGGCGGCATAGGGGAGATCAAGCTCACGGGCCAAAGCGCATTCCGGATAGGCCGTCATGCCGATGACATTAGCGCCGTCACGCGCATAGCGGGCGACTTCCGCAGCGGTTTCAAGGCGCGGTCCCTGGGTGCAGGCATAAACGCCGTCGGCCACGATAGTTTTTCCCAGGCGGCGGGCGGCATTGATGAGGAGTGCGGAGAGCGCTTGGTCAAAAGGCATGGTGAAGTCAATGTGCTTCACGCCGGCGTCCGGCGAATCATAGTAAGTGCATTCGCGGCCCCAGGTATAGTCGATCAGCTGGTCGGGCACCATCAAGTCGCCCGGCAGGAGCGCTTCGCCGATGCCGCCCACGGTCGCAACGCCGATGATGCCTTCAACGCCCGCACGCTGGAGTGCCCAGATGTTGGCTCGGTAGGGAACGCGATGAGGCGCGTACTCATGGTGCACGCCGTGGCGGCGCAGGAAGACAATTGGGCGGCTCCCCAGTCGCCCGAAAATAAGCGGGGCGGAAGGCCGTCCGTAGGGTGTCTCCATGTCGATTTCTTCGGGATCTTCAATGATCCCGGGACGGTCAAATCCAGTTCCGCCGATGAGTGCGAGCATGATCAATCCTTTTTTTCGAGTTCTGCGGGAAGCGTGCCGCCTAGGAGCGCCAGGAGCTTTTCTTCGTCAATGACAGGGATGCCGAGTTCCTCGGCTTTGCTTAGTTTGCTGCCGGCGTCGGCCCCAGCGACCACGCACCACGTGCGGCGGCTTACCGATCCGGCAACTTTTGCTCCCTGTGCGGTGAGTCGGTCCTTGGCCTCGTCACGGCTCAGTGTTGGCAGTGTGCCGGTGAGCACAAAGGTTTTTCCGGAGACCAGACTCGGCGCGGTCTTTTCGACCGCGGGCCAGCAAATGCCGCGGGCGATGAGCGCATCAATAACGGTGCGGTTGTGCGGTTCGCGAAAGAACGCATAGATGCTTTCGGCCACCACTTCGCCGACATCGGGTACGCCGGTAAGCGCTTCCATGGAGGCATTTTCAATGGCGCTCAGCGTGCCGAAATGGTTGGCAAGTCCGAGCGCCGTGGCTTCGCCGACATGGCGGCAGCCAAGCGCAAAGACAAAGCGGGCGAGCGTGGTATGGGTGCTCGCCTGAATGCTGGCGAGCAGGTTGGCGGCGGCCTTGGGTCCCATGCGTTTTTCGGGTTTTTCACTCCCGGCAGTCGCCGTCGTGGGGGCGGTGAGGGCTTCAAGCGTCAGATCAAAGAGGTCGGCAGGGGTCTTTACGAGGCCTTCATCAACGAGCATATCGACGATTTTTTCTCCGAGACCGTCAATCCCCATGGCGCGGCGGGCAGCGAAATGCACAATGGAAAGCTTCATCTGTGCGGGACAGACGAGGCCGCCCGTGCAGCGCATGTCTTTTTCTTCTTCATCCCGAATGACAGCACTGCCGCAGATCGGGCAGACATGAGGCATCTCGAAAACCTTGGTGCCTGCCGGCCGGCGCTCTTTGACGACGCGCAGGATCTCCGGAATAACGTCGCCCGCCCGGCGCAGCACAACAGTGTCGCCCACGCGCAGGTCGAGGTCTTTCACCACATGATCTTCATTGTGGAGCGTAGCGTTGGAAACCGTGACGCCGCCCACATAGACGGGCGCCAAACGCGCGACCGGCGTGAGCCGGCCGGTGCGGCCCACCTGCACGTCAATGCCGAGCACTTGGGTGAGCACTTCTTCGGGAGGGTATTTGTGCGCGCACGCCCAGCGCGGTTCTCGGGCAATGAAGCCCAGCTCTTCTTCGAGTTCGAGGCTGTTGACTTTATAGACCACGCCGTCGATTTCAAAGGGAAGCGACGCACGAGCCGCCGCAACTTTGTCGTGGAAGGCGGCGAGTGCTTCGGGCCCCTTGACGACCTCGCGCATGTGCGCAACGGGAAACCCCAGCTCTGCGAAACGGTCCAGTACGCCCGACTGCGTCTTGGCAAAGGGTTCAGAGACTTCGCCCAGTGAGTAGGCATAGAAGTGAAGGGTGCGCTGAGCCGTTACGCTCGAGTCAAGCTGGCGCAGTGACCCGGCAGCGGCATTGCGCGGGTTGGCGAACGGTTTTTCGCCGGCCGCTTCCTGTCGGACATTGAGGGCCAGAAAGTCGGCCTTATGCATGATGCATTCGCCGCGAACTTCCAAAATATCGGGCACTTTGCCGTTGAGCCGCAGCGGAATGGTGCGGATCGTGCGGACATTGGCCGTCACGTCTTCGCCCTCAACGCCGTCGCCGCGAGTGGAGGCTTCCGTCAAGACGCCTTTTTCGTAACGCAGATTGGTGGCGAGCCCGTCAAACTTCAATTCGCAGTCGTATTCGACGGGCGGATCTTCCGGCGAAAGGCCCAGGGCTGAACGCACGCGTTCGTCAAAGGCGGCTGCCCCGGCTGCCGAAAAGTCAGTTTCCGTATGGATGGAGAGCATCGGCACGTCATGGCGCACTTTCTTGAAGCCGGTGCGGACCGCGCCCCCTACGCGCAAAGTGGGAGAGGTGCGGCTTTTGAGCTCAGGAAAACGGGCTTCGAGCGCCTTCAGTTCATTAAACGCCCGGTCGTATTCCGCATCGGGCACGCTCGGCTCATCAAGCACGTAGTACTCGTAGTTCCAGCGTTCAAGCTCGGTTTCCAACTGATGCATGCGTGCGGGTGCTTGGTCGGGCGAAAGCACTTGAGCGTCGCCGCCGAAAAAGGAGGCCTGCGCGGGGGACGCCGCTCCCGAGGCTGGGGCAGCGGCGGTTTTGCCGGTTTTGCGGGTCCGCTGCGGTTTTGCTTTGACGGGCGCGGCTTCTTCGTTGTCGTTAAATAGAGAGGTCATCATGAAAATCTGCTTCGGGCAAACGAGGACGTTTGTCAGTCGTATTCAGTTGTGCTCAATGAAAAGGCCGTCCGACAATCGATATGGCAGTCGACAGTCGGGCGGCCTCGTGCGGAGTGCTTCGTGAATGTTTTCGCTTTAATGCGAGAAGAGAAGCTTGGCGCGCTCAGAGGCCGGCGTGACGCCGCCAGCGGACATCAGCTTCGCCTGCGAGGCGATCTTTTCCGCAATTTGCATGGCGCCGCCCGCATCAATCGGACGCGCTGCGCAGTCTGTCCAGATGCCGTTTAAGGCGGCAGCCAGACTGTTTGCGATGGCAAAGAAGCGCTTCAAGTCGCCGCGGGCCAGATTGGCGAGCGGAAGAGAGAGTGCCAGCGTGAGCGACTTGGTCTGATCGGGACCAAAGGCGAGCGTCATCACGGGGTCGATGTCGTCGACGGCCAGACGAAGCTCCCAGCGGCCGCTCGCCGCAGCAAAGCCCGCGGCTGAAGCAGCCGCGCCGACGGCTTCGAGCGAGAAGTTTTCTTCGGCTTCGCCGCGCGGCACAATGCGGACCTCAACGGCACGATCGTAGTATTTGATGAAGCGCTTGAGGTCTGCAGAACGCTTGACGGCGTCTTCGGGCTCCATCTCCCGACGCAGCGCCACTTCGTTTTGCGCAGCGGACTGCTCGAGCACTTGGAAGAAGCGTGATGCGGCGACGTCGTCGAGCTGTGCGGCGCGGTTGGCGAGCACCACTGCGGCTACAACGTGGCGGGCGGGGCCCGTCAGTTCGCCGGAATCGTAATAAAGACCGTCACGCGAGGACTGCGCCCAGATGCGCACAAGGAGCGGCAGCTGAAGGCGATCCACCTCCAGTTTGAGGCTCTGCACGCCGCCCAAGGCGAACTGCATGCCTTCCCGCGGCGCAATGTCAAGGATCCATTCGATCATGCTGTCGACCGGCGGCTCTGCCGGATGGCGTTCTCCGCCCTCGGGTTCCGCGGCTTGAGCGGCGGCCTGAGCTTCAGCTTCGTCAGCAGCGCGCTGCGCTTCTTCCTCCGCTTCGAGCTGGCGGTAGATAGGCGGCTCATCCGAAGGCGATTGGGGCTCAAAAAGCTCCGATTCTTTCGAGGGCTTCGCAGCATCGGGATTAAACACCGGCTCCATAGGGGCGGCAGCACTGGCCGCCGGCTTAGGTGCTGGGGCGTCAGGCGCAGGGCGCATGGCAGCCCCGCTGGCCACTAACGGATCGTCCATGGGGATTGGACGGAGTTTTTCCCCGGCCTCGCGGGCGCGACGTTCGTCGCGTCGGCCGCGAAGAATGATATAGACGGCGCAGACTGCTGCGACGACGATGATGGGAATAATGATTTCCAGCGAAAACATGGCCCCTTGTACTCCGCGTGATGCCGAGGTTTTATAGAACTTTTTATTGTACGCACTCTATATAAAAACGTGCGGCAGAGATTCTGCCGGAACCGATGTGCGGGCGGGTAATGATGAGCCCCGAGGAGATGAAAACTTGATTTCATTCGGCTCTACGTAGTGGAACCTCGGGAGAAAAATGCGCGGCACGGAAAAACAAAGACGCCGAGTTAAAAACGATCGGCGCCGGACCATCCGTTGACCGCTCGGGCAGCAGTTCCCGCTTGCATCAAAGCATAGACGGCAAGCTGCCCATCGGTCCGCAACAGGAGAAACCAAAAAAATGAAGACCCCCGCACTGAGCCGCCGCTCGCTTTTGAAAACTGCCGCCGCTGCCGGCGCCGCCGCTTCCGTGCCGACCTTAGCGTCGAGCGCTGCGCTCGAGCCCGCTGCTGAGACCGGACACATCCGCAACTTCGACATGATCGAAGCCTTCTACCGCGAATATCCGAAAAAACTCGCGGCGGTTCGCGGACATCTCGGCCGCCCGCTCACGCTCGCGGAAAAAATCCTCTACACGCATCTCTATCATCCCGAAGAAATGCGCGAATTTAAGCGCGGCGCGGACTACGTCGAACTCCGCCCGGATCGTGCAGGCACGCACGACATTGGCGGCCCGATGGCCATTATTCAGTTCCTTTCATCGGGCAAGGACCGCATTGCGCTGCCCGCGGCGATTGTCTGTGACCACTTGGTGATGGCCAACGCAGGTGCGATTCCTGACTTGAAGGTTGCCGATAAGTCGAACTACGAAACGTACGATTTCCTCGCCCGCGCTGCCAAGCGCTACGGGTTTGACTTCTGGCCTGCGGGTGCGGGCATTTGCCACCAGGTTTTCCTCGAGAACTACAACTTCCCGGGCGGCATGATGCTCGTTACCGACAGCCACACGCCTACTGCGGGCGGTCTCGGCATGCTGGCGATCGGCGTGGGCGGCGCTGACTTGGTCGACGGCCTCATGGGCATGGAGTGGGAACTCAAGATGCCTAAACTCATCGGCGTGAAGCTCACCGGCCGCCTGCAAGGCTGGGCCTCTCCGAAGGATGTGATTCTGAAGCTGACGGGCATCCTTTCAACGAAGGGCGGTACCAACGCCATCATCGAATTCTTCGGCGAAGGCACGGAATCCCTCTCCGCAACCGGCAAGGCCACGATCTGCAACATGGGTGCGGAAACGGGCGCCACCACGTCGATCTTCCCGTTTGATGCTGCCATGGAGCGCTATCTCGTCTCTACGGGCCGTCAGGCTGTGGTCGACCTCGCCCGCGGCGTTGCCAAGGATTTGAAGGCTGACCCTGAAGTCGTCGCCGATCCGGCGAAATACTATGACCGCGTGGTGGAAATCGACTTGTCGACGCTCGAACCCCATATCAACGGTCCGTTCTCGCCCGATGCCGCGATGCCGATTTCGACGGTTGCTGCCAAGGCCAAGGAAAAAGGCTTCCCGCAGAAGCTCGAAGTTGCGCTGATTGGTTCCTGCACGAATTCGTCCTACGAAGACATTACGCGCGCAGCCTCGGTTGCCAAGGAAATGATCGACAAGGGCATTGAGGTGAAAACCCCGATCATGGTTGTCCCCGGTTCGGTCCGCATCTTCCAGACGCTCGAACGCGACGGTCTTTTGGACGTCTTCCGCAAGCTCAATGCGACGGTGCTTGCGACGGCCTGCGGCCCCTGCATTGGTCAGTGGCATCGTACGACGGGCGACATGACGCGTCCCAATTCCATCATCGAGTCCTTCAACCGCAATTTCGCCGGCCGCAACGACGGCAGCACCAAGACCAACGCATTCCTCGCCTCACCCGAAATCGTCATGGCTATGGCTGCAGAAGGCGACATCACCTTTAATCCGCTCGCCGGAACGCTGAGAAGCCGCACCGGTCAGAATGTCAAGCTCGCCGAACCCAAGGGCGAAGAGCTGCCTAAGCAAGGCTTCGTCAAGGAAGTGGCCGGCTGCGTCCTGCCGACCTACGAAAAGATCGATATGGCGGTGAGCCCCACCAATGAACGCATTCAGCTCCTCAGCCCCTTCAAACCTTGGGACGGCAAGGACTTCGTCGCGCTTCCGCTCCTCATCAAAGTGAAGGGCAAGTGCACAACCGACCACATCAGCCCGGGCGGCAAGTGGCTGCCCTATCGCGGCAATATCGACCGCATTTCCGACAATCTGCTCGAACGCGGCATCAATGCCTTTAACGGACAGGCCGGCAAGGTTTGGAATACCGAAACGAAGGCCTACGATACGCCCGCCAAGGTGGCCCGCTATTACAAGAACCACCATGTGGCATCCGTGATCGTCGGTGACGACAACTACGGCGAAGGGTCGTCGCGCGAACACGCTGCGATGGAGCCGCGCTACCTCGACGTTGCCGTCGTGCTCGCCAAGAGCCTCGCCCGCATTCACGAATCCAACCTTAAGAAACAGGGCATTCTCGCGCTGACGTTTGCAGATCCCGCCGACTACGACAAGATCCGCGAAAAAGATCGTATTTCGGTCCTTGGCCTCTCTGAAATCGCTCCGAATAAGACCGTTGTGATTGAGCTCACGCACGAAGACGGCTCCAAGGAACGCTTTGAAGCCCGTCATTCCTATAACGCCAAGCAGCTTGCCTGGTGGCGCGCCGGCAGCGCCCTCAACTGGGTGGTTGCTCAGGAAAAGGCTGAGCAGTCCGGCGCCCGCAAGGCCTAACTGGAAGGATCTCCGGCAGAAATCCCCCGCTGCTCAACGGAGATCCGTCCCCGCCGCCGTCGTTCAATCGTTTCCGTGTTTTTTGGACGACGGCGGGTTTTCTGACGGCAGTCTGAAGGCTCTTTGATCCAGTACGCAGGTACGTAGTGGTTTTAAAGCGTCATCATGCCGCCGTGGGAGAAGTGCGCCTCAGGCGCCCTCCAAAAAAACTCAAAACAACCCATCTAAAGTCCGGACCTCAAGACCCCGCCGCCCATGTTTATGGATGGCTGCCGCTGCCCGACCGCTTTCGGGCCGGCCGTAAGCCCGGACTGCTTCAATAGGAGAAAGCAATGTCCGACATGGATATGAGCCGCCGTGGTCTTCTGAAGACCTCGCTCTTCGGCGCTGCCGCCGCCGGTATGACCGGAATCGCCGCGGCTGCTGAAGCCAAGTCCAGCAAGAAAGCCCCGGTTTATGACGCGATCGTCGTGGGCGCGGGTCCCGCAGGCCTGATCACCGCCATCACCGCCCACGACTTGGGCGCCAAGGTGGTGCTCTTTGAAAAACGCGACCGTCCGGACGGCAATGCCATTTACGCGCTGGGCTCGGTTTGCGGCTGGGGTTCGCGTCATCAGAAGGAGCAGGGTATCGAAGATACGGCTGAAGCCTTCTACGCCATGATGATGGATGTTTCTAAGCAGATGGGTGATAAGGCCCTTAACCGCACCTATACGGACAACATCTCCGAAGGTATCGACTGGCTCGAAAAGGAAGGCGTGAAGTTCGGCAAGATCAAGCCCATGCCTTATCCCCGTCTCGGCCGTACCTGCCGAGTGCTGGGCGAAGGTCTCACGGGCGGCTCCCGCCTCGTGCAGACGCTTCTCGCTGCCGCCAAGAAGCGCGGCATTGAAATCCTCTACGAACACAAGGTAATTGAGCTTCTCCATGACGATCATTTCAGCGTCACGGGCGTGAAGACGCTCTCGGACGAAGGCCAGAAAGAATGGCTTTCGAAGGGCGGCGTCTGCTTGACGACGGGCGGCTTCTCGGCGAACCCCGAAATGGTGGACCGCTACATCGGCGGCTGGGCCACCCGCATGGTGCTGCGCGGTTCGCGGTCAACGACCGGCGAAAACATTTCGCTCGCGCTGCCGCTCTATGCCAAATTCGTCAACATGGACCAGTTCCACTGCGGTCCGATCGTCGGCATCACGCATGTGAATCCGGCCGACGTGCTCAATTCCGGCTATGGCGTTCAGGTGAACACCTCCGGCAAGCGTTTCATGGACGAAAACAACACCTATGTTGTCAAGGCCCGCACGACGGCGCTTCAGACGCTCGACAACCAGGCCTGGGTGATCGTCGACAGCGAATGCCCCGTGCTCGACAAGGTCATTGCCAAGTTCGATCGCCTCCACAGCCCCTACGGCAAGGCCGATACGATTGAAGAACTCTGCAAACAGGTGAACCTCCCCGAAAAGAACGTGGTCAAGGAAGTGAAGGCCTACAACGACGCCCTTGCTGCCGGCAAGCTCGAAGAAATGGTTCCGCCCTGCACGTACAAAAAGCCCCATCCCGTTGCCAAGGCTCCGTTCTACGCCGTTCCGTTCCAGGGCGGCATGACGGCCACCTTCGGCGGCCCGCTCATCAACACCAAGGCTGAAATTCAGAGCCTTGACGGCGGCAGCATCCCCGGCCTTTACGCCGCGGGCAATGCCGCGGGCGGCATCTTCTTCTTCAACTACGCGGGCGGTGCTCAGCTCGGCGCTGCGACCGTCTACGGCCGTATCGCCGGCCGTGAACTGGCCAACCGCGCCAAGCAGAACTAAAAGACGGGAGAGATTTTTAAAATGACCAAGACCAAATTCCTGGGCCTCGCTATGGCCCTGTGCTTCGGTGCGGCGTTCTCGACGGCATCGATCGCCGGCGACTTCACCGCGGACTTCCACCTCGCGCACGGTCAGAAGTGCGAAACCTGCCACAAGACCGCCCCGAAAGCGGGCGCCAAGGTGAAAAAGCAGGTCTGCCAGGGCTGCCACAGCTACGAGCAGCTGGCCAAGCAGACGGCTAAGGTTGAACCCAATCCGCACTACAGCCACCTGGGCGACGTGAACTGCACGGACTGCCACAAGGGTCACAAGAAGTCTGAACTGATGTGCAACAGCTGCCACCAGTTTGACCTCAAAGTTCCTCACTAACGTGAGTTAATCAGCAGTCTTCACTGATTGCTGAGCTTCAGAAAAGCCCGCCCGCTTCCTCTTCCGCTTCCGGGAGCGTGTGCGGGCTTTTTTAGATGCCGGCGGCATTGAAAAAGCCTTCAGGTGCAGTGACCTGAAGGCTTTCGTCATATTGATGGTGAGCCGTTAAGCCGGGAGCAGATCCACCTGTTCCTTCAAATGCTTGGAGAGGAGCGCCTTGGCGCCGTCTTCATCTCCGCGCTGAATAGCACGCAAAAGCTCGCGCTCCTGCTGAGCGATCATCATGAAAAACGACGGGTCGTTTTGCGGCAGGTGGGAGGTCGTCTTCTCAAAGTACGTAATGAGCGCAGCGGAGAAAACTTGAAGCACACGGTTGCCGCAGGATTCAAGCAGGATCAGATGGAATTCACGGTCCCAGCGGTCGGCTTCCTGCGTATTGCCGGCATTGGCCTCAATGCGGCAGATGGCGTTGTCGAGTCGCCCGAGCAATGCGGGCGTCATGCGCCGCACGCAGAGCGGAATGATGTTGACCTCAATGAGCAGACGCGCTTCAATGAATTCGCGAATGTCGAAATTTGCGATATCCATCTGGACCTGGATCTGGGAGGACAGATTTTTCGGACCAAGAGCGTTGACGGTCATGCCGCGTTTGGGAGCACGGTCAACAATGCCCATCTGCGAGAGAACAGAGAGCGCTTTTCGAACTTTGTAGCGCGTGACGTTGAAGCGTTCGGCGATTTCCGCCTCGGTGTCAATGCGGCCGCCCGACTTCGCTTGACGAAGAATGTGCTTGTGAATATCGCGAAAGAGCGTTTCTTCGTCGACCGAGCGGTCTGACAGGTAGTTGGATTCCAAGGCGGTTGCTCCCATCACTTCATGAAATGCTGTTGACCCATATTTTACGCGGATGCAGTCGGATCCTACTAAATTTGACGTATGGCGCGAATTTGGGAGGTCATTCAGGTTATTCGGATTTTTCGAGCGATTCGATGCCGGCAGCTCGCTCTCTAAATGCGTAGAGGAGTTCCATTGCAGCCTTTGGCGTCATATTGTCAACGTCAGCCTGCAGCAAATCGTGCGTGAGTGACTTTCTTGCCAGATCCGCGGGAGACGGTTCGCTTTGGAGAGGAGCGTCAAGCGGATCGGGTTCCCAGGCATCGTCTTCGGCGGGCAGCATCGGTTCGGCAAAAAGATCCGGCAGACTGCTCGTCTGTGCATTCGCCTGGGCTTCGAGTTTGGCGAGAAAACCTCTTGCGCGGCGAACGACCGGCGCTGGAACGCCGGCGAGCTGTGCGACAGCGATGCCGTAGCTCTTGGATGCGGGACCCTCTTTGATTTCGTGTTTGAAAACAATTCCCGCGCTCCCCTGAGCAGCCGCAACGTGCACATTGGCCACTTCACGCAGCTCCTGCGCGAGTCTCGTGAGCTCAAAGTAGTGCGTCGCAAAGAGCGTAAAGCTTCGCGTCTTCTGAACCAGTTCCTGAGCGATGGCAGCAGCGAGCGACAAGCCGTCAAACGTAGAGGTGCCGCGGCCGATTTCGTCCATCAGCACAAGGCTGCGGTCGGTGGCATGACTCAGAATGAAGGCCGCCTCGGTCATCTCCACCATGAAGGTGGAACGGCCGTGGGCCAAGTCGTCGGATGCGCCGATGCGGGTATGCATGCGGTCGATGGGACCGATCTCGGCGGCCGCGGCGGGCACGAAGCTCCCGGCCCAGGTGAGCAGCACAATGAGCGCCACACTGCGCATATAGGTCGATTTGCCGCCCATATTGGGACCGGTAACGATCAGCATCCGGCGGCCGTCTTCCAGGCGGCAGTCGTTGGGAACGTAATTTTCAATCGCGGTTTCTACAACTGGGTGACGACCCTTGCGGATGTCGAGCCCCGGGCGAGATGAAAGCTTGGGGCGATGCCAGCGGTTTTCCGCGGCATGGCGTGCGAAGGCACAGAGCACGTCAAGCTGGGCGGCCGCTTTGGCAGCAGCGAGAAGCTCCGGCGTATGTTTGGCGGTTTCAGCGACGAGCTTGTCGTAGAGCTCTTTTTCGAGCGCGGCGGAACGCTCTTTGGAGGAGAGCGCTCGGTCTTCAATGGATTTGAGTTCGGGCGTAATGAATCGTTCGCAGTTCTTCAAGGTTTGCCGGCGCTGATAGTGCATCGGCACTTGATCGGCCGCGCCCTTCGTCACTTCAATATAAAAGCCGCTCACCTTGTTGTACTGCACCCGCAGCGTATTGATGCCCGTAGCCGCGCGCTCACGCTCTTCCATTTCCAGCAGAATCCGGCTGGTGTCGTCGCGAAAGTGCCGAAGTTCGGCGAGTTCCGGACTGCAGCTCGAGGCGATCGTGTCGCCGTCGCGGAGCATGCCGGGGGGCTCCGCGACAAGGGATTGCTCCAAGCGTTCCCAAATCTCAGCGTTGAGCGTCATGCTCCGGCCGATGCCGGCAATCAGGTCAAGCGGCGAGTCAGCGAGCGAAGCGCCAAGCGCTGAAAGCGTGGGGAGCGTGTCGCGAAGAGAGGCGAGCTCTCGCGGACGGACGGTACCCAGACTGACGCGGGAGGCAATGCGTTCGACATCGGGGAGCGCATCCAGTACGGCAAAGAAGTGTTCGCGCGAGGGTTCGTCGCCCATGATCGCTTCGACCGCGTCGTGGCGGGCCGAAGTATCTTCCATCGAACGAAGCGGTTCGCGCAGCCAGCGGCGCATTTCGCGGCTCCCCATAGCGGTGGCGCAGTGATCCATGACGGAAAAAAGCGTCGGGCCTTCGCCGTTGGCTGAAAGCGATTCATCGACCTCGAGATTGCGGCGGGTGGAAGGGTCGAGCACGATGAACTGCGACTCTTCGACGAGTTTGAGCGGTTCGATGAAGGGGACCAAGTCAACCTGCGTTTCCCGGATGTAATCGAGAAGCGCATTAGCCGCAGCAAGAACCGTTGTGCGGTTGGTGACATCCCAGGCGTCGAGCGCAGTCATTCCAAAGGTTGCGCACAAATTGGAAGCGCCTCGTTTCGCGTCGAAGTGCCAATCGGGCAGTGTTGAAACGGCAATTTCAGGATGAGCCGCACGCATTTCGCGCTTCATGTCTTCGTCGACGAGGAGCTCGGACGGGCGAATGCGCGCGAGCGCAGCCTCGAACGAATCCGGCGTCACTTCCTCCGCACGGAAGTCGCCGTTGCTGAGCGTGAGCCAGACGAGACCGATTGGTGCCGTCTTCTTTTTGGGAAAGCTCGCAGCGAGCAGAATGGAATCGGATTTTTCGGGCAGCAGCGACGTATCCGTGAGCGTGCCCGGGGTCACAATACGCGAAACCTCACGCTCAATCATGCCCTTAGCGCCGGGGGTATTGCCTTTTTGCTCGACGATCACTACGCTTTCGCCCTGGCGCACCAGACGAGCGATATACGTGTCGAGCGAAACAGCAGGAATGCCCGCCATGGGAATCGGCGTGCCGTCGGTGAGCTTCCCGCGCTTGGTGAGCGTGATGCCGATCAGTCGGTTGGCGATAACCGCATCCTTGAAGAACGTTTCGTAGAAGTCGCCCATGCGAAAGAGCACCAGCGTATTCGGGTAGCGGTTCTTCACTTCAATAAATTGGCGCATCGCCGGAGTGAAGAGCGCCTGATTGCTGAAGTCGGGCGATTCGGAGGCTGCGTCGGTCATTGAGAGATCCTTTTCAAAATGAAGAGAATATGGAAAGCCGAAGTGTTCGGATACGTCAAGCCGCCCGGAAGGAGTGGCCTTGCGGACGGCTTGTCCATTTAAACCTGCTGAAGGTTCAAACGGGAAGCGCAGTGGACTGCGCTTAAAGCTGAGGGCCTAGATTAGGCCTTCTTGGTCGAAAGCGTGCGGCGAACTTTGTCGTTTTTGATCTGCACCTTTTCGTTCTGAGCAGCTTCAGTTTGCGTATTCACGGGGAGCTTCCCAACCAGAGGCAGAAGCTGAGCGAAAATCTTTGGGTTGCCGGCACAGACGTTCCCGGTTTCAAGCCATTCTTCGCCGCCCGTGAGGTCGGTGATCAGACCGCCCGCTTCGAGAACGATGAGACCGCCGGCGGCGACATCCCAGGGCTTGAGGCTGAATTCCCAGAAGCCGTCGTAGCGGCCGCAGGCGACCCAGCAGAGGTCAAGCGCCGCTGAGCCCGGACGGCGGATGCCGGCAGAGCGTTCGGCAACGTTCTTAAAGCCCTTGAGGTAACCGTCAATATCAGCGCCCGGACGGAACGGGAATCCCGTGCCGATCAGCGAACGGCGCATTTCGTCGTTCTCAGACACGCGGATGCGGCGGCTGTCGAGCTTCGCGCCCTGGCCCTTGGCAGCAGTGAAGAGTTCGTTCTTTGCAACGTCATAGACCACAGCGGCAATCGGCTCGCCGCAGTAGGTGAGTGCAATAGACACGGCGTACTGCGGAAGACCGTGGATAAAGTTCGTCGTACCGTCAATCGGATCAATGATCCAGAGGAAGTCGCTCTTAGGTCCGAGGCGGCCGGCTTCTTCCGTGAGGATCCCATGCTGCGGATAGGCTTCCATGAGTTCTCGCACGATGGCGGCTTCGGCAGCCTTGTCGGCTGAGGTCACGAAGTCGTTGCGAGCCTTGTCGGTAATTTCAAGCTGATCGCGATCCTGAGCGGCGCGGGTGATTTCACGCGCAGCAAGGCGGGCGGCCTTGGTGGCGGTGGCGACGAATGCGTTGAGCGACGACGTGGGGGTAGGCATTGGGATGATGCTCAATGGTTGAAGAGAAATCGACGGAGGGGACATCCTCAAAGACACTCGGCATATTCGGAGCGCTCATAAGAGGTCCCTAAAAGAATGGCCTGAAAGTTTAACAAATGGCGGGCCTCCCGGCTAAGGCGCAGCGTTGCTTTTATAGGCTTTGAAGGTTTGGCTGGCACCACCGCAGATCCGGCAGGCAGGGCATGAAGCACATTTGAGCGTGACACCTGCGGAGATCTTTGTTGATACCCACAAGGGATATTGATGCAGCAAGGCAGGGGACGACAGCAATTTGCTTCGCAAAGACAGCTAACGACGCAGCAGAAAGCAAAAGGTGCAGCTTAATTATTGTTAATTTCATGTGGTCGATTGTGAATGAATTACGATTTTTGGTTTCTGGAGTTTATTATAAAATCCCTCATCATAATTGTCGATTCTTTTAATTTTTCTGATGTAAAGGGTTTATTGTGCTTATTTTCTGGATGGTGAATTTGATGTCTGATGCATGTAGATAGTATATATTTTTCCGCCACTGTTTTTTTGTTCTTGGTGATGCGGATGTATTTATGTTTTGTATTATTGTGTAGTTTTTTATATGCATCCAACAGTTCAAGATTTTCTAAATAGCCATACAGTTCATTGTGGTATTCTTCAGTGATTTCGTCATATGCTAAATAATTGACTTCATTTAATGAGGGATAATTTAGTACAGGTTGTTCTACTTTCGTGACCTTTGTTTCTCCTAAGTCATTCTTATTAAGCAGGCGAATATTGTTGAAATCAAGTTCCTTAACAAGAACTGCGCTGTGGGTTGTAAGCAGAATCTGCGTATGGGGTTGAGCAGACAGCTCTTTCAATGCGGCGATCAGCGTCCGCTGATGATTGTTATGCTGAGAAGTCTCTGGTTCTTCAATTGCATATATGATCCCTGTATTCCCCCTCTCTTCTGCTCGGCGTTCCGCTTCTGCTCTGAAGAAATTTAAGAGAACAAGCCCTTTAACACCGCTTCCGCGTTTATTAATTGGAATATCTTCATCTCCTGAAATGGACACATTTTTAAAGACGTCAGACCATTTTAGTTTATTGGTATCTATAACTGGATGTAAGGTACTTGCGATACCAGAATCCATTTCCTTGAGTTTTTCTCGAGTTCGGTTGGCTACCTTCTGAAGTTTCTCTCTTACAGTGTCAGCAACGGAATTTAATTTGTCTTTTATTTCCTGGTCTGTCAAAATTTCCTTGACGGCTATTTTTAACGGGTCCTGAACCTCACTGTCATCATCACTGTTTCTTCTGTCTGCTTGGAATAATGAATACTGTGGAATATACGAGGATAGATTTTCCCAAATTTTCTTTGCGTCCTCTTTAGCGATATCAATTTCAACTTCTTTTAAATTTAAATCGCTATTAAAATGCTCCCAAATGGCCTTCCTTATTTTAGAATTTGTCCTGAGATTTTCGCATTCTATACCTAATTTGTTGGCTACGTTTTTTAGATCAACATTCTTTTTTAACAGTAGATCACTGCACTCAGGGTTCGTTGGATGAAGTGCTTTGATGAAAACGGCTGGTTTTTGTGTTTTGAACTTTTTAATGACCTCAAGATTTTTGTCAGCGTTTATCATATATTCGCTGCCCAAATCTGTTTGCACTGTCGAGTCAATAATGATATTTGCTGGTAGTTCAGTAAAACACACGGAAATGATGGCTTCATTTTCGCCCTTTTCGGCCGACTGAACGTTGAGATCGGATTTGTCCCATTTAACTACGCCGCTTGTTTCATTAAAAAAGATGTCTAAAGCTTCGAGAATTGTGGATTTACCGATATCATTTTTGCCGATGAGAACTGTGAGATCGTCAAAATCTACGCGCATTTCATCGCGGTAGCCTCGAAAATTCTTAATTTTTACAGATTTAATTTTCATTGCAGTAACTGTTAAATGTTGGTCTTAAAATTCTGACGACATTTGCGCTTCTGATTTCGGGAGTTTTTCCATCCACCGCTTGCAGGTGCTCGCGCCGACCCCCGTAGCTTCCGCAATCTCATGCCAGGTATGTCCTTTTTGGCGCATGCGCACGGCTTTTCGCTTGACGGCATCCGAATATCGATAGAGGTGCGGCGAGATGGTGGTGCGGAATTTCCCCGCACGCCATGCTCTGGCCCAATCCCGAAGCGTATTGGCGGGCAGATCCAAAATGCGTGAAGCGCGCTGGTAGCCAATCCCGTGTGCAAAGAGCTCTGCGGCCTGCCGGCGCTTTTCATCGGACGCATACGGAGGGCGCACGCGATCGGCAAACTCACCCGACAAAGCGCCCGAGGTTTCAGCTCTACTCTTCTTCATCATTCTCTCCGACCGGAAAATGCAGGCAAAAAGAAACCCGTCCCGCGCACTGCTGCGAGAG
>OAVS01000403.1_pt1 | contig 30741 bp, 30 predicted proteins | sample 1550601 | NCBI WGS metagenome assembly OAVS01 (sample SAMEA2580093, study PRJEB22360) | human gut metagenome | biome: human gut; feature: human-associated habitat; material: faeces | place: Denmark | collected 2008/2010
GGCGTTGCCCCCCAACACGAAGGCCCCCTCGGGGGGGCCCGCCGATATGGCTGCCGCCGTCGAGGCCGTGAACACCGTGGCGCCCGAGCACCTGGAGCTGCACTGCAAGGATGCGATGGGCCTGCTCGGCGGCATTCGCAACGCCGGCGCCATCTTTGTGGGCGCCTGGAGCTCCGAGCCGCTCGGCGATTATGTTGCCGGCCCCAACCACACGCTGCCGACCGGCGGCACGGCCATGTTCTCCAACCCGCTTTCGGTGGAGGAGTTCGTCAAGCGCTCGAGCGTCATTTGCTATACGCCCGAGGGCCTGCTCTCCGACGCTCCCGCCACACAGCGTCTGGCCGAGGCCGAGGGCCTGTGGGCGCACGCGCTATCCGCCGCCCTGCGTCGCCGTGTGCTGGAGCAGGGCGAGGATGCCGTGAGTGCCGAGTCTCTGGCCGCGGCCGACCTGACCAAGGTCGCTTGGCCGGGTGACGCCGTGGCGACGGTTGCCGAGGGCGTTGACCTGGCGGCTGCGGGCGCGGATGGCGTTGGCGCGACCGGCGAGGAGGCCTAACATGGCCGAACTCACGCCGCGCATGAAGGAGCTCGTCCAGCCCTACCTGGCCGGCATTGAGCCCTATGATCCCAACTTTACGCCCACGCGCATCAATCTTTCGGCCAACGAGAACACCTATCCCGTGCCCGCTGTCGTGCGCAAGGCGGTTGATGCGGCCTTGGCTGCTACGCCGCTCAACCGCTACCCCGATCCCATGTCCAACGACCTGCGCGACGAGCTTGCCGCTTGGCATGGCGTGGCTCGCGAGAATATCTGCGTGGGCAACGGCGGCGACGAGTTGCTCTATAACTACCTGCTGGCGTTTGGCGGCGCGGGACGGACCTTGCTCAACTGCCCGCCGTGCTTTAGCGAGTACGCGTTCTTTGCGTCGCTTTGTCAGACCGAGGTGCGCGATGTGTGGCGCGATCCGGTAACCTTTGAGCTCGACCAAGCGGCTGTGCTCGCCGTGGCGCCGGAGTGCAACCTGGCCATCGTGACCTCGCCCAACAATCCCACGGGCGATGTGGCACCGCTCGACTTTGTCGCGGCCCTGTGCGATGCGTGCCCCGGCATGGTCATGGTCGACGAGGCCTACGTTGAGTTTGCGGACGATTCGTTTGGCGCGGCCACCACGGCGCAGGGGCTTATCGCCGAGCATCCCAACCTGGTGATTCTGCATACGCTGTCCAAGGCGTTTGGCGCCGCCGGCACGCGTCTGGGCTATGTGATCGCGGCGCCCGAGGTCATCGATGTGTTTGCGGCGATTCGCCAAATCTACTCGGTTAACGTGCTAAGCCAGGCCGCCGCGCTTGCCTGCGTACGTGCCCGCGATGCGTACGCACCCGTGGTGGCACAGGTTGCATCTGAGCGCGAGCGCGAGCTGTGCGCCCTACGCGCAATGGCTGCCGAGGGTCTGCCCGTGGAGGCGTGGCCGAGCGCGGCGAACTTTGTGCTCGTGCGCACGCCGCATGCCACGCGCGTGCGCGAGCGTCTGCGCGACGAGTATTCGATTTTGGTGCGCGACTTTAGCTACGCGCCGGGGCTCGCGGACTGCCTGCGCATTACCGTGGGCACCCCGCAGGAAAACGACGAGGTGCTGGCAGCGTTTGCCGCGCTGGTGAAGGAGGAGATGTAGATGGACCGCTATGCCGAGGTAACCCGCAAGACGGGCGAGACCGACATTGTCGTAAAGCTCGACCTGGACGGATCTGGCGTGTGCGATATCTCGACCGGCGTGCCGTTTTTCGACCACATGCTCAACGCTTTTGGCCGCCATGGTCTGTTCGATCTGACGGTGCACGCGGTGGGCGACGTCGAGGTCGATGCGCATCACACCGTCGAGGACACGGGTATTGTACTGGGCGAGGCGTTTCGCCAGGCGCTGGGCGACAAGGTGGGCATTACGCGCTTTGCCGACGCGGCGATCGCCATGGACGAGACGCTTGTGATGGCTGCCGGTGACATCTCGTCTTGCCGCCGGGGAGGGCTCTCTTGTGATGGCTGCCGTTGATATTTCGGGCCGTGGGCAGGCCTACTGCGAGCTGCCCGTACCGACTGAGCGCGTGGGCAGCTTCGATACCGAGCTGGCCGTCGAGTTCTTCTACGCCTTTGCGCGCGACGCCAAGCTCACTCTGCACGTGCGCGAACTGGCGGGCGGCAACTCGCATCACATTATCGAGGCCGCCTTTAAGGCCGTGGGCCGCACGATGCGCCAAGCCTGTGAGCTGGACCCTCGCGTGCAGGGCATCCCCAGCACCAAGGGTTCACTGTAACCGCCACAAGGGTAAAAACCACCACGAAGGTGCCTGTCCCCTTTGTGGTGGTTTTGGATGATGGGAAAAGGGAGGGTCGCGTGGGCGAACCGAAGATTGTGGTGGTCGACTACCACAAGGGCAACTTGTCGAGCGTTGTGCGCGGGCTTGCGCGCGCCGGTGCCGCCGCCTGCACGTCGGACGATCCGGAGCAGATCCGCAACGCCGACGGCCTGGTCATCCCGGGCGTGGGCGCGTTCTATGACGCGATTGTCTTTATGCGCCAAAGCGGCGAGGCGGCGGCCGTGCTCGACGCCGTTGCCGCCGGAACTCCGCTGCTCGGCATCTGCCTGGGCCTTCAGCTATTTTTTGAGCGCGGCAACGAGGGCGTGCCGGCGGACGAAGGCGCGGACGCGGACGACGATGCCTCCGAGCAGGCTGGCGGTCCCTGGGTCGATGGCCTGGGTATTATGCGCGGCTCGTGCACACGCTTGGAGTCGAGCCGCCTGAAGGTGCCGCACGTGGGCTGGGACCAGGTGCACATGACGCCCGCCGGCGCGGCCGATCCGCTGCTTGCTGGTTTTGCCGAGGGTGCCAACATGTACTTTACCCACAGCTACGCGGTGGCCGACGACGCCGATGCCGCCGATGTGCTGGCGCGCACGCACTATACGCGGAGCTTCCCGTGCATCGTGCGCCATGGCAACGTGTGGGGCTGCCAGTTCCATCCCGAGAAATCCTCCGCGCTGGGTCAGCGCATCCTTAAGAACTTCGTCAACATCGTCGAGGAGGCTGGCCGATGATCCTGTTTCCCGCAATCGATCTGATCGGCGGCAAGGTCGTGCGCCTGGAGCGTGGCGACCGCAGCCGCTGCAAGGTATATTCCGACGACCCCGTGGCCGTTGCTCGCTCGTTTGCCGAGCAGGGCGCAAGCTGGGTGCACGTCGTCGACCTGTCCGCTGCCTTTGGCGAGGACGAGGACACATGCGCTGCCAACTCGGCGGCGATTAAGGCCATCTGCGGCGTCAACGGTCTGTCCGTGGACGTGGGCGGCGGCGTCCGCTCGCTCGCGCGCATCGACGAGTTGGCCGGCTACGGTGCGCGCCGCATTGCGCTGGGCACCGTGCTGGTGACCGAGCCGGGTTTTGCCGAGGTGGCAGCCAAAGGTTTTGGCGAGCTGTTGGTGGCCGACATTGCCGCATACGACGGCCAGGTCAAGGTGAACGGCTGGCGTGATGGCGCGGGCGTGGCACTCGACGATGCCGTGGCACAGCTCACCGAGCTGGGTTTTAAGCACCTGGTCTACACCGACATCGCGCGTGACGGCATGCAGACGGGCATCGATGTGGCGGCGTATCGCCATGTGGCCGAGGTCGCGGGCTTTCCCGTCGTGGCATCGGGTGGCATCTCGACGCTCGACGACATCCGTGCGCTGGCCGCAGTGGGTGAGGGCGCGATTGAAGGTGCTATTACCGGTCGCGCGCTCTACGAGGGCAACTTTACGCTGGTACAGGCGTTGGCCGCCGCCCGAGGGAAGGAGTAGCCCATGCTTGCCAAACGCGTGATTCCCTGTCTGGATGTTAAGGACGGCCGCGTGGTCAAGGGCGTCAACTTTGTGAGCCTGCGCGATGCGGGCGATCCGGTGGAGCTTGCCCGTGCCTACGATCGCGAAGGTGCGGACGAGGTCGTGTTCCTGGACATCACTGCCACGAGCGACAACCGTGCGACGACCATCGAGATGGCGGCGCATGCGGCCGAGGAGCTCGCCATTCCCTACGCCGTGGGCGGCGGTTTCCGCGACTTGGCGGGCATGCGAACCATGGTTGCCGCCGGTGCCGACAAGGTGTCGCTTAACTCTGCCGCCGTGCGCGATCCGTCGTTGATCAGCCAGGCCGCCGCGGCGTTTGGCAGCCAGGCCGTGGTCGTGGCGATTGATGCCAAGCGCGTGGGCCTGCCCGGTCAGCCGGATGCCGACAAGTGGGAGGTCTTCACGGCGGGCGGTCGCAACGCCACGGGTATCGATGCGGTGGCGTGGGCCGAGGAAGCGGCTCGTCGCGGCGCCGGTGAGATCTTGCTCACCAGCATGGATCGCGACGGCACCAAGGCTGGCTTCGACCTGGCACTCACCCGCGCCGTGGCGCGCGCGGTGCCGATCCCGGTGATCGCAAGCGGCGGCGTGGGCACGCTCGAGCATTTTGCCGAGGGCGTGATCGAGGGCGAAGCCGACGCCGTACTGGCGGCCAGTGTCTTTCACTTTGGAACCTTCAGCATTCGTCAGGTGAAGGAGTATATGGCGTCGCAGGGCATTCCTGTGAGGTTGGACTTCTAATGCTGTGGGCTTCGCTGCGGCTTGTCCAGGCACCCGACCTTCCGACTCCAACCCTCCTCGCGTACTTAAGTACGCGTCGTCGGGCTTGTCGCTCGGAATCTCGGGCACCTGGACAATCCTCGCCGACCGGCGATGTTTAAATTGGGGAATTGAAATGAGAGAAATTACTACTCCAGCGGATCTTAAATACGACGCCCGCGGGCTGATTCCCTGTGTGGTTCAGCAGTATGACACTGGCGAGGTGCTTATGGTTGCCTGGATGAACGAGGAGTCGGTGGGGCTGACGCTCAAGACCGGTACCACGTGGTTTTGGAGCCGCAGCCGCCAAGAGCTCTGGAACAAGGGCGCGACGAGCGGCAATATGCAGGAGGTCAAGGAGCTCTGGGCCGACTGCGATAGCGATACACTGCTGGTCAAGGTCGACTCGCCGGGTCCGGCCTGCCATACCGGCAACCGTACCTGCTTCTTTAAGAAACTCGCGTAGGGCAGGCGCTCGACCAGGCGCTTGGCCAACCAGGAAGGATTGAACCATGGGTGTGCGCACCGCGAATGTTCAGGATGGAAATATCGGCGAGACGCTGACGGGACTGGCCGAGGTGATTCACGGGCGTCGCGATGCGTCGCCACAGGAGAGCTACACCGCTCGTCTGCTGACCGACGTCGAGGACGAACTGCTCAAGAAGCTTGCCGAGGAGGCGAGCGAGGTCATCATGGCCTGCAAGGACAACGACCACGACCACATCCGCTACGAAGCCGGCGATCTGGTCTACCACCTGCTCGTGACGCTCGAACGCTACGGCATCACCCTCGACGAACTGGCCGGCGAACTCAACGCTCGCCGCCACTAGTCAAGCTTTTGGTGCAAGGGGGACAGTAGTCATTGGGGACGTTCTTAAACGACTAGTCGTTTGGGGCAGTCTTTGCCGGCGCTGCCAAATAACATGCCCAATTACTACGATGAAACTGGATCTGCTGACCACACGTCGGTTTTGAACAAATCGTCAACGCTTCTACCTGCGGTTTTATTTTCCGTATTAAGCCGATGGTCGGAGGTTTGCGGTTCATCGTAGTAAACGGGCGTTCTTTTTGGCGGGCGGTGTTGCACGGGCGTCGGTGGTGAGCGAAACGACCTGTTTTCCTCCGTCCCCAACGGATCAAATGGAAGTTACGGTGGAATAGTTCTTGTTTGACGGTCTTAGGGCTATAAACAGGAACTATTTCACCGCAACTTATGAAGGGATGGCTAGGCGAGGGACGTGGACTCCCATTCTCCGGTGAGGTGGGGGATGTCGAAGGTTCGATAGCCGCAGTCGTAGGCGTGGCCCTGGGCCTCGCGGATGTTCCAGCAGATATCGCAGGCGCGGTGCGCGTCCGAGCCAAAGGTGATCGGCACTTCGGCATGGGCAAAGCAGCGCAAAAGGCCGGTCGCGGGGTAGTAGTCGTCAAGCCCCTTGCGCGGCGCGGCAGTCGAGACCTCAACGCGCCGACTCGTGTCGTGTGCGCATTCTGCCATCTGCCCCCAGAACGGCGCGGGGTCAAAATCGGGTGCAAAGCCTTCCTTCGAAAAGCGCATGACCAGGTCGGGATGAGCCATCACATCAAAGTTAAGCGAGCTTTCGCAGGCGCGACACCAGTCGTCGACGTAGCGCTCCCACACGCCGCGCACGCCTAAGTTTTCCCAAACGTGCAGGTTGGTGTCGTCGTCGATCCAACCGCAGCGAGAATCGGGGGTATCGGGACGAGCGACGTCCTCCGTCCCCGCCGTGCCCGCAGCGCCTGCCGCAATATCGCCTGGGTTGCCAATCCAATGTACGCTGCCCAGACGCACGACGGCGCCCCGGGACCAGCGCTCGACCAAAGGCTCACAGCCTTCGTACCAATCGCATTCAAAGCCATAGATAAGCTCGAGCTCCGGCGCGATCTGCGCGGCAAGCTTGCGGGCGTCCTCAAAAGCCAGACGATGTGCCGGCAGGTCGCTCTCGACAACCTGCACCTCGCAGTTGGCATCCATGCTGGCAGGCAGGGTAAGGTGATCGGTCGAGACCATGACGCGGCAGCCTGCCGCAGCAGCGGCGCGGACGTTGTCCTCAAACGAGGCATGCCCGTCCGAGAACGAAGTATGGGTGTGGCAATCGACCAGCGGGCAAGCAGACATGGCGACTCCTTTGCATTTGGTGAATCCGCTCCATTGTAATGGCGCAACCTCGGCGCGTCGTGCGCGCGGGGTGCCGAAATCGATCGGAAAGGCTGCGCGGTGCGCGGTGTGGCCTCGCTTGCTCTCAAAACCTGTACATCAGCCTCCAAAAGCTGCAAATAATGACATGTTTGGAGGCTGATGTACATGTTTGGCTGAGGCGGTGGGGTGTCGGCTTCTTGCGGACAAGGAAAATCGCGCTCATCGCGCTCCGCCACATCCACGCCGCCCGCGATGTGTTAGCGTTTGGATGAACAAAACGAGCCCACGCGGAAAGGAGCCGGACCGTATGCCATGCGATAGCAAATCCCCGCTGTCCCGCGAGACCGATGCGCCAGAGACCATCGTCAAGCTGGAATGCGATATCGACGACGCGTCGCCCGAGGTGCTTGCCTACGCCGCCGACCGCCTGCGCGAGGCCGGCGCGCGCGAGGCGCACTGGCTGCCCCTCTATTGCAAGAAGGGCCGTCCCGGCTGGCAGTTGCAGGTAATCTGTACCCACGAGGATATCGAGCGCCTGCAGACGATTATCTTTTTGGAAACCACGACCAATGCCATCCGCCGCCAGGTCATGGAGCGCGTTTGCCTGCCACGCCGCTTTGAGCGCGTAACGACGCCATGGGGCGAGGTGTCCGTCAAGGTGGCCACCCTGCCCGACGGCAGCGAGCGCGCGGCGCCCGAGTACGAAGACTGCGCCCGTCTTGCCCGTGAGCACGACGTACCGCTCCAGCGCGTGATGCAGGCGGCCCAGAGCGCGGCGCTGCGATTTGAATAACAAGATCGTGCGGCGCGCCGCGACCGGCTCCGTCAACTCCATCCCGAAAGGATCCCTCATGAAATACCTCATCGCCTCTGACATTCACGGCTCGGCATATTGGACCGAGCGCCTCTGCTCCGCCATCGAGTCCGAGCAGCCCGACCGCATCGTCCTGCTGGGCGACCTGCTCTATCACGGTCCGCGTAACGACCTGCCGCGCGATTACGCTCCCAAGCGTGTGATTCCGCTGCTCAATGCCCTGGCCGACCGCATCATCGCGGTGCGCGGCAACTGTGACGCCGAGGTCGACCAGATGGTGCTCGATTTCCCGGTCATGGCCGACTACGCCACGCTGTTTGACGAGACCGGCCGTGAGCTGTTCCTGACGCACGGCCACGTCTTTGGCGCCGGCATGCACAACAGCGTCGACCACGCGCCCGCGCTGCCCGAGGGCTCCGCGCTCGTCTACGGCCATACGCACATCAAGGTTAACGAGGCAAGCGCCGCGCACCCGGGCCTGTGGCTCTTCAATCCCGGCAGCGTGAGCATTCCCAAGGACGGTACGCACAGCTACGGCATCTACGAGGGCGGCGCGTTCCGTCACGTGGTCCTGGAGGAGGAATAACCATGGCGCAGCACATGGCTCAGCAAAATGCCGAGGGTTCGCGCGACCTGTCCACGCTGGTCGACGCGTCGGCCGAGCTGCAGCATCTGGTGCAGACTATCTGGCGTCTGCGTCAGCCCGATGGCTGCCCGTGGGATCGCGAGCAGACGCATCAGAGCATTGGCAAGAACATGATCGAGGAAGCCTACGAGGCGCTCGATTGCATCGAGGCCGATGATGCCACGCATCTGCGCGAGGAGCTCGGCGACGTGCTCATGCAGGTAGTACTGCATGCGCAGATTGCGGCGGACGCCGGCGAGTTTACGCTGGCCGACGTGGCGCGCGATATCGACGCCAAGCTCATCCGCCGCCACCCACACGTGTTTGGCGATGCGGACGCCGAGAGCTCCGACGAGGTGCTCAAGATTTGGGATGAGGTCAAGCTTGCCGAGAAGGTTGCCAAGGACAAGGCCGTGGCAGCGGGCGAAGCTGCGCCCGAGGGTCTGCTCGACGGCGTGCCCACGCATCTGCCGGCGCTGATGCAGGCGCAGAAGGTGTCGCGCAAGGCGGCTGCCGTGGGCTTTGAGTGGGAGACGGTCCAGGATGTGTGGGACGAGGTCGCCGAGGAGCGTGCCGAGTTTGAGGCCGAGGCTCCCGGAACGCCCGAGCGCGAGATGGAGTTTGGCGACCTGCTCTTTGCCCTGGTCAACGTTGCGCGCAAAGAGGGCATCGACGCCGAGAGCGCCCTGCGTGCCAGCACGGCAAAGTTCCGCCGCCGCTGGGCCGCGATGGAGCAGATGGCGGCCGATGCCCATGTTGATCTTGCCGAGCTTTCGACCCACGGCCTCAACGACCTCTGGGATGCCGCCAAGGCAGAGGAGTAAGACTGCGGGAACGACGGGCTGACACGCCTTATCGTTCCCGCTAATTTTTTGAAAAACAATTGTATCCCTCGGCTAACTTAGGGCATAATGCAAAAAGTGCGACAAGGCTAACTTGCAAACCAAAGCGCCACATTGGCGCAATGCCGTGTCGCCAATCATTCAACCCGTTTCCAAGTGAGAGGGAGACAACATGAGCGATATTTTGGATGTCTACGGTCGCGAGGTGCTCGACAGCCGCGGAAACCCCACCGTCGAGGTCGAGGTCGTGCTCGAGGACGGCAGCTTCGGCCGCGCGATGGTGCCTTCGGGCGCTTCGACCGGTGCTTTCGAAGCTTGCGAGTTGCGCGACGGCGACAAGGGTCGTTACTTGGGCAAGGGCGTTTCGCAGGCCGTCGAGCATGTCAACAACGAGTGCGCCAATGCCGTCGTGGGCCTCGATGCCTTCGATCAGCGTGCCGTTGACGCTGCACTGATTGCCGCCGACGGCACGCCCAACAAAACCAAGCTCGGCGCCAACGCCATTCTGGGCGTATCGTTGGCCGTTGCCCGCGCTGCGGCAGAGTCGGCGGGCCTGTCGCTGTACCAGTATCTGGGCGGCGTTAACGCCCACCTGCTGCCCACGCCCATGATGAACATCCTCAACGGCGGCGTGCATGCCGACAACAACGTTGACTTCCAGGAGTTCATGATTATGCCCGTGGGTGCTCCGAGCTTTGCCGAGGGCCTGCGCTGGTGCGCCGAGGTCTACCACACCCTCAAGGGCGTGTTGCACGAGGCCGACCTGGGCGGCGGCGTGGGCGACGAGGGCGGCTTCGCGCCCAATCTCAAGACCAACGCCGAGCCGTTCGAGTACATTACCAAGGCCGTGGAGAAGGCTGGCTTTAAGCCCGGCGTCGACTTCATGTACGCCATGGATCCGGCATCGACCGAGTTCTACAACGCCGAGACCGGCATGTACGAGCTCAAGGGCGAGGGCGTTGAGTACACGAGCGCTCAGATGGTCGATTACTGGGAGAAGCTTGTCGACACCTATCCCATCATCTCCATCGAGGATGGTATGGCAGAGGAGGACTGGGACGGCTGGGTTGAGCTTACCCGTCGCATTGGCAATAAGGTGCAGCTCGTAGGCGACGACCTGTTCGTCACCAACACCGAGCGCCTCAAGAAGGGCATCGAGCTGGGCGCCGCCAACGCGATTCTGGTCAAGGTCAACCAGATCGGCACGCTCACTGAGTCGCTCGAGGCTATCGAGACTGCCAAGGAGGCCGGCTACGCTTGCATCGTGAGCCACCGTTCCGGCGAGACCGAGGACTCCACGATCGCCGACCTGGTCGTGGGCGTCAACGCCGGCCAGATCAAGTCGGGCGCCCCGTGCCGCAGCGACCGCATTGCCAAGTACAACCAGCTCATCCGCATCGAGGACGAGCTCGAGGGCAGCGCGCATTACGCCGGCAAGTCGGCGTTCTACAACATTCGCTAAACGGGCGAATTTGGCGAGGGGGAGGCTGACTCGGTTCCTCCCCGCCTTGGCTGGATGCCGCAAAGAACTATGGGCGCTGGGCCATACGGCTCAGCGCCTTTTTTATGTCGAGCAAAGGCTGGCGAAGGCGGCGCGGGCGCTCGTGCTATAACTAAAGGACTTAGCGCAAACAAACCTCAACCGCACAAGGCGCACATGGATCAGATTTACGACAACAGGTACTATTCCGCCGGTTCGCGTGAGCCGTCGCCTCGTCGTGCGCGTACCGCACAGCTTGGCGGGTCTGGTTATGCTGGTGCTGATCGCTCCAGGTATAGCTCGCTGGCGACTTCGCATCCCAATGCTCAGCCAAATAGTTCCTCGGATAGTCCGGTGCGCCCATCGCGTTCCAAGCATGCGTCGCGCCCTTCGACCCAGGCGTCCGACAAGCCGCGCCGTCCCTCAAGCCGTCTTTCCGGCTCGGACTTTATGCACTACGCCAACGACAACGCAGCGGTCAAGGCAATTTACGACTTTACCCACGGTCCTCAGCGAGGGCTGTTTATCGGTATTGTCGTCGCCCTGGTGCTCGTGAGCCTGTACTTTCCCATGCGCGACCTCTACGTTGCCAAACGCTCGAGCGATATCTTGGCCAAGCAGGTCGAGATTCGCCAGCAGTACAACGACGAGCTGCAGAAAAGCGTCGACAAGCTGCTCTCAGAGGAGGGCATTAAGGACGCGGCATCCGAGGACTTGGGCCTGGTGATGCCCGGCGAGAAGAGAATTGAAGTGCAGGGCCTGGACGACGATTCGGATTCGTCTTCGAGCAAGAAGTCGTCGAACGCCAAGAAGGCCAGCGAAGTTGCCAAGGAAATCGAAGACGTCGGTAAGGACGCGCCGTGGTACATCCAGGCGCTCGACATGCTGTTTGGGTTTAACGGTGTCGAGGGCCAGACGGTCGTGTCCAACGGCAAATAGCGCCCGGAGGGGAGCCTGCAATGGCAGATTGCAAACGCTATAAGGTAGCCGCGATCGACCTGGGAACAGTGTCGTCGCGACTGGTGTTAGCGCAGGTCGAGGCCGGGGCGATCGTGGAATCGTCCAAGCATACCGAGATCACCGACTTGGGCGAGGGCGTGGACGCGACGGGCCGCTTTTGCGAGGCGGCCGTTGAGCGCGTGCTCGCCGCATGCCGCATGTTTGTGGACGAGGCACGTGCCTTTGGGGCCGCGTGCATCTGCACCACATGCACGAGCGCCGCGCGCGACGCGTCCAATGCCGCGCTGCTGCTGGACGGCCTGCGCGATCTGGGGCTTGAGCCACAGGTGATTCCGGGCGAGGTCGAGGCGCGCCTGACGTTTTTTGGCGTGGCGCACGACTTTGCTGGCGAGCGCATCATTGTTGCCGATTCGGGCGGCGGATCCACGGAGCTCGCGACGGGTGTCTATGCGCCGGAGCGTGGGGTCTTTGCGCTGGAGGGCACGCGTTCGCTGGACATCGGTTGTCGCCGCGTGACGGAGCGGTTCTTCTCGGCGCTGCCGCCTGCGGACGGCGAGCTTGCTGCCGCTGCCGCGTGGGCAGGTGAGCAGTTCGCCGCCTATTTTGAAGGCCTGCCCAGCGACTTTGAGCGCGCCGAACGCCTGGTCGCCGTGGGCGGCACCGTCACCACGCTCGTGGCGCTCGTTCATAAGCTGGAACCGTACGATTCGAGCTTTGTGCACCTGCGCGAGCTTTCGCTGGATCAGGTTTCGGCCGCTATCGAGCGCATGTCTGTGTTGGATGCGGACGGCATCGCCGTTCTACCGGGTGTACAGCCCAAACGCGCGGGCGTGATCTTGGCGGGCGCCGTGGTGATCCACGAGCTCATGCGAGCCGGCGGCTACAAGACGCTCACTGTAAGCGAGAACAGCCTACTCGCCGGCATGGCCGCCACCATCAACGAGGTTCTCGACGGTGCGACCCCCACCATCGGCTGGACCCCGAGCCTGAGCGCCCTTTAACCGTCTCCCTCTGAGTTGCGGTGAAATAGTTCCTAAATAAGCTGGTAAACGGCCAAAACAGGAACTATTCCACCGCAACTCAACAGCCGGCACTTGGGGATGTTCCTTTTCTGCCGGCACCTGGGGACGGTCCTTGGGTTGATATGAGCGGTCGCAAAAGCTATGTCTCAAATTAACTGTTCTGCAGTTGACGGCATCTAAAAGAAACGAGCCCGCATCCCTGGGGGACACGGGCTCGTAAACAATACGTGGTAGGGGCGGTGGGACTCGAACCCACAATCCTTGCGGCGAGAGATTTTAAGTCTCCTGCGTATGCCAATTCCGCCACGCCCCCGTGAGACTAGAAGTCTAGCACAAGCCGTCCGTTACGCGTTGACGGCCATCGAGTGTTGCCCCGACTTCTCCAGGAACTCCTGGAACTTGGCTTCGTCGCCCTTGTTCTTGTACTGCAGGGCCAGCAGGTATTCCAGGCGGCAGCTCTTGACCTTATCGTCACCGGCCTCCTTGAGCATGCGCTCCAGCTCGGGAATGTCGTTGTGGCGCTTGAGGATCATCGTGTCGTACATCAGCTGGCACTCGTGCGCGACTGCCTCGGCCTGACCGCCCTCAAAGCCCTTGATCTCGTGTAGCAGCTCCTTGGATTTTTTGCGGTCCTCCTGGCCAACGTAGTAGTTAAAGGCCTTAATGACCAGGTCGACACGCTGCATCTTGGGCAGGTTGAGTCCCAGCAGCAGGTCGAACATCTCGCTGGCGTGCTCGTGGTCCTCGCGCAGCAGATAGGAGTTCAGGCGCAGGTAGTCGCGGTTGTAGCGCGGGTACAGCATGCTGGTGAGTTTGCCGTCGAGCAAACGGTCGAACTCGTCCCACTGCTTGGCGGCCATGAGCTGCTGCAGGCGTTTAAACGTGGTGCGTTTTTTGACGCTAAAGAACACCGACACGGCGATACAGATGATAACGACGGCGGTCCAGAGTGTGCGGGAATCGGGCATATTAGGGTCCTTAGTCACTCATAAAGCGAGCGGTATGACAACACGTACTGGATGTATTATACGCAGTGCGCAAGCAAACTGGCATAAAAGCTCATCGAGGCCGAGTGGCATCGCTCGCTGCGGTACACTTACCTAAAGTAAACCATGAAGGGAGACATTACCTATGAAGAAGATCGTTTTGGCTTGCGGTGCTGGCGCTGCTACTTCCACGCTCGTTGCCCAGAAGGTCGCCACCCTGCTCGACGCCAACGGTTACGCCGACAAGTATGAGATCGTGCAGTGCGCCATCTCCGAGGCCAAGGATTACTGCGATGAGGGTGCTGACCTGCTGATCGCCACCACCGTTGCCCCCGAGGGCCTCACCTGCCCGTACGTGAGCGGCGTGCCCTTCATGACTGGCATGAACCGCGTCGCTGCCGAGAAGGCCGTCCTCGACGTCATGGCTCAGTAGGCGCTGCCTGTATGAGTGAGCAGAACGCCAATCCGGTCGAGCTCTTCGGCATGCGCGTTGCCCATGTGGGCATTAACGCCACCGACCCGGCAGACGCCCTGGAGATCGCGGAGCTGTTCTCGACGATGATGGGCCTGCCCGTCATCGAGACCCCCGTTTCGTACTTTAACGATTCGCTGGTCGAGATCATGAAGCAGAACGGTCGTGGCGCCAAGGGCCACATTGGCTTTGCCGTCAACGACATCGATGCGGCCGAGAAGTGGTTTGCCGAGCGCGGGCTCGAGGTCAACGAGGAGTCGCGCGTGCTGCTGCCCGACGGCGGCACCAAGCTCGTGTACATTAAGCGCGAGTTCGCCGGCTTCGCCGTGCACCTGTGCCGCGAGTAGCGCACAAGCTGCTATAACGAACAAAAAGGGATAGGGCCGCATGGCCTTATCCCTTTTTTATGCCGAGGGGTCGACTTTTGCGACAGTCAAAAACTGAAGTCTAATACTTTTCCCGAGAAGTGAACGAGCAGAATCGGACCCCTGAAGCATCGACACTTTGAGGGTGCCGTTTCCTGCGGTTTCGATGCTGGAATCCTGCGATTTTGCGGCCGAAAAATGCGGATGGTTCGGGGGTCCAAAAACAGGCGTTCACTTCTCGGGAAAAGTATTAGACCTCGATTCGCGCGGGTGCCCCTACCGTGGCAGGCGAATCGTAAAGCGGCTGCCGACACCCTCGACCGAGGTCACGCCAATGACACCGCCATGGCTATCGACGATCCACTTGGCAATGGCAAGCCCCAGACCCGAGCCCTGCGCGCCGGCATCGCGCGCATTGTCGGCGCGGTAGAACCGCTCGAACGCGTGGGCTGCGGATTCCTGGTTCATGCCGATGCCCTCGTCCTCAACGTTTATGTCGATCGTGCCCGCGCCCGCATCCGGCGCCACGCCAAACGTGATGGGCGTGCCCGCGTCCGAATACTTGGCGGCATTCTGCACGATTACGCGCAGGGCCTGCTTCACGAGCGCCACGTCGACGGGCGCGTCGCAGCGCGGGTCGCTGACAAGCGCAGCGTCAAAGGCCAGTCGATACGTGTGCTCGGTATCGATCATCTGCGATTCCTCGCATACCTCGCCGACCAGTGCAGCCAGGTTAGTATTCGCGCGCCGCAGCACGGTGCGGCCGGCATCGCCGCGTGCCAAAAACAGCAGCTGCTCCACGAGCTCCTGCATGTGCTCGCTTTCGGCCTTGAGGGACGCGATGGATTCCGCCAGCACGTCCGGGTCGTCTTTGCCCCAGCGGTCGAGCATGTTTACGTAGCCCTGAATCACCGCTATGGGCGTGCGCAGCTCGTGGCTTGCATCGTTGACAAAGCGCATCTGCTGCAGCTTGGCCTCTTGCATCTGGCGCAGCAGGCGGTTGAGCGCGACCTCGATGCTTGCCAGGTCGGCGTCGCCGGTGGTGACGCTCGGCGAGTCGACGCTTGCGCGCTCGATGGCCTGCTCCAGCGTTTCCATCTTGCCGCCGGAGAGCTGCATACGGCCGAGCTCGTCCACGCGCAAGGCCAGGTCGTTGAGCGGCGCCATGGTGCGGCGCACGCGCCTCGCGCCGCCGAGCATGTTGAGCACGCTGATGACCTGCCAACCCACAACGACAAGGTAGAGAGGCCATAGCGTGACGAGGTCCTGCGCGAGGGGGAAGGTCTTGCTGGTGCGCGCAAGCTCGACGGTATAGGTGAGCGTTGTCAGGTCCCAGCCGCGCGCGGGCGTCAGCGACATGCCGTGAACGGTGGCGCCGGGAATCCAGCCTGCGGTAAACGCGCTGTCGGGCAGCGTCTGGTTGTATCCATAGACGAGGATCGCCGCCGCAATCACCATCAGCAACAGATCGAGCCAGATGTAGCTCATCAAGCGGCGCCACATATAGCCCCAGTTGATGGCGCGGGCGATGGAGGTGACGCGCTTGGCCTCGGCGTTACGCACGGCAGACATAGCCCACCCCGCGCACGGTCTGGATGATGCGGGCGCTGCCGGCGTCCTCGATCTTGGCGCGCAGGTGCGCGATGTGTACGTCGACGTTGTTGGTGTCGCCCACGTATTCGTAGCCCAGCGCCTCGTGCGCGATGCGCTCGCGCGTGAGCACGGTTTCGGCATGCGCCATAAGCAGGGCGAGGACGTCGAACTCGCGAGCCGTGAGCGCGATGGGCGAACCGCCGACCGTGACTTCGCGGCGGTCGGGGTCGAGCGCAACCGAGCCCACGGTGAGCGTGGCGGGGGAGGGCGTGGCAGCGGTCTGGGCCGTGTCGGTTGCCGGGGACATAGTGGCGATACCGGCGGCCGTGCCGCTCGCTACGCCAGCCCCGGCGCCGGCGCCGCCAACGCCCGAAGCCGCCCGCACGGCCTCCGTGCGCTTCAGCGCCACGCGGATCCGTGCGAACAACTCCTCAATTGCAAACGGCTTGGTCAGGTAATCGTCGGCGCCGGCATCGAGCCCGGCAACCTTATCCATCACGGCATCGCGCGCGGTGACCATGATCACCGGCACGTCCTTGTGCTTGCGGACACGCCGCAGGACCTCCATGCCGTTGAGCTGCGGCAACAGCACATCGAGCAGAATCAGATCGTAGTCGCGCTCCAGTGCCAGGTCCACGGCGGTGCGGCCGTCGGCGGCGTGCTCCACCTGGTAGCCCTCGTGCTCCAGCTCGAGCGTCACAAAGCGGGCGATTTTCTCCTCGTCCTCTACGATCAGAATCCGTGCCATGCGTGCCCCCGTCTGCGATTACTTGTCGTCGTTCAGATTTTGCTTGATGTCGTCCGCGGCATCGGCGGCGTGATTCATAAGGTTGTTGATGCTGCCGGGCACGTCGCCGTCGCTGTCGATGCGGTAGCGCATGCCAAAGAACAGGCCAATCAGCATCAGCCATATCGTGGCGCCCCAGGCAAACAGCGCGACGATGGGGATCAGGATGGGGATGTTGAGGATGATCGCATCGCGGCGCGTGGCGATAAACTTGGTGTCCAGGCTCAGGCGGAAGAGCTTTTTGAGGTACTCCCACACGCTGTCCATCTTCTTGGAGAAGTCGGTCTTTTCGCTCGACTTTTCGTAGGCGGCCTGCGCGGCGACCATCTCGGCCGAGGGCTCATCGACTGGCGCGGACTCGGTGGCGGCGTGCGCCGACGTGGTCTGGGTCTTGCCCTGCGACTCGAGCCAAATGATGGCATCCAAGACGTTACCGTCGGCGGCGTCGAGCGCGGCCTTGGCATCGGTGTAGCTCACGTTGCACTTGGTGCGGATGGTTTCAACTTTTTCGAGGTCGTCCATGACCTGTCCTTTCGTTCGATGGGCGCGACGCCGGACGATCTGCCCGGGCGCGAGCGTTGCGTTCGGCGGCCTGCGCTGCGCGGCGCCGCCCCGCCCTTGGTCGAACTCTATAGTGCAGGTTATAGATTAAGCGATTCTTGAGCCAAGATTAATGTTGGATGAGTTTTTGGGTTGCAGTGGGGAAGGAAGAGGTGTCCTTCTGGGTAGCTAGCAGCGAGGTCTAATACTTTTCCGAGAAGTGAACGAGCTAAAACGGACCCCCGAAGCATCGACACTTTAAGGACATCGTTTCCTGCGGTTTCGATACTGGAATCCTGCGATCTTGCCGACGAAAAATGTGGATGCTTCAGGGGTCCTAAAACAGACGTTCACTTCGCGGAAAAGTATTAGACCTCGATAGCGGGGGATGAGGTGCCGGTGCAAAACGGCGTCAGACATAGGATAAACAAAGCGCGCCGATCATAAGGAATTATAATCACGTTGCAAAAGTATGAAAATATCCTACAATTGCGACATGAAGTACTTTAGCAACATAACGGCGATAAGCGAGCTTTCCGAGAGCGAGGGCGTGTTCACCACGGCCCAGGCGGCTCGCATGGACATCTCTCGAGATGCACTGGCACACTCATGCCGTGCAGGGCGTCTTGAACGGATATGCCACGGCGCCTACCGGATGTCGGGCACGCAGCGCCGAGATACCGACGAGCTCAACGCTTTCTGGAAGCTCACCAATCCCTCCCTTTGCGCGTGGGAGAGAAAACGCCGGTGGGATGGCATCGCCGTGAGCGGTACGACGGCGGCGAACCTACAGCAAATAGGCGATTTCTATCTGTCCCCCTATAGGATGACCGCGCCCATGCGTATCAACACAAGAAACGAATCCCTTTCCTTTGTAAAGCGCGAGATTGCTGAGCAGGACATCGTTTGGCTCGACGGCCTGCCGGTAACTAAACCCGAGCGCACGCTTGTCGATCTTTGTCTCGATTGCGAGGACCCCTCATTAATTATCGATGCCTATAACGACGCGCTTGGGCGAGGGCTCGATATACAGCGGCTGAAAGATCTTGTAGAGGAGAACTCTAAAACCGCCAAACGACGCGAGCTGATGGCGCCTTTGCTGATGGTACTGAACGGGTAATGCGAATAAACATGCAGTCTCTAACAGCGTTCCGTCACGCGGATCTTTGTTGATCACCTATACTGGTTGGGCTCAACTGGAGAGGTGATAACTAGTTATGAAATCAATCAATGTTGCAGCAGCGATTATTCAGAAGGACGGAAAAATCCTGAGCTGCCAGCGCGGCTATGGTGAGTTTAAAGACGGCTGGGAATTTCCGGGTGGTAAGCTCGAGCCGGGCGAGACCGGCGAGCAGGCAATCGTGCGCGAGATTCAAGAAGAGCTCGAGGTCACGATCGGTAACCTCGACTATCTTTGCACGGTCGAGCACGATTACGAGACGTTCCACCTGTCGATGCAGTGCTACCTAGCTAACATCCTTTCGGGGGAGTTCAAAGAGCACGCTCACGAGGACATGAAGTGGCTCGATACCAATAACCTGTGGGATGTCGATTGGCTTCCGGCGGACGTTAAGGTCGTTAGGGAGCTCGAAAAGAAACTCGGGCTTAAGTAAGAAAGGGGCGGGCGTCACATGGCGGCCCGCTCCTATTTGTTACTCGGCTTCGCTCAAATCGCTGAGCATAAACTCGTAAATGTCTTGCCTCACGGGTGCATTGAGCTCATATTCGATTTCGACGGCGTTGTCGCCGCTCTTAGTTTTAATAGCTTCGAACTCGCCGGTCGGATGCATTTCGCCTAAGAAATAGAACTCCTTACCGCCCTTATCGTCCTTGTTCTTTCGCATAAACAAATACGTCTTCAGGCCGTTTCCCGGCCATGCCTGCAGTCGCAAAATCTCGGGGGAGTTGAGCGTGCGGTTGCCCTTCGAGATTGCGATGAGCTTGCTCGGCGAAACAAAGCGGTCTTCATACTGAATTGACTCACTAATGTCGGGAGCCTTGTCATAGTTAATAAACACGGGGAATGTATTGGTCTTCTCATCGTAGAAGTATCCGCCAAGGTTTTGGCCGTTGATGTTCTTTTGCCAGTTCATCAGACGGCAAACCTCCTCGTACGTGTACTTGGCGTTGAGAACGAAATTTGTGTTTTCGTACGTCTCGGCATAGTCGAGTCGGTTGCGCTCAATACCAAAATCCAGCACCTCGAGAATCTGACGCTTGAACTCTGCGTTGCGCAGGGCGGTCGCAAACGCTTCGGTCAGACGAGGTCCGCATCCATCGTCAATAAGCAGGGAAACGAAATCCTTAGGAGTGGCAAAGTCGCCCTTAAGGACTGCGATTGCCGACCTAACGGCGCTGTCCTTAAGCTGTGCGCGGTAGTTCCTAAGCGCAGCCTCGCGCATATGCCAGTAGCCCTCGTGTCCGGCTTCGACGAGCGTTTGAAGCAAATAGAGGTCTTCGAATCGCTTGCCCGCGGCAAGTTTTTGAGAAATAAATTTGAGAATCTTGGTCTGATCAGAGGTAAATTGAACCGTGTAGTCCGGCTCGTATTTGGAAAGAAATGCATGGTAGGACCCCAGGCCGCTATTCTTGAAGATAAGCAGTGGATCGATGGAGCCGTTACGATCAAATTCGAGCAGCGAGGGAATCTTGCCGAGTTTTTGGCGCAAGTCGAGATATTCGTTTTTCAAAAACCTGACGGAGGTGAAATCGCCGCCGTCGATGGCCTTGTAAATGCGTGCCTCAGAAATACGATCGAAGCTCACGGTCGAGCATCCGGGTATCGCCGAATCACCCTCTTGGACGAGACGACGCAGGCGATCTTTGTTGTATGTCTTGTCACCCGAAAGTGCGATGGGCACCAGGAAGTTGCTCTGGTAATTGCCAATAAAGTCGAGTACCAGAGCGTATTCCTTGCCATCATTCAGGCGCAAACCTCGTCCGAGCTGTTGAATAAAGATGATTGCGGAGTCGGTGCGTCGAAGCATGATGATCTGATTGAGCGAGGGGATGTCGACGCCTTCGTTCATGATATCGACCGAGAAGATGTACTCGAGCTCGCCGGCTTCAAGCCGGCTGATAACGGCATCGCGGACTTCATCGGAATCTTGACCGCTAATCGCAGCCGTTCGATATCCGAGAGCGTTGAATTTGCATGACAGCTCTTTTGCCTCGGCGTTTCGATTGCAGAAAATTAAGCCCCTGCGGTTGCTTTTGGTGACGCTGTATTCCTCGATCTTCTCGGTGATGTGACGCACACGCTCGTCAGACGTCAAGCGTCCGAACAAGGCAGTGTCTTCGACCGTCTCATCGTCAATCTCCAGATCGTGAATGCCAAAATAATGGAAGGGGGCTAGCATCTCCTCGGCCAAAGCGTCCTGCAGCGTGATCTGGAACGCGATGACGTGATTGAAAAGGGCAAAGACGTCATAGCCGTCGGTGCGATTAGGCGTAGCGGTCATACCCAGATAAAACCGAGGCACAAAGTGCGACATGATGGATTGGTAACCCTGGGATCCCGTTCGGTGGGCCTCGTCGATGACGATGTAGTCGAACTCATCGGGGCGGAAATCGCTCAGATGTTTGGCGACCGAAGAACACATGGCAAACACGCAGGTAGCATTGCTTATGTTCTTGCCAGTTTGATAGGTGTCGAACGTATAGGTACTACCTAAGAGCCGTTCGTAGCTTGCACGGGAGGCGTCGATAATGCGCCGGCGGTGCGCAAGAAAGAGAACGCGCCGGGGTTTAGTTGCGAGCACGTCGAACGCCGAAAGGAAGGTCTTGCCAGTGCCGGTTGCCGAGACCAGCAGGGCGCGGGTCTCGCCCTTGCGGTGGATTACACCGAGCGCCTCAAGGGCGCGCTGCTGCATTTTATTGGGCTTGATTTCTTCGAGGTCGTTCATGGTTGGGCTAACAGTTGCCTGGAACGTCGGTTTCGATTTGGGCTTTGACGGACGTGCCGATCGATATGCGGTATAGTTCTCAATCCAGTCTTGGGAAAGCAAAACGGTTGAGGTGTCGTTCCACAACGAATTGAACTCGCCCCTCAGTTCGCCGAGTAGGCGGCTGTTTTCAACGGTCTGGTACAGCACGTTCCATTCTTTATTACAGGTGAGGGCGGTCTGCGTCATGTTCGAGCTGCCGACGATGACCGTGCTGGTTTCGCCCTTATCAAAAATGTATCCCTTGGCATGCAAATTACCCTGGAATACGCGAACTTCCATGTTGTCGTATTCCAGGAGCTTGCGAAAGACATCGGGTGAGTTGAAGTTGAGATAGGTGGACGTGAGCAGCCTGCCCTTAATGCCACGCTGCTTGAGCTCCTGGAACGTCTCGACCAGGATTTGAAGGCCGCCGTCTGCAACAAACGCTACGCAAAAGTCAAAAGAGCCGCAGGCTGAGAGCTGCTCCTTGATAACGGATAGTAGTGTTCCGCCTGTCGCCTTCGAGTTGGCGATGAGCTTGGGTGAATCGTTCTCGCGTGTAAGCGAGTCGAATTCAATATCAATCTGTCGCTGCGTAGTCATCCCGGCAAACCTTTCGAAAGACTATGTTGGCGCCAGGATAACAGATCGATCGTTCGTATTTTAGATGTATGACGATTGGGGTTGGCAGTTTGGCATGAGCTTGCACACGTGTCCGCACGACATGTGACACTTGCCCTGTCGCCCTGCTCTGCCGCGGCGGCATGTACCTGAACAACGACCCTCTAAGGAGTTCGATTTTGATGAGTGACAACACCAAGCATCTCGCAAAGAAATGCGTCAAGGACGCGGGGCCGTGCCTCGCGTTGTGCCTTGCCGGCGCAGCGGTCGCGCTGCTGGCTGTTCTGGGGCCGTTCGACGTGCTCCGAAGTGTCAGCTCTCTGCACGTTTGCATGGCCCTTGCCGGCGCCATGATAACCGGCGGCGTGCTCGATCTGATTTTTTGGGTGCTTGACCCGTTTGGATGGAAAAATGAAGGGTAAGCCCTAAGGGATGGATGCCCCGCAGCAACAGGAGGTCCCCGTGATCTGGTTTACCAGCGACGCTCACTTTGGGCACGAGAACATGCTACGGCTTAGCGATAGGCCTTGGTCGACTGTAGCGCAGATGAACGACGCCATGGTCGCCAACATTAACAGTAAGGTCGCTGCGGATGACGAGCTCTACATCTTGGGCGACTTCAGCTTTAAGATGACGGTCCAAGACGCCTATGAGCTGCGCAAAAGCATTACATGCAAGCGCGTTCATCTGCTGCCCGGCAATCACGACAAAGACTGGACGCAGTCTGCGGTAGCGGATGCTTTTATCGTTGAGCCGCCCATTTGCGTGCTCAAGATCGACCGCCAAAAAATCGTGCTGAGTCACTATCCCATGGTCGACTGGCAGGGCATGTCGCACGGCAGCTGGCATCTGCACGGGCATATCCACAGCTGCGGCGGCTCGTACAACAAGTTCAACCTCAGACAGGGGTTGCTGCGCTATGACGTGGGCATGGACGCTAACGGCTACGCCCCGGTAAGTCTGGATGAGCTCAGGTCGTGGTTTGCGCAGGTAGACGAGCCGATGCGGTGCGTTAAATGGCCGTGGTGGGTCAACGCCACGGGTGACGAGCAGATCGAGCACGATCTCGAAGCCTATAAGAGGGAAGTGGTGATCCGATGACGGTCTATGTGACAGGCGATATTCACGGCGGCCTCGACATGCAAAAGCTGCGCGATTGGGAGCTTGGGGATAGTCTGACGAGCGACGACTATCTGATTGTTGCGGGCGACTTTGGCTTTCCGTGGGATTTCTCTGCCGAGGAGTGCGCCGACATCGCTTGGCTGGAGTCGCGCCCCTATACCGTGCTGTTCGTCGACGGCAACCACGAGCGTTTCGATCACTGGGCGGAGCGACCCATGGAGTTGTGGCACGGTGGGCTGACGCAGCGCCTGTCGGATACCTCTCCCATACGGCGCCTGACGCGTGGCGAGGTTTTTGAGTTTGACGGCTCAACGATCTTTACCATGGGCGGCGCCACGAGTGTGGATAAGGAATACCGCATTCCTTATTCCAGCTGGTGGCCACAGGAGCTGCCGGACGAGCGTAACTTTGAGGAGGCGCGGACAAAGCTCGACAGCGTGGGTTGGAAGGTCGACTACGTGATCACCCACACCTGCTCTACGCGCATGCTTTCGCCCACGCTCTATCCGGGGCCTGGCTGGAATTATCCCGCCGTTGATCGGCTGACGGCATTTTTCGATGAGCTGGAAGACCGCTTGGATTACAAGCGCTGGTACTACGGGCATTTTCATCGGGATGCCAACCCGGCCGAGCGTCACACCGTACTCTACGACTGCATCGTTCACCTGGGCGACGAGCTCCAGCCCTGGGACGTCATGTAGGGGCGCGGACGAATGAGCTTCGTGGCGAACCAAAACCGATTTGTTAAGGGATTTACTCCCAAGCCGGCTTGCGCTCGAGTAACGTTTTCGCAGCTTCAGGCGTGGGAGAGTCAAGTATTTCGCAGAACGCATCGAACCCCTCTGGCGAAAGATGGGTTGTTGATACTTTGGCAATGTCGCTATCGAGGTGCTCGTCAGGGTGGGCTGCCGTCTGTTGCATGCCTGTCCTTTCATCCATAACGATGTTCTCCCGGTGTGCGCGGATAACGTCCCAGCTAAAGTGCTCGACCAGCTGCTCGGCAGAGCGTGGCGTGGCGTCCGGCGCGATGCCCGTTTGCCCGGCGAGCCAGCCCAGCAGCGCCTCGGGCGTGCCAAAGCAGGCGCGGAGCTCGCCCAGGTCCAGATCGCGGTCGCGCTTGGAAAGGCGGCGGCCATCCGGTGACATGAGCAGCGGAATATGTGCGTAGTGCGGCGTGGGAAGTCCCAGCAGATGCTGCAGGTAGATTTGGCGCGGCGTGGAGCCCAGCAGGTCGCATCCGCGCACGACCTCGGTGACGCCCATGGCAGCGTCGTCGACCACCACGGCTAGCTGATAGGCAAAAACGCCGTCGCTGCGGCGCACCAAAAAATCGCCGCACTCGGTGGCGAGCGCCTCGCATTGGGCCCCGTACGTGCGGTCCACGAATTCGATCACGTCGCCCGCGAGGTCGTCGATGTCGGGCACGCGCAGACGCGTGGCCGGGGCGCGCAGGGCGCTGCGGCGGGTAACCTCCTCGGCAGAAAGGCCTCGGCAGGCGCCGCGGTAGATGGGCGTGCCGTCGCTGGCGTGCGGCGCGCTCGCAGCGTGGAGCTCGGCACGAGTGCAAAAGCAGGGGTAGGTGAGGCTGGCGTCTTGCAGCTGGCGCAAGGCGCCCTCGTACAGGTCGAGGCGATCGTGCTGGTAGTAGGGGCCTTCGTCCCACTCGAGTCCCAGCCAGGTCAGGTCGTCAATCAGTTGAGTGGCAAGTTCCGGGCGCTTGCAGCGATCGTCCAGGTCCTCGATGCGCAACACGATGCTGCCACCCTGGCTGCGGGCCGAAAGCCACGCGCACAGGCAGCTGAACACGTTGCCCAGGTGCATGCGGCCCGAGGGCGACGGGGCAAAACGGCCCACGACAGGTGCGGGAACGGAGGCAGGCTGCGTCGTTGGCGCATCCGCGGCGGGCGTTGGTATGTTGCGTGTTTTGATATCCATGCGGACGAGTATAGCGCGGGGCACGGTAGGGAAGGCGTTTCCGTGGCTCGCAAGTTGGCGGCGCTGCGCATTGCGCACGGTGGGTCTGCGGCCCAACGTCTCGATCGCCGTACGCCGACTCGGCCTTATACACGACAGAAACCCCGGCAGCTCTTCGCAACTGCCGGGGTTTCCGCGGAAAAGGGGGACATGATCCTCGAGCGAACGGGAAAGGGGCAACCGTTTTCGCTCAATTGCTTTATGCCCCTCGACTGACGGCTCAATCAGCGCATGCCGCGCCCACACAAAGCCGCTACACCTGTGACGGAGCTGTGAAGTGGTATCTATCGTTGGCGCGGGACTCGGCCAAAGAACGTCCCAAACGACAAATTTGTTGCAGTCCGTCGGTTCAACCCAATGATCCGTTTTCCTCCGTCCCCAATAGATCATTAGGAACGTCCCTAAGTGCCAGACTCGGGTGGGACTTTTGTCCCATTTGACGTTCCGTTGGCCCAGATATTCGTCATGTGTGTCCGCAAACGTGGGACAATGGCGATGTTGGTTTTACAGACAAAGGATGTGCCTATGAACGCCCCCGTTGCCAATACTTGTCGGCAGCGCTGCCTGTTTGCGCGATTCGCTTCCGTCTGCGTGCTCGTCGCGCTTGCGTTGTTGCTGCTGCCTGTCGCCGCGCACGCCGACGGCTACTCCATGACCCAAACCTATATCGGTGCCACGGTCGAGGCCGACGGCTCGCTGACCGTTGTCGAGGGACGCCAGTTTGATTTCGATGACGACATCAACGGCGTGTTTTGGGAGATCAATACAGGCTCTAACCAGCAGGGCGGCGCGGCGGGCGTCAATGTGCTGAGCGTCGAGGAAGACGACACCGCGTTTAACAAGGTCGACAGCGCAAACAAAGGCGACAACGGCGTCTATACGGTTGAGCAGTCCGACAGCGGCGTAAGAATCAAGGTGTTCAGCCCCCACGAGAGCGGCGACAGCGCGATCTATTACGTGAGCTACACCATGACCGGTGCGGTTATGAACTGGGCCGATACCGCCGAGCTCTACTGGAAGTTTGTGGGTGACGGCTGGTCTGCGGATTCCGATGACGTCGAGATGGAAGTGTACTTCGCAAATGCCGCTGCCGGGACGGCGGCCGTCAAGGGCGATAACTTCCGTGCATGGGGCCACGGCCCACTGACGGGCGGCGTGTCGCTCGATGAGGGCGAGCCCATGGTCACCTATACCATTCCCTGCGTGCATCAGGGCGAATTCGCCGAGGCGCGCATCGCCTTCCCCAGCGACTGGGTGCCTTGGCTTTCCGCTTCGAGCGAGGAGCGCATGCCGACAATCCTGAGCGAGGAGAAGGCATGGGCCGACGAGGCTAACGCCCGCCGCGCTCACGCTCGCATGATTGCCAATGTACTTGCCGTACTAAGTGTTGTCGCGGCGGTGGCCTTTACCGGCACAATCGTTGTGCTCAAGCTGCGCCGCCGCAAGCCCAAGCCGCTTTTCCAGGACGAATATTTCCGCGATGTGCCTTCGGCCGACCATCCCGCCGTGCTTTCGGCCCTCATGAGCTGGAACGAGGTGCCCGATCAGGCATATATCGCCACGCTCATGAAGCTCACTGACGACCGTGTGATTAAGCTGGAGCAGGCGACCGTGACTAAGGCTAAGAAGGGTCTGTTGGGGCGTGAAAAAGAAGAGCAGACGTATCGCGTGACGGTGGGTGATGCGGGCTGGAAGTCGGCCAAGGGCATTGACCACATGGTGCTCAAGGTCTTCTTTGCCGGTGCTAAGCCCGACGAGAACGGTGACCGTTCGCGCACGTTCGACGAGCTGCAGCACTACGTCAAGCAGCACGCTACACCCGTGGGCGACAAGCTCGAGGACTATCAGAACACCGTTAAGGGCAAGCTGGCCGATAGCGAGTACGTTGCCTCGGACGGCATTGTCGCAATGGTGTTTTGCCTGGTTCTTGGTATTCTGATCGCCTGTATTCCCGCGGGATCCATCTTCTTTACCGACGGCGCACAGGCGAACATTATCGCCGCGGCTATCTCGGTGCCGATTGTGCTGGTGGGTATTGGCGTGGGCCTTACGTTCCGCCGCTTTACGCCGGAGGGCGCCGAGGTGGCGGCTCGCTGCAAGGCGCTCAAGCATTGGCTTGAGGATTTCACGCGCCTAAAGGAGGCCGTCCCCGGCGATCTGGTCCTGTGGAATAAACTTCTGGTGATGGGTGCGGCGCTGGGTGTTTCGAAGGAAGTCCTGCGTCAGCTTGCCGAGGCTGTTCCTCCCGAGGTGCGCGAGGCCGACGGTTTCTACGACAATTACCCCTGCTACTGGTGGTACTACCATCATTACGGTACCGAGTCGCCGCTCGATTCGTTCGACGGCGTGTATCACGAGAGCATCCGTGAGCTCGCGTCGAGCTCGGACAGCTCGGGCGGCGGCGGAGGCGGCGGCTTCTCGGGCGGCGGAGGCGGCGGCGTCGGCGGAGGCGGCGGCGGAACGTTCTAACGGTCGTAAGCTATGGGATGGGCTTTTCTCGACAGCCGTCGGGGAAAGCCCATCCCTTTTTATGCGCTGCCTACGAAGACTGTCCCCAACGACTAGTCACTGGGGACGTTCCTAAATGACTAGGTATGGCTGCTGGGCCTAGGCTGTTAGGTCGAGTTCGTAGAGGAAGCTTTCGCGCGGCATGTCGTGACGGCGCTCTTCGCGGTTGGCGCGGTGCGTGGCCGTGCGCTTAAAGCCGTGCAGTTCGTAGAACTTCCACGAGCAGTTGGAGTCGGTGTACAGGTGCGCCCTCGTCGCCCCGCGCGAGGACAGGTACGAGACTGCGGCGTCGAGCAACACCGAGCCAACGCCCAGGCCATGGACGTCGCGATCTACGGCAAGCAGCGTGACCTCGTTGTCGTGTGGCAACGGGCTGCTTTCGAGCAGGCGGTTGTTGGTTCGGATGGTTGCGCGCACAAACGAGAGATACTCGGCGCAGGCATCGGGCTTCAGCTCGCGCATTTGCGATAGCAGTGCGCGTTCGGTATCCAGCCAATGTTCCTTAACGGTGGCGCCGGAGCTCTGTCCCGCACGCGCGAGCGCAATGCCGCGCGCCTGACCGTCGATTACGGCAACCTGCGAAAACGTCGAAGACGAAAGGCAATAGGCGAGGTCGCACGCGGCCTCGAGGCGGTTGTACTCATCGTTATCCGAATTGTTATGCCAAAGCTGCTGCAGAATCAACGCGATGGCGTCGAAGTCTTCGGTGTCAAACGGTCGGTAGAGAACCCGCGAGACCATGGTGCCTCTTTCTTTTGCGGATGCATATCGAGCACAGTTCTACCACGCTATTGGCATCTAATTATGGTGCCCCTGTGTTCCATGAACTCACCGTGCCCGGTGCCGTGCCCATCCCCTCCGCTCGCAAACTTTTTCTGCATATGCGCCCGTTGCGGGGTGCATCGATGCGCTCGATGCGCTACATTGAATCAGTATTTTCAATGCCGCTGCGCGAGCGCTGCAGATCGACGTATCACCGGCTCACAGAGCACGGCGGCGTACCAGACAGGAGGACTGCATGGGATCTGATGTGAAGATCGCACGCGCGTTGATCTCGGTTACCGATAAGACGGGCGTCGTCGATTTCGCACGGACGCTGGTCGATGACTTTGGCGTCGAGATCATCTCTACGGGCGGCACGGCTCGTGCCATCGAGGACGCGGGCGTCCCCGTAACCCCCATCGAGGAGTTCACGGGCTATCCCGAGATGATGGACGGCCGCGTTAAGACCCTGCACCCCAAGGTTCACGGCGCGCTGCTGGCCCGCCGCGATTCCGAGCAGCACATGCAGGAGGCCGCTCAGCACGGCATTAAGCTGATCGACCTGGTCGTCGTCAACCTGTACGAGTTCGAGAAGACCGTCGCCAACCCCGAGGTCACCTTCGCGGACGCCATCGAGCACATCGACATCGGTGGCCCCTCCATGCTGCGCTCTGCCGCCAAGAACGCCGCGAGCGTTACCGTCATCTCCGACCCGGCCGACTATGATGCCGTCCTGGCCGAGATGCGCGAGACCGGTGGCTGCACCACGCTTTCCACCCGTCGTCGCCTGCAGGTGAAGGTCTACCAGACCACCGCCGCCTACGACACGGCTATCTCCCGTTGGCTCGCCGCCCAGGCAAGCGACGTGGCGGACACCTCTGCCAAGCTCGAGATCTCGCTGGAGAAGGTCGACGACCTGCGCTATGGCGAGAATCCTCAGCAGAAGGCCACGGTCTATCGCTTTGCCGAGGGCTGCGAGAATACCGCGAGCTCGCAGTTCCCGCTCGTGGGCTCCGAGCAGATCCAGGGCAAGCCGCTCAGCTACAACAACTATCTGGATGCCGACGCCGCTTGGAACCTAGTCCGCGAGTTCGACGAGCCGGCCTGCGTGATCCTCAAGCATCAGAACCCCTGCGGCTCCGCCGTGGCCGAGGACATCGCGGCCGCCTACGACCGCGCCTTCGCCTGCGATCCCAAGAGCGCCTTCGGCGGCATCATCGCCTGCAACCGCGAGGTTCCCTATGAGCTGGTTGAGCACTTTGCCGATCAGAACAAGCAGTTCGTCGAGGTTATCATCGCTCCGAGCTACACTGCCGAGGCGCTCGAGCGCATGGCCAAGCGCCCCAACCTGCGCGTGCTGGCCACCGGCGGCGTGGACCACGGCGCCCAGGTGGAGCTGCGCTCCGTCGACGGCGGCATGCTGGTGCAGGAGGTCGACCACGTGACCGAGGATCCTGCGACCTTTACGTTCCCCACCGACCGCAAGCCCACCGACGCCGAGATGGCCGAGCTCGAGTTTGCCTGGAAGGTCTGCAAGGGCGTCAAGTCCAACGCCATCCTGGTCTCCAAGGGTAAGGCCGGCATTGGCATGGGCCCGGGTCAGCCCAACCGCGTTGACTCTGCACTGCTTGCCTGCGAGCGCGCCGAGGACTTCTGCGAGCGCGAGGGCGTGGAGAAGGGCGGCTTTGCCTGTGCAAGCGACGCGTTCTTCCCGTTCCGCGACAACGTCGACGTGCTTGCCGCGCACGGCGTGACCTGCATCATCCAGCCCGGCGGCTCCAAGCGCGACGACGAGAGCGTCCAGGCCTGCAACGAGCATGGCATTGCGATGGTCTTTACGGGGGCCAGGCATTTTAGGCACTAATATCGTTACGCGGTTTTACCAAACCGCGTAACTGCTCGACGCTGCGCCGGACCCAAGCACCTCATCTCGCCGCTCAAACCGTCGCTCGCGTACAGAAGTACGCGTCGCTCCTCTTTCGCGGCGACCTGAGGCACTTGGGTCCGGCTCGCTGGCTTATGCTCCACCAGCGGTATTGGCTCGCCCCGAACTAAAGCTATCTATTGCCGTCCGTGCCGGTTGGTGCGGGCGGCTTTTTTGGGTATAACGGTGCGGTGTATGTTTTTGAGAAAGGTTGGATATGGCCGTTGTGGATGATGCCGAGCTGTTTGGCAATGCCGAGGATCAGCGTGCGTACGAGGACTTTTGCGCCAATCAGGAGGCGGTCGAGAATTTTACGCTCGACAAGCCCGCGCTTGTCTGCCGTTGGCGCATGTCCAACAAAAAGGTGCCCATGCTCAACCGCCACATTCGCGCGCTGTCCGAGCGCCTGGTGCAGGGCGAGCCGCTTACCCACAACATGCTCAGCTGGGCCAAACAACACGTTGAGTGGTCGCTTGCCGAGGGTGATTACACCGCATACGACGGTGTGCTCATGCTGGTGATCGACGTTAACGGCAACGCCGCCATGACGGTGGGGGAGTACGAGCCGCTAGCCGATACGTCGGCCAAGGCGCTGCGTGCCCGTTCCGCCGAGGGGCGGCGTCG